>PYIJ01429243.1_pt1 | contig 15352 bp, 19 predicted proteins | sample 3578051 | NCBI WGS metagenome assembly PYIJ01 (sample SAMN08408021, study PRJNA431606) | Marine metagenome isolate SA_KN192-05_S13_5m, whole genome shotgun... | biome: marine; feature: oceanic pelagic zone; material: water; isolation source: surface water sample, 0.2-0.8 um fraction ... | reverse complement strand
TTCAGCTTTTGCTTCTTCGTTTGTGTTGTATTGAATCCTGTCTAGCTTCGTGACACCATCTACAATATTTGCTACATCAGATCCGAATTCTTTTTTTATGTTTTTATACGTTATATCAGTATCTTCAATGAGGTCATGTAAAATAGCAGCAATTATCGTTTCTAAATCCATACTTAAATCTGACAAGTAAAGGGCAACTTGCAAGGGATGAGTAATATACGGTTCTCCAGAAGCTCTCTTCTGGTTCATATGTCCATTGGAAGCAAAATTATATGCTTTTTCTAACAGATCTTTATCATCAATAAATTTTGAACTTAAGTCGTTAAATAGCTCATCAGCACTTAAGATATCTGGATTTTTAACCATAATTTAATGGTAGTAAGTTTTTTATTTATTAATTATCTTTGATAAAAAGGGAATTGTTACAAATATAGAACTGTAAGTACCAGAAATAATTCCGATAAATAATGGTAATGCAAAATCAGTTAGCGTACCAGAAAGCCCAATTACATTACCTAAAAATAATATAGATGCAATTGGTACTGCTGATGTAATTGATGTGTTGATACTACGCATAAGAATTTCATTGAACGTTTTATTCAATGTTTTGATAGATAAATCAGATTCTTTATTCAATCTTTGACTATCTCTTAATTTATCAAACAAAATAACCGTGTCGTAAAGTGAATAACCAAGAATAGTTAATAAGGCGATAACTGTAGATGGCGTTATTTCAAAATTTAATAATAGATATATCGATGTACATATAAATAAGTCATGAAGTAATGCAATTAGTGCAACAATTGAAAATCTAAACTGGAATCTTATAGATATCAATAAAACAATAAAAGAGAGGAAGATAATCAATGCACGAATACCACTGCTCGTTATTTCTTGACCAAATGTTGGTCCCACTCGTTGAAATTCTATCTCGTTAGCATCTATATCAAATTTATTAGCTAAATAGTTAAGAAACTGGGTTTCTTGTTCTTGTGTACCCTCAACAGCTCTAAAAAGAATTGAGTTTGAATTTTCAAAAGTTTGATATCTTGAAACTTCTAATATCTCATTGGCTAAAATTTCATCAATATCAGATTTATCATAATCAGAAGACAATTGATATGTTGTTCCACCAGTAAAATCAACAGAAAAATTTAAGTTTAATAATCCAAGTGACGCACTGACAAAAACAATTAAAAAGAAGACAACCTCAATAATTAATACATTCTGTAATAATTTCCTTTTTCATAAAAGTTAATTGATGTATTTCCTAAGAATAGATTTTTAAACATTTGTAATGTCCTTATTTTTAATTGGATACATCAATCTTGTATTATTTAATTTAGCGACAATTACTGGTACAGCGTTCCTTGTATATAACCTTGTAAATAATAGATCAAATATCGTGGCAATACCCAACGCTAAAGCAAATCCTCTAATTGGACCAACTGCAAGTATATAAAGTAAAAAAGCAGCAGATAGAGATACAAAATCGGCAGTTAATATAGTTTTCCATGAATCGTCAACTGCCTTATTTGCTGCAAATTCAAAAGATCTACCAACTTTTATTTCATCTTTTAGTTTTTCAAATGTAACAATATATGAATCTGCTGCTAACCCGATAGAAACTATTATTCCAGCAATACCTGCCAAAGTTAACGTAAATCCTTGAAATTCACCAAGTAATGAAATTACTGAATAAAATAATAAGCCAAACATTGATAGACCAAATACGGATACAAATCCAAGTAATCGATAATAAAGAATAATAATGATAGAGATAATAATTAATCCGATTAAACCTGCTTGTAGACCTAGATTCAAAGTATCCTCACCTAAACTAGCTGAAACTTTTTGAATTGATGATCTTTCAAAGGACACTGGTAATGCACCATAACGCAGAATTACAGCTAAATTATTAGCTGCTTCACCTGTGTCAGTATTGCCCATTGAGATAGCAGCTGTTCCGCCGGTAATACCAATATCTGGATTAACGTCCAAAGCAATTCCTGGTGCTGATACTATTTCTCCATCAAGAACAATAGCTAATCTTCTTCTTTCTCCGATTTCACGAGCTAATTTTTTAGTAAGGTTTGTAAATTTATCCTCTGACTCAGGTTTAAAATCAAGTGATACTATCCATTCATTTTCTGGATAAACAGCAATTGCATCTTCTATATCGCCACCTGTTAATTCAGCTGGGCCTAAATGATAAATAACTGGATATCCTTGGTCTATTGAAAGTAAGTAAGAATCAAAATTAGGATTATCTGATATTGTTATACCTATTTCTTCATCAACTCCAGGTACAGCTATTTTTGTAGGGTTGTCAGGATCGTCTTCATTTGGAATATACTGAAATGCCGGTGAATAGCCGGTATCAATAGATGAATCAAGGACGGGTCTAAAAGTTAATAATCCTGTTGCACCTAATGCCTCGATAGCTCTTTCTTGGTCTGTAACACCAGGAAGCTGAACTAATACTGCACTATTACCACTAATAGAAATCTCAGGTTCTTGCACATCTCCAAAAGCCTCAATCCTAGTTCTCATTATTTCAACAGCCTTCTGTAAAACTTCTGGATCAGTTTCTTCATCTGCAGTAAGTATTACGGATATGCCACCTTGTAAGTCAAGACCGAGTTTCGGCGAAAGACTAGTCTGTTGGACATAAATAAATAAACCAATAGCAAGGAATGGGAGAAAAAGTAATTTAAAATATCGTTTCATGAAATATTTTTAATATAAGCTTTTTGAATTTTTATCTCACCTTTTTTAAGAACTAAGGTAACTGTCGTATCTTCTATTGATGTAACACGTCCAAAAACACCGCCATCAGTCAATACGTCATCCCCAATTTTTAAATCTTCTATGAATGCAGCATGTTTCTTGGCTCTTCTTCTTTGTGGTAAATATAGAAGAATATAAAAAACTACAAAAACCAGAATTATTGGTAATAAATTAATAAATTCATTCATTTAAGTATTCCTCTTTAAAACTATCAAAACTTGAGTTTAATATACTATCCCTAGCTTGTTGAATAATATTTTCAGTTTGAATTATATTATGAACAGTAAGATAAAGCCACGAAGATGTGTTTTCGTTGATAAATAAATGCCTTAAATATGCTTTAGAAAAATTTTTACAGACATAACAATTGCAATCTTCATCAAGAGGACTTGTGTCTTTTTCATATTTATTATTTTTGATGTTTATATATTGATTTTTAATAATAAGTTTTCCATGTCTTGCTAAACGTGCAGGCCATACACAGTCAAACATGTCCACACCAGAATCAATTAGATCTATCAATCCAATTGTGTCACCTAAGCCCATAACATAACGAGGTTTATCAACTGGAAGTACATTTGATAGAAATTCAACAACAGATTTCCTTTCTTCTCTTGACTCACCAATAGCCAATCCACCTATTGCGTATCCATCGAAATTTAGATCAATCATAGATTTTGCGGATTGTTCCCTTAGGGTAAGATTTAATCCACCTTGAACAATACCAAATAAACTTTGTTGTGAATTATTGTGTGTTTCTTTTGCTAATAAGGCCCATTTTTTTGTCAGCTCAATAGCTTTTTTTTGTTCTTCATCAGGTTTATCAACGTCGATTAAACAATCAAAAATCATTGCTATATCACTACCAAGCAAATTCTGAGTTTTTATTGAATCTTGTGGAGTTAGTTTAAAGTACGATCCGTCATATACGTTTTTAAATTCAACTCCATCATCATATAATTTTGTTGGTAATGACCATGCTTGGAAACCTCCTGAATCGGTAAGAATTAATTTATTCCAATTCATAAATTTATGTAAGCCGCCATGATCGCTAATTATTTTTGGTCCAGGACGTAAATGTAAGTGATATGCATTTGCCAACAGAATAGAAGTTTTATTTAAATATTCATGTGGTGTTGATTTTATAGTTCCTCTTGTAGCAACAGGCATGAATGTAGGAGTTTCAACTTCATTTCCATTTAATGAAAGTAGTCCTGCCCTAGCTTTTTTATCAGTTTTGATTATTTCAAATTTCATTTATTTGTTATTTTAAATAGCACGGCATCTCCAAAACTTAAAAATTTTAATTCTTTTTTAATTGCATAGCTATATAGATCTTTCCAATTCTCTCCATAAATTGCATGAACAATAGAAATTAAAGTACTTCTTGGAGCATGAAAATTAGTAATTAAATAGTCTGCAATATTGAATTTAAAATCTTTAGTAATAAATAAATCAGTTGAACCATTTAATTCAGACGTAATATTTACATACTCCAATGCTCTTAACGTTGTAGTCCCAACGCAGTAAATTTTATATCCGTTCTTTTTCTTTTTAATAATATTTTCATATGTACTTCTTTGAATCTCATAATTTTCTGAATGAATATTAAAATCTTCAACATATTCTGTAGAAATCGGTTTAAAAGTACCAAGTCCTATATCTAGATTTATAAAATCAATCTCTATACCTTTATCTTTTAATTTTTGGAAAATATCTGATGTAAAGTGTAAGCCAGCTGTAGATGACGCTGTAGAAAAACCTTTTTTGCTAAAGAAGTTTTTATAGTATTTATATTTATGTTTTTCATCAATGATATACGGAGGCAAAGGAGTAATTCCAAATTTTTGAATGATATCTATTACTGGCTTAGAAAATATTACCTTAAACTTATCTTCTTCATGTGAAACTAATGTTATATTAAAATTCTCAAGTATGATTTCTTCATTAAGTTTCTTTTTTCCACTAGTTTTTATAAGGCATAATGCTGTGTCTTCATTTAAAACTTCTAATATAAAAATTTCAAAATGTCCACCTGTTTCAAACTTTCGTGTTCTGATTCTTACATCAATTACTTGTGAAGAGTTAAATATCATTAAAGATTTTGAATCAATTATTTTATTTATTTCTGAAAATTTGTAAATTTCCTTTGTTGAAGCATCAAGTAGTTTTGAATCTTCCGGGTTTATATATGGTTCTTGAGCTATAGATTCAATAGGTAATTCATAATCTAATTCAGATACTGGTGTTTTATTCACTTACTTATTTAGTAAGCTAATAAACAAATCATAAGACATAGAGACAACTTCTGGCATACCATCGCTACTGCGTCTTTTATTGCCTGATTGTCTTTTTAATTTTTTCCAAAATAAGACTGTATTTTTATCTCCAGATTTTTCTAAAGCTTTTTCTAATGATTGATGAATGTTTAAATTTTGTCTTGATTTTGCTTCTATAAAATATTCGACTCCATCAACAAATAGTTGTATATCGCCGAGATCATTTGAACCACCTTCAGCAAATCTTTGAGCCTTCATGTTCGAATTTTTGTTTAATCTTTTGACTATATTAGTTTCGTAAGTAGTACCCTGTTTTTTTGCTTTATTGACCACATACTAATTGTAGCTAAATTTATTGTGTTATTGCTTCTTCTAGGAGTTTGTTATCTATGTCAAAATTTGCATAAACATTTTGTACATCGTCCAAATCTTCAAGTGCTTCAATTAATTTAGATAATTTGTTAAATGCATTTAAATCTAAATTAATTGACGTAGATGGTAAATAAGCAATTTCAGAATTTACTAAATTGAATTCTGAAGATCTGAAAAGTTCGTCAATTTTTTGGAATTCAGATGGATTAAATTCAAAGGTTAATCCATTTTCATTTTCTTGAATATCAACACAGTTATTATCAATCGCTATATCTATGATATCTTCCTTGTATTCATCAAATTGGAAAATTGCTTTACGTGCGAACAAATAATTGACACTTCCTGGAGATCCAGTACTTCCATCATATTTATTAAATGTAGCTTTAACGTCAGAAGACGTTCTGTTCTTGTTATCTGTTAAACATTCAACCAATATCGCAACACCACTAGGGCCATATCCTTCATAGGTAATTTCATCAAATACGCCAATTGATGAGTCACCGTTTATTCTCTTTAACGCGTTTTCTATATTCGAATTAGGAACAGAATTTGATTTTGCTTTACTGATAGCCTGGTATAAAGATGCATTGTTATTTGGATCAGCACCTCCAGTTTTGCCAGCAACCTCAATTGCTCTTATAAGTTTCGCAAAAAGTTTGCCTCTTTTAGCATCGTTAGCACCTTTTTTACGTTTTATCGTTGACCATTTAGAGTGACCTGACATTTAAACCATCCTTTAGGAAATTTTTAAGCCATTCTAAATAAATAATATCATTTGAAAGTTCTGGATGAAATGATAATCCAACAATATTATTTTCTTGTATACCAACAACTTCATCATCTATTAAGGCAATTGGAGTGACTGTGTTACTGTAAGATATTATTTTTGGTGCTCTAATGAAACAATACATTTCTTTATTGCCTTTGAAATCTACCAAACCTTCAAAAGATTCGTTTTGCCGTCCATAGGCATTGCGTTCTACAACTGCATTTAAACAAGAAATTGATGATTGGCCGTCAATAACATCATTTGCTAAAAGAATTAATCCAGCACATGTTCCCAAAGTTGGCATTCCTTCATTTATTTTTACTTTAATGTTTTCGAACAAATTATCATTCTTTTGAATTTTCATCATTGTTGTTGATTCACCACCAGGGAGAATTAACGAATCTATGGTATCAAGATCTGAAACAGATTTAATTAACTGATATTCTTTATCAATAAGTTCTAGTGATTTTACGTGATCAAAAAACGATCCTTGGAGAGCTAATACCCCAGTTTTCATTACCAACCTCTTTTGGCTAGTTTCTCCGTCTCATCTAAATCGTCAATATTTAGTCCAACCATAGGTTCACCTAGTTCTTTAGATACTTCAACAAGTTTTTCTGGATTATCAAAGTTTGTAGTTGCAACCACAATAGCTTCAGCACGTTCTTTTGGATCACCACTTTTAAAGATTCCTGAACCAACAAATACACCGTCACAACCAAGCTGCATCATTAAAGCTGCATCTGCAGGTGTTGCTATTCCACCTGCAGCAAAATTTACAACAGGCAATTTTTTTGACTCGTGTATGTCTTTAACAACTTCAAAAGGTGCTCTAATTTCTTTACTTATTGACATAAGACTATTTACATCAGCAGTAATAATTTTGTTTATACCATCGGTCATACTTCTCATGTGTCTTACAGCTTCAATAACATTACCAGTTCCAGCTTCTCCTTTAGTTCTAATCATTGCAGCACCTTCACCAATTCTTCTACATGCTTCACCTATATCTGTAGCACCGTTGACAAATGGAGTTTTTATATCGTGCTTATATATATGATTTTTATCATCAGCTGGTGTTAAAACTTCACTTTCGTCGATAAAATCTATTCCAAGTGATTCCAACATTTGTGCTTCTACAAAATGACCTATTCTTGCTTTAGCCATTACAGGAATAGTTACAGAATCAATAACTTCTTGTATAGTTTCAACAGATGACATCCTAGCAACGCCACCTTCAGCACGGATATCAGCAGGTATACGTTCTAAGGCCATGACAGCTACAGCTCCAGACTTTTCAGCTATTACAGCTTGTTCAGCGTTAACCACATCCATGATTACCCCGCCTTTTAACATTTCTGCTAAACCTTTTTTAATTTTAAATGTTGATTCAATCTTCATACTGTTAATAATAACTATATATTTTTATAGACATAAATCCATTTTTGCAATACTTTATCCATGCTGTAATTTTGAGAGATATACTCGTATTGTTTCGACCAAATTTCACTTAGATTTTCTTCTTTAAGGTTAATTATCGTCTTTTTAAGATCTTCAAAGTTATTATTAGCAAAGAAAATACCAGAGTCATTTAACAAAGTTTTAAATGCCTTAATATCTGAGCAAATAGCAATATTGCCGTTATTGATTGCTTCTAAAATCGTAATGCCAAAACTTTCAGATTTGTTGTTTGGAGCTATGTATATACCAACATTACTAATTATTGATTTTTTATCTATTTCAGATGGACTTATATGATATACAACAGATTTATTAACCGTTTTTTTATTAGTAACAGCTATAAACTTAAATTTTGTTTCATAAAATTCAGCTAATTGAACAAAAAGTTTTAGATTTTTCCTTTTTTCATCTCTACCAATAAACAAAAAGTTACCATTATCTACGTATCCAATATCTTTATTTATTTCAATCATATTTGGAATAATTTCTATTTCCTTATTTAAGGCCGTAGCGTTATTTAAAGCTTCACTACTTACAGCGGTTGAATACAATTTTTTATACCTTGTAAATAAATAAAAAAACTTCAAACATGCTTTTATAAAATTACCAATATTTGCATGATGCGTAACAATAATCTTTTTTTTAGTATGTAATCTCCAAAAGAAAAATGGCATGAATGGTTCGTGCACATGAATGACATCAGCCCAAGAAATTGCTTCCTTAATTATTTCCTGACTAGGAAAAAAGGTTATTGGGTTCTGTGAACCATTAAACGGAATCTTGACAGCATTCCCAATATCATAATCATAAGATGATGGCCCAAGTATTTTTGTATTGATACCTTTATTAACGAGTCCATTTTTTAATAACTTAACTTGATTTTGAACACCACCATGATGATCTAGATCATAAGGACAAACAAGTAAGACTTTAATATTCAGTTGTCCAGATTGGTTGTATTGAGTGCCAATCATTGATGTCCATTGAAATCAGCTCCTCGAAACTATTTGATAATGTTTTAAGCCCTTGTTGAATGCTTTTAGCTTCATTTTCAAATAGTGGTACATAAAATGGTTTATGAAAATAAAGCATGTAACCTGAAGATTTTTTTATCATTGCTGTTGGAACTATTGGAACCCCCGTTTTTAAAGATAATGCAACTGGTCCTCTCGGGAATGATGCAATATTTGAGAAGAATTCAACAGCAACCCCAGATTTATTAACACTTCTCTCAGATAATAAACAAATATCTTTTCCACTAATTAATTTCTCTTGAAGGGTATTAAATGTATTTTGCCCTTTTCCGCCAATTATAATTTCTATTCCAAGACTCTCTCTCAATTTTTTAAACCAATTTAGAACATATTTATTTGATAATGGTTCTGCTACAGCTAGTAAATCTAAATTAATATTATTACCAGCAGGAATTACAAATTCCCAATTGCCCATATGAGGTAATGCAAAAATAAGACCAGGATATTGTTTTTTTAGTTTTTTGATGTTGTCATAATTAACTACTTCCATGTTCTTAGATATGTATTTAGCGAAATTATTATTAGTTAACCACAGCGTTTCTAACCAGTATCTTGAGTAATTAATTTTTACTAACAAAGGGTCGTATCGTAATTCTTTAGAATCGAATATTTCTTTTTTTCTTTTATATAGTTTTGCTGAAGCTCTGAATGTGAAAATAAAATACATAAATCCAATTGGATAAGAAAGAAAACGAACAAAATTAAATGGCAGGTTTTTTAATACCCCATGAAAAAATCGTATAATCAGATATTGAAAAAGTCTCATTACAAATTCTTGTAAAGGATAATAAATCTTTGATAAACTGTAGTCCATAAAATAAGAGTAAAGATATAAACGGCTGTAAAAGGTAATGAAAATAACATGTAAATTACCGCAAAAATAACTCTTTCTGGTCTTGCAGCAATCCCTACCTTATTATTTATTCCTACTGCTTCACCTCTTGCTCTCAAATAAGGTACTAACGTTGATCCTGAAAGTACCAAGAAAATAAAAAATAAGTGAATATCTGAATTAGTAAATTTAATAGCCACAACACTCCAGATAAAAAGTTCACTAATTCTATCAATAAATGAATCAATTAAGGCTCCCTTATCTGACATAGTATTTGTTTTTCTAGCTAATGGTCCATCAAGACCATCAATAGCACTACCAAGAAAAATAACAATTGCACCTAGAGTTTTAAGGTCTATAAATAATAAATAACATCCTAGTGTTACGACTAATAAACCAATTATTGAAAGTACATTAGGTTTTATACCAATGAATATACAAAATCGTATAAAAGGTGAAGCAAACTTTTCAGATTGCTCCTTTAAATACTTCTCAAGCATCTAATACATCTTCTGTGTAAACATCATTTATTAATTCAAGGTTGTAAGCATTTATTTCAACAATTGATTTTAACTTCGGAGGATTTTCGTGACTATAAACTATCACAGTCCAAACAGGATTTAAAAATAAAGGCTTTAATTTAAATTCAAAAGTTAAAGCAATAGAGTAATAACCAATTGAATGAGTAATGATATTTTCAAGATGTTCAATAATTGAATTTTGATTTAATGAAATACGATTATCAATTAAATATATGAATATGGCTACTAAAAACAGTATGAAAGACGTTGTAGCAAAATTAATCCAATCAATAAAATAATTAAGTAATAAGTTTATAAATGCTAATGCTGATACTAAGTGACCAAATCTTCTACGACGAATTGGATCGGGAATAACATAACTACCAACAGCTAGAGAGTTTAAATCATCTGGTACATTCTGCTTTTGAACATCTTCTTCATTAATATTGATTCCTTCAGCCATTAGAGCTTAAACTTCGGAACTTTTATAACATTTTTAATTTGTTTAATTCCATCTTCTAGCTTGATATCTTTTTGATTATCCTGATTATGAATATTTAACGCCATTGTTCGCAAACTAACATCTTTTTCTCCAATGATTATTGATACTGGTACTTTTTCTTTAGTTGAATCGTGAATTTTTTCGCCTAAGCGTATTGACCTATCGTCAATTTCAAGTCGAACATTTTTCAATGATTTAACTATTTCTTCTACATAATTGGATACTTCACCGATTGTCAATATTTTTACTTGAACTGGCGCAAGCCAACCTGGAAAATGTCCAGCATAATTTTCGATTAATATTCCAGTAAATCTTTCTATAGAGCCCAACAATGCTCTATGAATCATGACTGGTCTAATTCGTTTGTTATTTGAATCTACATATTGCAAATCAAAGTTGTCTGGTTGTGAAAAGTCCACTTGTATAGTAGATAATTGCCATCTTCTACCTATTGCATCCTTTACGTGAAGATCTATTTTTGGTCCATAAAAAGCTCCTTCCCCGTGAGCAGTTACATAAGATATATTCTGATCATCTAATGCTGAAGCCAAACTATTTGTTGCCTTAACCCAGTCGTCATCATTTCCAATAGATTTTTCCGGTCGAGTTGATAAATCAGCTTCAATTGAATCAAATCCAAAAGCATTTAGTAGTTTTATTGAAAATGTTAAGAGATTTAGGATCTCATCTTCAATTTGATCATTAGTACAGAAAATATGTGCATCATCTTGTGTGAATCCTCTTGCTCTTAACAGTCCATGCAGGACTCCAGTCTTTTCATATCTATAAACAGAACCCAGTTCAAAAAATCGTAATGGTAATTCTTTGTATGATCGTATGTCACTTTTATAAATTAAAATATGAAAAGGGCAATTCATTGGTTTTAAGTAGTATTCGTCATCTTCACTATCTTCATTTTTCAATGGTGGGTACATTCCTTCTTTGTAATAATCAAGATGTCCAGAAGTTTCCCAAAGGACTGAACGTCCAATGTGAGGAGTATATGCATATTCATAACCATTATCTGCATGAGCTTTTTTTGAATAATCTTCAATATTTTGTCTTAGGATTGACCCTTTAGGTTTCCATAAAAACTGACCTGGCCCTATTTCGTCAGTATTAACAAATAAATCTAATTCATTACCTAGTTTTCTATGATCTCTTTTTTCAGCTTCTTTTTGACGTGCTAAATAATTATCTAAATCTTCTTTAGAGAACCATGCAGTACCATAAATTCTTTGAAGTTGAGGATTTGTTTCTATCCCACGCCAATAAGCCCCAGCTAATTTAGTTAACTTAAAATGGTTTATTTGGCTTGTACTTGAAACATGAGGTCCTCTACAAAGATCTACGAAGTTATCATTCTTGTAAATTGATATATTATCTCCCTCCACGCCCTCAGAAGGATCAGCAGTAGAAATTAATTCCTGTTTAAATTGCTGTTTTAAGAATTTATTTTTTGCATCATTAATTGATATTTCTTCACGAATAAAAAGTTGGTTCGCCTTATTAATTCTTCTCATTTCATTTTCAATTGATGCAAGGTCACTTTCTTTAATATTTTCTTTAAACAAAAAATCATAATAAAAACCGTCTTCTATTGGAGGTCCTACTGCGAATTCAGTACCAGGAAATAGATTTAATACCGCTTGAGCAAGAACATGGGCAGTTGAATGTCTTAATGTATCTAATGCATATTGATCTTGTTTTGTATAAATTTTACATTTGGAGTCTTCTTTAATGACATAAGATAAATCTTTTAATTCTCCATTTACGTCAATACAAACCGCACTTTTTGCCAAACTATTACTTATAGATTTAGCTATTCCTACTCCATCAATTTCTGAATCAAATTCTTTAACTGACTTATCTGGAAGAGTTATCTTTATCATTATATTTGTATATTAATTACGAATATATTCTACCTAAGAAACTATAAATTTTATTAACATCTGTTTTAATAAATATATGAAGAAAAATACAGAAGTTAAATTTGATAAGAATCATATAAGTGTTTTATTCAACAACGTGATTAAAGATCAAATTGTAACACTTGAATTTAAACCTTTAAATAAATATCAATTAATTTGTAACAATATATCAATAAGTAATAAATCTAAATCGCTTCATATAAATTCAACTGATTTAAGAAAAATTAATATACACAATCTCGTAAAGACAAGCTTAAAACTTATAGACAAAAATATATCTCTTGACCAAAAAAAATATGACAAATTTGAATCTATCTATAGTCCATCTTTTAAAATTAAAGATTTAACAAAATTAATAAATAAAAAGCTTTATTCGAATCGTGATGAGTTGCTATCAATCTATTCTCTTCTGTATATCAAAATGCAGAGAGATTTTGGAGAAAATATTTCTAAAAAATTATCAGATGAAACTAAATACAAAGAGTCATATATAAAAAACTTAACTAAAGAATGTTTCAATCAAGCTTATATGAAAAACTCAAATAAAGGTTTAGCTGGTGGAATTTTAACAAATAAGGCTTTAAAAGTACTTAACCACTTGTAATTTTAATATTTAAAATCACAACATCCTCATTTGGTTTATCGTTTTCACCAGTTTGAACGTTACCTATAGCATCAACAACATCGAGGCCACTTAACACCTTACCAAAGATTGTGTATTGATATGGTAAAGGATAATCCTCATGCATTATAAAAAACTGACTTCCATTTGTATTGGGACCTCTGTTGGCCATTGCTACAATACCTTTTTCGTAGTTCATAGGATTATCAAGCTCATCTTCAAAGTCATAACCAGGATACTTACCCATATCACCGTGACCAGTTCCGCTTGGATCACCTCCTTGAATCATAAATCCTTTTATTACTCGATGGAAAATTACATCATTGTAGTAACCATCGTTTGATAAATTAACAAAATTATTTACTGTAATAGGCGATGTATCAGTAAAAAGCTCAATAACTATTTTTCCTAAAGATGTTTCTAGTTCAGCTGTATATGTAGAATTTACATCAATCGACATCGCTGGTGTTGATGTATAAGTTTTATCATAAGTCATTTCTGTTACCTCCGTTGTCTGTACGATTTCATCTTCAACGGCTTCTCCACCGCAAAAACTTAATAATAACATAGAAAATATTATTAGCTTTTTCATGATCTATCTATATTAGTTAATCTTACAGTGGATCGAGCGCATTCAACTTCGTTATTATAAAGCTTTGCTTCCCAAATTTGTGAACGTTTACCTAACTTTATGGGTGTAGCTTCGCAAATAATTACACCTTCTGTTACTCCTTTAATAAAATCTGTATTGTTATTTACACCAACCCATGTGCCTTCCTGAGTAAAATATGCGGCATAAGATATTGCAGCTTCTGCCATAGTGTCAATAACTCCCCCGTGAACCATTCCCATTGGTTGTTTATGAAAATCTTTTACTTCGAGTGAACTTTTGACATAATTTTCTTTTATCTCGATTATTTCATGACCAATGAATGGATCGAAAGTTCCATCTAAGAAATTATTATTATCCATATTGTGCAAAAACCTTTTCTAATCTTTTTTCACCGGTTCCAGATAAAAACCACCAGAAACCTACAGACAGTGTAACTAGGGTTATAACAAGAATAAAATAAATAAAATTAGTATTCATATCATTATTAAACATCTTCATTATTGACCATGTATAAGTTGATACACCATAAAAGGTTATGAATAAAGTAACAAAACTGAACCATGTAAATCCTTTGTTAAGGACAGCCACTACAATTTTCTTCTGATTAATAGGGAAAAAATATTCATTTTCTAATTGATGTGCAATTAAAATTTCTTCGTCATATTCGTTGTTTATTCTTTTTTCAATAAATTCGGTGTACTGACGAGAAAATATTAAAAAGTAAGCATGAAAGCTCAAGATTACTGAACCAAATAATGAAATTAAAGGAATTAAGTAAAGTGCGTTTGTATTACCTAACGATAAAAAGATAAAAATAGTATTAAGGATAAAGAGGACTCTTACATCAGTTAAAAATTGATCATGATAATACTTATTCATAGATCGCATACGAGACAATTGTTCTTTATAGATTGTTATTTTTTCCATTTGTTAAAGTTTATATAGGTTATGTTTAATATAAAATTTCCAATTCGCTTAATTATTTTGTTGATTCTTACGGTTATAGTGAACATTTTTTCAACTGTAACAATAGAATATAATGCAATTTCTTTTCAGGAATATAGAAATATAGAAATAATATGTGGTGATTTATATAGTGTTTTAACAACTAACGATATAGATCAAGTTCCTAGTGAATTACAGGTCAACTGGAGACCATGTCGTGAAAAAGCATTAACTGTACTTATTACATCAGCGTTTACACTAACTTTTTTAATTAGTTTATTAATATATTTAATAATTCTTTATAAAAATAGACCAAAAAGAGAAGATATTAATGACTTACTTGGAATACTGAAAAGGATGAATAAAACATGAAAATTGGAGCTATGGTACCTCAAGGTTGGAGAATGGATTTAAATGGCATTCCACCAGAAAACCAATGGGACACGATTCTAAAAGCATCTAAAGATATTGAAGACTTAAATTATGAGTCTGTATGGGTTTATGATCATTTTCATACAGTCCCATCTCCTACACAAGATCCAACATTTGAATGCTGGTCTTTAATGGCTGCATTATCACAAGTTACTGAAAAAGTAAGGATTGGACAAATGTGTACATGTAACTCTTACCGAAATCCAGCCTATTTAACAAAAGTTGCATCAAGTATTGATGCCATGTCAG
>PYIJ01279349.1_pt1 | contig 15383 bp, 15 predicted proteins | sample 3578051 | NCBI WGS metagenome assembly PYIJ01 (sample SAMN08408021, study PRJNA431606) | Marine metagenome isolate SA_KN192-05_S13_5m, whole genome shotgun... | biome: marine; feature: oceanic pelagic zone; material: water; isolation source: surface water sample, 0.2-0.8 um fraction ... | reverse complement strand
GGCTTGGCTGGCTGCGTTGATCGGGGTTGGCGTATTGTCTGCGGTAATGAGCACCGCAGACGGCCTCGTGGTTTCGTCATCGCAAATCATCGCCAACGATCTGTATCGACGCACTTTGGCGCCGAAGCTGCACCCCGGTCTGCCCCAAGAGCAGTTGGACCAGCGCGTGCTGCTCATAAGCCGCTGGTCTACGGTGGCCGTGCTGCTGATTTGCATGCTCATGGCTTGGTCGCTGATGGATGTGAACGTCTCCTTAGTCGTTTGGATTGGCGTTGGCGGCATGATGGCGGCCTTCGCTGGGCCATTAGTGCTGGGGGCGCTATGGTCCGGGGTAACGTTAAAAGGCGCCTACGCGGGTCTACTCGGCGGTTTCGGCGTGTTCATCGTGCTGCACTCGCAGATTTTGGAGCCGAGTTGGTTTACCGGCGTGGGACTTGAAGGGGCGGTCACTTGGCTGCGCGGTGAAGGTCCAAATCCGTACTCTTGCGCGGTGATGGGCGAGATCGTCTCGATTATTGCAACGGTCGTCGTCTCTAAACTGACTCAGCCGCTGGACTCTGCACACTTGGAAGCGCTGTTTAGCACTACCGAAGCCGTGAATTAGACGCTACACACATTCAAACGACATGGAGCATGGCAGTGACGTTTCAACAGGGGACGATTTTCCAATATCTGGCATCAGCGATGCTGGCTACCGTGAGCTCGGCCCAAGGCATTCGCTGAGCATCGAATCGGTTAAGAGAACACCATGGACGATCCAAGTGAACATTCGCAACAGGTCAGACGCACCATTTAAGCTGATAGAGCGGTCTGGTGCTCCGCTCACCGGTCAACCGGGGCTAATTGAGACGCTGCGCATGCCACCACCGCTATCGCCATGAACGGCGCAAATCTCGATTTACCCCCCAGTTTGACGTTTGCTGTACTCAACGCTTTGACCCCACCGGATAGACCAGCGAGTATCACCCTAACAAACCCATAGTCTTGGAACGATCTGCACAACGCCTATGACCCAACTCGACCACATCATGTATGCCTGCCCAGACTTACAAACAGGCATCGACGAGATTTACGCACTCACCGGGGTCATGCCGGCCATGGGCGGTTCCCACCCCGGTGTTGGTACACGTAATGCGCTACTTTCTTTGGACAACCATCAGTATCTGGAGATTATCGCGCCTGACCCAGAGCAGGATCTCACGGGCACCACGGGGCAATTGCTGCTGGATCATGGCGGCACCGGCATTCGTAGCTGGGCGATTGCCTGCGATTCACTGACAAACGTCGCGACCTTGGCCGCGGCCAAAAATATCGCCACCCGCGACATCATCGATATGAGTCGCACTACGCCCGATGGCATCAAGCTCGCTTGGCAACTGTTGTTCTTGACCGACCCTCATATGCCATTTTTTATCGACTGGCTGAAATCGCCACATCCGGCGCTTGCTACGCCCACAGGGTGCCAACTCAAATCCTTTCACATCAGCGCCACGGCACCTGAAACCTATAGCAATTTGCTGACAGATCTCGCGCTATCCATCGCCGTTACCGCTGGTGCAAATGCCTTTACCGCAGAGCTTGAGACGCCAAAAGGAATCGTACTGCTCGACAGTTGGTAAAGCGGTGACAGCGCTCCCACCTTCGCACTGATGTATGATGCGTTCGCGGAGCTGGCGACCACTTGCAGCGTGTAAGTGATCTGCCAAGCCAGAATTTTGGAGAGAAATATGACCCAGCAAACCCCTGTACTCGTGGGTGTAAGCCACCTTGAGCAACGCTTTACCGATTTTGACAGCGCCAAAGAACCCATTGAGCTGATGATTGAGGCGGTCAAACAGGCCGCCCAGGATGCGGGATCCAGCGCGCTGCTTGATGCTTCATCTGTGCGGGTGATCAAGGGCCTCTGGCCATATCAGGACCCCGCGCGCGCGGTGGCTCAGGCCATCGGTTGCGCCAATGCGGAGTCGGTAGTGTCACCCTTCGGCGGCAATTTCGTGCAAGCCGTGCTGAATCAGAGCGCCCTAGACATCCAATCGGGTCGGCACGACATCATCGTTTTGACCGGTGCAGAGTGCGGCAACTCCCAAGCCAAGGCCGCGAAGGCTGGCCATGAGCTAGGTTGGGCAGAGCTGCCCGGCACACCGGATAGGCAGATTGGTGTCGACAAGGATATGCGTCACGACGCCGAGATTGCCATACGACTGGGACGACCGATTCAAATTTATCCCATCATGGAAGTGGCACTGCGCCATGCCGCGGGCCTTTCGATAGACGCGCACCTCGAGCATATCTCAAAGATTTGGGCGGGCTTTAGTGACGTGGCCGCCACCAACCCCAATGCATGGATTCGCGAAGCGAAAAGCGCGGAAGAGATTCGCACCATTTCAAACGTCAATCGGCCAGTATCGTTCCCCTATCCGAAGCTGATGAACTCCAATAACGGTGTAGATCAGGCAGCTGCTCTTATTTTGGTGTCCGAAGAAAAAGCCAAGGCATTAGGCATTGCGCGAGAGAAATGGATTTATCCTTGGGCAGGCACTGACGCGCAAGATCACTACTACTTTTCCCATCGCGACAATTTCCATAGCTCACCGGCCATTCGCTTTGCTGGCGGCAAGTGCTTGGAGCTAAGCGGTATGAGCGCCGACGATATCGACTTGGTCGATGTCTACAGTTGCTTTCCGAGCGCCGTGCAGATCGCTTGCCAAGAACTGGGCATTGATACCAATCGCCAATTGACGGTAACTGGCGGTCTAACATTTGCTGGTGGTCCGCTGAATAACTATGTCATGCACTCCATCGCACGTATGACCCAGCTGCTACGCGAAAATCCGGGCAAGCGCGGCATGATCACAGCGAACGGCGGCTACATCACGAAGCACGCCTTTGGCATCTACTCAAGCGAGGCGCCGGCGCAGCCTTTCCAGCACGCCGACCTGCAAGAGCAAGTAGACGCCACGCCCAAGCGCGAGGTGGTCATCGGTCATCATGGCAAGGGCGTTGTTGAAAGCTATAGCGTCATGTATGGCCCACAGGGTGTTACCAAGGGCTTTGTCTCCACGCGCCTTGACGATGGCCGCCGTGCATGGGGCATCTCCGAGGACGCAGGCTTGCTCCAGAGCATGACCGAGGAAGAGTATTGCGGACGCGAGGTAACGCTTGCCGATCATGTGGCAACCTTTTAGGCCGTGACAGCGCCGATCAAGGGTTATCCCTCCGGATTAGGGCGCCGTCTGGGCGCCATGCTGTACGACAGTCTGCTGATTATTGCGCTATTTTTTTTGACCGGCTTCATCTGGGTGTCCCTGAGCGGGGACGTCGCTACCGGACCGCCGTTTCAGATCGCCCTGCTTGCAGAAATTATCGCCTTCTTTGGCTACTTCTGGCGCAAACAAGGGGAAACATTGGGCATGCGCGCCTGGAAAATACGCGTGGTAGACGAAGCCGGGGGGCTACCAAGCTGGAAACAGATCTTTCTGCGACTGCTCGTAGCGCCGGCATCGTTGGCTGCGTTAGGCATCGGCTATGCCTGGCTATACCTTGGCGACAACAAACAAACTTGGCATGACAAGCTCAGCAGCACCTTTGTATTGCACCTGCCAGACCGTGAATAACGCTCACCACCAGTTTGCCCCGCAACCTTCTCAAGTCTGCGACACAATAGATCCATAACCACGATCAAGGTAATCTTGCGGCCCTCAAACTGTGCCGCTGGTCGCCAATCGAAACCTAGCGCACTTAAGCTGACATCGATCCATTCGGGAAAATAGCCACCATGAATTACGCCGCCGCTAACAGTGATCTTGCCGCACTGCGCACCCCATGCCTTGGCACCAGTCTGGCTCTGGCCAAACGATTGGCGAAAGCCACTGGCAATACAGCCACGCTTAATCGCGCCATCACGGACTTCAAAGATCAAAACGGTGAAACCTTGACGGTTAATCTCGACGGCCCAGTTGCTCGCGTGATCATTCTTGGCGGCGCAGAGGAATGCAGCCCGGCTCAATATCGCAAAATGATTGCGCAACTCGCGCAAAAACTCACCGCCATGAACATCGCTCAGGCTGCCGTGCATCTGCTAGGCACCAAGATCAAGGGGCATAACATTGCCTGGAAAGCACAAGCGCTGATGCAGGCACTGAGCCATGCCAGCTACCGATTCAATCATTACAAGAGCAAGCCCAAGCAGCCAGTAAGCGTAAAGCGGGTTCGGTTGTTGGCCGGACAGAGCGACCAAAAAGCCCTGCGCGCGGCAATCAAGCTCGGCGCTGCGTTGGATCAAGGTTTGACGCTGGCAAAAGATTTGGGCAACGAGCCTTCCAATGTTTGCACGCCAACCTATCTGCTCAATCAGGCCCGTAAAATGGCCCGCTCGGAAGATGTCACGCTGACCGCTCTCGATGAGAAAAAAATGCTCAGTCTCGGCATGGGTGCATTTATGTCGGTTTCTCAAGGCAGCGACCAGCCGGGCAAGATGATCATTCTGCGCTACAACGGCGGCAAAAAAGACGAGGCGCCTATCGCCTTGGTGGGTAAGGGCATTACCTTCGATACCGGCGGCATCTCGCTCAAGCCACCACCAGGCATGGACGAAATGAAATTCGACATGTGCGGTGCTGCCGCTGTGTTGGGCGCCACTAAGGCGGTGATTGAAGCCAAGCTACCTATCAACCTCGTCACCGTTGTGGCAGCGGCAGAGAACATGCCCAGCGCGCGAGCCACTCGCCCGGGCGATATCGTCACTTCCGCCTCGGGGCAGACTATCGAGATTCTTAACACAGATGCCGAGGGTCGCTTGGTTCTATGCGATGCGCTGACTCACGTACAAAACTACAAGCCCAAAGCCATTATCGACGTTGCCACCCTGACAGGCGCCTGCATCATGGCGTTGGGCAGCCACGCCAGCGGTCTGTTCGCCAACGATGATGAACTCGCTGATGCCATTACCCAGGCTGGCGAAGCCAGTGGTGACCGAAGCTGGCGCTTGCCGTTGTGGGAAGAGTATCAAACCGGTCTGAACACCAATTTTGCCGACATGGCCAACGTTGGTGGACGCGGTGCAGGCAGTGTTACGGCAGCATGTTTCTTGTCGCGCTTCGTCAAAGGTCAAAAATGGGCGCACATGGATATTGCGGGTAGCTCCTTTCACCAGGGTGCTGCCAAGGGCTCAAGCGGGCGTCCGGTTGCTCAGCTTTTTACCTACCTAGTCGCCCAAAGCGGCCTAAAGTAAGGACCGCCACGGCATATGACTCGGGTCGATTTTTATCAGCTACCGGACAAAGATCTGGATGCAAGCTTGCGCTTCACCTGCCGGCTTTGTTTGAAAGCGCTGGGTAGCAATATGCCTGTGCACATACGGGTCGACGATCAGACTCAGGCGCAAGCAGTGGATGATCTGATGTGGGATTACCCAAAACATCGTTTGGTACCTCACGCGATCATTGACGGCGCAGCAGACCCCAAGGCTCATGACGCGGCGCGCAACAATCACCCGGTGCACATTGGCTGGCGCGAGCCCGCACACGATACCGGCCTACTGATCAACTTGGGCAACGACGTACCTAGCTTCTTTGGTCGCTTTGATCGGGTTGCGGAAATCATCGTCGAAGAAAGCAAAACCTTGCGACGCGAGCACTACAAATTTTATCGCGAACGCGGCTACCCCTTGCACCACCACGCCCTCGAAGATTGGGATCAATAGACCGTTACGCACTATCAGAGTCACCATGGACAACAATTTTAATCCTCAAGCCATCGAACAGAGCCTTTACGCACACTGGGAGAAAGAGGCCTTTTTCAAAGCGAACGACAGTGGCGAGGGTTACTGCATATTGATTCCGCCTCCCAACGTCACTGGCACGTTGCACATGGGCCATGCGTTTAATCAGACTCTAATGGACACCCTAATTCGCTATCAGCGCATGCAGGGGGCCGGCGCACTGTGGCAAATGGGCACCGACCACGCAGGTATCGCCACGCAAATGCTGGTAGAGCGCCAGCTCGCGGACGAGAACCTCACTCGACACGCCCTAGGCCGAGATAAATTCATCGACCGAGTCTGGGCTTGGAAAGAGGAGTCTGGCGGCACAATCTCCAAGCAAATTCGTCGCATGGGAGCCAGCATCGACTGGTCCCGAGAACGCTTCACCATGGATGATGGCTACGCCAATGCCGTGCAGCAGGTATTCATCAGACTATTCGATGAGGGTCTCATTTACCGTGGCAAACGACTGGTAAATTGGGACCCTGCGCTGGGCACGGCCATTTCAGACTTAGAAGTAGAGAACAACGAGGAACAAGGTCATCTGTGGCATTTCCGCTATCCCTTAGCCGATGGCGCCAAGACCTTAGATAACAAAGACTACTTGGTCATTGCTACCACGCGGCCTGAAACCATGCTCGGCGATACCGCAGTAGCCGTGCATCCTGAGGACGAGCGTTATGCGCACCTGATAGGCCAGCACATTATGCTGCCCTTAGTCGGCCGCAAAATTCCCGTGATTGCCGACGACTACGTCGACCGCGAGTTCGGCACGGGCTGTGTGAAGATCACACCGGCACATGACTTCAACGACAACGACATGGGCGCCCGCCACGATCTGCCGCTGATCAACATTTTCACAGCAGAAGCGGCAATTAACGATGCCGCGCCCGAGGCTTACCAGGGTATGGATCGCACCGTCGCCCGCAAACAAATCGTCAATGATCTTGATGCCCTTGGCCTGCTGGATGAGATTAAGGACCACAAGCTTATGGTCCCTCGGGGCGATCGCTCCAACGCCATCATCGAGCCTCTACTTACCGACCAGTGGTTTGTGAAAATTGCACCCTTGGCGGCGCCCGCCATCGCAGCAGTTGAAAATGGCGACATTCAATTTGTGCCCAAGCAATACGAGAACACCTACTTTGCTTGGATGCGCGACATCAAGGACTGGTGCATTAGCCGTCAGCAATGGTGGGGCCATCGCGTGCCGGCCTTTTACGATGAGGCTGGCAACGTCTACGTAGCCGAAGACGAGACCACTGCACGCAGCAAGTACCATTTGGCAGACGATCTGGCGTTGGCCGAGGACGATGATGTACTGGAAACATGGTTTTCCTCTGCCCTATGGCCCTTCGCCACCTTGGGATGGCCTGAGGAGACCCCAGAGCTAGAACGCTTTTTACCCACGAACACACTGATCACCGGCCACGACATTATCTTTTTTTGGGTCGCACGCATGATCATGATGACCCTGCATTTCTCCGGCAAAGTTCCTTTTCAGACCGTCTACATCCACGGTCTGATTAAGGACGCGGAAGGCCAAAAAATGTCGAAAACGAAGGGTAATGGTCTCGACCCGTTAGACTTTATTGACGGTATTGATCTTGAGGGGTTGGTAGCAAAGCGCACCAGCAACCTCACTCAGCCGAAAATGGCAGCGAGAATTGAAAAGCAAACTCGCAAAGATTTTCCCGAGGGTATCGCCGCCTACGGCACCGACGCCCTGCGCTTTACCTTTGCCGCACTGGCCACCACCGGACGAGACGTGCGTTTTGATACCAATCGTATTGAAGGCTATCGCAACTTCTGCAACAAACTCTGGAATGCCTCAAAATTTGTGTTGATGAACACAGAAGAGCTTGATTTGACTATCGAGCCAGCTTCCGGCGCCGTTGACCAATGGATCATCAGCAAGTCTCATCGCATGATTACAGATGCCCGCTATGCTCTTGAGACCTACCGATTCGATATCTACGCCAACACCGTCTACGAATTTGCGTGGCACGAATACTGCGACTGGTATCTAGAACTTAGCAAGCCTCTGCTTTGGAATCAGGATGCCGATCCTGCCGCCAGAGCGGCGACTCAGCGCACGCTCTTGCAGGTGCTCGAGGTGCTACTGCGCACAGCCCATCCGGTGATGCCCTTTATCACCGAGACGCTTTGGCAGCAGGTCGCCACCCGCCTTGGGCAGATTCAAAACGGCGAGGCTGCCAGCATCATGCTGCAGACTTTCCCTGTGCCACAAGACATGCCCGCAAACGAGAATGCTGAGAATCAAATCGAGTGGCTAAAGGCCGTCATTACCGGCATACGGACCATCCGCGGCGAGGCGAACATCAAGCCCAGCCAAGATATTCCGCTGTTGCTGCAAGGCGGTAATACCGCTGATAAAGACAACGCAACTCAAGCCGAGAACATGCTGGGGCGATTGGCCAACGTGACTTCCATTGAATGGCTCAGCGACGGTGAGAAAGCTCCCTTAAACGCTTTGAGCCTGGTGGGTGATCTCAAGGTCATGGTGCCCTTAGCAGGGCTAATCGACTTGGAGGCGGAGCGCGGACGCATAGGCAAGGAAGTCGATAAAGCTCAGCAGGAGTTGGAAAAAATCGACAAAAAACTCAGCAACGAGGCCTTTGTCGCCAAGGCGCCAGCGGCTGTGGTCAACAAGGACCGCGAGCGCGCCGCCGAGCTGCAGACAACGTTGCAGACATTGCAGAAGCAGATCGAAGCCTTGGCAAATGCCTAAGGCGTTCAGCTAGCCGTGAGGCAGCTCGCGGCGGGTTGACCTAGCGAAACTCCGATAACGTGCTGGGTTGGCTCTGGGCTGCCGCGCAACCAGCCTGAGAATAAAGACCGATCGGGATCTTCGTCTAGCCACAATTCAAACCGCCAGGTATCAGCTGCCGAGCTCTCGCGCACAACGCATAAACACGAGCGATCATCGACGCCGTAACACGAATTGCCACCCGGGTCGCTGACCACACGCGATAGGTCAAATCGATAGAGCGCTGCCAGAACCGTGGGTATGTAGGAACGCGCCTGTTGTTGTTGAGCGACGTGCTGGGCAGTTTGTGACAAGCGCAGTGTTTGTCGAGCACTGTGTAAGATCATCAAACTCATGAGTCCCAGCACGCCCACGACGCTCAGCATCACCACGCCTTGTTGACGCCGAGAGTCGCGTGCCACGAGTTAGCGTTCCCCTGACAGAAGCAAAGGCATCGGCAGAGGCACAGAAAATGCCATGGAAAAAGACCCTGGCTCATCCGTTGTAGAGCCCGACTGATCGACAACCGACACATTGACCAAAATCGAAAGCAGTACGACGCGCGCATCAGGCGGCAGCTTATCGGCGTCAAAGTAGCCGATCTTGCCGCCGTCCTCTGAGTGCCAGGCGCCATAACGCAGGTGCAGGCGCTCCACACCTGTCACAAGCTCTAACGCATGACCACCCCATGTCTTCTGCCACAGGGCATAAACCGGCCTATCTGCACTCGAGAGCCGACTCTCAGCGACATAAATCAAGGAACTGATAGGCGCGTAAAGCCCTGCGCCTTCGGCAAAGCTTGGCTCGCTCAGCGCAAGCGTCGCGCTTGCCACCGTACCGTCTCGGGTAACCCCCAAAGCACTATTCGCCAAGCCACTTTCTCCTGCCTGCCATGAAAAACGGACATGACCACCCGAGTGACGAGTACTCGTGGCACTAAAAATTGAGGCATGACGACAGTCACGGATCATCACAACGTCACCAGAATCGATGCGCGAACCTGCAGAAAACAATTTTGCTCTGCCGCGATTACCATCTAAACCTTCGCTGAGCATGGCTAATGGCGCGCCATAACCTCGCACTACTAAGCCTTGAGAGTGCTCTGCCAAATCTCGAATACTGGCAAACGCAGGCGCTCTTGTTGGCTCAGCCACAATTTCCACCGCAGGAAAGGGCGCCAGCAAACCCAATGACGACCAGGGTGTATTGAGAAAGTTCACCACAGTATCTGTGGTTGCCAAGCAGCCTTGCGCCCCAGCTCCCTGTAACAATTCAACCCAAAGTTGATTCAGCAGCGCCATATGCTCCTGACGCTCAGCCTGCCTCACCAGCGATTGCTGCAAAGGCTGGCCATAGGCCAGCAGCCGTCCAAGGCCAATCAGCAACAACACGCCCAACACCACCGCGAGCAGTAGCTCAATCAAACTCATACCCCGCTGATAGGCACTTCGCTCAACACTCATGGCGTCCCATACCAAAAAAAGTACCCAAAGAAGCGCTCAACAAGCGTTTCAAAATGGGTCGCCCAACGTAATTCGATGCATGCTCGAAGCGTTTTGTTTGGCTTCAGGCATCGGCCACTCAATGGCAAGGGCGAAGTCTTCGCCTGCCCTCACCCTGACGTTGAACTCAGTGAATCGAGTATTACGATCCGTAACGGCGCGATGCGGAATGCCCATCAGCTCGGCACAGAAATCCCCCAGCAACTGAACATTGAGCACACAGACCAAATGGGCGGACTCAAAATCTGCCCACTGACTGGCAGAGCACCAGCGATTGATGCACCAAGGGGGGCTCACCGGCAGATCGTCGGCAGACAACTCCATGTCGATACTACGTAGCCATTGGCCTGGCGACACAGAGCTATCTGGCCAGAAACCACCTAGGTGAAAGGCCGAAACCCGCGCAACAAAGTGACTGGCGGCATACCGCGCATGAGCGTTGCTCTGCACGCCACCGACGACGGCAGCGCTGCGCAACATGAGCATCTGTGCAGCGGCCACAGGTATCGCCACCAGCAACGTGGCGACCAACACTTCCAACAAGGTGAAGCCTCGCAACATGGACTCACTCATCGTCTGACCACTGCTGGCGCCCCAGATGATCCAGCGTCAAAGTCGCAGCGTGCACACTCGCCGTTGGCCGAGCTTGCAGCTCGAACCCGGCGCTACTGCCTGTCACGGTGATAGCGAAGTCGTTTCGCGTGCTGGGGCTGATGGCGCAAATATTGTTGGCCAGCTCACCAGACACTGCATCACCGTCGCCATCTCCATCGGAGTCAGCAAGCAGCAACCAAGGGCTGTCCTCTCTAGGATTCGCCGCAAGCGCCAAGGCATGCAATGCCTGAGCGCAGGCCATCAGTTCGAGCTGCATCGCTGCACGGCGGCCTTGAGTTTGCTGCGCGCCATAGCGGGGTACGGCAATCCACATCAGGACGGCAAGCAGCGCCAGCACCAATATCAGCTCGAGTAAGGAAAACCCTCGTCTGAGAGGGTCTAATGGATGGGTACAAATTCGACTGCGCATAAGATCATGCTGCGACCTGCCCTAAGGCTCAGCTAGCACCATTGGCTGGGATCTGTGTAGGCGAAAGCTGCCAACGAGCCAGCAGCGCGCCTATAACGCGCGGTGAATTATCGCGTCAGCAGTATTTTTCCAACGGTTTCGTTCGTGGCCATCAGGGCATGAGCGTCGGCGGTTTGTGCCATGGGAAAGCGTGCCTCCACAATCGGTTTGATGGAGCCGTCTTCGAGCCTTGGCCAAACATCGCGCTTCAGGCCGTCCATGACCAATGCCTTTTCGCCAATAGGTCGCGCGCGCAGCGTCGAGCCTATGACCCGCGCACGCTTCATCATCAGCAACCCAAGATTCGCCTCGGCCGTCGCGCCGCTCATCAATCCGATGAGCACTAAGCGTCCGCCAAGACCCAGCACTGTGAGGTTATCCGATAGATATTGACCTCCCACCGGATCCAATATCACATCGACGCCATGTTCTGCCCATGCCTGAGCGGCGGGCAAAAATGATCCGTCGTGACGAATGGAGCCAGCCTGCGCGCCTAGCGCCATACATTGATCGAGCTTGGACTTATTACCCACAGTCACAAAACTGGGATTGTTCGAATGCTTAAGCATTTGCAGCGCCGCGGTGCCAACACCACTGGCGCCGGCATGAATAATGACTCGCTCAGTCGGGGCAAGAGCCGCCTCCACATACAGGTTCAAATAAGCGGTCGCGAATACTTCCGGCAGTGCAGCGGCATCGACAACCGACACACCCTTGGGCACCGGTAGCACTTGACCCGCAGGCACCACAACCTCTTCCGCGTAACCACCACCCGCCAGCAAGGCGCACACTTCGTCGCCAACAGTGAAACTTGAGACGCCTTCACCAAGCTCTGTGACGGTACCCGAACACTCTAATCCCATGATGGGACTGGCGCCCGGCGGTGGCGGGTAGCCACCTTTGCGCTGCATCAGGTCTGCACGATTGATCGCCGAGGCCGCGACCTCGATACGCAATTGCCCCGGCCCACACAGCGGGCGCTCGAAGTCTGCCCAGACTAAATTTTCGCCCTCTACTTGTATTGCTTTCACCGTCTCTCCCACTGAATCGAACTACCAAGACATTCGAATTTTCAATCCTTGCTCGTGCAGATATTGCTTTAGCCCACTGACTCGATAGTCGCCGTAATGCACCATGGATGCCACCAGCGCTGCGTCGGCCTTGCCATCGGTGAGCACTTCATGAAGATGTTCAGGCAAACCGGCGCCGCCGGAGGCGATCACAGGAATGCGCACAGCTTCGGCGATCATGGCGGTAAGCGGAATGTCGTAGCCGTCTCGGGTGCCATCAGCATCGATGGAGTTCACCACCAGTTCGCCCGCGCCCCGTTTTTCGCCTTCGCGTGCCCAGTCCAAGGCGTCGCGACCTGTGGGTGTTCGGCCGCCATTAATGACAATCTCGAAACCGCTGGGTTGTTCTGCATTTGCCTCGACCCGCTTTACATCCATCGACAGCACGATGTTCTGATCGCCGACGGCCTCTGAGCACTCGTTGATCAGGTCTGGGCGTGTCACCGCGGCGGAATTCACATTAATTTTTTCTGCGCCGGCAAGACGCAGATCCGTAGCATCGGCCACGCTGCGAATACCTCCACCTACCGAGAGCGGTATGAAAACCTGACTGGCAACCGCTTCCACCACGTCGAGCATGATGCTGCGCTTATCACTGGAGGCTGTGATGTCGTAAAACACCAACTCATCTAACCCGTCCAAGTAATACTCCCGCGCTTTCTCAACCGGGTCGCCAATGTTCTGGGTGTTCTCGAACTTCACGCTCTTGGCGAGGTGCCCATCGCGGACGTCCAGACAGGCCACTACACGTTTACTGAGCATTGCCGTCTACCTGTGCTTGAGTCGATATTTGCGATCCGTTCCAAACGCCATCCCAGCGCGCAAAGTTTTCAAACAGGCGTAACCCCACCCGCCCGCTTTTTTCCGGGTGAAACTGTGTGCCGATAAAATTATTCTTCCCTAGCGCGCTAGCGAAAGACCCCTCGTAATCGGTTTCAGCTAAGACGTGGTCGAGCGCGGCAGGGTTCGGGAAATACCCATGCACAAAGTAGAACTCATCTCCTGGCATTATCCCCGCCAATACTGGATGAGGCTGAATGACCCTGCCCTCGTTCCAACCCATGTGGGGTACTTTAAGCTCGGGACGATCGAACCTAAAACGTTTGACGCTGCCTTCAATAGTGGAAAGTGTCTTGGTGTTGTTTTCCTCAGAATGGCTGAGCGAGATTTGCAGGCCAAGACAGATCCCCAGAACAGGAGTCCCTGAAGCTATCGCTGCCGTTAAAGCCAAATCAAGTCCTTTAGCTTTCAGGCTTCGCATGGCGGGTCCCGCAGCGCCCACACCAGGAAAGATGATTCTTTCTGCTTGAGATATTTCCGTAGGGTCGGAGGAAAATTCTGCTATCACACCAACTTCGTTACACGCTCTCTTAACGCTGGCGAGGTTTCCAGCATCGTAGTCCAAGATTAATATCACGATGAACTTTCGTCCTGGTTTACCCTAGATGATGTTAGCGGAAAGCGTAAATATTCACCAGATCTACACAGCGCTACTGCGACTTTTGGCCCCTTTTTCACGGGCCCTTCCAGCGGAATCGCCACAAGGCCGCTTCCACGAATCTGAGACACGAAGATGAATGACAACCTTACCCCTGCCAAGCGAAAAACGAAGATCGTTTTTGTCCAGTTGGGATCTCCGACAGAACCCACGCCCCGTGCCCTTAGAAAATTCTTGAAAGACTTCCTTGGCGACCCTCGCGTTGTAGATCTCAACCCCTATCTATGGAGGGTTATCCTAAATTGCTTTGTCTTACCCCTGCGACCAAGAAAATCTGCAAAGCTGTATCAAAGGATTTGGGATGGACACCAATTTCCGCTTGTATCAACTACAAAACGGTTCACAGACAAAGTTAGAGCGAAGCTAAAGCATTTAGATCCAGAGGGGTTCGTTGAGGTCGACCATGCTTTCTTGCTGTCCAAGCCTTATGTTAGCGACGTTTACGATAGCTGGGAACAGGACGTCGCAAACGGGACAGGAGCCACGAAACTTCTGGTAATCCCTCTCTTCCCGCAGTACTCGGAAAGCACTATAGCCTCAGGCATCGATGCATTGGGGAAAGAATTTAAGCGGCGAGTCAAGATTCCGACATTCGAGGTAATTACGAATTTTCATCGATCTCACGCCTTTATAGACAGTTCTGTAACCAAGATTGACGATGCAATTAATCGCCTTCGGGGCGACAACATAGGTATTGATAGCCTCGTCGTATCTTTTCACGGAATGCAAAAAAGAAGAATTGTGCAAAAAGGCGACGACTACTATCGACATTGTTACGAAACCTTTCGGCTTATCGTGGACCGATTAACTTCTATTCCAGCTTGTAACGCAGTTATGTGCTTTCAGAGTCGCTTTGGATCAGAAGAATGGATTACGCCGTACACAGAAAGAGTGGTTGAAGAATTAGTCTCAGCGGGGAAGAAGAACATTGCAATCTACGCTCCAAGTTTCGTGACTGACTGCCTGGAAACTACTGACGAGTTAGGCCACGAGCTTTCGCTAGAGGTGCGTGAATGGGGCGGCACACTGTATACGATAGATTGCCTCAACGCTGACGACCAATGGTGCGAAGAATTCGCGAAGTTTTCGTTGATTCAGGCTGAGGGATCAGCACAAGACCGCGAAGACATAGAGTATTCCCTCACGCAGGAGGCCTACTCTTCAATGCCCAAACTTGAAATGAAAAAGCATTGATTCCGCATGCGCTCTATCACGTCGCTTCGGACCAGCGCCATTGAGATTGCGAGCAACACGAATACAGCAGACCTACTTTCGATCAATCTGCGAGGTCAAAATGGAAACCTCCTTATAGAAAGTACGCACCAATGGTTGAGCAAACATCGACTTACGCGCCACAAAGCGCACGGGCCTAGATAACTGCTCTGCAGCCAGTTTAATCAACTTCTTTTCGGCGATACCTAGGGTTTTCGCGACGCCTGTGGGCACAAGCCCATGACCAAAATCTGAAAGCGCCATCTGCGCCACAGCAAAAAAAGACTCAAGGGACGTGCTGCGATTCAAATTGAGCCGCTGCATATTTTCTTCAATGGAACCCCATGCGCCAGAGCGCGATTCAATCGTCATCACATCCAGCGGGTCGCCGCTGCGATATTTCAAAGGTTTTAGGCCAGATGGAACAATCACCATGGGCTCGTGCCGAATAACTTCGGATACTAAATCGGTATCGGCGTCCGGGCTGCCCGTGCAAATACCGATCAT
>PYIJ01269795.1_pt1 | contig 15424 bp, 27 predicted proteins | sample 3578051 | NCBI WGS metagenome assembly PYIJ01 (sample SAMN08408021, study PRJNA431606) | Marine metagenome isolate SA_KN192-05_S13_5m, whole genome shotgun... | biome: marine; feature: oceanic pelagic zone; material: water; isolation source: surface water sample, 0.2-0.8 um fraction ... | reverse complement strand
TGAGATGGTGATGCCTGGCGACAACATTAAGATGGTTGTTGAGTTGATCTGTCCGATTGCGATGGACGATGGCTTGCGCTTCGCGATCCGCGAAGGCGGTCGTACGGTAGGCGCCGGCGTCGTCGCAAAGGTCATTGACTAGGGCGGATACAAGCAGCGCGGCGTCCCTTCGGCCCAATCTCATTTTCCTGAGATCATTGGTTGCTCGGGTGCTTATCAGTCTGTATGATTCGCGGCCCTATCAGGGGAGGAGGACAGGTGCGTAGTAGCGCTGTAAGCCCTCGAAGATAGATTTGCGAGGGGGAGGCGTTTATCGCGGCAACTGCCTAGCAAAAAAGTTCTAAGTAACTGCCATTTGTGACTGCTTAGCAGACGCAGGGGCCTTGGGACTGCTCTTTAACAGGAGAAATGCTCGATTACCCGCGCTGGCGAGACAAATTCGCGCCCGGGAAATGGGCAACTTTTTAATCGGGTTTGGAGTTCGTCAGTGCAGAACCAGCGTATTCGCATTCACTTAAAGGCATTTGATCATCGCCTGATCGACGTCTCGACGCAGGAAATTGTCGACACAGCTAAGCGCACTGGTGCGCAAGTACGCGGTCCCATTCCACTGCCAACACGTAAAGAGCGTTTTACGGTCTTGATATCACCTCACGTGAATAAAGATGCGCGCGACCAGTACGAAATTCGCACCCATAAAAGACTCCTGGATATAGTAGAGCCAACGGAAAAAACCGTCGACGCGCTGATGAAGCTCGACCTGGCGGCCGGAGTGGAAGTACAGATTAGTTTGAATTGAGTTGAAGCTGTCTCACCAGCAATGGTCAGGCAGCTTTTTATTGTTTGATACCAAAAGACTCCGATAGGGAGTCGGCGTAGGGCGCAAGCCGGACTTTCATCCTCTACCCCGTGCGGGTGGCAGAGGAGTGAAAGTCCGCACGCCGTTTAAGCGCCGCCGGTACAACACTGAAGGAACGCTGAAGGTAGGAAAGCCAATGGCAATTGGATTGATTGGTAAAAAGAGTGGTATGACCCGAATCTTCAATGAAGAAGGGGTATCCGTTCCCGTAACGGTCATTGAAGCAGAGCCAAATCGCGTCACTCAAGTGAAAAGCGTAGAAAGCGATGGCTACAAGGCGATTCAGGTAACCACCGGTGAGCGCCGTCGTAGCCGCGTCACCAAAGCAATGGCAGGTCATTTTGCCAAGGCAAATTCTGGTAGCGGACGCGGCCTCTGGGAATTTCGCGTAGACGAAGTTGACGCAGTAGAGCTGGGTGGCGAGCTCTCGGTGGAGCAATTCGAAGCCGGCCAAATCGTCGACGTACAAGGTACTTCTAAAGGTAAGGGCTACGCCGGAACGATTAAGCGCTGGAATTTCCGTGGTCAAGATAACACTCACGGTAACTCTATTTCTCACCGTGCACCGGGCTCTATCGGGCAATGCCAAACACCTGGACGAGTCTTCAAGGGCAAAAAAATGTCCGGCCACATGGGCGCTGCTCGAGTCACCACTCAGAATTTGGAAATCGTTCGCGTAGACGCGGAACGTAACTTGATTATGGTCAAGGGCGCGGTTCCTGGTGCGCCGGGCGGAGACGTTTGCATACGGCCTGCTGTCAAAGCACGTTCAGGCTCAGGAGATGCGAAATGAATTTGAACCTTGCAGTAGATGGCGGCAGCGTCGAAGTCGCAGACACCGCGTTTAGCCGAGAATATAACGAAGCCCTTGTGCATCAGGTCGTTGTTGCATACATGGCAGGCGCTCGACAAGGTTCGCGTGCACAGAAAAATCGCTCCGCAGTCAGTGGTGGCGGCAAGAAGCCATGGCGACAAAAGGGTACCGGTCGTGCAAGAGCGGGTACCACGCGCTCACCCATTTGGCGCTCCGGTGGCGTCACGTTTGCAGCGCAACCACAGGACCACTCGACAAAGGTCAATCGCAAAATGTATCGCGGCGCGCTGCAATGCATCGTCTCCGAGTTGATCCGTCAAGAGCGCTTGGTCGCCATTGAGTCCTTCTCCGTTGAAGCTCCAAAAACCAAAACGCTGCTCGGTAAGCTGAAAGAACTTGATATCTCCGGCGCGCTGATCGTGACGGCAGAAGTCGACGAGAACCTTTATCTGGCCGCGCGTAACGTCAAAGGCATTGACGTGCGCGACGTTGAAGGCATCGATCCGGTCAGTCTAATTAGCTACGAAAAGGTGCTGATCACGGTGCCAGCGCTGAAGAAGTTGGAAGAGGTGCTCGCATGAATCAGGAACGCATCTTTACTGTTCTGCGAGAGCCGCACATTACTGAAAAAGTATCTGTGCAAGGCGAAGTGGCTAATCAGTACGCCTTCAAAGTAGCGCCTGACGCGACTAAGTTGGAAATCCGCGCTGCGGTCGAGAACATTTTTAATGTCTCCGTGACCAAGGTCACCACCGCTAACGTCAAAGGCAAGCTGCGCCGCACGATGCGTGGTATGTCGCGCAAAAAGAACTGGAAAAAAGCATACGTCACTGTAGCTGCGGGCCAAGAGCTCGACTACATGGTGGCGGAATAAGGGTTAAGGCATGGCAGTTGTAAAGGCAAAACCAACCTCAGCAGGGCGCCGCTTCGTCGTCAAGGTTGTTGATTCGGAGCTGCATAAAGGGGCACCGCATAAAGCCCTGATCAGCCCGCAGAAAAAAACTGGCGGTCGTAATAATGCCGGTCGTATCACCACGCGTCACCGCGGTGGTGGTCACAAACAGCATTATCGGACAATCGATTGGAAGCGAGGCAAGGACGGTATTCCTGCGGTAGTAGAGCGTTTGGAATACGACCCCAATCGAACGGCCAACATTGCGTTATTGAAGTATGCCGACGGCGAGCGTCGCTACATTATTGCGCCCAAGGGTGTGCACGCAGGCGATCCCATCATGAGCGGTCCGAGCTCGCCGATTAAGCCCGGTAACGCGTTGGCTATCCGGAATATTCCAGTGGGCAGCGTGATTCACTGTGTCGAGCTCAAGCCCGGTAAAGGCGCACAAATGGTTCGCAGCGCAGGTGGCTCGTGCCAGTTGGTCGCCCGAGAAGGCAGTTACGCCACATTGCGCATGCGGTCTGGCGAGATGCGTCGCGTGTTAAGCGAGTGCCGTGCCACGCTTGGCGAAGTCGGCAATAACGAACATAGCCTCCGCTCTCTGGGTAAGGCAGGTGCGAAGCGCTGGCGCGGTGTCAGACCCACCGTTCGTGGTGTAGCAATGAACCCAGTCGACCACCCGCATGGTGGTGGTGAAGGTAAGACCTCTGGTGGCCGTCACCCAGTTACACCTTGGGGTGTGCCTACTAAGGGGCACAAGACCAGAAAGAACAAGCGTACTGACGATCTTATCGTTCGTCGTCGCGGCAAGCGCTAAGCAAGCGTTAAAGGAGAGCGGTAAGTGCCCAGATCACTATTTAAAGGTCCCTTTGTCGACACCCATCTGTTGAAGAAGGTTGAGAAAGCAGTCGAAAACAATGAACGACGTCCTATCAAGACATGGTCGCGCCGTTCCATGGTTATGCCAGAAATGGTCGGTTTAACGATAGCGATTTATAACGGTCGCCAACATGTGCCGGTCGTGATTAACGAAGACATGGTCGGCCACAAGTTGGGTGAGTTTGCGCCAACGCGAACTTATCGCGGCCACGCGGCAGATAAGAAAGCCAAACGCTAAAGCGGCGAAGGAATTAGAGGAAGACGATGCAAGTCAGTGCCATAGCAAAACGCCTACAAATTTCGCCGCAAAAAGTGCGGCTGGTCGCCGATCAAGTGCGCGGCAAGCCTGTGGCTGATGCGCTGGATATCCTGAACTTCAGCACGAAGAAGGGTGCCTTGCTCGTGAAGAAGACTGTTGAGTCGGCCATCGCAAATGCCGAGCACAACGAAGGCGTTGACGTTGATGATCTGCGAATTTCAGAGATCTATGTCAATGAAGGCATGACGATGAAGCGCATCCGTCCACGTGCCAAGGGCCGAGCAGACCGAATATTAAAGCGTAGCTGTCACATTACTGTGACGGTATCGGATACGGAATAAGAGAACAGTATGGGTCAAAAAGTACATCCAACCGGTATTCGCCTTGGCATTGTCAAGGATCACACCTCTGTCTGGTATGCGGACAAAAAGAGTTATGCAGACTATCTGCTCAATGACTTGCAGGTGCGTCAATACCTGCGTAAGCGTCTATCTGACGCGTCAGTGGGGCGCATTGAAATCGCCCGCCCGGCGCAGACAGCTCGGGTAACCATCCACACTGCACGTCCAGGTATCGTCATCGGTAAGAAAGGCGAGGACGTCGATAAGCTGCGTAAGGAATTGTCCAAGCGCATGGGTGTGCCAGTGCACATCAACATCGAAGAAATTCGCAAGCCAGAGCTCGATGCAGTTCTGGTTGCACAAAACGTTGCCCAGCAGCTCGAGCGTAGAGTGCAGTTTCGTCGCGCCATGCGCCGGGTAATTCAAAACGCGATGCGTCTGGGTGCCGAAGGCATCAAGGTGCGCGTCGCTGGCCGTTTGGGAGGCGCAGAAATCGCTCGATCCGAGGTGTATCACGAAGGGCGAGTGCCTCTGCACACGCTGCGGGCAGATATTGATTACGCGACGTATGAAGCCGAAACCACCTACGGAATCCTAGGCATAAAGGTCTGGATCTTTAAGGGTGAAGTAATCGGCTCGACCCCGCCGGCAGCAGCGCCGCAGGGTTAGAGAGGGGATAGGACAAGGTCAGCCCGCGCGAGCGGGACAAGTACAGATAGTTAAGAACGAAGATGTTACAGCCAAAAAGAACGAAATTTAGAAAGATGCACAAAGGCCGCAACCGCGGTCTGGCATTGCGAGGCTCCAAAGTTAGCTTTGGCGAGTTTGGCTTAAAAGCCGTTGGTCGAGGTCGTATGACAGCCCGCCAAATTGAGGCTGGTCGTCGGGCCATGACGCGTCGTATTCGTCGTGGCGGGAAAATTTGGATCCGTGTGTTTCCAGATAAGCCAATTACCAAGAAGCCCTTAGAGGTTCGCCAAGGTAAGGGTAAGGGTAGCGTCGAGTACTGGGTTGCGCTGATTCAGCCGGGCAAGGTGCTCTACGAGATGCAGGGTGTGCCTGAGGACATCGCTCGCGAAGCATTAAGTCTCGCCGCCGCTAAACTGCCATTCAAAACAGTCTTTGTGAAACGGACGGCGATGTAATGAAGGTCCAAGAAATTCGAGAAAAAAGTAAGGACGAACTGCAGGCGGAGATTTTGCGTCTGCAGCGCGAGCACTTCTCGCTGCGCATGCAGAGAGCAAGCGGTCAGTTGGGCCAGACCCATCTGTTAAAGGAGGTGCGCCGTGATATCGCTCGAGTCAAAACAGTGATGAAGGAGACGCAAGATGTCTGATGCCTCAGAGGTAAAAGCGAGCAACCCGCGCGCCGTATCAGGCGTTGTTGTGAGTGATCGCATGGAAAAAAGCATCACTGTGAAGGTAGAGCGTCGGGTCAAGCACCCGGTCTACGGAAAGTTCGTGCGTAAGTCCTCGAAGATTCACGCACACGATGAAAACAACGATTGCAACGTGGGCGATACGGTAACCGTCGTGGAGTGCCGACCCCTTTCCAAGACGAAAACTTGGACGCTGCAGAGCATTGACGTTCGATCCACCGGAGTCTAACGAACCATGATTCAGACAGAAACAATGCTTGAAATCGCTGATAACAGCGGCGCTCGCAAGGTGCAGTGCATCAAGGTGTTGGGCGGCAGCCATCGTCGCTATGCCGGTATCGGCGACATCATCAAAGTGACGGTGAAGGAAGCGATTCCTCGCGGCAGGGTGCGTAAGGGGCAGGTTATGGACGCCGTTGTCGTTCGCACGCGTAAGGGTGTGCGTCGTCAAGATGGCTCTTTGATCAAGTTTGACCAAAACGCAGCAGTGTTGCTGAACGCCAACAAGCAGCCCATCGGCACACGCATTTTTGGGCCGGTGACCCGCGAGCTGAGATCAGAGCGGTTTATGCGCATCGTTTCGTTGGCCCCTGAAGTTTTATAGGTAGAAGACGAACACCGTTGCGTGTTTGGAATGAGTTAGAGAAGAGATTCGTAAGAGATAACGGCATGTTGAAGATCAAAAAAAATGATGAAGTGATCGTGATCGCTGGTCGTGACAAAGGCCGGCGCGGCGAAGTACTCAACGTACTCAAAGACGGGCGATTGATGGTTTCAGGCATCAATATGGTGAAGAAGCATAAGCGTCCGAATCCGAATTCGGGTGACCAAGGGGGCATTGTGCCTCAAGAAGCGCCAATTCAGGTTTCAAATGTCGCCATCTGGAACCACGAGGCTGAAAAGGCTGACCGCGTAGGCTTAAAAATTGAAGAAGGGCGCAAGGTGCGCATCTTTAAGTCCAACGGCAAAGAGATTGATGAATAGCAATGGGTAAATTATACGAACGCTACCGCAGTGAGATCCGGCCGCAGCTGCAAAAGGATTTACAAATTTCCAACCCAATGGCTGTGCCCAGGATCACCAAGGTCACACTGAACATGGGCGTGGGCGAAGCCATTGCCGACCGCAAAGTTATGGAATCTGCAGTAACGGATATGACAGCAATCGCGGGTCAACAACCAGTGATTTGTTTGGCTCGAAAGTCAGAAGCAGGCTTCAAAATTCGCGAAGGCTACCCCATCGGCTGCAAGGTCACACTGCGCAGTGAGCGCATGTACGATTTCATCGAGCGTCTGGTGGACATCGCGATACCGCGTATACGCGACTTCCGCGGGTTAAACCCCAAGGCCTTTGACGGGCGCGGCAATTTCAGCATGGGTATTACCGAGCAAATCGTGTTTGCGGAAATCGATTACGACAGGATCGACAAAATTCGTGGCATGGATATCTGCGTGACCACCACAGCACAAACAAATGAAGCGGCTCTTGAACTATTGAAAGCGTTCAAGTTCCCGTTTCGTTCACAGAATTAAAGGGATAAGAGGCTAAGAATGGCTAAACGATCCATGATCGAACGCGAAAAGAAGCGTACCAAGGCACGAGCGAAGTACGGTGCCAAGCGAGACGCACTCAAAGCAATTATTGCCGACAGAAATGTCAGCGATGAAGACCGCTGGGATGCGCAACTGAAGCTTCAGGCGCAGCCTAGAGACGCCAGTCGCGCGCGCCAACAACGTCGATGCGGGCTTACCGGTCGCCCTCACGCGGTTTATCGAAAGTTCGGACTATCACGCAACATGTTGCGCGAAGCCGCTATGCGCGGCGATGTTCCGGGTCTGGTCAAGGCAAGCTGGTAGGAAATAAATCATGACGATGCAAGATCCCATATCAGACCTGCTGACCCGTCTGCGCAATGCTCAGATGGCAGGGCATGTTGACGTGCAAATGCCGCACTCGAAGGCTAAGTGCGCAATTCTTGATGTTTTGGTCGGGGAGGGCTTCATCGAGGGATATACGGTCTCAGAGGAAGTGAAGGCTGAGATTACGGTGCAGTTGAAGTACCACAACGGCGGCCCGGTGATTGAAGAAATTTCCCGCGTCAGTCGTCCAGGGCTGCGAATTTACAAAGAGAGCAATGACATCCCTAAGGTGCGTGGCGGACTCGGCATCGCCATCGTCAGCACAAACAAGGGTGTTATGACCGATAAAGCCGCCCGTGCCCATGGCATCGGTGGTGAAGTGCTCTGTACGGTATTTTAGGAGAACGCCATGTCACGCGTAGCGAACAGTCCAGTCGCGCTTCCATCAGGTGTTGAGGTGAAGCTCAGCGGCCAAGATATATCCGTGAAGGGTGCTAAGGGCGAAATGGGCTTTGCCATCCATGAGTTAGTCGAACTCGTCCAAGACGAGAGCGAGTTAAAATTGCGTGCCAGAAGCGAAGAGCGTGCCGCTACGGCTTTGGCGGGCACCATGCGCGCCATTGTGCAAAACATGGTCAAGGGTGTTTCCGAAGGATTCGAAAAAAAGCTAGAGCTGCAGGGCGTGGGTTATAGAGCCCAAGCCCAGGGCAAGAAGTTGACATTGCAATTGGGTTTTTCTCATCCAGTCGAATACAACCTGCCTGAGGGCATTAGCGCGGAGACGCCAACTCAGACAGAAATTGTGATCAGCGGCGTAGATAAACAGCGCGTCGGTCAGGTTTGCGCCGAAATTCGCGCGTTCCGTCCGCCAGAACCCTACAAAGGCAAGGGCGTGCGTTATGCCGATGAGTACGTGCGACGCAAGGAAGCCAAGAAGAAGTAATTGTTGGATATGCCCTCTCCGTCGCCAGCGAGCGATGGGCGGCAAGTCGGTCTAAAGACAGATCAGACCAAAGCAGATCAAATGAAAGATCAGGTTAAGTGAAAGCGATGAACGAAAAGAAAGTAAGCAGATTGAGACGGGCGCGACGTAGCCGCATGAAGATGCGCGAGTTGGGTGCAACTCGATTGTCCGTTTGCCGTACGCCCAAGCATATCTATGCCCAAGTGATTTCTCCTGACGGTGGAACCATTTTGGCCCAAGCGAGCACACTGGACTCGGACTTGCGCGCAGGCCGCACGGGAAATGTTGAGACCGCGGCAAAGGTCGGCACGCTCATCGCCGAGCGCGCGAAAGCGCAGGGTGTCACATCGGTCGCATTCGATCGTTCAGGGTTTAAATATCACGGTCGCGTTAAGGCACTTGCCGACGCTGCTCGAGAAGGCGGACTGGAGTTTTAGATGGCGTATACGGAAGAAATTCGTGAAGAGGGGCTGATCGAGAAATTGGTTCAAGTGAACCGGGTGGCCAAAGTGGTTAAAGGTGGTCGCATTTTTGGCTTCACCGCGCTGACCGTCGTTGGCGATGGTAATGGCAAAGTGGGCTTCGGTCGCGGCAAGGCGCGAGAAGTGCCGACGGCAATTCAAAAAGCCATGGAAGCCGCGCGTCGCAACATGGTCGACGTCGACTTAGATGGCGACACGTTGTGGTATGCGACAACCGCCAGACACTCGGCATCCAAGGTGTATATGCAACCTGCATCGGAAGGTACCGGTGTTATTGCCGGTGGCGCTATGCGTGCAGTGCTAGAGGCCGCTGGGGTGCAAAACGTATTGGCGAAATGTTACGGCTCAACGAACCCAGTCAATGTGGTGCAGGCAACGTTTAAAGCCCTAACCGGAACCAAGTCCCCTGCTCGAATAGCAGAAAAGCGCGGCAAGGACATCGACTCGGTCGTTGCCTAAGGCAGTAGGCCAAGAATAGAGAGATGTCGCGGGCGCAGATCAATCGCGTGCGGGATGAAGAGGTATCAAGGAAAGCCAGATGAGTGACAAAACAGTAACGGTGACCCTGACAAAGAGCCCTATCGGTCGGCTCAAGAACCATAAAGCCTGTGTAGCTGGGCTTGGGTTGCGTCGTATTGGTCATACGGTCACGTTAGAAGATACCCCTGCCGTGCGGGGCATGATTAATCGCGTTAACTATATGGTTCGCGTCGAGGGAGAAGGGTAATGCAACTGAATGATTTACATCCGGCTGCAGGCAGTAAGAAAGCCAAGCGCCGTGTTGGTCGTGGCCAGAGTTCGGGCTTCGGCAAGACTGCTGCCCGAGGACAGAAAGGCCAGAAGGCACGTTCAGGCGGCAGCGTTCGACCAGGTTTTGAAGGTGGACAATTGCCACTGCAAATGCGGATTCCCAAATTTGGCTTCCGCTCACGTATTGGCTTGGTTACCGCCGAAGTGAGGCTGAGCGAGTTGAACAAAGTCGAAGGCGATGTGGTCAATTTAGAAAGTCTTAAGGCTGCAAACGTCGTCCGCAAAGACATGAAGCGCGCGCGCATCATGTTGTCTGGCGAAGTTGGCAAGGCACTGAAAGTTGAAGATGCACACATTGCCGTTACTAAGGGGGCACGTGCTGCCATCGAAACGGCTGGCGGACAGGTAGTGGACGTACCTGTACCTGAAAAGGGTCGTTTGCAGAAAAAAGACAAAACGGCTGAGACGGCCTGAAGCCCTCGGCGGATTGCAGCAAAAAGCGGTTAAGTAAAGAAAGTACATGTCACGTAATCAAGAAGACATAGCCAACCAGTTGGCAGGAAACCAGGCGGGGGTCGCAGAACTTCGCAGCCGGCTTCTGTTCGTCTTGTTTGCGCTGCTGGTTTATCGAATCGGCACGCATATTCCTGTGCCAGGAATCGACCCCAGCCAACTGCAGGCGCTGTTTAATCAAAACCAAGGCGGCATCCTAGAACTGTTCAATATGTTCTCTGGTGGTGCTTGGGAGCGCATGAGTATTCTTGCCCTCGGGGTTATTCCCTACATTACCGCTAGCATCATCATGAACCTGCTCACCATGATGTGGCCGCAATTTCAGCAGTGGCGCAAAGAGGGTGAAGCTGGGCGTCGTAAGATCACTAAAGCCACGCGCTATCTCACCCTAGGTATCGCGCTGATTCAGGGCACATCGCTAGCAGTGACGCTAGGTAATCAAGGACTTGCTTTCGATACCGGCCCAACATTCCTTTTTGTCGCCGCGCTCACCTTAGTCACTGGCTCCATCTTTATGATGTGGCTTGGCGAGCAAATCACTGAGCGTGGCGTAGGTAACGGGATTTCGCTGCTGATTTTCTCGGGCATCGTCTCGGGTTTCCCTGCGGCGATTGGTCAAATGTTCGAAGCCGCACGTTTGGGCAATATCAACATTATTGCGCTTTTGGTGATGGGCGCACTGGCAGTTGCAGTGGTCTGGTTCGTGGTTCGCGTAGAGCGCGGCCAACGACGCATCACAGTGAACTATGCGAAGCGCCAACAAGGTCGTCGCATGGTTCAGGCGCAGAGCAGCCACCTGCCGTTAAAGATCAATATGGCTGGCGTAATTCCTGCTATTTTTGCGTCGAGCCTGCTGCTGGCACCAGCCTCTATGGCCAGTTGGTTTGGCAGTAACCCAGGGATGGGTGCGCTGCAGCAAATTGCCTTGGTGCTGTCACCCGGACAACCGCTTTACATCATGACGTTTGCTGCGGGGATCATTTTCTTCAGTTTCTTCTACACCGCTATCATGTTCGATCCAAAAGATGTGGCGGATAACTTAAAGCGCCAAGGTGCCTACGTGCCTGGTATTAGACCCGGTGCGCAAACGTCTAAGTACATTGATGATGTCATCACCCGCTTAACCGTTTTTGGATCCCTTTACGTGACCTTGGTCTGTTTGTTGCCAGAATTCATGGTGGTGTTTTTCGATACCTCGTTTCAGCTTGGCGGCACGGCAGTCTTGATTGTCGTTGTTGTGGCCATGGACTTTATGGCCCAGGTGCAGTCGCACCTCATGAGCAGCCAGTACGCGAAGCTTATGGAGAAGTCCAAAATCCAAAACTATGGGAAACGGCGATAACCGCCAGAGCAGGTTAGGACTATGAAAGTTAGAGCATCAGTAAAGAAAATTTGTCGGAACTGCAAAATCGTCAAGCGCCATGGCGTGGTGCGCGTTATTTGCAGTTCTGAACCTCGTCATAAGCAACGCCAAGGATAATTGGTAGCGATGACTTTAAGTGTAAGACGGAGCAAATAGATGGCACGTATTGCCGGAATCAACATCCCGGATAATAAGCATGCGCGAGTATCGCTGACTTATATCTTTGGTATCGGTGCCACGACGGCGCTGAAAATCTGCGATGCCGCAGGAGTGCGACCCGACGAGAAAATCGGTGAGCTTGATGAAGCAAGCTTGGATGCGATCCGAAACGCAGTCGCCCAATGTACTGTAGAAGGCGACTTACGCCGTGAGAATTCCATGAACATCAAGCGATTGATGGATCTGGGGTGCTATCGCGGTATACGTCATCGTCGTCATCTGCCGGTACATGGCCAGCGTACTCGAACCAATGCACGCACCCGCAAGGGTCCGCGCCGACCGATCCGCAAGTAGCGTAAAAGATCAGGATAAGTAGATATGGCGGAAAAAAAGAAAGCAAAACGTGTCGTGGTTGATGGTTTGGCCCACATCCATGCATCGTTTAACAACACGATCATCACCATTACGGATCGTCAAGGTAATGCGCTGAGTTGGGCTACGTCCGGAGGCTCAGGCTTTCGTGGCTCACGCAAGAGCACACCCTTCGCAGCGCAAGTTGCCGCGGAGCGTGCCAGCAATGTTGCCGTTGAATTCGGGATGAAGAGCGTTGATGTCTTTGTTAAGGGCCCGGGTCCGGGTCGAGAATCAGCAGTGCGCGCCATTAACGCGGCAGGGCTCAAGATCAATAGCATCGCCGATGTGACACCGATTCCGCACAACGGCTGCCGTCCGCCAAAACGACGTCGCGTATAGCGTCAAAACGACAGCGCGCTGGTTAGAAGAATACTCATGGAGATAAATGTATGGCCCGGTATTTAGGCCCAAAACTCAAACTCAGTCGTCGAGAGGGTACCGACCTCTTCTTGAAGAGTGGCGTTCGCCCTATCGACTCTAAGTGCAAGATCGATAATGCACCCGGTCAGCATGGTATCCGTCGTGGTCGCCTTTCGGACTACGCGATCCAATTGCGCGAAAAACAAAAAGTGCGCCGCATTTATGGCGTCCTCGAAAAGCAGTTCCGCAACTATTACAAAGCGGCGGACCGCAAAAAGGGCGCTACGGGCGAGAATTTGTTGAAACTCTTGGAAAGCCGTCTGGATAACGTTGTTTATCGCATGGGCTATGGCTCAACGCGCGCAGAGAGCCGGCAGCTGGTCTCGCATAAAGCGGTCACCGTTAATGGCGGCATAGTGAACATCGCCTCGTATCAAGTGAAGGCTGATGACATCGTCGCTGTGGCAGAAAAATCGAAAGGTCAGCTGCGCATACAGGCAGCGCTGCAATTAGCCGCTCAGCGTGGACAAGTCGATTGGGTAGAGGTAAACGCTGAGAAGATGGAGGGTACTTTCAAGCGCCTACCAGATCGTGAAGAGCTGCCCGCTGAGATTAATGAAAATCTCATCGTAGAGCTTTACTCCAAGTAATTTTCGTCACGCCATATTTGGCGTTTGTGGGAGACAATATATGTCACAGCTTGTTAATGATTTTCTAACACCACAACAAATTAATGTGCAATCCGATAGCCCTTTCAGTGCCAAGGTCACCTTGGAGCCACTGGAGCGCGGGTTCGGACATACGTTAGGCAACACTCTTCGCCGCATCCTGCTGTCCTCAATGCCAGGCTGTGCAATCACGGAAGTTCAAATCGATGGTGTGCTGCATGAGTACAGCACTATTGAAGGTGTGCAAGAAGACGTCATCGACATTCTGCTCAACTTGAAAGACATCAGCATAGTCATGCACAACCAAGAAGAGGGCGTCATCACCCTCAGCAAAAATGGTGCAGGAGCGGTGGTGGCCGGCGATTTTCAGCTGACCGAAGATATTGAAATTGCGAACCCCGATCATCTGGTTTGCAACTTGAATGAAAAAGGCTCGATCCGCATTGAAGCGCGAGTGACCCGCGGACGCGGTTATGTGCCCGTAGATTCGATTGCTGATCCAGAAGAAGAGAGCCGCACTATCGGTACGCTGCGCCTTGATGCTTCTTACAGCCCAATGCGTCGAGTGTCCTATAGCGTTGAAAGCACGCGTGTTGAGCAGCGCACTGACCTCGACAAGCTGGTTCTCGAACTCGAGACTAACGGAACCATCGACCCTGAAGAATCCATTCGACGCGCAGCGACCATTCTTCAGCATCAACTGGCGGTTTTTGTCGATCTTGATAATGAAAAAGAGCAGATCGTTGAAGAGAAAGAGGACGAAGTCGATCCGATTTTGATTCGTCCTGTGGACGATCTCGAGCTAACGGTTCGATCTGCTAACTGCCTGAAGGCAGAAAATATCTACTACATCGGCGACCTGATTCAGCGCACCGAAGTAGAACTGCTGAAGACGCCAAACCTCGGCAAGAAATCTCTGACGGAAATCAAAGACGTGCTGGCATCACGAGGCTTGGCGTTGGGTATGCGCCTAGAAAACTGGCCACCCGCAAATTTGCATGGCGGACGCCTCTAGGCAACATCGGCCAGGAAACGATCAAGATTATTGCGTTGTGAAACGCAAACAATAGCGACAGGAACGAACAATGCGTCATCGAAAGAGTGGCAGACAGTTAAATCGAAACAGCTCACATCGCAAAGCGATGTTCAGCAATATGGCTGCGTCGCTGATCGAAAGCGAGGTGATCAAAACGACGCTGCCTAAGGCCAAGGAACTCAGACGTGTTGTCGAACCGCTGATCACGTTAGCCAAAGAAGATTCCGTTGCTAACCGCCGTCTGGCGTTTTCTCGCATGCGCAGCAAGTCGGCGGTTGGAAAGTTGTTTACAGAGTTCGGGCCGCGCTATCAAGATCGACCCGGTGGCTATACGCGAATCCTCAAGTGCGGCTTCCGTACTGGCGATGCTGCGCCCATGGCATACATCGAGTTGGTTGGTCGTCCTATCGTTGCAGAAGAGCTGGATGAAGATTACGCAAACGCTCAGGCACTGCCAGCGGCGGCGGAAACCGTAGAAGAGGCGGTTGATCAAGTTGCGGAAACAGCGACTGAAGAAACGGTCGCTGAAGACGCTGTAGTTGAAGAGGCTGCCGAAGAGGCGGTCGAAGAAACGTCTGCTGAAGCTGCTGATGACAGCGCTGCCGAGGCCGCAACTGATGAGTCTAGTTCAGAAGAAGAAAAGAAAGACGGCTAAACACCCATGAATACAAGCTTTCATCCGACGCCTCGTACCTTGATGGGTCCCGGCCCCTCTGATGTTCATCCGCGCGTCTTAGGGGCTATGGGGAAAGCGACCATCGGCCATCTCGACCCAGAATTCGTCGGGTTGATGGAAGAGATCAAAGATCTGATGCGGTACACCTTCCGCACGTCCAATTTACTGACTTTGCCCCTATCCGCTCCCGGCTCTGCGGCCATGGAAGCAGCCTATGCCAACTTGCTTGAACCTGGCGACAAAGCGATTGTGTGTATCAATGGCGTCTTCGGCATGCGCATGGCAGAAAATGTCAGACGTATGGGTGGCGAGCTAGTCACCGTAGAAGACGAATGGGGCACGCAAGTCGATCCTGAAAAACTGCTTGCTGCACTGAACGACAACCCAGACGCGAAAATTGTGGGCTTCGTTCATGCGGAAACATCGACAGGTGTCTGCAGTGATGTGAAAACTCTGTGCGGTTTGGCTAAAGAGCATGGCTGTCTAACCATTGTTGATTCGGTGACTGGTTTAGCAGGCGTTGAGCTAAACGTCGATGAATGGCAAGCAGACGTGGCTTATTCAGGGACCCAAAAGTGCCTATCAGCGCCTCCCGGCATTAGCCTGATTACGTTCAGTCAAGCGGCAGCAGACAGAGTCAAGGCGCGTAACACTCCAGTACAAAGCTGGTTCTTAGATGTCTCCCTGCTCATGGCCTATTGGGAAGGCGGGCAAGGCGGTGGTCGCACCTATCACCACACCGCGCCGGTCAACGC
>PYIJ01026458.1_pt1 | contig 15495 bp, 11 predicted proteins | sample 3578051 | NCBI WGS metagenome assembly PYIJ01 (sample SAMN08408021, study PRJNA431606) | Marine metagenome isolate SA_KN192-05_S13_5m, whole genome shotgun... | biome: marine; feature: oceanic pelagic zone; material: water; isolation source: surface water sample, 0.2-0.8 um fraction ... | reverse complement strand
TACTCTAAAACTAATTTTTTTGTTTGAAGTAATTGATTTACTTAATTCCATTTGTTTATTTAGTTTTCCTAATTCCTTAGATAGTCCTGCAACTTCATTGGTCTTCATCTCATGATTTTGAACCACTTGTGGGTAATCCGAGATTTTATTATTTAATGTTGAGATTTGCCAAAAAGATAAACCGAATAAAACAATATAGACTGCAGCAACAACACCAACTATTCCTTTAAAGGCAAAGTCAGAAAACGCTTTAGCACGTTTCTGCTTGATCATAGTGTCTCTGTTTGGAAGAAGGTTAATATTTTTAACAGCTGTTACAAATTTGTAATAACCAAAAACATCCAATTTTCTAAATGCTAAACCTAATACGGTTGAAAAATATGATCTGTTTTCAAATTTTACACTTTCCTCTAATTGTGCAGGTATTTTTATTCCATCTAATGGATCAAATAAATTAAAACCTGTGTTAACTAAATTTTTTCTAAAACTTGCTAAATATGTTTCAACGTTTGGAAGATTAGAAGTTACTTTTAAATTTCTTATCCTTTTTTCATATTTTGTTTCAAAATCTTGAACTGCTTGTTTTACTTGAGTAATATATCTTCTCACTAAAGCGTCCATTTCCTCTTGATTGTCTGATGCAATTAAAGTGTTTCTATCCTGACCTCTTATAAATATATCTGTAATGATTGGATTATTTTCATACAATATCATTACGTAATTTTCATCCAATCCAAATTCTAAAACGGCTGTAAGATTAGACTCTTCTATAGATCCTGAAATTTGATTTATTTGATCGACTGCTGACTTTAAGGCAAAACATTTTACATCAATAATTACTGCATTCAGTCCACCCTTCTTAATTATGTCTGTATAACTATTTATATCTGCGAGTTTTGATGCAACGAAAAGAATATCCATAGTGTTTGCGGTTGCATCCCTATTTATTACTTGGTGAAATATTGAATAGTCATCAAGATTATCTGTTAACTGTACCAAATTTTCCCACAGTGAATCTGTTTTTACTGCATTTAAAAGTTCCTCATCTGTCATCAAAGGACTAGTTACAACTCTAATTATTGCACTAGTAACAGGTATTGCTATTGCAGCATTTGAAGTTGAAATTTTTGATTTTTGAATTGCAAGTTTTAATTCATCTCCAACTTTATCAGGATGCTCTAAAACTGTTCCATTTTCTGGAATACCTTCATAATTATGAACATAAAATTTTTCTAAAATCCATTGATTGGCTTTATTAACTGAAATTTGTGCAAGTCTTATTTCAGTTGGTGTTAAATCAACACCTACAATTTCCTCTCCTACTGCCGATTTCCCTAATCTTTTTTTTAGAAGTTTTGTTAAAAAATTTTCTTTTTTTGAATTGTTAGGTGCCTCAGGTGTAACTGGGGCATTTTCCGTGCCGCTATCTTTTTTTTTAAATAAATTAGCGAAAGGATTTTTCATATTTTCAAATCAGTTTTAATTTAGCAAAGTTTTATATAGAAAACATTTTAATAATTAAGATAATAATTCTCCTCATGGTTTATTTTGCTTAAAAGAGTGACTAATTTGGGTCAAATCATCAAATTGTTTACTAGAATACTAAAATTTATAGTATCAATCTCATATGTTTGAAAAATTAGAGGAATTAGCAAAGAATAACAAAAAAATTTCAGATTTTCATATTCGGGCCGGCTCTCCATTGGCATTTAGACAAACTGGTGAAGTAGTAATGGTTCAAGATACACCTGTCACAGATCAAGACTTAAAAGATTTATTGTCAATGAATTGTAATGAAGGTGAAATTGAAAAATTTAATGTAACTCACGAACTTGATACCGCTATTACTTTAAGTGGTTTAAGATTTAGAGCAAACTTTTATAAAACAATTAACGGACCTGCATGTGTTTGCAGAAGAGTTGAAAGTAAAATTCCTGATATGGAACAATTTAGTTTACCACAAGTACTTTATGATATTATTGATTATCATAAAGGTTTAGTTTTAGTAACTGGACCAACGGGATCTGGAAAATCAACAACACTTGCTGCAATTGTTAATGAGATCAACAAAACTAGAACAGCAAATATTATAACAGTTGAAGATCCAGTAGAATTTATTCACACAGACAATAAAAGTATAGTTTCACATAGAGAGGTTGGAAAACAAACTCAATCATTTGCTGCAGCATTAAAAGCTGCACTTCGAGAAGACCCGGATGTAATTCTTGTTGGAGAGATGAGAGATTTGGAAACTGTAAGTTTAGCTTTAACAGCAGCTGAAACAGGTCACTTAGTTTTTGGAACGTTACACACAAGTGGTGCACCAAGCACTATTAATAGAATTATTGACGTATTTCCCCCAGAGCAGCAAGCTCAAATTAGAGCACAAATTTCTACATCACTAAAAATGGTTGTGACACAAAGATTGTTTAAAACAAAAGATGGTCAAGGAAGATGTGGTGCGTTTGAAGTAATGAAATGTACTGCGCCAGTTCAAAACCTTATAAGAGAAGCAAAGATCCATCAAATTCCAAGCGTTATGCAAACAGCAGTAAGAGAAGGAATGATTACAATGGATAAATCTATTGAACAACTTGTTACTGCAGGTAAAATAGATGCAAGTGCAGCAAAAGCAGAACATTAAAGGTTTTTCACTTTTAGAATTATTAGTAGTCCTTGCAATTATTGGGGCGGTTGCAGGAGTTGGTTTTCCTAATTTTAACAAATGGAGTATTGATAGAAACATAAGAGCTCAATCAGAAAAAGTTGCAACAATTTTTAGTATTGCAACAACACAAGTTGAAAGAGGAGAATACCCTTATGTTAGAGTTGAATTTAAATCAACTTCTGGAAGTGAAGATCCTGAAAAACAAATTATTACTGTTAAAGGTTTAAATTTGGAAAAATTATCAGGAAAGTTAAACGACTCAACAGTTGGACCTCCTACATGTAAAGCAAGCGACGTGGATAGTGATATTCTTGCTCAAAAAATACTTGATAAAAAAGTTAAGTTATTTCACTTAGAAAAAAGTGATGGTGCAGTTTGTTTTTCAAAAGGAGCTAAATATTTTAAGCAATATGGAAAAGCAGATACGCAGCAAAACGTAAATATTCCAAAAACAGAGAGTGGTACTAATAAATTCGTAGTAGTTTGTCATAAAAAAATGACATCCTGCAATCCAGTTGGAGGCAATTTTAGTGATGATTATCCTGTTTATTTGGTAAAGTATTCTAGATTTGGATTTATTGAAAAATATAAATGGAACAAAAATGAAAAAGATTGGAAAAGTAGATAAACAAAAAGGAATAACTCTTTTAGAAGCATTAGTTGCAACTGCAATTATAGGTATTGGATTTGTTGCAATATTTCAAATGGTTCAATATTCAGTAAGATCTATAACAATTTCAGGTGAGAGAACAAAAGCAACTTATGTGTCTGCAATGTTTGCTGAGGATGTTTATGCATTTAGAGATCAAACTAAAAGCGACAAAACTTTTGCAAAAATATTAGTAGAGCAAAGGGAAAGTGGATTAAATTTAACTTGTGGTAATGATACAATGCCAACATATGGCGCTAATAACTCATATGATAACATATCACAAAAATGGAGACATAGAACAAATTCTGATTTTATAAAATGTCAAGACAGAGCTAGAGATAGAAAAAAAATTATAATGTGGGAAGTATGCAGAAGTGGTTGTCAATACCCCGCAAATGGAATTTTTGATCCAATATTTTTTGGTAGAGCTGACGTTTTAATGTCAAATGGTGAAAAAAGAAAAAGTTTATATTTTCAAGTACAGTAGTGAAAAAAAAATTTAAAAAAATAGCAGGTCTTACTTTAATAGAAATATTAATTGCAGTTGTAATTTCTTCTTTAATGATGGCTGCAATGTTTACTTCATACACAATTGTAAATAATACATATAGACAAGTTACTGATAGAGCAAAACTTAGCCAGGCTGGAAGAGATTTAATAGGACAATTACTAAGAGAAATAAGAATGGCAGGTTATAGATACGTTAATGATGATATGGCTCCTGATAATGATCATGTTGCTATAAAAATTACAAAAGGTAGCGGACTTGAAGGTGGAACGTGTGATAAACTTCAAATTGTTTATGGAAGTGTTGACTACACTTCAACTGCAGCTGAAGGCGAACGATACGAATATACAAGATACCAAATTACATATGAATGTGAAAAATCAACTCAAGTTGAAACTTTGGCAGATGGATCAAAACAAACAATAGATGGATTTAAAATTTTAAAATCAAAAAAAAAATGGGATATAGCAACGAATACTTTTAAAACTGGAACAGATGATACATTATATGAAGAAGAAATGGTGCTTGATTACGTTCAAGATTTAATTTTTGTTCCATTTGATGGAAACGGAAAACAAATTGGTAATCAAGATCCTGGTAATGTAGTTCCTGGTCTTGCAAACATTGAGAATTTAAGAACAGTTGATATTGCATTAATAGTTAGATCAACCAAACCATTTTACAGAGAAAAGAAAAATAGAGAAGTAACTTCAATATACAACTCTGAAAGAAAAATTGATCATAAAACAGATAGATATTTAAGAGAAATTATAACGGTAACTGCAAATGCCAGAAATGCAGGATTATAATTATGAATAGAAAAAACGAAAAAGGTTTTGCATTAGTTTTATCACTAGTTCTATTGATGGCTATGTCATTAATGGGAGGTGCTTTGATAGTTATATCCGCAAGTGACCATAGGAGTAATAATGTTAGTGATGAATACCAACAAACATTTTATGTTGCAGAAACAGCTTTATTTGAAGGCGAAAAATATTTAATAAATCAATTTCTTGGGCCTTATAACACGAGTGGAATTAGACAAACCCAACACAAAAAAAGTACTGCGCAACTCACTAATAGTACAATCGTATTTGATCCAGTTGGAAAAGATATTGAGGGTTGTTACAGCAGTTTTTCAGATCTTGATAGAATAAGCTTTAAAATAATGAAAGGACAAGACCCAAGTAAACCTTTTGATTTTGCAAACACTAATGCTGACGTTGTTTTTGAGAAAAATTATTTTAATTTTATAAACGAACTAATGCGGAATAGAATATATAAAGATCAATCATACAAAGCTGGTAGACAGAGAAATTGGGATGATACTGAAAGACTTAAAAAGTTTAAATATCAATATTTCATAACGAGGGGTGACCCTGCGCCCTTTAAAGGCTATGGATCAAGCATAAAAAAAGGTGCGACGGATAATACAAAAAGTGGTAGGTCGTTTACGGTATATGGATGTGGAAATTTTGATAATGGCAAAATAATTGTGCCTTTAGAGAGCACTTTAGTGCTTCCAAACCAATAAATATCAAGTAAATCCTCAATTTTTTTAATTATAAAAAGTCAAAATGGACACCTTTGTTTTGATTGGCACTTTATTTAATATCTTAATCAAAATATGATATTTGAAATGATAAATAAATCATTCAAGAAATTCTTTATATTATTTTGCTTAATATTTTTTAGCTATTCAAACGCATATTCTGCGTGCAAACATTTGGTAAAATTTGGTAAAAAATTTACTCCAAAGCTAGCCAAAGAATATGGTGAAAGAACAGAGGGTATTTCAGAATTATATTTTGAAGCAAATGATATTTGTCCAGGTCAAAATTTAAATGGTATATTTATAAAGTATTCTTTTATTAATGACATTTTAGGAAGCATTCACATGTTTGCAGATAATGAACCAGGAAAGAACAAAACTACTGAAGCTTTAACGTTAATGAAATATACAAAAAAAGTTTATGGTGATTTTGATACTGGTGCTGATCCAAAAATTTATAATCATTTCTATAATTGGGAAAAAAAGAAAAAATATATAATTTATAGAAGATTAAAAACAGAAGAAAATTTGTGGATAGAAGATCTTACAATATCTAATTCCAAGTACGCACAAATTTTAAATTCTTTTATAAATGAAGATGGCAATGAACCTATTATTGTAGAGGCACAAAATTAATGAGAAAATATTTTATTTTATTAATTAAATTATTGTTACTAAGCTTTCTAGGTTCGCAGGTAAATGCAAAGACACTTCCACCTGGAACAGGAGGAGCCGCCGATGTACCTGCAAATGTTTTAATATTGTTAGATGCATCTGGAAGTATGGGGTGGAACACAACTATTGGTGTAAATTATAGTTCGGTAAGAGCGATTGCTCCAATTCAAAACACAGATGAGATAATTACATTTGGTAGTGATAATTTTATTAGAAGAAGTGATCATGCAAATAACTCTCCATTAAGATTACACAATAACCGAGAAGCTTTAAGAGACATGAATGCAAGAAGATGTCGAACTTTTAATATAAATAAAAATATAATTTATAACGAAAACAAAATTTATTTTATGTCAACTCAGATTAGAAACATAATTTTTCAATATGATCTTGTAACAAATACATGTTCACCATTTCTTAATTTGGGTTGGCAAGATATGATATTTCCTGAAAAGTTTTTGTTACATAATAATCACTTAGTTGCTATTTCAGGAATGAGTAGTAGAATTTTAAAAATAAATCTCTCTAATAAACAAATATCAACATGTGACATTCCTAATTCTCACCTAAGGATTACTATGAGGGGCCGTAACAATATTAATTTTCAATCCCAGGCGCAATATGCAATTGATGGAGCTGGAAATTTAGTCGTATTTAGACAATTTAATGTTCCAGGTAGAGCATCGCATGAATTGTTCAGATATAATGCAAACGGTACATGTTTTAATGTTGAGCCAGATCAAACATTTAGAGGAATGTTCAATACAAGTGAGTTTTGGCAAGTTAGTGGTATAGTTGTTCATCCAGCTGATGATAATATATTTTTTGCAACAAGCTGGGATAGAGGCTCCTTAGCAAAATTTACGACATCTGGTACAAGTATTACAAACATTGAAGTCGTTGGTAGAAGAAGTGGTGTTAATAGTAATTATAATCCAACCAACAAAAATCAAATTAGATTTAATCAGCCATACAATATCACAATTGAGCCAAGTAAATCAGTGATTTATGTGGCTGATTTTAACAATCGGATTGTTCAAAGCTTTGATTATGATTTAAACTTTGCAGCTGTTAGCGGATTTAGATCTACACAAACCAGAATGAAAGGTGCCCAAGACGCAATACAATCACTTGTTTCAGATAGTGCATTAGTTTCTAGCGTTAATTTTGGTTTTGGTATTTGGTCAGGTTACTCAATTTATGCATATACTAGACCAACTTCAAGATTTGGAATCAGTTCTATTCCTTGCAGAGAAGCGGTTAATAAATATAGAGTAGATTGGTTAAAAAGATATTGGTGGTGGAACCGTTACCATTGCATTCTTTATGGTGGTATAAATGGTGTGGGACCAGATAGACTTCCAGGTTATGAGGGTTGGAATAATAATAGAGATAAAGGTATTCCAAGTTCAACTGTTCACAGTCACATTGTAAAAGTTGAAAGAGATGGGGCTCAAAAAACAGGAAGAGAAGTTAGAATGGTTAGGCCGATGTGGGGAACGAATGCAAGGTTTTTTGCAATGATGGCAAAAGAGTACTACGAGCACCCGGATGATAGCCCCATAGATCCTAATGCAGACTGTCAAGCAAGTCATGTTATAGTAATTGGAGATGGAGATTTTACATCGGGAGAGGCTGCTGCGCTTCAAATAATAAAAGATCTTAATGCCAAACAAAAAGGGAAAGTTAAAACAATTGCTATTGCGTATGGACCTGGAATTTCTCCGGGAGGTTTAAGATCATTTAATCAAATATCAATTAATGGAGGGTATCCTAGTGGAGCAATTATTGCATCAGGTCCTGCAGCATTGCGTGCAAGATTAGGTGATATTATAAGAAACATTCAAGCTGATAAATTAGCGTTTACTGCACCAGCCATCACCGCAACTGTTGAGGAAGGTGGTAACCTTTATCAAGCTCAATTTAAATACAGACAGAAAAAAGAGTGGCAAGGAACATTAACTCGATCATATATATCTCCATCAGGAGAGGTTGATGAAAACCATAAAGATAATTGGGAAGCAGCAACAAAAATGCCTTCACCAAGTCAGCGAAAAATTTGGACACCTTTACAACTAGCTTCTTATGAGGATAGCGGATGGAATAATTTTGTTGATACAAATTCGCTATTGATAAATGATCAATTTACTATACTTGGCAATGAGGTAAGCGACTATCATAATGACACTCCAACAAATAACCTTAATCTTGGTACAGCCCGTTGTAGTGGTTCTGGAGATAGTAGAGCCACAATACAAGATGGAAATGATGATGATATTAAAGGATTAATCAATTTTATAAGAGGTGAAGATTATTTTGATTACAATAGTAATTGTATTTTAAGAGAAAAAAGAGTTACTGATCAAAATACAAATGGTTATCTTGGAGATATTTATCACTCTGAGATGATTGTAGTGGGAGAACCTTCGGCTGATACTAATTTTACAAATCCAAATCAAGAATCTTATTACAGGTCTTTATTGAACTACAAACAGTTTAAAGCTTCAACTAAAAGAGAGGAAACAATTTATGTAGGTGCTAACGATGGTATGCTCCATGCATTCAAAGCAGATGGTGGAGAAGAAAAATGGGCTTTTGTGCCTCCGTATATTGCTGGAAGATTACCGTTAGTTATAAATACAGCTCTTAATGATAATAATTCCTTAGGTGACAAAGGTGGTTCCAGTGCAATTTACGGGGTCGATGGATCTCCCGTTGCTCACGATATGTTTATCACTCATCCTAAGACTGGAACAAAAGGCTGGCATACCATAATGATGGTTCCATTTGGCAGAGGTGGAGCTGGTTTTTCAGTTCTTGATGTAACAAATGATACAAAACCTTACCATTTATATACAATTTTTAATGATGATGTTAATAATCAAATATTAAGAACTGATCACAACGATAATCAATATACATATCCATATATAGACGAAACATATTCGTTCATGGATTTTGAAGAAACAAGAATTGTTAGTGAAAATTTTGCAAATGATAATAATGTAGACAAAACCTGTAATTCAAGCCTTACAACTGCATGTTACGAGAGTAATACATGGACATTACCAGCAGGTTTAGTAGGGATACAAAAGAGTGATTTAACAGTTAAAATAGATAATGTTGAACAAGATGTTTTTTCAGTAAATCTTGTAGGAGGAGATACTAAAATAACATTTAATAGATCTATACATTTTAATGGAGACACGAGTGGATTACCTGGTGCAAAACCTAATGATACAGATTTAGAAATTAGCGTATCAGACGATGCAATTACAAGATTAAGTACAAGTTTACCTTCAGAATATAATTATACTAAACTTGGGGAAACTTGGTCAGCGCCAAGAATATTTAGAATGCCAAATAATGGGGCTGGAGATAATAATATTCAAGATGATATATATGTGGCGGTGATGGGAGCTGGTTATGGCGCGACCTCAGCTACTAAAGGTTCAGCTGTTTATGTAATTAATTTAATGGATATATCTGCACCTGGTAAGGTTCAAAAACGAATAGATATTAATGATCATAAAGGTGATGGTATTATAAACTCAGTTCTTGCAACTCCTGTAATTGTTACTGCAGACCAAGCAAGTGATATTAAATTTACTGGAGCACTTGTTTATGTGAATGATCTTGAAGGTAAAGTTACCAAAATTAATCTTACAAATATGAAAACAGATAACGATCCAGACAATCCAAGACCAATTAATCTTTATGATTCTACGATTTTATTTGATGTAAAATCTGACAAGAATAACGGTAGATATATGTTCCATTCAATGGATGCAGCTATCGGGAAGACTTCAAAAAATTTATGGTTATTTGCAGGTACAGGAGATTATGAAAGAGTAACTTATAAAAGTCCTAGAATTGATAATTTAATGCTTGGAATTAGGGACAAAAACTATCCCAACTTTAAAAACGTAACCAAGTTTGGCCCTTCAGCAATGGTAGCTTGTCAGGATACATCAAATGATGGAACAGGAATTAACTGTCCATTAACGACACAAGATCAAGTAAATATAAGAGGTGCCGGAATAGTTTTAAAAGAATTTGGATGGTATATAAAACTTAAAAACTCTCAAAAAGTTGTGGCTGAACCAACTGTTTCAAAAGGAATAGCATACTTTCCAACTTACGAACCTTCAACTTCAGCAAATCAATGTGACATGGGTAAAGCGTTTATCTGTGCAGTTGATGATGAATGTGGAACAAACTATTCGAGCAGACTTGGTGACAATGAAGGAGAAAATAAAAATAAGAAATGTTTATATGTAGGTAAAGGAGTACTATCGAAACTAGTTGTATTTGGAAATAAATTATTTGCTAACATTGCAGGAGAGTCAACTCAAACTAAGAAAGACCTTGTTACAATTGAATCTATCATTGGTGAGGTTTCAAGCTTTAGAAGCTCATGGAGAGACGGAAACTTTTAGTTTTTATTCAATAATTTCTTAAGTTTATCTTTTACTTTATCTTTATTCTTCAGTAACTCTTTTTTAACTTTTTCTTTAACTTTATCTTGGTCTATATTCTTTATTTTATCGAGGTTATTGCCAATATTGCTTGATAAAACTTTATTTTTTACATTTTTAAATATGTTGTCCATCGTCTCTTTAATTACAGTTTTATAACTTTTACTGTCCTTGGTATTTCCAACATTTTCAAAATCTAAATCTTTTACTGAGATTTTTTTATTAAGATTTAGTTTTTCAGAATTAGCTGAAACCACTATATTTTTAATTTCGAGTTTTTTTATTAAAAATTCTTTTGAAGTTGAAGTCGATGTATTTTTTTTATTAACACTTTCCTTTAAAGATTTAATGTTGTCGTTTATTTTCATTTTTTTTAACTCAAAATAATAATTAAAATCTATACCGTTTAAGGAAATTTGATCTATTTCGATTTTATTACTAAAAATTGATGAGATATTTAGTTTGGCAAATGCTTTTTTAATATTTAAAAGATCTCCCTTAAATATTTTATTTTTAATTTTGATATTTTCTAAATTTGCTTCACCACTTAAATAACTAATATCTAAATTTTTAATACTTACTTGTCTGTCAAGGTTTTTTGATAAATTTTCCTCAAGAGAGCTTTTAATTACGCTGTCTCCAATAAATTCAAATAAAATATAAATAAGAACAATTAAAACTATTATGAAATAAAGTAATTTTTTCATTTGTGTTACTTAGCTGAAATAATTGTTCTAAGTATTTTTGTCAAATTAATATTTTGATTTGAATATCTAAAACTTTCATACATATCAAAAAAAGATCTGTATTTTTTTTGATATTCATAATTAAGTTTATTAAGTATTTCTCTAGGAGTATCTGATTTATAAATTGTTTTGTCTTTAGCGCTCTTCCAAATAATAAGTTTGAAAAATAAACTAATTAAATTTGCTTTATTAAATTTTAACAACAATAATATAATAATAAATACCGCTAATGGTGCAAATATCCAATATATGAATTTAGCAAATTTAAAATTTAAAAGATCATTAATAAAAGATTTTCTCTCATTATTATCATAAGATAATAAATGTCTTGTCCATATGAAATCTACATAGTTTAAATAATAGCTTACTTTTTTTAAAAATTTAAAATTCATTATACTATCATTTGCTTCCTCATTTGCGCCAAACATATCATTTAGTGTACTCTTTACATTTTGAGGTGGTATTACAGATGTAGGATCAACTCTTAACCAGCCCTGATCTTCAATCCAAACTTCTGCCCAAGCATGAGTATCTTTTTGTCTAAAATCATAAAAGTTGCCGACAGTATTTAATTCTCCTCCATAATAACCCGATACTAATCGACTTGGTATATTTGCTAATCTTGATAGTAATACAAATGTACCTGCAAAATATTCACAGTAACCCTCTTTAAAGTTAAAAAAAAAGTCTGCATATCCGTTAGATGAAATATTTTGTGGACTTAAATTGTAATAAAAAGTTCCATCCCCAAATTTTTTTAAAACAGAATTCAAATATTCAATATCATCTTTATTCTGTTTATTGTTTTTGACCCATTCTACTAAATTATCTGAGATAGTTGTGGGTAATTTGGTGTAATAACTTTTTAATTCATCACTTAGCAAATATTCTGTTTTGTATTTTTTAAAGTTAAGTTGCTTTTCTCTATCGATTGGATCCTTACTGATAAATACTTGGTTATAAGGGTCCTTGGTTATTTTTGAACCTGTATTCAAAATCTCTGAATTGCTAAGTGAGGGTATCCATTTCCTTTTGTATGGTTCTAGTATTATTTGATATGTTTCATCTAAATCCTTAGAATTACTTATTTTAAGGGCATTTTTATAAGTTTTATATAAATAAAATGGTGATGAAGGCCTCCACGACTTATCATCCTCCATGTAATCAAATATTTTTACCCTAAAGTACAAATCTTCCTTCTTGTAATTATTATTTACTAATGTGAAAACTTTTTCATTAGAATTTGAAAACTGCTCAAATGATCCAAGATTAATTGTATCTGGAATTCCCAAAGACCCTTTGGCTGGATTAAATAATCTTATATTTATCTCTGCTCTTGGAAAAATTAAGTAAAATATTATAATTATAGGAAATATACTAAATCCAAATCCTAAATATTTGATCACATTTCGAAAATTAAAATCCATTACCTCTTTTTGTTGAACTAAATACATATTGATTATTAGTAAAATTATTATTAGCAAAGATAATGAGGAACTTATAATGTCCTGACCATTTATGAGGCTGGTTACGCTTATAACCATACAGATTAAATTGTATGATAACAAATTATTTTTATCGTCTAATTCTGCAAATTTAACTATTAATAATATACCTAAGCAACTTATAAAAAATTCTTCTGAAACAATATATTGGTTAAAGAGGAACTGAATATAAATTAATATTAGAGCATAAATACTTAAAAAAAAACTTTTAAATCTGAATTTAAAATTACTTATAATTATACTTAGAAATACTATTAAAATAAAAAATAATTTATTCGAAAAATTTATAATATCAGAAATAGCTAAAATCGATACACCAAGAAGAACTAAAGATAAAATTTTGTTTTTATTTATTTTTAACATTTGCTAGGTATTTGAGTAAATTGTTCAAAGAAGATTGGCTTTTATTTAAATTAAAGACAAGATTGTTATGTTTAAAAGTTAATTCAAAATTATTTTGAAAATAGTAAAGAATAATAAATGTTGAATAACTTAACAACAATTCAAATGGAATATCTGAATAATTATTTAAATTTAAAATAGATTTATTATTACTTTTTGGTTCTTCGAAATTTTTTACAAATTTTTTATTTTTAATTGAAGATTTTTTCCAAGCAATTTTTGAAAAACTATCACCGTATTTATATTCCTCAATCCCATCAAACTCGCTGTTTGCGTTAGATTTGATATTAATATTAAATTCAATTAATAAATCTTGGGTGGGTTGAATTGATTTTGGATAAATTATCAATTTTGAATTATTTTCAAAATATTTTTTTGTTCTTATAATTCCAAAAGGATATACGGATTTTAAAACTATCCTACTTAAGTTTAAAGTTCCTCTCTCTCTAATTAAATAATTTATTTTATAAAAAATAGATTTTTCGATTAAATTAAAACTACCTGTATTTTTATTTTCATAATCAACCTCAATATTTAATTTTTTATCTTTTGAGTGGTTTTTTATTTGAAATTCAATTTTTGTATTTTTATCTGCCTCAATAAAATAATGATCTAAAAAATGAATTGATAAATTATTTAAATTTTGATGTGATATAAAAATAGAGATAAAAAAAATAAAAAATAAAATTATCGATAATAATAAACTAAAGTTTATTTCATAAAATACAGCCACAAGAAAACAAAGAAATAAAAAAAATCCTAAACCTATTCCATTCCAATTTGGATATATGAAGATTTTTGATTTATTTTTCTCTTTAATAGAATTAAATATTGGATTGCTGATTATTCTATTGATTGTCTTTACAATCATTTCTCAATTGTTATTTTACTGAGTATCTCCTGATTTACGAAATCAAACTTATCCTCTTGTTTTAAAAACTTTATTCGATGTCTTAAAATGTAAGGTAATATGTCCTTAATATCCTGATGAGTTACATAATCCTTTCCATGAACAATTGCCCATCCTTTAGCTAAATCAATAATTTGTTTTAAACACCTCGCTGATACATGAATATTTTGATCTAAAGATTTAATAATTTCCTCTATTTGTATAACATATTTATAAATTTCATTTTTCACATTCACTTTAATTTTTTTACTTTTAATTTCATTCCAATTTATAGTTTCTGCTTTTATATTTGATGTATCTAGATTGCTTTGAAGCATTTCAATTTTTTGGTTTTCCTCTAATTCTGATAATGAAAATGAAATCATAAATCTATCAAGTTGAGAATCTGGCAAATTACTTGTTCCAGATGAATCCATAGGATTTTGAGTGGCTATAACAAAAAAAGGTTCAGGCAGATTATAAGTTTCACCATCGATAGAAACATTTTTTTCCTCCATTGCTTCTAAAAATGCACTCTGTGATTTGGGACTTCCTCTGTTTAATTCATCTGCAAGCACAATATTTGTAAATATTGGTCCCTTTTGAAAAGTTAATTTATCATTTTGTAATATATTAAATCCTAAAATATCACTTGGTAACAAGTCTGAGGTAAATTGAACTCTTTTAAAATTAAGCCCAAGATTCAAGGTAATGGTTTTAGCTAATGTTGTCTTGCCAGATCCTGGATTATCTTCAATTAAAATACTTCCCTCAGATATAATTGCAGCAAGTGCTAATTTTATTTTTTCTTTATTTCCAACGATTGATTTAGAAATATTATTTATCAGTGTTTCAAACATAAACTTATTATATTACAAAAAACTTTAACTTACTTTCAAACACTAAAAATATTAAATTTCCTATAATTATAAATGGGCCAAATGGTATCTGGGTAGATAGTTTTTTCGTTTTTTTAATTAAATCTGGAACAACGCTTAACAAAGCTGTGGTTGAAGATAAGAAAATTATAAATGGGATTGCATCTAAGCCAAACCAAAAACCTATTACAGCTAAAAGTTTAGCATCCCCTAGCCCCATACCATCTTTTTTTTTTACTTGTTTGTAAAAATAAATTATTGACCAAATAACACCATAACCGAAAATACCTCCTATCAAGGAGAAGATGTAATTTGGAAAAATTTCATTAAGATTTGGATCGAAAGATTTTAAAAATCCAATCACCATCATTGGATAAGTAATTACATCTGGAATAATAAAATGTTTTAAATCGATAAAAAAAATAATAATGAATGCAAGACTTAAAATAATTAAAAGTAAAGTTGTTAATGATAATCCGTACAAATAATAAATTGATAAAAATGATATAATGCTTAGCAGTTCTACTACAACATATTGAAAT
>PYIJ01268439.1_pt1 | contig 15521 bp, 18 predicted proteins | sample 3578051 | NCBI WGS metagenome assembly PYIJ01 (sample SAMN08408021, study PRJNA431606) | Marine metagenome isolate SA_KN192-05_S13_5m, whole genome shotgun... | biome: marine; feature: oceanic pelagic zone; material: water; isolation source: surface water sample, 0.2-0.8 um fraction ... | reverse complement strand
GTAGATTCAGCTGCAACTTGAGCTGCTTGAGCTTTTGCTTGTTCAATTTGTACTTGAGCTTGGCCTTGTGCTTCAGCTTGTGCAACAGATGCTGATTGTGCTTGCGCTTGATCAGCTTGTTGTTTTTTAATACGTCTAAACTTTAATAATTGATTAGCAAGTTTAATATTACGTACTTGTCTAATATCTATAGCATCTTCTAAATATATACTTTGTTGTGAAAGGGCCATTTGAATATTAGCTTCTAGTTTTTCTTTTTCTAATTCGTCAGGCTCCAAATCTAATATTATACCAAAATCATGTAAGTGTAAGCTATCCATTTCTTGTAATGCTCCCACAGAGTAATGACCTATAGCAGAAACAAATGCATCTCTTTGAGGATGATATGCTAATACATCTTTAAATCTTAAAGCAATACATTCAGCTAAAGTTTTAGTAATAAATATACTTGAATCTAATATATGTCTTGTAGCAACGTTACTATTAGCCGCTGCTAATTTTTGTACGCCAACTAAAGCTTTAGGATCTGGATCAGCAGCATCTCTTGCTTCATTTAATCCAGTTATATCACGCATCATTTGTAAATATTGATTGTATGCACCTATTAGAAGTTGTATTTGATTACCACCACCCCCTGGTAATTCTTGAATAGGTATTTTACCTGGGTTTGGATCACCTTCAACGGTTAAAGATCTACCAATAATAGAACCTGTTTGAAAGTACATATTTAAAGCTTCTTGTGGATTATAGCTTGTTCCATTACCTAAATCTATTTCAGCAAGACCATCGGCATCTACATAAACTCCTGAAGGTGTTAATTTTTGTATTGATTGTTGTAATTTTAAATGCGTAAGTTGTATTAAATCAGCATAAGGTGTCATTTTAGAAACTAATGAATCTATTTTACCTTTATACATTCTAGGAGCAGCAACAACATAATTCATTAATACTTTATTTGTATTAGAATTAGGACGAATCATATTAGTAGCTTTTTGCCATTTTAATAATTTAGAAGCTCCTAATAGATATACACCTTCATATAAAACTTCTTGTGCTTGTGCTACCCTTTTAAATCTAGTTCTTTTATCTTTTGGTGGATCAAATGAATCATCTTTTTTAATTACTTTTTCAGCACCGGTAGAAATTTCTTTTATTTTATAAACATTATTACCCCATGTTTTCCAATTAAAATATAATACATTTGCAACATTATTATCCTTATATTCATTTTGGTTAGAGTAGTTCATATTATAGGTTGACCAGCTACCACTCTTTTTTGTTATATCTTCTATATCTTCATCAGATAAATCAGGAAATTCTTTTTTAAGTTGATTTATTTTTATAGTTTTAACTTCTCCAAAATAATAACAATCTTTAAAATAAGGATCTTCTGAATATGACCATACTAAATTAGCTGGATCAACATAATCTAATTTTATACCATCTGTATTATTAAAGGAATGTTTTACAGCTCCAATACCTAAAACAGCTAAATCATAATCAAATCTAGATTTTAAATCATCATAATAATTTCTATCTAATATACTTTGAATAGCTTGTTCTTCTGCAATTTCAATACTTTGTTTGTAATTTAATTGCATATATAAATTTAATTCTTCCTCTGTTGCGGGTAATTTTTGTTTTTCAATATTTCTTTGATTAACACCTAATTGATTTTCAATAGCATCTAATAAGGCGGCATTTTTCATATCTTGCTGTATACCTTGAACATATTCAGTTCTTTTATCAGTTGATAACTGATCTTCACCAATAGCTCTAATAGAATATAATCTATCTTGCATACCGTTTACAACAAGATCTATAAATTTAGGTATAATAGGTACTGGCTTCCAATCTAAATTTAAATAAGATAAATCACCATTTATAGCAAATTCATCTTTGTATTTTCTAATTGATTGATCACCTCTAGCATATAATCTTAACCGATGAAACTCATCCCTTGTTGAATAATATCTTCCCTCGGAGCCGTTGCCTCTATTAAACCATTCTTGTTCTATAGCTTTTGCAACTTTATCTCCATATTGCATAGATTTTTTCTCTGCGTCCGGCACTGCCTGACTAGGAAAGTCATATCCTGTTGACTTGTGTTTTGCCATATTTATTTAATTAATTCACTTTGAGCGCCATGGTTTTTATATTTAGAAAACCCAAAGCCAATACTTATTTTTCTTTTTTCTTGTGCTGGTCTGTATAAATGTTTTCTACAGGCCATTATTGCTAATCCACTACTAATAGAAGCGTCAAAAGCTGTTCTTTTTGATATATCAAACTTAGACCAATCTTCTAAAGTTTTTTGAAAATACATATTACCGTAATCTTCACTTAATTTACCAACATGCTCCTCTATATATGATTCTATAGCAGCAGCATGTGCTTGTCTTATATCTTCAGATGTATTAGGTATACCACCTAATTCTAATTCTGTTTTTGATAAAGTACCTTTTAATTTATCGGGTCTATTCATTGAAAACCCTCTATATCCTCTTCTTTTAAAATGATATAATAATCTTGGTTTATTATTTTCTGCAAGAATAGGCATACCATAAAATACACAAGCCATTAATACATCTTCAAAAAATATTTCTGCTGTTTGTGGCCTAGCTATATATTCTAAAAAAAATTTAGTATTAGGTACATCATCAACCATAGAAAATGTAGTTAATCCATGTAACGCTCCGTTTGATCCTTGTCCACCTACAGTTCCCGATATATCATATGAGTCACACCCAAAGGCACCAAGACCTTCATTACCCGGGTATCTTATACCATTTTTTTCTATTATATTATTTCTTAAATTTTTATTAGGAATCCAAGAAAGTAAAAATCTACCATTTTGTGCAGGTGTCCATATTACTTCTGTGTCTTTTATTCCTTTGCTCCAGGAAAATGTTCCTTTAACAACATAACCTTTAAAAGCCATTTCTTCATTAAAATCTATTTGTTCATATATTTTTGTTAGATTAAATAAAGAATTTATTGTTTCATCTCTAAAAGCATGTTTTTCAGATCTTGGAAATTGCCTATAATATTCATTTAAACTATCAGCATCTCCTTTTAAACCTTCTACTTCATTTTCCCAGTGTTCGATAACACCCGTGCGTATTTGTTCGCCATCAATTCCTTTAATCGCTTTTGATGGAGTGTCGAATACAGGATACCCATACTTATCGATAAATCCCTCGTAACCCCATTCCATAGGTAAGAACAAAGCATATAATCCACTTGAAGTCTGGCCATTCTTATTTCGTTTTGTAACGTCTGAGTCATAATAAAGTTTTTTAAAATTACTTCCACCTTTATCTAATGAATTAGATGTTGACCCCATCATACATTTACCAACTATTTTCGACCCGAGGCGGAGACACGTTTTTGTAACCCTCCAGTTATTGAGGATGTTGTCCGGCCTCTCCCATTTACCCGATTCGTCGTGGATGAGGAGTTGTAATTTCTCCCCGTCGTATGAATTGTCCCCCGTGTTCTTCCAGTCAATTGTGGTGTCCAAGCCGGTCGGTATCTCATCGGAGGAGGTGGCTGTGGCACGGATCGTATTACGAGTGAGTCTCCTTGACGGTACCTTGTACGAGAGTTCCGTCTTTGGGCGTTCCATGCCGTCCTGGATAGGTTTGAAAAAGAACGGGTAATTAGTGGAGATGGGTACCACTTTATCCGTGAACATCTTCTTAGCATCGGCTCCACTTTTAGAAAGAATCCCAAATCTTGAATCCTTAGTTGTTGTTGCAATGTTGACCACTTCTGAAGACGCCATAAAGGAGAAACCAGACCGTCTATTCTTAAGGTAGCACATCCCATAGCATCTGTAATCAGCCTTGCATGCCTCCCAAAAGTAGAAAAATATCCTGTTTGCATGTCGAAAGTCTGGTGCGCCCACGTCGATCTTAGTCCAGTTGAGATATACATAGTGCGATCCTGTAAGGTAGCATGGGGTACCGTTGCACATGAACCAATAACCATCAACCCGATGATTAAACTCATCATCAATATATTTATAATATTTTTCTTTTGTATCTTCTCTTTGTGCTTTAAAATCATATATAGTTTTTATTCTATTTAACGATTGGGGTCTTTCTTTTCTTATAAATACCTGATCTTCTTTTTTTAAATCAGAACCATTTATAATACTAGGAGTTTTAGGTATTGCTACCTTTAGACCCTGTATCTCATATATATCACCTATTGTACCATCTTTACTTATAACAACGCAATCAAGATCTTCATTATAACCGTAACTAAATTTTTTATGTTTATTTTTATGTTTTACTTTTTTATCAGTTAAATGGTTTTTATGAATTAAATATAAATTTTGTTTATACATTATTTAATTCTTTCTTCTACACTTAAAAATTTAGCAGACTTTGTTTCTTTTTTATCTTCAGATAATTCTTCTATCTTTTCTATAATTTTTAATGAATCATCTATTGCAACCCATTTTGCTTGTGCTGCTATTTTAGCTTTTTCAGGATCTAATTCTTGTAAATCTATTGTTTGTATAATTACTTTTTCAAGTTCAACTAAAGCTTTTTCGGCAGCATTAATTACTCTTTGCTTTCTCGACATGTGTTATATAATTTGATAATATTCTGTATAATTTTTTATTTTCTATGTTAAACTCATACTCAGAGTTAGGTTTAAAGCCCACTATATCTCCACAGGACACACCTAATGACTCTAAATAATTATTGCTATACACAAGCTTCCCTAATAATTTTTTTTCTTTTAAAACACTCCATTTAGAATTGCTTTTTAACGGCTTAACAAAACAAAATTTATCAAAACAATGCCACTTATTATTTCTTTTATATGCAAAAATTTCATCTGGAGATACTATATATTCATTTTCACTTATAAAAGCAGCGGAGTTTTTTTCATTACCTCTTATATCATACCATCTTCTAAATACATTATGATGTAATATTACTTCGTCACCAATCTTAGCAGGAGTATCTATAAATAAAGGTAACGATATAATTTTACCTATTCTATTTACAAAATGATAATCTCTTTCTGTTATTTCTGTATTAAGGACTAATTCTTTATCTTCTATTTTCTTAGAGTTATTATATCTATTTGTACATAATATAATATAATTGTAAATTGCATTCATTCTTTTTCAATTAACCAACCAATCAAACAAAATAATACCCAAGCAAACGCAATACTAAAAATTGTAAAATCTTGAATATTCAATTTAATAATCTAAATTATATTCAACAGATACAGCCATGTTTTTATTAAAATGTTTCCATGGTATTTCGTTGCCTTCTTTTTCTATATATATATGATAACCATCTTCTTTTTCAAATATATCACAAATAGTATGATTACCATAAACTTCTTGCCCTACAGAATAATGCATAGCTTCATTCTTATAATCTTGGCCAATTGATATTTTTCTTATTAATTTCATTTAATTTCTTTTTTATTATCTAGAGTAAACAATGTATGTATAATAATAGCTACAATAGAATGCAATAATATTTTACTGAAGCCATCTGCATGAGATATTTTATTTATATATATACCATATAAATATAAAAAACAAACAAAAGCATTAATTGCTATAACAAAATTTCCTAACCAGTATTTTACTTTAGGACTCCAAAAGATTTTTAATATTAAAAACAATATTACTATTACACTAAATTCAACTAAAAATTGTTTCACTCTAAATTTTATTTAATATGTCCAAAGAGTTATATCAGGTGCACTTGGATAGCCAATACCAACATGGACAAAATTATTTTTTCTACTTACTCCTATTCTTGTAAAGCCAACTTCTATAGCAGCTTTAACTAATTTAAATGTTGCCTCACCTCCAACACTTGCAATATCAACAGCATTACCATATGCATGTTCACCTGGTGCTTTTTTCTTTGCTTCTATTGGATGATCAGGACTTCTATAACTTGATGTTATTTTTATTGGTGAACCATATACTTCTCGTAAGTTATCTAACATATTAAGAAGTTTTTTATTCATCATTTTAAAATCGTTGAATTCAGATTCATTAAAATATTTTAAAGGCATTTTATTTATTATTTAATTTGTTTTTTATACCTATTAAGGTATATACTATTGTTAATAATAATACTACTGTTTGTAGCAGCGGATTTATATCTGGCATTATAGAAAAGGTTATACCACCTAAACTTATACCATAAATTCTTAAGTCTTGCATTTTATTTGTGCATTTTATTTCCAAAGACTTTCTCCACACCTCGCGATCCGAAATAGCCTCCGATTACTATTGTTAATAAACCGGTTATTGAATCAAGTGGATAACTTAAATACCACCCAACTACATAGCTCACTGTTAAAAATATTAATACTAATGGTCGAACATTGGCCGCAAGCCACGCTCCTGAGCCAGCATCTGCCACCCATCTTTCTGTTGTCCCATCTATTTCAGCTCTTTCTAGTTTTAGTTTTTCTAATGCAATTTCTTTATCGCCATCAGACATTTCACTGCTACCTATTATAGCTTCTATAATACCACCAGCTGGTGTGCCACTGGCTATTGATCCGACTACAGTTGGAATTTTATTTAATAAAAATTTACCAACTGCAGTATCCTTAAATTTTTTTTTCATATATTATGGTGTTGTGTCAGCAGTAGTTTTACCAACAGCATATGCAAAAACAGCATTTGCTCCATCTGCTAAACATTCAACTTGTAAAATATTTGTTTCACCTCCATCATAATCAGTTGTTCCAACCTTTAAAAATGATTCGCTTGTTGCCGCATCACTATCAAGTGTTATTGTTTGTGATCCAGTTATATTATATATACTTAATACCTGACCTGCTTTATAATTTGTAAAATCAAATTCTATAGCACCGTTTAAAGAACTATTCATTTTATATACCGTTGCAGCAGCCCAATCAACGGATGTAGCTCCTGATTGGTTTGTTATTGTTCCGACTGATGTATATCTAGCCTCTAAAACATTATGTGTTACTTTTGTTAATGCCATTTTTTATTTTTTATGTTACTACTGATGGTGCAAGATATGAAAAACCACCATAAGTTCCTCTATTACCAGCAGTTATATCTACTTTATAATATAACCATGTTGAAGCCGTATAAGATGATGATAAAACTTGGCAGCTAATTGCAACTCCAGAACCAGTGTGTGAGTGAGATGCTAATTCTGTCCAGCTAGATCCGTCATTAGATCCCCACCATTTTAATACACCTGTATAATGATAATTACTTTGAGCTCTCCCTGCAGATGTTAAACCATTTGTAGTTGTAGGACCTGCCATTGTCATAATAATTTGGTTATTAGATCTTGAACTTCCGTTATTACCAAAATTATATATATCTGCAACTACGCAAGGTGTAGTCCATATAATATTACCTGTTAAATTTGCATTTAATTCTGCATTTGTACATCCATACCCAGTTGGATATGAAGTAGAAGAATTATAACCACCTGCTGCTATATTATTTTGGAAAGGACTAACTGTTTGATAACCCCCAGCTCCTGGAAAAAGTCTTTTATTTAATCCCATTTTAATATACTATATTATAATCCATTACAGCTGCTTTAGTAGTTAAATTATTTATAGCAGTTTCATGATTATCACAAGCAATTCTTATATTATCTCTTTGCAATTCTATATCATCAGGTATTGCAGTTCCTTTTTCTGCTTTTCTCACTACATACCAATCTGTATTATATAAAATTGTTTTTGCAATAATTTTAGTTTCTTCTATTTGGTTTTCTTTTAATTTTGATAATGTTTCAGACCAAGTTTTATTATTTACAGCATAAGTAAATACGTTGTTTTCAGAATCAAAACTTATAGGTCCTAGCTCTTGTATTTTTAAATTATAACTTGGAGTTACAACATTGTAAAATCCATATTTTTGTAATTCTGTATCTGATAACAAATCAAACCCACCTATTATATTACCATATGATTTAGGTAAAGAAATGAATGTTTTTATTGAGCCATTATAATCTTTTGCTTTCATGTATTAATTATTAAGAAAATGATACTGTTCCTGTTCCTGCTGTAATTGTAGTTATTTTATAAGCACCATTTGTTACTGTTGAACCTGTTAATAATGCTGATAATGTTATACTCCAAGAATTACTATATTTTAATATTACTATTCCTGAACCACCGTTTTTACTAGGATATGTAGTTTCTGGGTAAGCTGAACCGCCACCACCACCACCTTTATTAGTAGTACCCGCGGTTGCTTGATTGTTATTAGAAGCACCATTTCCACCACCACCGTTACCACCTGTAGCACTAGTACTAGATGCTCTTGAATCTATTCCTCCAGCACCTCCGCCGGCATAAAAAAGAGTTGCTCCACTAATTGCATTAGATAAACCAACCCCACCGTTTCCAGCTGCAGTACCTCCATTTCCATTTCCACCAACAGCTCCAGCTCCTCCGCCGCCGCCACCGCTAGTTGTACCGCTACCACCACCGTGACCTCCTGCATTACCTTGTCCAGATATACCTGTACCTCCGTTATAACCTGTATTATTAGAAGCTAAACTACCTGCACCTCCACCACCAGAACCACCATTTCCTGCAGCAGCTAAATATCCAGCACCTCCACCACCACCTGTAGCTTCGTAGGTATGAAACTTTGAATTACTTCCATTTGTTCCTGCTGTTCCCCAAGAAGAAGTTCCTGTTCCTCCAGCACCAACTATAACATTAATTGCAGTTGAAGTATTAAATGTTACAGCAGTACCATTATAGTTTGTAAGTAAACCACCAGCACCGCCACCTCCGCCGCCACCACCAGATGCAGCACCACCTCCGGCTCCTCCGGCAACTACTAGATATTCTATTTCAGGACTTTCAAAACTCATTAATCCTGGATATTTTACTTTAGTCTGTGCCATAATTAAATTGATATTGTGCCAGTACCTGCAGTAAAACTTGTTATTTTATATGATCCTGACGTTGCAGTTGAACTAGTTAATCCTGATCCTATTGTGAGTGTATTAGAATTTGGATATTTTAATATTACTATACCTGAATGACCTGCACCACTTGTTGTACCGTTAGCACCAAGATGTGAACCATCTCCTGAATTAACAGCATCTCGATGATTTGCACCTGCGGATCCTGGACTACCACCCCAACCTCTTGAGCCTCCACCACCAGCAGCATAATATACAGCAGAACCTGTTATTGAACTAGACTTTCCAGCTCCTCCGTTTGCACCATTTGTATTTGATGCATTTGAACCAACACTACCTGCACCACCGCCACCAGCTCCTCCTATACTATGAGAGTTTCCTGTTTCGTCTCCACCATCATATCCATGAAGTACAGGATCCGTTACAGCATGACCACCTGTATTATCTTGGTCATTACCACCAGCTCCACCACCAGAACCACCATCTTTACCATCTCCATATGCATCATATCTACCAGAACCACCACCGCCTTTAGAAGTTATAGTAGCAAAAATAGAATCTGAACCTGTATTACCTTCATTTGTACCTGCTGTTCCACCTGCACCTACCGTTACAGTATATGAAGTTCCCGGGCTTAAAGCTAATGCTGTATCAGAAGATTGGCCTCCACCTCTTCCATCTGTTGATGATCTAAAACCACCACCACCACCACCACCAGTATAATAACTTGTACCGGCATAAGTATATGATGATTGCCCGCCACCTCCAGCAATAACTAAAAAATCTACAGTAACAGTTTCAAAGTCAATTAAACCTGGATATTTTACTTTAGTTTGTGCCATTTTCTACCCAAGTTTGATTTTCTTCATCCCATGTATAATTTTTACCATCTGAGGGCATTTCTACAGGTGAAACCCATAAACATGTATTTGAATCCAATGTCCAACTAGGAAATGGTTTAGGCGGTATGAAAGCATCCCTAGCATAGTCATAGGTATATCCAATACCAGCATAATTTTTTCTAAAAGGAGTTCCTCCACTTAAATGTTGTCCACCTCTTGTATTATAAGATGTTCTTTTACAAACTTGTTCACGAAAATTCCCATAATGCATTTCCCAATTTGTAGGGCCTTCTGTCTCATCTTTACCTGCTATTACCTCTGTAACGATATTTTGCATATTTAAAAAAGCGTAATGTGCCATATTATATTATTATTATGAAAATGTTATATTTCCTGTTCCTGCAGTAAATACAGATACTTTAGATCCACCTTCTGTAAAGGGAGATCCTGTTGATTGTGTTAAACCTGCTCCTGCCGCTAGTGTAAAAGATGAGGGATATCTTAATATTACAACACCCGAGCCTCCTGCAAAACCTCCGGTATTAACATTAGCACCAACACCACCGGCACCTCCTCCTGTATTTGCTGTACCAGCTTGGGCCGCAAATTCTATATTTGCACCACCACCACCGCCGTCACCGCCGCCGCCTATACCGCCTGCGCCGCCTCTAGTTGATGGTATAGTAGCCCCATAATCCATAAAACCTCCGCCACCACCTCCGGCAAAATATGTAGAACCACTACTTACTTCTCCTACAGATGCTGTTCCTGCATTAGTAGTACTTATTATATTTACAGCTAATCCAGCACCACCGGCGCCAGCCCATGAATTACCTCCACTATCATAACCAGGAGCTCCTACAGCGCCAGCTCCACCGCCGCCTCCACCTGCTTCGTCATTTGCTTGAGAAGAATAATAAACACCACCACTATAACCTTGTCCAGATGTTCCAGATCCTGGGGTTTTTTTGTTAGTTGAAGAAGAACCACCACCACTACCAGAACCACCATTATTACCATTTAAATCACCGCCACCTCCATCAGGACCACCACCACCTCCTATAGATGTTGCTGAGCTAAATACAGAATTAGAACCATCACCACCAGAAACAGTACCTGCTGATGCAGCTGTACCTCCAGCACCAACAGTTACTGTATAGTTTGTACTTGTAGCAAGAAGAGGTGCAGTTTCAGCACTAGCACCTCCTCCAGAGGTTGAACCAAAAGCAGTTCTTAAACCACCGGCTCCGCCTCCTCCAGTACCTCTATTTGAACTTGATCCACCACCACCTGCAACAACTAAGTATTCTATAGCTGCAGCATCACTTGAAATATTATCAGCAGTCCAGCCTTTGGTTGAGTCTTGATATATTAACCTTACGGTTGCATTTTCTATAATACATTTATGATCATCGGTACTACCTTGTATTTTATTACTAGTAGTCATAGATACTTTATTTGTATCAAAAGTACCAGCATAATCTTGCAATACTACTTCGTCTCCTACACTGGGAGAAGATGGTAATGTAACAGTTATTGTGTTTGATGTTGTATTAACAAAATATCCTTTACCAGCTGCCGCTGTAAAGTCTGCAGTTTTTATACTTGATTGCCAATCGGTATTTGATATTGTAGGCCCACCAATTGTTACACTATCAAAAGCCATAACTTCAATAGTATAACCATTTTGAGGTGCAGTACTAAATGTTAAAGTTGTACCTGATATACTATAAGTTGATTTTTCTTGATAAACACCCTGTATAAATACAAATGTTTTATTTTCATCATCTATAGCCTGAGATAATGTAAATGTTGTATCAGAGCCATCACCTGTAAAACTATTTTGATTTATAGAAGTTGCATTAACAGCTTTTAAATGAACAACCTCTATAGCAGTACCGTTTGATGGTGCGGTGGAAAACGTTAATGTACTGCCAGAAGTTGAATAATTATCTTTACTTTGATATACCCCGTCAATATATACTTGTGTAGCATTTTCATTAGAAATACTCATAGAAAGCACATATGCAGTGGTAGAACCGTTACCTGTAAAACTATCTCTTGCAATTACACCTGATACAGCTACCATATGTATTAACTCAACAATAGCCCCACTTGCAGGATTTGAATCTAATGTTATAGTGCTTGATGCTGCTGTATAATCATCTTTTGATTGATATACACCATCTATATATACCTGTACATTATTTTCATTAGCAATAGCTGTACTTGTGTTAAATGCTGCAGTTGAACCATTTGCTGTATATACATTTTTTTCTACAGTAACAGTACCACTACTAGAACCTCCACCTGTAACATTAATTGTTTTTGTTGCACCAGTACCTGAAGCAGTTACTCCGTCACCTGTAAAATTTAATGTAGTAGCAGCTGTAGATAAAGCACTTCCCTCATCTTGTATTGTAATTCCACTTATACCTCCAGAAGCAGTTGATGCTATAGTAACTTCTTGAGCACCATTTCTTGTAAGAGTTATATTACTACCAGCTGTTAATTGTACAGTTGAATCTGTACCACTTGCAGCATCTAAATTTAAATCTACATTACTACCATCTTGTGTAGCATTTATAGAATATGTATCACCTATTGTACCTGTACCAAATTTAACATAGCTACCCATAAGTGAATGGCTACTACACTGATAAAATAATACAGGAGGTGTAGTTGTAGTTGGTATAATTTGTGTATATGATCCAGAATTTCCTGGAGCAGTTGAGCCATGATTATTTGTTACACCTGTTGTATATGCTGTTGTTTTAGCAGCATCTTCATAAAATAATAATGGATGTCCACTATTTGAACTATCAGATTGATCAAACTTATATGTATTACCGGGTGTAAATTCAAGATATGCTCCTTCAATACCGTCTATAGTATAGCCATTACCACTACCATTACCATGCTCTGGATGTGCAGCAGTTTTAGTTACAACTTTAACTTCTAAAGTCTGGGCTGTATCGCTATGACGTATAGCTCTATGTGCCGAAAGATCTATCGGTGATTGAAATTTAATACCCATGTATTATATCTTTTGTATAAGTACTCTTATATCATTTGTTGATGGTGCAGCTCCAAATGTTATTGCAACATTATTTGTATCTGTTCTAACTACATCTGCAAATACAGTATCATAAGACGAATTGTCATATAGTTGTACAATTACATCTCTTGAACCAAGCGCGTGGTTTACTGTATATGATGTATTAGATCCATCACCTATATTAGCTGAAAACTTTTTAAGTGATACAAAACCACTAGATACAGAAAAGTTATTTGAATCATAACCTGAAATACCTTTTACAGCAGCACCAGCTGTAGCAGCAGCAGTTGCTAAATCTACATTAGATTGTACAATTGTAAACTTTGAAAGTGCAGGGGTTGAACTAGCTGATATTGCTTCTTCAATTATAATTAAATCACCAATTCTAACTTGCTCACTTATAAATGTACCGTCTGCAGTTACAGTATATGTATCTCCTTTATCACTTGCAATATTAGAACCTCCTGTTAATGCAGGTGAATTAGTTGAAGCATTATATCCTCCTTTATATTCTAATAATCCTGTAGCAACACTATCAACATACGCTTTAGTTGCTGCATCTTGTGCACTTGTTGGATCTGTAACATTTTGTATCCTTGCATTAATACCTACAGTTACAAAATCATATATTTGATCTCCTGTAGCAAGTGCAGCGCCTCCATTTGTTACAGCTCCCGTTACAACGGTTAATGCAGGTGCTGGACCTGTTTCATTTGCTACAGTAAGTTGATCTGTTGTTGCACTTGTTACAGCAGTTAAATCACCACCAGCACTTACAAAAGCTGAACCGTTATAAAACTTTATAACATTATCTGTAGTATTATAATATATTTGTCCCGCAACAGGTGAAGACGGATCCGAAGATGCAGTCTGTATAACAGCATTTTGTAACTGATTTTTGTTTAAATCTAGACTGTTTAAATATTTTATTGCCATTTTTTTTTAGTTTAAATATGCTTTTCCTATTACTGTTTCTGAAAAGGAAATAATTATTTGGTTTGAATTATTATATGTTACAGCACCAACAACTATATTGTCTGAACTATCAACTATTGTTACGCTTGGAAATCTATCTAAGTTATGATTTATTGTCCATGCATCACTTGCTGTACCTTGTGTAAATATAAATGTTGTTTCATTTGTAAATCCTGATGGTGCTATTGAAGTTACTCCACCAACCGGTGTACCAGCACTACCCCTATGTGTTAAAGATAATAAATACGCTCCTGTTAAATTTGTTACCGTTCCAACCTCATATATTGCATAACTTGAAGCATCGGAACTATCTACATCTGAAATTCTAATTAATTGATTTGGAAATAAATTAATTACAGGATTTATATCAACTGTATTTCTATTATATCTATTAATAGCTATACCAGTTATATTTGCCCATCCAAAAGCAGATGGTGCAGTTGGATCTACTTGATATCTAAATTCACCAACACCTATAGTTTGATTAGTATATTTACCAGCATAATTATATTGCATACCAGCTCTAAGAGGATCAGCTCCGCCAGATTGTGCAAAAAATGTAGCAATAGTTTCAATTTGATATGCTTTGGTAGCATTATTATTTCCAACATCTGTTCCTACTAGTTTATCGCCACCAGTGATAGTGGTATCTAAGGGTAATTGTTGTATTCTAGACATTATGGATATATGGAACCGGTTGTTATAGGGCTATTAGAGGCATCGTTACAGCCACTTGAACTTATGTATATACGAAAGATAACTTCACTTAAAGATGCATTAGAAAGTGTCCAAGTTGCAGTTCCGCTTCCTGGAGTACTGCCAGGTTGATAATTCCCCCCAAATGTCCCACTACCAAAAGCACTTAAACTAGCATTTGTAGAATAACCGGTAGGATTTGACCAACTCCAACTTATACTCCAAGAGGCTCCAGCAGCCCATCTTAAAGAGCTTCCTACGAGAGTGGTAACATAGTTTGTATTCGTAGCTGAAATACTTGCAGTTGCTGAATAATAATTAGTTCCAGGTCCACCGGACTGGTTACCTGTAGCGGTCGCACTAACACCACTTGCAAGTTGAGTACTACCAATAGGATTAATTGTAAATGTTGGTGTTCTCGATGTTGCATCACAATTGCCAGAATCATTATTACCTACACTACTAACACCTGGATAAGTAGCAGTATCCCATCCAAAATATTGTGGGCTTGTATTTAAAATTAATGTTCCTCCTGTAGAATGTCCACTTCCTGCATTATTAAAACCAGCACCCCCAGATCCTGTTATTGTAAACTGTGCTCCTATTTCTCCAGTTACGCCCAGTTTAGCAGATTGCCCATTAGCAACACCTTGTGCTGATGTACCCCCTTGAGAAAATCCTGCAGGTATTATATTCCCACCAAAATTAGAAGAATTTGCTCTTCCTAATGTAAAGCCGGTAATTTCAAGCGTATTTGGAAATATTTGCTGGTGTCCTGCATAAGCTGCTGTAACATTTGAATGACCTACTTTTAAAGCGGATATTGCGTCGTGTCCTAAATTAGTCGGCATTTATGCTATTATATATATTGTTTTAGGATCATAAAGATCTAATTGATAACCAGTAGCTGCTCCTGATGTATATGCAGGTGAAAAAGCTACAACCACACTTGTTGCATCAGGTATACTGTTTACAGTACCTGTTGTTCTTGTTGTATTACCAGAGCCACTACCT
>PYIJ01395177.1_pt1 | contig 15557 bp, 14 predicted proteins | sample 3578051 | NCBI WGS metagenome assembly PYIJ01 (sample SAMN08408021, study PRJNA431606) | Marine metagenome isolate SA_KN192-05_S13_5m, whole genome shotgun... | biome: marine; feature: oceanic pelagic zone; material: water; isolation source: surface water sample, 0.2-0.8 um fraction ... | reverse complement strand
GAGAAGCTACGTGCCGCCTTGACTGCTAACCCAGATGCAAAGGTTGTGGGCTTTGTGCATGCGGAGACGTCCACAGGGGTATGTAGCGACGTCAAAACACTGTGTGCCATAGCCAAGGATCATGGCTGTTTAACCATCGTTGACTCTGTAACGGGTCTGGCTGGCGTCGAGCTGGAAGTGGATGAGTGGCAGGCCGATGTGACCTATTCCGGTACCCAAAAGTGTTTGTCGGCACCTCCCGGCATCAGTCTAATCACTTTTAGCCAAGCGGCAGCGGATCGCGTGAAATCGCGTAATACTCCAGTGCAAAGCTGGTTCCTGGATTTGTCCTTGCTGATGGCTTACTGGGACGGTGAAGGGGGCGGTCGCACCTACCACCATACCGCGCCGGTAAACGCGATGTACGGTTTGCACGAAGCGCTTCTCATGGTGAAAGAGCAAGGCCTAGAAGCGTCTTGGGCAAAGCACCGAACCATGCACAATGCCCTGTACGAAAATCTGTCTGGTTTGGGTCTAGAGTTCGTTGTGGACGCGTCCTACCGCCTACCCCAACTCAACTTAGTTAAGGTCCCAGAAGGGGTTGATGAAGCGGCGGTGCGTCAGCAGTTGCTGAAAGAATTCAATTTGGAAATCGGTGCCGGCTTAGGTGCCTTCGCGGGCAAAGTGTGGCGCATCGGATTGATGGGCTACGCGGCTCGCCAAGAAAACGTCCAGCTGTGTACCAGCGCGCTGCGGGCCTGTCTGCCCGGCCGCTAAAGCTCAATAGCCAAAAGGTGCGCGGAGGCATGGGTCCATCCCCCGCGGTGCGCGGCTTTGCAGAGCTTCCCTAGGCAAGGGTGTCTTTTAAAAACCTTCCGGTATGAGATTTTTTGTTGCCTGCCACGGATTCAGGGGTACCGGTCGCGATAATGTGCCCACCACCGGATCCGCCTTCTGGTCCGAGATCAACAACCCAGTCAGCGGTCTTGACCACGTCTAAATTGTGTTCGATAACGACAATGGTGTTGCCGTCGTCGCGCAGTCGATGCAGAACCTCAAGCAACTGAGCGATGTCATGAAAGTGCAGACCGGTTGTGGGTTCATCCAAAATATAGAGCGTGCTGCCGGTATCGCGTTTCGATAACTCTCTCGACAGCTTGATGCGCTGAGCTTCGCCGCCTGAGAGCGTAGTGGCTGATTGGCCTAAGCGAATGTAGGACAGGCCCACGTCTTTGAGGGTTTCCAGCTTCCTAGCCAGCATAGGCACCGGAGCGAAGAATTCAGCTGCGTCCTCGACGGTCATATCGAGAACCTCGTTAATGTTCTTGCCCTTGTAGCGGATGTCGAGGGTCTCACGGTTGTAACGTTTGCCACCACAGGTGTCGCAGGGCACATAGACATCGGGTAAAAAGTGCATCTCAACCTTGATCAGACCATCGCCCTGGCAGGCTTCACACCGACCGCCTTTGACGTTGAAGCTGAATCGACCGGGCTTGTAGCCTCTGGCTCGGGCTTCAGGAACTTGGGCAAAGAGCTCGCGGATCGGTGTAAACAAGCCCGTATAGGTGGCAGGGTTCGAGCGTGGTGTGCGACCGATGGGGCTTTGATCAATGTCCACGACCTTGTCGAGATGCTGCAGGCCGTCGATCGCTTCATAGGGCTGAGCCTTGAGGGTCGTGGCCTTGTTGAGCTCTGTCGCGGCAAGGGGGTACAGGGTATGGTTGATCAGTGTCGACTTGCCTGATCCGGATACACCGGTAATGCAGGTGAGCAGGCCGCATGGAATGCTCAGCGATACATCGTTCAAATTGTTGCCGCTGGCCCCGGTCAAATTCAGCATTTTCTCGGGGTTGGGTTCGTTGCGTTTTCTAGGAACCTCAATCTTTTTTGCACCGCTCAGATATTGGCCAGTGATGGATTTTTTGTTTTTGAGCACGTCTTCGTAGCTGCCGGCTGCAACTATTTTACCGCCATGGACGCCGGCGCCCGGGCCAATATCCACCAAGTAGTCGGCCTTACGCATGGCTTCTTCGTCATGTTCGACCACGATCACGGTGTTGCCCAAATCCCTGAGATGTTCGAGGGTCTTTAGCAGTCGTTCGTTGTCGCGTTGGTGTAGACCAATGGATGGCTCGTCTAGGATGTATAGGACGCCCACCAACCCTGCGCCGATTTGGCTGGCTAAGCGTATGCGTTGCGCCTCGCCACCGGAAAGGGTTTCGGCGCTGCGATCTAAACTGAGGTAATTCAAGCCAACGTCTACGAGGAACCGCAGCCGGGCAATGATTTCCTTCAGAATTTTTTCCGCAATGGTGGCTCGCTGGCCCTTCAGTGTAAGCGCGTTGAAATGCTCCAAACTTTGAGCGATGGACTGTTGCGTAATACTGGGCAAATTGGATTTGCCAACAAAAACGTGTCGGGATTCCTCGCGCAGGCGCGTGCCCGAGCAGCTCGGACAGTGGGTTACCCGCATAAATTTCTGCAGGTTCTCTCTCACCATGGACGATTCGGTTTCATGAAAGCGTCTGGCCATATTCGGCAGAACCCCTTCGAAGCGATGCGTGCGCTTAATCACGTCGCCACGGTCGTTGACGTAGCTGAAGTCGATTCGCTGGTTTCCACTGCCGTTGAGGATAATGTCGCGATGTTTCTTGCTGAGTTGATTAAACGGCACTTCTACATCGAACTCGTAATGCTCGGCGATAGAACTCAGCATATGAAAGTAATAGACGTTGCGACGATCCCAGCCTCGTATGGCTCCTTCTGCCAAGGTCAGGTCGTCATCAGCGACAACCAGTTCTGGGTCGAAAAATTGGGTGACGCCCAATCCATCGCAACTGGGGCACGCGCCTGCTGGGTTATTGAACGAGAACATTCTGGGTTCCAGTTCAGCAATCGAATATCCGCAGGTTGGGCAGGCAAAGCGCGCTGAAAAAACCGTCGCAGGTAGCTCGTCGTCGTCCATATCAATCACTTGGGCAACGCCGTCGGATAGGTTGAGAGCCGTTTCGAAACTCTCAGCCAGGCGCTGCGCGATATCGTCCTTGACCCTGACCCGGTCAACCACCGCTTCAATGGTGTGTTTCTTGTTTTTGTCGAGGGCAGGTGCGTCATCCAAATCAACGACCAAACCATTGATTCGCGCGCGCACAAAGCCATTACCGATCAGTTCCTGAAAAACGTGTAAGTGCTCACCCTTGCGTTCGTTGATGACGGGCGCCAACACCATGATGCGTTGCCCCGGCATGTTTTGAATCACCTGATCAACCATTTGGCTGACGGTTTGGGCATCCAAGGGTAGGTCGTGGGTGGGGCAGCGTGGCTCGCCGACTCTGGCAAACAGCAGCCTTAGATAGTCGTAGATCTCAGTAATCGTGCCGACGGTTGATCTTGGATTATGCGAGGTGGATTTTTGCTCAATGGAAATGGCCGGCGATAGCCCTTCGATCAGGTCCACATCTGGCTTTTCCATCATCGATAAAAACTGCCTGGCGTAGGCGGACAACGACTCCACGTAGCGTCGCTGACCTTCGGCGTAGAGGGTGTCAAATGCCAGCGAAGATTTTCCCGAACCCGAAAGGCCGGTGATAATAACCAACTTATCGCGCGGTATGTCTAAATCAATATTTTTGAGGTTATGGGTGCGGGCGCCGCGGACAGCAATGGTATCCAAGGTGTGAGGACTCGTGGCAATTTAAGAGAAGCAACATAACGTGATCGTACAACTGCAGCAATAGAGCCGAAGCTGTGTAATCCAGACACAACTGTTTTTTCTCATTCTTCTAACGCAGTCGAGCACTTTTCCGATTGGGTGGTTTCTGGCTTTGCTCTACACTAGAAGGACGATTACTTTTTCGGAGACAAAAATGGCTAGAGGCATCAATAAGGTCATGCTGATTGGCAATCTGGGTCGCGACCCTGAAACGCGCTATGCACAGAATGGCAATGCGGTGACGAAATTTAGCATAGCAACCTCTGAGAGCTGGAAAGACCGCACCACTGGCGAGCAGCAAGAACGCACGGAATGGCACAACATTGTCTGCTTTGCCCGCTTAGGCGAAATCGCAGGCGAGTATCTGCGTAAAGGGTCAAAGGTCTACATCGAAGGCAGCCTGCGCACCTCAAGCTGGGAAGTGAACGGCGAAAAGAAGTACCGCACTGAAATCAATGCAAATGAACTGCAGATGCTCGACAGCCGCGGCAGTATGGGCGACGGCGGTATCGGTGGCGGCATGGGCAATCAAAATGCCGGTTACTCCAGTGCGCCCAGTGGTTTTGATTCGCCGCAAAATGCGGGTTCTCCAGGAGCTAAGGCAAATACCAGTCTTTCAGATGATGATTTTGAGGACGATATCCCGTTTTAGAGATCTCTCTCTTGGCTAGGCTCGGATTGTCACCAGATCAGTAGCCACAGAACGCAGCCAAGCATTAGCCGATACACGACATAGGGTGTCATGCCAAAGCGATCCAGCAACTGAATGAAGAAGTGGATGCTGGCATAGGCGCTCGCAAAAGCGATAAGTGCACCAACGAAAATCGGCAGCAGATCAACCGGGCTTTCGGTGGCGACGAGGTCCCGAGTAAGGAGCAATTGAGCACCGGTAATTGCTGGAATGGATAGCAGGAAAGAAAATCGGGCCGCGGATACACGGTTCAATCCAATCAACAGCGCGACGGTGATTGTGATACCCGAGCGAGATGTGCCGGGTATCAGAGCCAATGCCTGAGCGAGCCCTATCCACAAGGCATCGCGCCATTCCACCACGGAACGGCTGCCTGTCCGACGATCAGCGAACCAAAGCACGGCACCGAAGAGCATTGTGGTCGTAGCGATCACGGGAATAGTGCGCAGCTGAGTTTCGATGAGGTCCTTACTGGCAAAGCCGAAGATGACGACCGGCAGAGTGGCGACTCCAAGCTTGAACACCAAATCCAGATCCCGGTCATGTACTGCCGTTTGGCGAATGACGGTTTGCCAGCCGACTGCACCGACCAGTGAAGGCGATCGGCTGACTGCCCTGAGCATGCTCAACAGGTCGGCGCGAAAATAGGCAAGCACGGCAATCAATGTGCCAAAATGAACAGCCACATCGAAGGCGAGACCTTGGTCTGGCCAGTCGGTGAGCTGTGCGGGAAGCACCAAATGGGCAGAGCTGGATACAGGCAAGAACTCGGTCAAACCCTGCAGCAAACTCAAGAAGACAACGTGTAACCAATCCATTATTTGTCCTGTCAGGGTAAGGTGCGTCAGCCGCAAACAGCTTAACATCAGAGCGCACTAAATGACGGATGAAAGGAAAGAGATGACCAAGGACGACCAAACTCAAGCTATCGAAATCCCTCTGTTTCCGTTGCGCACGGTACTGTTCCCAGGAGGCACACTGCCTTTGCGCATCTTTGAGCCCCGTTACGTCGACATGATTCGTTGGTGTATGCGCGAAGGCAAAGGGTTCGGTGTCGTATTGCTTCGGGAGGGTTCTGATGTACTGGACGCAAAAGATCCTGACAACAAGGCCAAGGTCGCGCAGATATACGATGTTGGTACTCAGGCGCATATCATCGACTTTGATCAGGCGGATAACGGGCTGTTGGGAATCGTCGCCCGAGGTGGCGAAAAGTTCTCCGTGATCGAGACTGAGGTAGCGCGTGACGGCTTGATGCGGGCCCGGGTGCGATTGTTGTCAGAGCCAGCGCAGCCGTTGTCAGAGCGTTTCGATCCTATGGTGAGCGTACTCCGAGATTTGCTCGCGCATCCGTTGATCCAAGAACTCAATCCGCAAGTTGTTTTCAACGAAGATCGTTCAGTGAGCCACCGAGTGGCAGACCTGTTGCCCATCGCGCCCGAGGCTAAGCAATGGTTGTTGGAAATGTCCGCTCCGGAGGCGCGTTTGTCGGAACTGCAGGCAATCATTAAACAACTGACCGATTGAAGCGACCAAATGGGGAGAATCGGCATTTTAGTTCAAGGAAGTTGGGTCCGATCGAGGAATGTCTCTATAATGCGCCTATGAAAAATGATTTAGCCTCTTACATCTCTACGGTTGGGCGAGACGCACGCGAGTCCTCGCGCATCATCGCTAGTGCCTCGTCGGCGAGTAAGTCCGAAGCGCTCAAACAAATCGCTGCCGCGGTCGATGGTGCGCGGGTTGCGATTCGTGAGGAAAATGCCAAAGACATGGCGGCGGCGGAGCACAATGGAATCGACCAGCCGCTGATTGATCGTTTGCTGTTGAACGACAAAGGCATAGATCAAATGATCGAGGGCGTTCTTCAGGTGGATGCCCTAAAAGACCCAGTCGGAGAAATGAGCGATTTCAGTTACCGGCCGACAGGAATCCAAATAGGTAAAATGCGCGTACCGCTTGGTGTGATCGCAATGATCTACGAGTCACGGCCCAATGTGACCGTAGACGCAGCCAGTCTCTCACTGAAATCCGGTAACGCCTGCATCTTGCGCGGTGGCTCAGAAGCCTTTCATTCGAATCAAGCCATTGCGGCTTGTGTCGCTCAAGGTCTGGTCGCGGCAGATTTGCCTGCGACCACCGTGCAGTTGCTCAACACCACGGATCGAGCTGCGGTCGGTGAATTGCTGAAAATGCACGAGTACGTTGACGTGATCGTGCCTCGTGGTGGCAAAGGTCTCATCGAGCGCATCAGCAGCGAGTCGAGAATCCCTGTAATCAAACACTTGGATGGTATTTGCCACGTCTATATCGATGCTGATGCCAATCCAGAAATGGCCATAGCCATCGCCTTCAATTCCAAGGTCGAAAAACTCGCGGTATGCAATGCGCTGGAAACGTTGCTGATTCATGCTGACGTGGCGCAGAACGTATTGATTCCGCTAGCTGCCCAGCTAAGCGATGCTGGGATTGAGTTGCGTGGCTGTGAGCGAGCCCAAGGCATTGCTCCAATGAATCCGGCTACTGAGGCGGATTGGGGTGAAGAGTATTTAGGCCCGATTTTATCGATTCGCGTTGTCGACGATATGGCCCAGGCTATTGCTCATATCAATGAGTACGGGTCGCAACACACGGACGTGATTGTTACCGAGAACTACACTAAGTCTCGTGCATTCATCGCTCGGGTCTATTCTGCCTCGGTTATGGTCAATGCCTCCACGCAGTTTGCTGATGGATTCGAATATGGCCTCGGTGCCGAAGTGGGTATTTCGACGGATAAAATTCACGCCCGGGGTCCGGTAGGGCTAGAGGGATTGACTTCGCAAAAATATGTTGTCTTCGGTCGCGGTGAGATTCGTCATCGGTAAAGGCCTCGTGAGTAGCTGGGCTTTGGGGACTGGTTCGTGAGAATCGGCCTTTATGGCGGTACATTCGATCCGGTGCATCTGGGGCACATTCACGCGGCGCTAAGCGTGCAGCAGCATTTGAATCTTGATCGTGTGCATATGATTTTGTCTGCTCGACCAAGTCATCGCGATCAGCCGCAAACCTCGAATGATCATCGATGGGAAATGTTGCAGCTCGCCTGTGCGGAGCACGAGAATCTGCTTGCGGATGAGACAGAGCTGCGTCGCTCCGGAAAATCATATGCAGTCGATACGTTGCGCGTATTCAGGGAACAAAATCCGGACGCTCAGCTGTGCTGGATACTGGGTATGGATTCGTATCGAACTCTGCCGACTTGGCATAATTGGCATGAGCTTTTGCAGTATGGACACCTCATTGTAGTGGAGCGCCCTGAACTGCACGGTGAAGCAGACAGCGATCAGGTTCTGAAGGGGTTGGAACACAGACATCAAGCGGAGTCTATTGGTTGCGCTCCGGCGGGCCGAATTGTGTTCCTATCGTTGCCGATGAAGGCTGTTTCAGCCTCACAAATACGCTGGCGCCGAAGTGCAGGCGATAGTGATAAAGCTTTGATGGACCCTCGTGTATGGTCCTACATCAATCAGCATCAGCTGTACCTAACCCAGGAGGGATAACTTGAAACCAAGTGAGCTGCGGGATCATATTGTTGCCGCGTTGGAAGATTTGAAAGGCGTCAACATTTGGACTCTCGATGTCGCCGCCTTGACGCCCATGACAGACTATATGATTTTAGTGACGGGTACCTCGAACCGGCACGTGAAAGCATTGGTCGATGCGGCCAATGAATCGGCAAAAGCAATTGGTCGGCAACCGCTTGGCATCGAGGGACGAGAAAGCTACGACTGGGTGCTGGTTGATCTGGCAGATGTGATCGTCCATGTGATGAACGAAGAGGCTAGAGGGTTTTATGAGTTAGAGCGCCTTTGGTCTGACCTAGATCAGACGGACGAGGGATCAGGCGGGCCAGATGCGACAGAAATCGCAAGCCATGAAGCCGAGCAGTAGCTCCGCTTCTGGCATATCACGATGAAGCTGCGCGTCATCTCCATCGGTAGCAAGTGTCCGAGGTGGATTCGCCAAGGCTTCGATGAATATGCCAAGCGGCTGCCAAGGGAGATGCCGCTGAGTTTGGTCGAGGTTCCTGCGCCTCGGCATCACCAAGATAGTGCCAAGGTGGACGAGTACGAGGCGAAAAAAATTTCCCAAAAAATCACCCCGTCGGATTGGGTGATTGCCATGGACGAGGCCGGGAGACAGCTGGATAGCAAGGGGGTCTCCCTCGAGTTAAATCGCTGGCGCGACATGGGCAAAGATGTCGTTTTTTTGATTGGGGGAGCGAACGGGTTGAGCCCAGAGTTATTGGGTCGGGCGGACCAGCGCCTGTCGCTCTCCGCACTGACCTTCCCCCACTACATGGTTCGCGTGTTGCTTGCCGAGAGCTTGTATCGCGCCTGGACGATCAGTATTGGCCATCCTTACCATCGGGAATGATCTCCACGAAAGCTCCATTATCTTAATAAAATCAAAGGTCTATCATGAATCAGTTGAGTCGTTGGGCTCATAGTAGTGAAACGGTCAACACCCGGCCCAGAAGGTCAGGTAGAAGAGGGATATTTTGGCGTTCGAACGCTCCATAAAAGATCAAAACCGAGAGGTTGAGCTGTTTGTTGGTCGTGCGACTATGCTTTTTGTGATGGTCGTGCTGCTGATGGGTGTTCTCGCTCTCAGACTGCTAGAGCTGCAATTTTGGAACTACGATACATACGCCAGCCGCTCGGACGAGAACCGCATGCGCGTGCAAACCTTAGCCCCAGCCCGGGGCATGATCTTCGACCGCAATGGCCGATTGCTGGCAGACAATCAAAATGCATCGTCCTTAGCGTTGGTCGTTGACGAAATAACCGATGTGCAAACCACGCTAGACGCGGTGGTGCGCGTATTGGCGCTTTCTGAGGCTCAGGAAGAAGAGATGTCGGCGCGCCTGAAACGCAGTGGGACGTCGGATGCCTATGTTGTGGTCATTGACTCTCTGAGTGAATCTGAGGTGTCTCGCATAGCTGTGAATCGTCACATTCTTCCTGGCATCCTAGTCGTTAACCAATTAGTCCGTTTTTATCCATATGGTGAAATCGCGGCTCATGCTGTGGGTTCCGTGCGGCGTTTGACCCAAGACGACCTGCTCAGAGTTGATCCAGTGCAATACAGCGCAACGAAATTCATCGGTAAGCGCGGTGTTGAGGCTTTTTATGAAGAGGAGCTTCACGGTGCTGTGGGTTATCAAAAGGCCGAGACCGATGCGTTCGGCAGGGTGAGACGAACATTGGATGAACAAAGCCCGTCGGCAGGGGAGGACATACGTTTACATCTAGACATTGAGTTGCAAAAAGCGAGCGTCGCTGCCCTATCTGGACGCCGTGGCGCCATTGTGGCGCTTGATCCTCGCAGCGGTGGCGTTTTAGCGATGGTCAGTCAGCCCGCCTATGATCCGAACATTTTTGTCACTGGTATGAGCGAAGCGGCATTTGCCTCACTTAGTTCATCCCGATACTTACCGTTGTTCAATCGAGCAACCAATGGTCAATATGCTCCGGGTTCAACGTTTAAACCCATTGTCGGTCTGGCCGGCATCGCCCATGGGCGTATCACTTGGGAAGACGTGATTGAAGATCGGGGCGCGTTCCAGCTACCCGGCCAAGAACGAGTTTATCGAGATTGGTCTTGGACAACGGACAATTCGGGCGGTCAGGGTACAGTCGATTTACGACGGGCGATTTATCGGTCTTCCAACGTTTATTTTTACGACCTCGCTAGTAGGCTACCGATCAGAAGTCTGGTCGATTTTGCGGGCGAGTTTGGTCTAGGTCGTAACCTAGCCCTCGATATTCCCTCCGCTGGCGAAGGATTGCTGCCTGATCCCATTTGGAAGCAGGGCGCAAAGGGATTGCCTTGGTATCCGGGCGATTCGGTAAATATGGGCATCGGTCAAGGCGATTTGTTAGCCACCCCCCTGCAAATGGCCGTTGTGGCCGCGACCTTGGCAAATCGCGGTGATCGCGTTTCGCCGCGAATGCTGCACAGTGTCTACGATGGGCCAGATTCAGCTCCGGTAAAAGTGATGTCACCTAAACCAACCCGCATTGGACCGGAGCAAGTGGGTGCCGACGACTGGGAAAAAATGGTCGAATCAATGAAGGATGTCGTGCATCGGGGGAATAAGGGTTTTCGCGGTAACGGCACCGCTTGGGCCTATATTGGTCGTGATATCGAATACCGTATGGCGGGCAAGTCCGGCACTGCCCAGGTGGTGGAGATTTCCCAAGGCGAGGTGTACGACGAAGAAGCGTTGTCAGAATTTGACCGAAACCACGCGTGGTTTATTGCATTTGCTCCCGCAGATAATCCGACCATCGCTGTGGCTGTTTTGGTCGAAAACGGTGGAGGCGGCAGTTCTGTGGCCGCTCCGGCTGCAAGGGCCGTTATCGATGCCCATATGAAACAGCAGCGTCTCATGAGTCAGCGCAAACAGGATAATGGCCAACTAGATGTTGCAGTTTTACAGTGAGTGGTTATGAGTAATACCGACTTTCAGCGCACTTTGTCTGCGCAGGACCTATCCGCTAGCAGACTCTCGCGCTGGTATGACCGTCTGCACGTGGATCCCATCTTAGTTATGCTACTGACCGTCGTGATCGCGTTCGGCCTGGTGGTGTTACGCAGTGCTGTGGCCGGCAATGAGCTTCTTTACGATGCCCAGTTGCAACGGATTGGGGTAGCTTATGTTGCGCTAATTGTCGCCGCCCAGATACCCCCGCACTTTTATCTACGAATGGCACCGCTGATCTATTTGTTTGGACTGCTGTTTTTGGTGCTCGTCTTGTTTTTTGGCGTACAGGTGAAAGGATCACAGCGCTGGCTGGATATTCCCGGTCTTTTCCGGTTTCAGCCGTCAGAGTTGATGAAGTTAGCGGTGCCAATGGCGGTGGCATGGTATTTACAAAAGCGCAGTCTGCCACCCTCACTCCAATACACGCTAGCTTGCCTTTGCATTACCTTTCTGCCGGCCTTACTGATCAGCAGACAGCCAGATTTGGGCACCAGTATTTTAGTTTTTGGCGCTGGTTTTTCGGTACTCCTGTTAGCTGGGCTTCTATGGCGCTGGGTGATCTGGTCTGGCCTTGCGGTTGCAGCCGCAGCCCCTTTGATTTGGCAGTTCGTGCTTGAAGGTTATCAGCGTCAGCGGATATTGACGCTGTTTGATCCGCAGAGAGATCCATTGGGCGCCGGCTGGAACATTATTCAATCCACGACGGCCATTGGCTCAGGTGGCCTGTTTGGCAAGGGCCTGTTCCAAGGTAGCCAAAGCTATTTGGAATTTTTACCTGAAGCGCGAACCGATTTCATTGTCGCCGTACTTGCCGAAGAGCTAGGGTTCGTCGGTGTTGCGTTTTTGTTGCTTATGTACTTACTGATCATAGCGCGAGGTTTTTGGTTGGCGTCTCAGGCAGAAAGTACGTTTGGTCGCCTCTTAGCCGGTGCATTCGTACTTACGTTTTTTGTCTACGTGTTCGTTAATGTGGCCATGGTCAGCGGTATTTTGCCGGTTGTTGGTGTGCCCTTACCCTTGGTCAGTTATGGTGGCACTTCGGCAATTACGTTGATGGCTGGGTTTGGTGTCATCATGTCCGTTAGAACTCATAAGGCGTGGTAACGTTTTGCTGCAAACATTAGATCGGCATCGCATAACTTCATGGCATTCTATCTTCACAAGCCTTATCTGCGCGGCCAGCGCGCTTTATGTCCCCGCGAGTTTCGCCAACGAACCGTATGTCCAGCGCCCAGAAGTGCAGGCCTACATTGATGAACTTGTGCAAACACATCAGTTTTCTCGGATAGCGTTGGAAGATGTTTTTTCACAGGCCAACCGTCAAGATCGCATTATCGAACTGATGTCTCGGCCAGCTGAGCGTCGTCTGGTCTGGCACGAATACCGGAAAATTTTGGTCGATGAGCCGAGAGTGAGCCAGGGCGTGACCTTTTGGCAAGACAATCGCGCAGCGCTTGAACGAGCCGAGGCAACTTACGGTGTGCCCCCGGAAATCATCGTGGCCATTATCGGTGTTGAAACCCGTTATGGACGGGTAACCGGAAATTTTGGCGTCGTTGAAGCCCTGAGCACGCTCGCGTTTGATTACCCGCCCCGTGCGAAATTTTTTCGGGGTCAGCTCACCCAACACTTCTTGTTGTCGAGAGAAGAAGGTAAGAATCCGCTCAGTATGAAAGGCTCGTATGCTGGTGCTATGGGTTACGGTCAATTTATCCCATCGAGCTATCGGAGCTATGCAGTTGATTTTGATGGCGACGGAGTCCGTGATATCTGGAGTAATAAAACCGACGCCATCGGCAGTGTCGCAAACTACTTTGCCGAGAACGGATGGCGCGGACAGCGCGATCTTGTTGAGCGTGTGACCGTGGCGGCGGAAACTGCTGAACTGAAGTCCCTGGCCAACGTCGCGCTAAAACCCACGCGCACGGTGGCACAATGGCGGGACTTGGGTGTGCTGGTGAGCGCTGAACAGCCGGCAAATCGCAACGCGACACTGATGCGAATGCAACAACCCGAATCTGCGGAATATTGGCTAGGATTCGAAGACTTCTATGCCATTACCCGATACAACCACAGTCGACTTTACGCCATGGCCGTTTATCAACTCAGCCAAGCGATTCTTGAGCGCCGAGAGAACTGAAGTCAGTCCTGGATGATTGCACTGATGCGCCACCTTCCAAGATTCAGGCAGGAAGCTTTTATGTTCACTGCCGCCACACTCCTTTGGGGTTGCGCCGGTGTGCCGGTCCCACAGCCCCCGGCGGGAACAGGACCTGATCGCGCTCCAACGGTCAGTCGGGCTGACCTAATACGATTGAGTCAGTTACCGAATCCAACGGTTACCGCGTTGCAGAAAAGCGCCACAGGGAACGGGCCTGAATACGTGGTCTGGGGTAAGACCTATCGTGTTCAGCCGTCGGCCGAAGGCTATCGCGAGGAGGGCATATCTTCTTGGTACGGTGCAAAGTTTCATGGCCGCCGGACGTCCAGTGGCGAGCCTTTTGATATGTACCAGCTTACGGCGGCTCATCGCTCTCTGCCCATTCCCGTGTTTGCGAGGGTCACGAACTTGCACAATGGTTTGAACACGATTGTAAAAATTAACGATCGGGGACCGTTTCACGAAGATCGGATTATTGATTTGTCTTATGCGGCGGCAGTGAAACTGGATTTTCACGACTCAGGTACTGCGCGAGTTCGCGTCGAGGCGCTGACTGAAGCCGTTTCAGCAAAAGACAGGCGGCCTCACGAAGACTTCTACTATTTGCATGCTGGACGGTTTGAGTCGGCCGAGCAGGCTCGGCAAGCGCTGCAGAATTTGATCGCGGTAGAGCCCTTGTCGGCTCTTATCATTGCCCGGGGCGAAAGCGAATTTGGACTTCGCTTGGGGCCGTTTACTGCGGCATTCGAGCGCCAACGTTTCGAGGCGTTGCTGATTGCCCTTGATATTGGATTGCCCACCTTAGTGCCCGAGCGCTAGTATTCCCACCTTTCGACGGAAACAGATTTTTTATGCTACGAATTGGTATTCCTCTCTTTGCTTTGACGTTAGTGCTGCCTTCGGTCTATGCCGCTAACTCCATTCCGCTTCTTCCAGCGCCGAAACTGGAAGCTAGTTCGTATCTGCTGATCGATGCGCAAACCAGCAAGGTGTTGGCTGAGCACAATGCTCAAGAAAGGAATGCGCCAGCCAGCCTGACAAAAATCATGACGGGTTATGTAGTCGAGGAGGAACTGCGACGCGGACGGCTCGACCTTGACGAAGAAGTGCCGATTAGCGTCAATGCGTGGCGCACGGGCGGATCGAAAATGTTTATTCGGGAAGGTACACAAGTAAAAGTGTCCGATTTGCTCAAGGGAGTGATCATTCAGTCAGGGAATGATGCCAGCGTCGCTCTGGCTGAGCATGTCGCCGGTAGTGAAGACCAGTTTGCTGATTTGATGAACCAGCAAGCCGAGCTGCTGGGCATGGCAAATTCCCGATTTCGCAATGCCACTGGACTGCCCGATGAAGATCATTACAGCACAGCTGAGGATATGGCCTTATTGACCCAAGCGCTCATCGTGAACCACCCTGATCAGTACGAGCTGTACTCGCAACGCAGCTATACTTTTAACAATATTGAGCAACCCAATCGTAATCGCCTATTGTGGCGAGACCGTTCTGTCGATGGTGTAAAGACTGGTTTCACCAACGCCGCAGGGTATTGCTTGGTGGCATCGGCAGAGCGTAACGGTATGCGCTTGATCAGCGTGGTCCTCGGCACAGAAAGCGATGAAGCGCGTATGCGTGAAAGTCAAAAGTTGCTGTCGTACGGGTTTCGAAATTTTGAAACAAAAACTCTTTACGAACCTGACGACACGTTGCAGGAGCAGCCCGTCTATTACGGTACCGTTGAATCGCTGCCCATAGGCGTCGATGAAAACGTGGTGTTGACCTTTCCGAAGGGTTATTACCAAGACATAGAAGCATCGATAAGTGTGCCTGTTTACATTGAGGCGCCGGTGAAAAAGGGCGATGAGCTTGGCACCGTGGAGCTCCGGTTGGGTAATGAGGTGATTTACGAGGGTAGTGTGGTAGCTCAGATTGATGTGGAAGAGTCCGGTATCTTTTCGCGGTTGGGCGACTATATTTATCTTATGTTTGATCAGTGAGACGCAAATGAGTGACGAAGCACTGATCGAATTTCCTTGTCGCTATCCAATAAAAATTATTGTGGTGACGGGCGAACGCAATGTCGCGGAGACCATTGAAATCGTGCGCCGCCATTCGCCAAAGGTTTCGCCGGACGACATTAACAGTCGACACAGTCGAGGCGAAAAATTTGTTTCGCTGCGTGTGAACCTGTGGGCGGAAGGCGAAGCGCATTTGAAAGCTTTGTATCGAGAGCTGCGCGACCATCAGGCCGTGCGCATCATTTTATAAAGAAACGACTATGGTGAACGACGTCCATAACAGCGCCGACGTATCCATCAAGGATCTGGGTGTATCCGATTATGGTACGGTGTTCGCCGACATGCAGGCTTACACCCGCAGCCGCGGGCCGGATTCCTCAGACCAGATTTGGTTTACAGAACATGCGCCTGTATTTACCCAAGGCCAGGCAGGCAAGCCTGAACACGTTCTGACGCCCGGGGATATT
>PYIJ01174865.1_pt1 | contig 15734 bp, 16 predicted proteins | sample 3578051 | NCBI WGS metagenome assembly PYIJ01 (sample SAMN08408021, study PRJNA431606) | Marine metagenome isolate SA_KN192-05_S13_5m, whole genome shotgun... | biome: marine; feature: oceanic pelagic zone; material: water; isolation source: surface water sample, 0.2-0.8 um fraction ... | reverse complement strand
TCCAAGGACGGCCTGTCTTTAAAGATCCTGTTGTGATTTGTTTTTTCTTAGATGTGTCATTTTCACTTGCTGTGTATAGAGTAGGCATTAAACCTTTTTTAAGTGTAGATCTTTTACCTGTTGCCGCACGTTTTTCAGCCGCAAGTTTTAACTTCTGTTCTTGACGTTGTCTTTTGTAAGTTAAATGTGATATACCGTTACTAGACATTACTTGTCAAAGTTGTGAATTACAGTTACAGGCTTTCCTACTGGAACTGCTTGAGTAAATTTAATGTAATAACCATCGGCATATGGTTGATTAGGACCTGTTAAGTTACCTGATACACTTTGTTCTAATGTATAGTTTGTTGTTGACAACTGAAATACGTTTTCAACTAGGACTATTACGTTTTGTGCCGCACTAGGGACTGGAAAAGCAGTGTTACCACTATTCAATGGACCAAATACAGTTTCAGTACCGTCACCATTACCTAAACTTTGTTGTGTAATAGTTGTTGGTTCTTGTAATCTAATAGGTTTCCATACACCTGCTTGATAAAATTCTACATAATTTTCTTGTGTGTTGTATCTTATCTGTCCTATTTGAGCAGTGCTTGGTCTTTGTGCGTTATTTCCTCTTGGAAGATTTAAAGAGTTTGTAGACTCCATACGTACACCTTCATCGGCATCGAAATAAATTCCTTTGCCGTGTTGGATACCACGTATATTAGTTGTTTGAGCCTTTAAAAATTTCATCTTATACCTCTAAAAAACTAACTGTTGCTGACAAGTTTAATGGAGCCTGTGATACAGCAACAATGGAATCACCTTCACTCAATACCATTTTCTCTGTGTCGAAAGTAAACGTTTCTGCACCAGTAACATTTATTTCTTTACAAACTTGGTTTACTGCTCCAATACTTTGTCCTTGTGGTACAAAGTGTAAATCAAATTTACTATCATTTGATCCTGTTGGATCTTCTGCCGCAGTGTTACATACCATTAAAGTCAAAATAGCATACTGTTTTCCAGCAGGTACAACTACTAAATTTGTGTTAGTTGATCCAATTAATGAATTTGCTAGTGCCATTTGTCCTCCTTAAAATAACATTCCATATAGTAGAGATCTATTTCTACTAATTAGTTCATCTCTTTCACTAGTACTATTTACATAATAGATACCAGTATTACCATTTCCTTCGGCTTTCGCATATATTTTTACGCCATCTGTTGGAGCCGCAGGATCTATTGTATTATCGTCTAGTCCTGGTGTTGAATTAATGTGTAGTGTATCATCAATTCTAATACTTCCAGTTCCTGGAGATTCTAAAACTAGATCACTGTTACTTAGATATGAACTAATTGTAGAACCTTTTATCATTATGTCAAATAATTCTGTTCTTTCCTCAAAGAATGTAGTAGTACGTTGTCCATTGACATCAACCAATGCTTGTGATATAGTACTGTCTTCACTTATATCAGTTACTTTAACCTGTGTGTCTCCACTTGTAATTTGAGGACTTGAAAATCCTAAAAAGGCATTGTTTATTCTATCTACTACAAACTTTCTGTTTGGAATGTCATCGTCAAACTGAACTTGATTTTCGTAGTCTGCTGTTCCAGATACATTAATAACACCTGTACCTTGGTTAATTAAATTTAAGTTTGATCCGCCTGTTGCAATGTGTGTAAGGAAAAATCCTATGTTGTCATTATTTTCATCTTTGAATTTAAATGCACCTTGCTTGATTGTTTGTGTTACAGGTTCGTTGTATGTTATTGTTTCATCAAATACTAATAATGCATCTGGTAATGTACCTCTGTCTATTCTAATACCTGATGTGTTTAAACTTACACCTGCACCAGTTTCGCCCTGGTTTAATACTATTATGTTATCTTGGATTGTTAAGTTTGCAGAAGATACAAAAGTGGTGTCACCTTGTACTTGAAGGTCACCTGTAATAATAAACTGTCCTTGTTGTACGCCGGTATCCATTGTAATGGTACCGCCTGGTTGAACAGTTAGTTTGTAATTTCCGTTTGCAACATTAACAAATTTTGACATTCTCTAAATCCTAAAGTTACTGTAGGGGATTGCTCCCCTACAATATATCTTAATTACGCATTACTGAAATCGTCATCATCAGTACCTGCCAAGTCGTCGTCACCTGCTTCTTCTACTTGCGCCGCACCGTCATTGGTTGCAGTTGAGAAGTTCCATGCTACTGACGTACCTGATAAAGCATTTGATCCTGTACCGTCTGGTGCAATTATAGTTGCTTTTCTACCAGCGATTTTAGAAACTTGATATGTTTCTGAATCATCACCTTTTACAGTGATTGCCATTTCAGTACCAGTCAATGCTGATGCTAATTTTCCTGTTGTTAAGAAACGGTCAAAAGTATCATCGTTTGCACCGATTGTTGCTACTCTGAATTTTTTTGATCCTAATTGCTTAACGATATGTCCTTCCACAACTGCTGAACCGTTGTGAAATTCTACTTTGATTTCGTTGCCACCCGCAGTTGGCTCTCCGAAAAACTTTTTATTAAGTGGTCTACCCATTTTTTTTCTCCTCTTTTAGAAGTCCGATGCAGGTTCTATCTGCTACGGGGTTTTGTCCCCATAAGTCCACCAAAAATTATGTGGCACACTATCATGACAAAAGTATTTATCCAATATGTAATAATGGATTAGGCTTGCGGACTGTTACGTTTATGAACTCACGAATGAAGTTAAAATTACCGCTTAATGCTTCAAAGAGGTCGCTGTGTAGGTGTTTACTGCACATCGTATAACTTGTACTACCTATCTCAACAAAGTAACTTACAGACACCTTATTTTCGCAATATTCAGGGAAAACACCTGATAGAAACAGAGCAGTATCTCCTAGTTCTTTTCCTTTCAATCGATGATTTTGGATTTCAAATAATTCTTGTGCAAAAGTTGTTTTTGGTAAAAAATTTGGATTGTCTATTTTGTCAGCAAGAAGCATTACTACATAGGACTCAATTTCTAATGGCAATTGATAACCCGTAGTCTCGGATGCCTCCTTGACAATGTCGAAAAAGGCCGATGTATATTCGTCCTTCATACATATATTTATTTAAAAAAAGGGAACAACTAAAACACTACTTGGGAGGCCTTGCTGTGAACTCACCTCCAACTTTCGATAAGCAGATCACATCTGAATTTTGCAAGGTTTAGATATGATATCTACTTCCAACCACCTCCGCCTAAACCTAGCCACTTGGCCGCGTAAAAGACTTTAGTGTGCATTACCCCCCTGCCGAAGGGTTGTTCTGCCACAAGTGCTAAGAGTTTATAACTCTCTTAGTTTGTGTTAAAGTTAATATTAATATAACATTGTTTGTAAAAAAAAGCAACCGAAAAATACAAAAAGGTTTACCAAAATAGATATTTTGGCCATAAAAAAAGGGCGACATAAAGCCGCCCTTTTAATAAGTTTACAATCTCTTACGAGAATGTTACGTTTGCTACACTAACTCTTGCTAGGTAGTCTGCCGCATTACCTAATGAAGAAGCAGTGTTGTTTAACTCAACATATCCGTATCTAGTCATGAAAGACACAACTGGTTCGAAAGATGATGGGTCAAGTACAACGCCACTTGACATTAATGGAATGTAAGGACAGTAGAACGCCGCCGCATCTGCTTCTGATGTTCCTTTGTACCCTACTAATACATCAGTTGAATCTGATGCATAAGCGTCAACGTAAACTTTCATTGCACCATTTAAAGTACCTACTAATTTAGTATTAGTTGGTGCTTCGAACGTACCTTCAGTTGTTCTTGCGAACGCTGAAGTTGTTGCAGACTGAAGAACTGTTAACGTATGCGGTGATACCACTGCAAAGTTACCAGCACCACGTCTTGTACGTTGTGCAATTTTGTTTGCCGCTCTGTTTATCATAACAGCCAACGCCGCGTGTTCATCACCCACGAATGTTGCTGTACCTGATACTGCGTTTTGATCGTATTGAACGTCTGATTCAGCCGAACCAGCAAGTGTTCTTAATGAGTTAAGAACTTCTTGGTCGATTTCAGCAGTAATTTCTTGGGCTAATGCCGCCATAATTTCTGCTTCGATATCGATACCTTGCTGTGCTTGTGCATCCTGAGCCGCTTCAAAAGTCCAACGAGCACTCAATTTACGAGTTTTCGCTTCAACTGTTTGTTTTAAGATCTGAATGCTTAAACGCTTACCAGCAGTACCTTCTAGGTTTGCTGTCGCGTCTGCTTTATCAGTAGATCCGCCACCTGAGTAACCTAAACCAATTTGGAAAGGTGATAATGCTTCTTCGCCTGCTGTTACGTCATCAAATGAATCTGCATATCTTACTCTTAATGTGTGGATTTGTCCAACTGGACCAGTCATTGGTTGTACACCTACGATTTCGTTAGCGATAACCGTTGGCATAACACGTCTAATTACTGGAAGGATAACTCTGTTAAGAGTTGCAACGTTACCTGCGCCTGTGGCACCTGCAGTCGCCGCCTCAGCCAAATACTTTCTAGTATTTTCTAAAGTAGCAGACATTACAGACTTTTTATTGCCTGTTAGGCCTTCGAGCAACGCAACTTTGGTATCCTGCCATTTACTTTCTAAAAGTTCTGACATTATTTTCTCCTTAATTTAATCCTGCAAGTCTTCTAATATCTACAACATTATCAACTTTTGCAGAATCACTTGCACTCGAACTATTTTCTTCTTTATCGCCTGTTATTTCTTTTGCCTCGGTAAGTGTTGCCTTCTTTGCTACTGACTTGCCATCGATTACAGCAGATAGGTACTTGTTAAAGTGTCCTTGTAACTTTTCAGTTTCTACTGACTCTAGTAAGTCTTGCATAATCTCTTTCTGTTCTTTGCTCAAAGGAGCAACTAGTTCAGAAATTGTTTCTTTTCTCTTTGCGGATTCTACAGCATCTTTAATTTCAGCATCTTTGCTTTCAACTAATTTTGCTTTTTCCTCAGCATTCGCTTTTGCTTCCGCAAGTTGTTTATCCTTCAACTCAACCACTTTTAGTAGTTTTGCAGTTTCGCTTTTCTCATTCATGTAAGAGTTGTTATACTCTTCTGCAAATGTCTCGAAAATCTTACGACCGAAGTCGTTTCTACGTGCAGTGTCGATGTCTTCTTTCAATTGACTAATTTCATTGTTTAATGTTTTAGCAACTGTTTTTTCGACAACTTTAGCACCTTTTTCGATGAAGGACTGTTTTACTTTACTTAAATGTTCTTTGGCTTCACGAATTAATCTAACCTTCGTTTCTGCCAAATCTTTTTTGTCTTCGTGGAACTCAGCAATTTCTTTTGCAAGAGCATCAACTACAAATTCCTCAAGTTTGCCAAATTTACTTGACATTGCTTTTTGGTCTTCATGTAGTTCAGAAACTTCTTTGCCTAACTGTTCCATTACAAAGCCTTTAAGTAGGTCTGCGTTTTCACGCATTGCTACATGGTACTTTGCTCTGGCTTCAGCAAGTTTTTTTCTATCTTCTGCAAACTCTGAAATTTCTTCGTTTAGTTTTTCATCTAACATTTTTTCCACGGCTTCTACCATATTGGCTTTATCGTGTTCGTATTTAGATGCAAATTCTTCACGCAATTCCGCTGTGATTTGCATTTGATTTTCTTTAACTTTGGCATTCCAAGCCTCTTCGATGTCATTCTTGATCTCTTCTGAAATTGCATTCGTTTCAAAAAGTGATTTTAAAGCGTCTAACATCTGGTTCTCCTTATTTCAAACCTTTAATTACATTCATTAAAGATTCTTTGATGTACTTCTGTGCCTTTTGATCGCCTTGGACCTCTTTAGCCAAATTTAAAGCCTGATACCCACCACGGGCATTTAGTAAATGCTCATATATTGGTGTCGGATAGGCACCAGGAGCACTTGGTTGTGCTACTACGTCCACAGTAATGATTTCAAAATCTGAAACCGTATTGCTTCCGTCTTCGCTAACATTCCCTGAACCTCTTGATGAGACCCCTAATTTAACTCCGCTTTCCAGCATCGTTTTAACTAGGACTCCCATCGGTGTAGGTAATATCTTCATCTTTCCATAGCCATTTGGTCCATCTGTCCACATTTCTGTGATCATATGGCTTACTCTGTCTAGGTTAATATTAAGTCCTTCTGGATGATCAACTTCGCCAAGAACACTGTATCCTCCGCTTATTTGATCGTTGAGAGTGTTGACAGCCCTACTAATCTCGCTTACAGGATACACTCTTTGGTTTGCGTTTCTAACGCCACCTTGAATACAAATACCTTTTAGGTAAAGGTCTTTGCCTCCCTTATCGTTCTCAGTAGTTTCAACGACCATCTTCGCTTGGTCGAATGTCAAGTTCTCACGTAAGTTTAACACCACTATCCGTTCCTAATATTACGAACCAATGACGCTTTTGCCATCAGTTCCAGTTTCGCCACTGCCTTTTTTCTCAGCGCCGTGACCTTTGGAGTCTGCCTTCATAGACTTACTTGCTTTACCACCTGGAACATTCACGTTACCTGCTGAATCTTCTTTTGGTGATGCCGCTGATCCGCCTTTTTCTTCTGCAGAACCGCCTGCTATGTTAGAAGCACTTCCACCCATATCGTTTTTACCCGCTACTGGTGATTTTGCTTTGTTGTCTTCGCCTTTTGGCTCAGCAACTTTTTCTACATACTCACGCATTTGTTCTGTTTGAGATTTTGCAGTTTCATCAACTTCTTCAGTTGATTCTACTGGCATTTCTTCAACTCCAAGTTCGGAAGTTGGCTCAAGAGCCTCGTCTTCCTTTTCTTCGTCGCCCATGTCACCCATTGGCTCCTCAGAATCTTCTTCATCGTCTGCTTTTTCTTCCTTGTCGCCCATCATTTTTTCAAATTCAGACTTAAGGTCATCTAAAGCATCTTCTAAATCTACGACTCTATCTTCGATATCTTCGTCGTCTTCACCTTTTTCTTCTTCACCGTCTTTGTCGCCGTCCATTGCATCTTCAACATCATCAATCATGTCATCTGCTGGATCGCCGCCCATTTCTGGTTCTGGTGCTTCAGGTGTAATCTCTTCAATACCTTCTTCTGTTTTTTCTTCTTCGTCAGTTGCTTCAGTAGTTTCTTCATCTTTTTCTTCTGATGCTTCTTCTACTTTGTCTTCTTCTGACTCATCTTTAGACGCTTCGTCAACTTCTTTGTCATCTTCTTTTGATGCTTCGTCAACTTCTTCGTCTTTTTTCTCTTCAGCAACGTCTAATTCTTTAACGTCATCTGATAATAAATTTTCATAAATTGTTCTTGATTTTTCTACTACAATCTCGTGAAATAATTCTTCAGCACCTTTACGGTCTTCAGCAACTAATTTCTCAAGCATTTCTTCGAATTTGTTACGATCTGCCATTGTAATACCTCCTATAAGTGTTTTTTTGGTAAGGCTGTCAGTAATATTTACATATAATGATGAAAATACGCTGAATATAGGCTCAAAATGCGTTATTTTGAAACCTTAATGTGATTCAGTGAACTGCTTACAGAACTCTGTAACAGTCATATGGGTAAAGTTGCTAAACTTTTTAAGACTTTTAGGGCAAAAATCCTCCCCATCCTTGTTCACACGTATATATCTTTTTGTGTGATTTCTTTGGGCAATAATGCCTGTTTGACGTTCCCAGTTTCCAAAGTACGTTGCATTTTCACTTTCATTTTTATAATTTAACGTACCAGCATATATGTTGTTTACTTTGTCCTCATTGCCCCCTGTACCTGTTGTGCCTTTAAAATCAAAGCCTAACAAGTAAAATGTGTCATGTTGATGATATGTTGCCAAGTCTAATGCAGTTGGACCACTACTCCAACCCTTGCTAGGATTGAAAAAATTAAGTCCTTTTATGTCCTTAAATGTTTTATTAGGATTTGTCCATACAGGAATACGCATTTGATAGTTGGATTGACATATTTCTAATATCATCTTGGCATCTACAGCCACTAGATAATCACAGTCAAACTCTCTATAGATGGCATTGCACCCATAAATTTTACCGTATTGTCTTAATGGTTCTAATGGAATATCTTTACGACTTGTTCCGTTTCCTAGCACGAATGCTACTGACATCTACTACACCTCGGCTGTATTTGCGGCGATTCCGTACATTTGTCTTACGAAATCTAAATCTTTCTCCTGCTCTTCTTTATGTAGTTCAGATGCTAATCTAGCCTTGTTGATTTGGCGTAGTGAAAGCCGTGTTTTTCTTGTGTCGCTTTTCTTCATGATACTATCGTCCATAGAAGCATCATAGGACTTGTCTTCTATAGGTTCCAGTGATTCTTTATCAAAATAAAATAACTCTCTCAGTATCATATAATTATTTAGCCTTATTGCTGTGGAGTACCGCCGCCACCACCTAGTGGTGTACCGGTTGCTGTGTCTGGCGGAGTTGCTTCTCCACCTGCTACTGGATCTGGTTCTGCTTCTGGATCAACTTCTTCTGTGCCACCTAAGTCAGCAGTTATACCTGCTCCACTTACACCAACGCCACGCATTTCACCTGCGGCGTCTGTTGGAGGAGCCTTAAGATTTTCATCATTCTCTTCTCTCCAATAACGTTCATTTTCTGCAAGTTCTTCTGCTGTCATGCCTAAGAAACGTTTCATTGCATATCTATTTGATATAAATGGAATCGCTTGTATCTGTGTGAATGTTCCTATACGTTGATTGTCTAATTCACTTTGTCTATAACTTGCAAAGTTTTGTGGAGTCTGTAACTCTAAATCAAACATTGCAAAGTCAACGTTTGCACCTTTTTCCATCAAGTAACGTTTGAATTCTTGATCAAACTCTTCTGTTACAAGGTTTTGTAAACGTTCGCAATATTTGTTAAACCTTAATTCTTGGATATATGCTGTACCTACTCTACCGTCATTAAACTGACTTTGTCCTTCATCCTGTGCCGCACTTGGCAAATAAGAACTAGGAATACGTAAGCCTCTAATAAGTTTGTTAGTAAAGTATTTTAGATCATCAATCTCACCTAGGTTAGTACCACCTGGTAATGTCTCTACTTTAGAACCTCTACCTTCTGCTGTTTGCGGAAAGAAGTAGTCTTCGTTTGTTGATAATGGATTGTATGCACTGTCAATAACATTTGTTGAACCACCAGCCGCACTAGGAATACGTCTTTGGTGTATTTCTGTTTTTACACGTTCTACAAATTGCATTGCCAAGTGTGATGGCATATTACCTACGTCAATGTAAAACACTCTACGTTCTGGTGCTCTTTGTGTTCTGTAGATTATAATTGCATCTTCTAATAATTCTTTTTGTTTGTAAACTTTAAAAATAGATTCTAATAAACTGTTACCGAATGGAAAGTTATTATCTAATCCTTCACTTAAACTTAAATGTACAATGTGTTCTGCATCAATGGCAACTTCTCTTTGTTCTGTACCAAATCTACTTCCGCTTTGTTGTTGTGCGTTTCCAACCATGCCTCTCACACCACCTGTTAAGTATCCGTCACCGCCTCCAGTAACGTTACCGTTTGTTGTGTAAGGTGTTGTTGCAACTTGTTCTCTAAAGTTTAAGTTTACATCTCTTATAATATATTGTTCTGGTTTTTTACCTTCAGATTCATTTACAATGATACGTGTTACTTTTGCAGGATCAACATGGAACCATTTTTTAGTTTCAGGATCTCTAATGAAAAATGCATCACCAAACTTAAACACGTTTCTTAATATACGGAACATTTTAGTTCCGAAATCATTTAATTTACACCATTGCTGTAAGTATTTTTGTAAAACAGTGACTTCTGAATTAGTTGCTTTTTGTTTAAAATTAATTTTAAATGATGTTTTGTTTTGGTCGTTTTGTTGTGAACAAAATTCTGCAAGGATATCTAATGCGGCATTTACTTCACTGTCGTTGTCCATTACATTATATTGTCCGTATCTTTCAATACGGTTTGGACTTCCAACATATACATCAGGAAGATAAGATGAATAGTTTGACCTTGCAGGTCCTGGTCCTTGCCCACGTCCATTTATTGGACTGTAATTGTTTCCAGTTCCTGTACCCTGTTCAACTGGTGTAAAATATCTTTTCCAACTCATTTTATTCCTTATGCACTCGAATACATATCCGAGGTGTTACTCTTTGTAGTTCTTAACAATGCACGTAGTAATTCATTTTGTTCTTGTAAAAGTGCTACTTGCATATTACCGCCATCAGTATTATTTACCGACTTCTGTCCGTCTGCCATTGCCTTATTGGCCTGCTCTTTGACTTTCTTATCATTTTCTTTTGATGCTTTGAGTGCCGCATCAACATCTTCGTCTTTCACTTCCAATGCTTGTAATTGGGCGGTAGACATATTGGAAACATCCATTTTGGCTTTTTTGATTGAAGGTGCATCAGGTTCGTATGCTTCTGCTACTTTTTTATCTTGTTCTTCGTCATCTCCGCCAAACCAATTTAATGGATTTAATTTACTGCCAAAACCTTTTATTGATTCCCAAAGACTTCCAAACCAATCTCCTAGCCAACTGAACATACTTTTAATTGGTTCCCAAATATATTTGTTACCTAATTCTAATATCTTATCTGCACCAAATATTAATGCCAAACCTGCACCAATGGCTAAGAATGGTCCTGTAATAACACCTGTAGCCATTAATAATAATCCTGCTAAAATACCTGTAGCAATCTTGGTTCCTAATCCGTCAAACATACCAAAGAAGAAATCTCCTACATAAGTTTTTATATTTTTTACAATCTTATCAAACGTTCCTTTAGGATCTGCCATAAAGTCGTTTACAAATTTTGTAAAACTGTTTATGACTTCTTCTACGTGAGGTTTTAATTTTTCCATCATTGCACTGACGTCTTCAGTCTTAGGCATTAAATTTCCAAGTGCATCGGCGGCCATTTTAAATATATCACTTTCTAAAAATGCTGAAAATAAATTACCTCTAATAGTTGCAAGGTTTTGTTCTACCTGTGCTAATGATGTTGTTACACCGTCTGATGCTTTTTGTTCTTCTTCAATTTTTTTACCGGATTTTTTAGTCAATGCTAATAGGTCTGAGTTACTACTTAAAATTTTGTATAATGCAGGATTAGTCTGTTCTAATGCTTGTAACTGTGCTTCGCTCATATTTCCAACATTCTTTTCGATAAGTGGAGCAAGTTCCATTAATCTGTTGTTAAGTTCGGCAGGATCAAGTTCACCTGATGCCATTTCTTGTGCAAGTTTAACAAACTCATCACCACCCATTGCCATTAACATCATACCTTCTTCAGTTTGTGCGGCACCGTCTGACAAGTCCTTAAATGCATCTGATAATCCAGGAACTTTGGCATCCAAGAATGCTAGACTGTTTCTTAAGTTGTTTGCACCCTCAGTGTCTAATTTGCTGATCATCCTTCTCATTCTGGCATCATCTGCCTGGCTGGCCCTAGCCGCTTCTGCCTCTTTACGTGTCATACCTGTTACTTTTGCTAACTTATCAATTTCCATTAAGTAGACACTTGCACCTTGTGTAAGTTGTGCATCACTCATTGTACGTAGTCTACCTGTTCTTGCCATCTCTTCGGTGTAAGCAATAAGTCCTTCGTTTACACCTTCCATCGTAAAACCCATTCCTAAAAAGTTTGCTTCACTAGTTCTTAAACTTTTACTAATCCTACCAAAACGTTTGGCACCTTCTGTTACACTGCCTCCTAGCCTTGATAATTGTTGTGAATTTTGTGCTACTGTTTCTGCAAACATTCCTAATGGCATTTCTGCGTTCGCGGCCGCTCTAGCAATATTGAATATATTGTTGGAAAATCCAGCACCTGATTCTGATAAGTTTCTAAAATTATCTACCAATCCTTCTGCTAGTCCAACCAAAGATCCTAAAGGTCCTCCTACAAGTGGTATGGCACTTGCAAGATCGCTCATTCTATTACCAGTGAATAGTAATGTTTCCCCAAAATCGTATGCTGAACCTAGTAAGTCGCCGGCAAAACCAAGTAGTCCTTTGGTTGCTTTTCTTAATCCGCTCCCAAAATCATCAACAAGTGTAGTGGTTTCCCCAATCTTTTTACTGAAATCGCCAGTTTCTTTGTTGGCTTTCTTCATTGTAGGACCCATACCACCAGCACCACCACCGGCTCCACCACCGGCTCCAGCGCCTGCTCCTCCGCCACGACCAGTCTTCAATGCTTTAAGGATTTCTTTGAGTGTATCCTCTTGTGCCGCATTTTTGGCTATAACGTTACCAATTCCAGGAATGTCAACTTGTACTGCCATTAATTAAATACCCATATAATTAGACTCTATAAATACTAATGCTAATACACTTATTTAGCAGGAGAAAAAGATGGATAATAAAAATGTACCACAGGCAGGAACACCGATTCAACCCTTGGGACAAAATCCGTTACAGAAACACTTTAGACAGCCTAAGATCTATCTGAAGTTGCCTAGTCAAGGACGTTGGTATCCCAATGGTGCTATTGATATGCCTGAAAACGGAGAAATACCAATCTATTCTATGACGGCAAAAGACGAACTTACGTTTAAGACACCTGACGCACTTTTAAATGGTCAATCAGTAGTAGACGTGATACAAAGTTGTGCACCAGCAATTAAAAATGCTTGGGCAGTACCGTCAGTTGATTTAGATTGTTTACTTGTTGCAATTAGAATGGCTACCTTTGGTGAAAAACTAGAAGTAAAGGTTAACATACCTAATACTAAAATTGAAAAAGACTATGAAGTAGATTGTAAGACTTTAATTGACACTTACATTAATGCAAAGTTTGAAGACATAATGCACGTAGATGGATTTACAGTAACACTTAAACCTATCTCGTACAAAACATTTACAGAGATGGCAATTAAAACTTTTGAAGAACAAAGACTTTTACAGACTGTGAACAATGATGATTTTGACGCAGAGAAAAAGTTAGAATTGTTTAACAACAGTTTTAAAAAATTGACTGAACTAAATGTTGCGATTATGAAAGATGCTATTGTATCTATTCAATGGCAAAATGAAACACCGGTTCAAAACCCAATTCATATTGCAGAATTTATTGATAGTGCAGATGCAAAAGTTTTCAATGCTATCAAACAGCACGTAAATGAAAACAAAGAAAAGTTTCAAACACAGCCTATGGTTGTAAAAGCAACAGACGAGGAAATCAAAGCAGGAGCCCCGGAAACGTTTACTGTTCCAATATCATTTGACCAGTCAAATTTTTTCGCGTAAGGATCTTAACGTGGCCAGTCAGTAAAATTCTAGACGAGGTAAGGTCCATGGAAGGCCAGTGCAAGGAACTCAAACATACCATTGGAAAAATTTGTTGGTATATGAGAGGCAGTGTCACCTTGTCTGAAGCATATGAAATGGGTCCGGAAGATCGTGAAATATTTTCTAAAATTATAAATGATAATTTAGAGACAACTAAAAAAACAAAAATGCCTTTCTTTTAATGCAAGACTTAATTATTATTGTTATATTGATTTTATTAATTTAAGCAGTAGCGCCTTGAGCCTGTGCGGCTTTGCTTACTACTTTCTTAGCAACTGCGGCTTGAGGTGTACCTGCTTTTACTCCAGGTGCACTTATTTGATCTTTTACTAAAGCACCAACTCCTGCTTTTTCAATCTCACGTGCCAACTCTGCTAGTTTAGGATTACCAAGTTTAGTGGCTGTTGCCTTGTCGGCAATTTTACCTGTCTTTGTATTGATCCATTGTGCGCCTTTCCATTCAAAGTCGCCTGATACAACACCTGCGTTTGTACCTGTTTGTTTTTGCATATCAAATGGTCCATCGTTCTTAGGATCTTTTGCCTGCCCTGCTGGTGAACCTTTTTGTGCGGCGCCTCCACCTTGTGCACCACCTTGTGCATCACCTGTTCCACCTTGTGCATCACCTGTTCCGCCTTCTGGTGGAACTCCTGGTGGTGTGTCGTCTGCTGGTTTTTGTCCAGCAGTTGTACCTGGTGTTTGATCTGTACGCACTGGTTTAGCAGGTCCTGAAGAATCTATTTTAACATTGGCTTCTGTACCTACTGCTTTGATGTCATCGTCTGTCATACCAAATGAAGAAAGTATGTTATAAATTGTACCACTGTCAGTTGGTTTACCCATCTTTTCCCATTCAGAATTTAATTTTTTCGCTGTAATTTTTTGTCCTAATTGTTTTGCAGTATCTTTTACTGCACCGCCTACTGCACTAGCACCTTTTTTAATTGCGCCACCTACTGCACCTAAGGCACCTTTAATACCTCTACCTGCTTTAGCACCTAGTGTATTAGGATTGTCTAATGGTAAATCACCTTGTGTTGCCGTTGCCGCTGGTGCTTCAGCCAAGTACTGTTCGTACAAGTGTTCGTATGCATCTGCATAAGAAACTGATTCAGTTCCTCTTACTGCAACCTTGTCATCTGCTGGATTGTCTTCACCACCTTTTAATGATAATTCTAATTGCTCTTTTTCTTTTGGATCAATTGGTTTGACCTTGTGCATTTCTTTGTTTTTGTCATCAACTGTTTGAAGAGCACCTTGTGCCGCCGCCGCTGATGCACCACCTATATCCATAATTTTTTCAATGGCTTCATCTGCATTGTCAAGCACTGCAATCGCTTGATCTATTTGATCGCTTGTTAAAACATCTTTTGGAATTTCTTTAATTGTTTGTGCAAGTGCAGAAAGATTTTCGTTTGCGTTTTGTGTTGTTGCTAAGAAACCATGTAATCTACCTGCCGCTTCATAATATTCTGGACTGAATGACTCAGCGGCATTTGCCGCGGCTGATAAGTTTTGATATGTTGCAACTTGCTCAGCAGTCATTGTTAAATCATAATTGTAAAAGAAGCCGTTAATGTTACCAGACATTTTTAAGTTTCTAGCACCGTCAAGCACACCTGCATCAAATCCTGCGTCTGCTACTGCTTTGTCCACTGCCGCAGTAAAGTTGGCTTCTTCAAAACCTTTCATCATTGCATCTGCTTCTGCTTCACTACCTGTTGCAATGTTGTCAACCATGTTGTCAGTTAAGCCTTGAATGGCCATACCAGCAAGAGCACCATATGCCGCTGTTTTAACTGACTTACCAACTGCTGTTGAAAGTTTTTCACCTTGTAATAAATCTTTTGTTGAACGTAAAATCAAACCAGCGGCCGCACCACCCATTGGTCCACCTGCAAACGCCGCCACAGTTGTAAGGATACCAACGGCAATACTTGCCTTGCCTGGATTTTCTTTTGCCCAGTCACTTACTTTTTTAATACCTTGTACAATCTTGCTGTCTGAATTTTCTGATTCAATTTTCTTTTTTAGTTCTTCAAACTTTTGATCCATGTTTTTAACAGGACCAGCATTCTGAGCCATTCTGCCAAGTTCATTTATTTTAGCATCTACTTTTTTTGCAATGTCTACTGGAAGTTTTGCAATGGCACCTGCCGCACTTCCTACTTTACCTAATGCAGTTTTATTTTGTCCACCTGCAATACTTCTTTGTTCTGCACCTTGGAATATTGCTTGGATCTCGTCAGCAGTTAAACTTGCTTCTGAAACCTTTTTGAATTCTTCTAGTAACGGCCAAAGTTCCTTTTCCCATCTGCCAAGATATACTCTTTGAGTTTCTGTAAGATCTTTATAACCTTCAGTAAGTATTTGTGCAGTCTTATTTGATTTTGGAAATTGGTTTCCTTCAGTAATTTTCATTATATCATTCCCGCTAATTGTTTTTTCTCAC
>PYIJ01346193.1_pt1 | contig 15754 bp, 16 predicted proteins | sample 3578051 | NCBI WGS metagenome assembly PYIJ01 (sample SAMN08408021, study PRJNA431606) | Marine metagenome isolate SA_KN192-05_S13_5m, whole genome shotgun... | biome: marine; feature: oceanic pelagic zone; material: water; isolation source: surface water sample, 0.2-0.8 um fraction ... | reverse complement strand
TACACCCATGCCATAGCAACCCATGATTGGCACCTGGTTGTTACCTTCGTGGTCTAGCACGGTGGCCTGCATGGGCGCACTGTAGGAGCGGTCTAGCTGAAAAATATGGCCTACTTCGATGCCGCGTAAGAACTGTATCTTGCCCTTGCCGTCTGGCGCTGAGTCGCCCTCAACCACATTACGCACATCGACAATCTGCTCGGGGGCAAGCGCGACATCTCGCTGCCAGTTCACGCCGCGTAAATGCACACCGTCTTCGTTGGCGCCGCACACAAAGTCGGCAATGCTGGCTGCGCTTGCGTCGACATAAAAGGGGATGCCGCAGTTCACGGGCCCCAATGAGCCGACGCCGGCACCCATGGCTTTGGCTATCTGTTCTTCTGCCGCAAAGGACAGCGGTGAGGCTACGCCAGGAAGTTTGGCTGCCTTGATTTCGTTAAGTTCATGGTCGCCGCGCAAAATGACGGCGAACAGCGCCCCGGCCTCTTCGCCCTCGACGATCAAGGTTTTGACATTCTGTGACGCCGGCAGCCCAAGCTGTTGCGCGACGGACTCAATGGTCTTGGCATTTGGCGTATCAACTCGACTCATGGTCTCGACCCCGGCTGGGGCTGGCTCAGGTGCGAGAGCTACGGCCTTTTCTAAATTGGCCGCGTATGTGCCGGTGTCGCTGTAGGCAATGGTGTCTTCGCCAGATTGCGCGAGCACGTGAAACTCGTGGGAGTTGTCACCGCCAATGTTGCCGGTATCTGCCTGCACCGCGCGGAACTCCAGCTGCATACGCGTCAGAATACGCTCGTAGCAGCGATACATTTCCTCGTAGGTGGCGTCAAAGCTGGCCTGGTCTAAATGAAAGGAGTAGGCATCTTTCATCGTGAACTCACGTGCGCGCATGACGCCAAAGCGAGGCCGTCGTTCGTCGCGAAACTTTGTTTGAATTTGGTAAAAATTCACGGGTAGCTGGCGATAGCTGTGCACTTCGCGTCGAAACAGATCGGTGATGACCTCTTCGTGGGTTGGCCCCAAGCAAAAATCGCGTTTATGCCGGTCTTGCATACGCATCATTTCATCGCCCATTTTGTGCCAGCGGCCGGTTTCTATCCAAAGCTCAGCAGGCTGAACCACCGGCATCGACACCTCTTGGGCACCGCTGCGGTTCATTTCTTCGCGAATAATGTGCTCGACTTTGCGCAGCACTCGAAGCCCCAGCGGTAACCAGGTATATAGGCCACTGGCAAGCTGTCGAATCATGCCCGTGCGCAGCATCAGCTTGTGGCTGATGATATCCGCATCGGCAGGATCTTCTTTCAGGGTTGGAAGCAACAGTAGGGATTGGCGCATAGCGGATTTCGAGTGTGTGCATTGAGAGTGAGCGCATTAGACACAAAGGCGCTGGTCGACCACAAGCATCATCTGTGTCTATGCCGACGATGACCGCGCTCGACTGCAAAGCGATTTCTTAAAAGCTGGGCAAAAAAAACCGACCTCGAATCTCTTCAGAGGTCGGCTGCGCTGCAAGGACGATAATTAAACGATCATATCCTTGAGCTTCTTCAGAGCTGTTACGCGAACACGAGTGGTCGCGGGCTTGGCGGGAATGGCGATCTCTGCGCCAGTGGCAGGGTTGCGACCCATGCGCTTTTTCGTGGCAGGACGTTTCGCGGCCTTGATTTTCAGTAAGCCTGGCAGCGTGAACTCGCCGACAGAACGCTTGCGGATATGACGCTCGATAACGGATTCAAGTTCATCCATTACTGAACTCACCTGAGCGCGAGAGAGGTTAGTGTTTGTGGCAATTTCGTTAAGGATAGCGGTCTTGGTCATCTTAGCTTTGATGCCAGGTGCCTTCTTTACGGGAGCAGCAGCAGCTTTTTTTGCAGGTGCTTTTTTCGCGGCAGCTTTCTTTGCAGGTGCTTTTTTAGCTGCGGGTTTCTTTGCGGGAGCTTTCTTTGCAGCGGCTTTTTTTGCCGTTGCTTTCTTTTGCGTAGCCATATCGTTGGTCCTATTTCCTAAAATTAAACAGCGTAATTCCACTCATGCTCAATGGTGATGCGCCGATGCGATATCACAATTGAGCGCGGGGTTTTGCCGCGTTCCTGTTTCTTAGTGCCCTCTAGCTATCAGCAGAAAGGTAGCAGATCAATGCCAAGCCATTTTTCCGCAACGCCAAACATGCTTCAGTTCCCGGATGTAACATATAGAAATTGTTATAACAAACTACGCGTCTTACGCACAGCCACAACGCTCTCCATCTAATGCTTCCGTTGCCCTAGCGAGTCGGACATTGCGAGACCGATATCGCCTCGGGCGCGGAATTGAAACACTCTGGCGTCTAAGGTCGCACAAAGTATCGGTGCTATTTCCTCAGAAATAACGGCGGGTTTATAGCCGATCAAAAACAGGTAGGCAACAAAAAAGCGCTAAATCACTGTATTTTTGCTGCTTTTTTTACGATCATGCGCGACCTTCGAACACACAACAAAAGAGTCTGAGTAAAACAGATGCCCATATACGAGTATCGCTGTGAAAACTGTGGTCATGAACTAGAGGCCGTGCAGAAAATCAGTGAGAGTCCACTGTTCACGTGTCCTGAATGCGGCGCAGACGCGTTGAAGAAAAGAATCTCGGCAGCGGGATTTCGCTTAAAGGGCGGCGGTTGGTACGAGACAGATTTCAAATCTGGCAAGAAAAAGAACGTATCGGGCAGCGAGAGCTCGAGCGGTTCGACCAGTTCGACCAGTTCGACCAGTTCCTCAAGCAGCAGTAGTGACAGCTAGTGCGGCAATGATGTCGGCTTCATTCAAACACGCTAATTGTTAGCAAATTATTTAAGGGTACGGCCATGCGCAGCCACTATTGCGGAGATCTGAGAGCCTCAGAGTCCGGTGAAGAAGTCGAAATTTACGGTTGGGTGCATCGCCGACGTGATCACGGTGGCGTGATATTCCTCGACGTGCGCGACCGCACTGGCGTGCTTCAGGTGGTCTTTGATCCAGACGAAGAGAAGAGCTTTGCGCTGGCGGATTCTGTGCGTAATGAATATGTGCTCATGGCCAAGGGCAAGGTGCGCCCCCGGCCCGAAGGAACCGTGAATGCAGACATGCCCACTGGTGAGGTCGAAGTGCTCGGCAAAGAGCTAGTGATTCTCAATGCCGCCAAGACGCCGCCCTTTCAACTGGACGAGTACTCCGAGGCTGGCGAGGACATCAGACTGCGTTATCGCTACATGGACCTTAGGCGTCCTGAAATGCAGCAGCGCATGCAGACGCGGGCGCGGATTACTCGTGCCGTGCGCGCGTATTTAGAAGAACACGGCTTCTGGGATATCGAAACACCCACACTGAGCCGAGCTACACCCGAGGGTGCCAGAGATTATCTGGTTCCCAGTCGCACACACCCCGGCGAGTTTTTTGCGCTGCCACAATCTCCGCAGGTATATAAGCAGTTGTTGATGATGTCGGGTTTGGACAAGTACTACCAAATCGCGCGCTGTTATCGTGACGAGGACTTACGCGCCGATCGCCAACCAGAATTCACCCAGATCGATATCGAAGCATCCTTCATTGATCAAGCTGACATCATGACGCTGACTGAAGGCATGTTGCGCTCGGTCTTCATCTCGGTGATGAATGTCGAGCTTCCGCAATTTCCGGTGCTAAGCTGGTCCGATGCCATGCGCGACTACGGCAGCGATCGCCCAGATTTGCGCAATCCGCTGCGCTTGGTCGACGTGGCTGATCTCTTTACTCAGGTGGAATTCAAAGTATTTAATGGTCCGGCGAACGATCCCAGTGGGCGTGTGGTTGCGCTAAGGGCGCCCGGCGCTGCTTCCTTGTCTCGCAAAGTGATTGATGATTACACCACCTTTGTCGGGCGCTACGGAGCCAAGGGACTGGCCTATATCAAGGTCAATGATTTGGCGGCTGGCGTAGAGGGTTTGCAGTCGCCCATTCTGAAATTTATTCCTGAGGACGTGGTTCGCGCGGTACTGCAACGCGTTGGCGCGCAGACCGGCGATTTGGTTTTCTTTGGTGCGGACAGTGCGAAGGTTGTGAACGATGCCATGGGTGCGCTGCGCGGCGAACTGGGTAGTGACCTGGACTTGCTTGAAGGTCACTATCGCCCTTGCTGGGTGGTCGATTGGCCCATGTTTTCGCAAGACCGAGACGGATCCTTCAGCGCCGAACACCACCCTTTCACGCGCCCGACCTGCACGCCTGCGGAGCTTCTCGCTGATCCTGCAGCGGCGCAAGCGGCGGCTTATGACGTCGTGCTAAATGGCTACGAACTCGGTGGCGGCTCGCTGCGAATTCATGACAACGAAATGCAAAAAGCAGTATTCGATGTGCTGCGTATGGACGAGGCTGGCCAGTCAAAGTTCAGCTTCTTACTCGATGCCTTGCAGTATGGCTGTCCGCCCCATGGTGGCATCGCTCTGGGTATGGATCGCTTGGTGATGCTAATGACCGATACCCAGTCTATCCGAGACGTCATCGCTTTTCCAAAGACGCAAAGCGCTGCCTGCGTGATGATGGCAGCACCCGGCACGGTAGAAGATCAGCAGCTCAAAGACTTGCACATACGCTTGCGCGGCCCAGCGAACGTGGTCGCCGCAGATGCGGGTGATAGCGCCGCGCAGTAACATCAAGACCGCCACTAGGATGTTGAGAACGGGAAGGGGGATATGGCAGGACACAGTAAGTGGGCGAATATCAAACACCGAAAAGCTGCCCAAGATAAAAAACGCGGCAAGCTTTACACCAAGCTCATTCGAGAAATCACCGTGGCCGCGCGTTTGGGTGGCGGGGTTGTTGACGATAACCCGCGACTGCGGGCGGCGGTCGATAAGGCGCTCGGCGCCAACATGCCAAAGGACACTATCGAACGCGCCGTGGCTCGAGGGGCTGGCGGTGGTGAAGGCAACGATGTTGAAGAACTGGCGTACGAAGGCTATGCCAACGGCGGCGTGGCTATATTGGTTGAAGCGATGACCGATAACCGCAATCGTACCGTCGCCGAGGTGCGTCACGCGTTTAATAAGTACGGCGGCAATTTGGGCACCGATGGATCCGTTGCCTATCTGTTCACCCGCCAAGGGGTGATCAGTTTTGCACCGGGTACCGATGAAGAAGCTCTGATGGATATTGCGCTGGAGGCGGGCGCTGAGGATATCGAGGGTGACGACGACGGCGCCATTACAGTGACCACGCCTTGGGAGACGCTGAATCAGGTGGTGACCGAGTTAACCAATGCCGGTTTTGAACCTGATCATTCGGAGGTCACCATGGTGTCCTCGACCACTAGCCCGTGCGATACCGAGCAAGCGCGCAAGGTGCTTACCCTGATAGATGTCTTAGAGGACCTCGACGACGTACAGGAGGTTTACAGTAATGGAGAGTTCCCTGACGATGCTTACGAGTAGTATGCCCGGCCGGCTAAGCTAGCCGTGTCCGGCCCACCGTTTCGCGTGCTAGGCATCGACCCCGGCTCACGATCAACCGGCTACGGGGTGCTCGAAATTTCTAACCGACGAGCGCATTACGTCGCCAGCGGCTGCATCAGCGCCCAACAAGCCGAGCTCCCCCAGCGATTGGGCACGATTTTCCACGGGATCAGTCAAATCATTAGCGAGTTCGCGCCAACCACCATTGCCATAGAATCCGTGTTTATGGCGAAAAATGCCGCTTCGGCCCTCAAACTCGGTCAAGCCCGAGGGGTTGCTATAGCGGCTGGGGTTGCTCGTGATTTGCCAGTTTTTGAGTATGCGGCGCGGCAAGTGAAGCAGGCAGTGGTGGGCACCGGTCGGGCCAACAAGGAGCAAGTGGCGCACATGGTGCGGGTTCTGCTGCAGCTGCCCGGCACCCCAAAAGCTGATGCGGCCGACGCCCTTGCGATTGCCCTGTGCCACGTCAATACTGCGGCGCTAAGCGAAACCTAGACGACAACCGAAGGGCACCTCATTTGATTGGCAGGCTGACCGGAAACCTCGCCTTGATAGAAGGCAATCAACTGCTGCTGGACGTTGCAGGGGTTGGCTATGAAGTTGAGGTGAGTGCATCGGTGCTCGCGTCGAGCCCGCAAATCGGTGCATCGATGACGCTGTTTACCCACTTTGTCGTTCGTGAAGAAGCGCAGCTACTGTTTGGATTTGCTGGCCAAAGAGAGCGTGACTTGTTTCGTACCTACATTCGTATCAATGGCGTCGGGCCTAAAATGGCCTTGGCGCTGATCAGCTCGATCAATCCCGCTGCCCTGGTTAGTGCGGTTCAAGCCAATGAGGTCGGCGCACTGACCAAGGTGCCAGGGGTGGGTAAGAAAACTGCCGAACGGCTGATGGTAGAACTCAAGTCTCGGCTCGATGTGCTGATTCCGGATGGATTTTCGTCGGTGGTCAGTGCTGTCGGCTCTGCGGATTCGGTGGCCGGTCGCGAAGCCGAGGATGCGCTCATCGCGCTCGGCTACAAACCCAATCAAGCTGCCGAGGCAGTGCATCGGGCGCAGCAGGCGCTGGCAGATGAATCAGCAGCTTCAGGCACTGAACAACTGGTGACCTGGGTGTTGCGTAGTATGGGGAGGGCAAGTTAGTGGCGATTGAGCCGGATCGATTTGTCTCGGGTGTTCAAGATAGCAGTGATGCTGGTTTAGACCGCGCGCTGCGACCGCTGCGGCTCGATGAATACATTGGCCAGAGTGCAGTGAAAGAGCAGATGTCGATTTTTATCGAGGCTGCGAAAAAGCGCCACGAAGCACTAGACCATACGTTGATATTTGGTCCGCCGGGTCTGGGTAAAACCACCCTCGCTAACATTATGGCCAAGGAGATGGGGGCAGCGCTGAAGTCGACCTCGGGGCCAGTACTTGAAAAAGCCGGTGACCTTGCCGCTATGCTCAGCAATCTTGACGCTGGCGATGTGCTCTTTATTGACGAGATCCACCGCCTCAGTCCCGTGGTGGAAGAAATCCTCTACCCGGCCATGGAAGATTTCCAGCTCGACATCATGATTGGCGAAGGGCCTGCGGCGCGCTCGCTGAAACTCGAGCTACAGCCTTTCACTTTGGTGGGGGCGACGACCCGAGCAGGGCTGCTCACCAGCCCGCTGCGTGATCGCTTCGGTATTGTGCAGCGCCTTGAGTTTTACAGCGTTGCAGAGCTGGCGGAGATCGTCACGCGCTCGGCCAATAAGCTCGATCTGCCGATTGAAAAAGACGGTGCGGCAGAAATCTCTCGTCGCTCTCGCGGCACGCCGCGCATTAGCAACCGGCTGCTTAGGCGAGTACGCGATGTGGCCGAGGTTAGGGGTGATGGTGTGGTCAGCGCGCTGCTCGCCGACGAGGCGCTGAACTTGCTCAACGTCGACAAGCAAGGATTCGACGCGATGGATCGAAGGTTGCTGCTTGCCATCGTTGATCGTTTTGATGGCGGCCCGGTGGGCCTCGACGCCTTAGCAGCCTCCATCAGCGAAGAGCGTGGCACCATCGAGGACGTTTTGGAGCCCTACCTGATTCAACAAGGCTATCTGATGCGCACGCCCAGAGGCCGCGTCGCCACCGCCAAAACCTATCAACATTTTGGTTTGCCGGTACCGCAACGCGACAGTGATAACAGCGCATCGCAAACCCTGAAACAAAATGCCATCAACTTTAGTGCAAGCGATGGTGAGAATACCGACTGATATTTACAGGCTAAGGAAACCACATGAACCAACCCTTATCCGTCTATGAACTGATTGCCAATGCCAGTCTCTTGGTTCAAGGCGTCATGGCATTGCTGGTGCTTGCATCGGTGGTTAGCTGGATGATGATCCTGCAGCGCTGGAGCTTGCTGCGTCGCGCCAAACAAGAAATCGATGCGTTCGAAGACCACTTTTGGTCCGGTATTGATCTACGTGGCCTATACCAAGAGCTATCCCAAGAAGAGCAGTTGAACGGGATCGAAGGGATATTCGTTGCGGGCTTTCGCGAGTACACGCGGCTGTCTGAGCAACCGGGGGTCGATGCAGAGGCAATCATGCAGGGCACACAGCGAGCCATGCGAGTGTCACTGATGCGCGAGGAGGCGCGGCTAGAAACACATTTGCCCTTTCTTGCCACCGTAGGATCCACCAGCCCATATATCGGGCTGTTCGGCACGGTTTGGGGCATCATGAATTCCTTTCGCTCGCTGGCCAATATGACCCAGGCAACCTTGGCGTCGGTAGCGCCTGGTATCTCCGAGGCCCTTATCGCCACCGCCATGGGGTTGTTCGCGGCCATTCCGGCGGTGATTGGCTACAACCGTTTTTCAGCAAACGTCGACGTGCTTATGAAGCGCTACGAAGGATTCTGCGACGAGGTTGCAGCAATTTTGCATAGAGCAGCTCATGCGCGCCCGAACAATAGTGAAGGCGCATAGGTCATGAGTCGTCGCAAGCCCATGTCGGAAATCAACGTCGTGCCCTACATCGATGTGATGTTGGTACTGCTGGTAATCTTTATGGCAACAGCGCCGCTGCTCACTCAGGGAGTGCAAGTCGATCTGCCGCAAGCGCCGTCAAAAGCCATCGACACCGAGGAGCCAGATCCATTAGTCGTGTCGATGCGAGACGATGGCGCGCTGTTCTTAAACGTTGGTCTTGCCAGTCGCACGAAGAAGGAAGAAGACGGTACTCGGGTGACAATTTTTTCCCTTAGCGAACAGGCAGGCAAAGTGCTGCGCGCGCGGTCCAATGTGCCGGTCTATATCAAAGCCGACGCGACATTGCCCTACGGCGACGTCGTGAGAGTAATGACTGTGCTGCAGCAGGCTGGTGCCAGCAGTGTCGGACTGATTACCGACCCGCCGGATATCCAGGGATAGGCGCGTATGTCGGCGCTGCAATCTTATGCGCTGCCCTTTATCGGGGCGGTGTTGTTGCATAGCTTGGTTGCGGCATTCGTGATGCGCGGCTTTGACAGCCAAGAAGGTATCGCCGAGGTGATTACGCCTAGGGTGGTCAATGCCAAGTTGCTGGTGATTGAGCCGCCGCAGGTCAGGCCAGCGCCATCAAAGCAACCGGCGGTTAAACGTGCCGAACCTCCCGCACCCGAGCCTCAACCAGCGCTAAAAGACATAAAACCTGAGCCGTTGGAAAGCGCAGACGCGGTGGCCAAGGCGGCACAAGCGGAGCGTCAGCGCAAAGAGTTCGATGCCCAGCGGCGGCGCGAGCGTTTAGCGGCGCTGGGTGAGTTGGCCGACGACTCGCTGCAACGTTCTCTAGACGCAGAAGCTGAGCAAATGCTGAACGCGCAGAATGCGCAACAGGTGCGCACCTATCAAGCCGGCATCTACGACTTGGTGCGCAAAAACTGGAGTCGACCGCCCAGTGCCCGAAACGGCATGCAGGCGCGCTTTGTCGTTGAACTCATTCCTACTGGCGAGTTGCTATCTGTTGCATTGCTAGATAGCTCGGGCAACGCTGCCTTTGACCGTTCCGCAGAGTTGGCGATCCGGCGAGCTAAGCGATTTAGCGTGCCCGAGGACAATGCGGTGTTCGAAGCGAACTTTCGGCGCTTCTACTTTCTTTTTCGGCCCGAGGATCTGTTACGGTAAGCCGGCGCCGGAACAAACGAATCTTCATCATGCAAAGACCTATCGTTAAAGCCCTGTTACTCATGCGCCAGCATTTTGCCGCTGGTCTGTTGCTATTGAGCCTTGCGGCGAGCAGCTGGGCGGACTTGGATACGATCATTATTGATCAAGGGGTTGATGATCCAATTCGCATCGCTGTGGTGCCTTTTGCGCTCAGCGAAGATCTGGACAGTGCAGACAACCTCGCCAAGCTCATCCGTTTCGATTTGGCGCGCAGCGGGCAATTCGATCCAGTTGCGCCGGAAAACATGCTGTCCTATCCCAGCACGCAGGACGCAGTATTCTTTCGTGATTGGCGTATTTTGCAGACCGCTTATCTGGTGATCGGGCAGGCGCAGACGAATGCGCTGGGCCAGATACAGGTCAGTTACCAACTTTTCGACGTTGCGACCCAGTCGCAGCTACAAAGTGTCAGCTTCAATATTGCGCGCGAACAATGGCGTGATTTGGGTCATAAAATAGCCGATCTTGTGTATACCGAAGTGACCGGCGTGCGCGGGGCATTTAGCACCAAAATTTTGTATGTACTCGCGCAAGATATCGGCACGCAAAATGCGCGCTACAAACTGCAGGTCGCCGATGTGGACGGCGAGCGCGCCCGCACCCTCTTTGATTCTAGCGAGCCTATACTGTCCGCCAGCTGGTCTCCCGATGGTCGACGTGTGGCCTATGTTTCATTTGAAACAGGTCGTCCGAGCATTATTTTGCAGGATATCGATGGCCCGAATCGGGAGCAATTAACCAACTTCCGTGGGATTAACGGTTCGCCAGTTTTCTCGCCGGACGGTAAGCAATTGGCCATGGTGTTGTCACGTAGCGGCGACCCCGAAGTCTTCGTCATGGATCTCGAGACGCGCAAGCTGCGGCGTATCACGCGACATCCGGCCATCGATACCGAGCCCTCATGGTCTCCGGACGGCAGATACCTCGTATTTACTTCTGACCGCGGCGGCAAGCCGCAAATCTATCAGTTGGAGCTGGCCACCAATTTTTTGGAGCGGCTAACCTTTGTGGGTGACTACAACGCCCGGGCCCGATTGCTGCCAGATGGTCGTCACCTCGTGTTCGTACATCGTCGAAATGGCATATTTCATATCGCTTGGCAGGACTTGCTGGAAGACCGTCTGCTGGTATTAACCGAATCGAGTTTAGATGAAAGCCCATCGCTGGCACCTAACGGCGCTATGTTGATTTACGCCACGCAAGACCAAGACAAGGGTATTCTCGCCGTGGTGTCAGTAGATGGGCGCGTGAAATATCGCCTACCGTCATCATCCGGCGATGTTCGCGAACCGGCATGGTCACCCTTTCTGCCAGACGTTGTACCGCCGCAAAGAGGCTAATTCGTCCATAAATAGGCGATCACCCGAAGAAATTTCACATTTTCTATTCTACGCCCAGCCCAGAGCGGTAAAATCTGGTTAGAATTGCGCGCGTGACAAGATTTTTTAGATCCATTTTCTGAGGAGACAAGGATGCAAGTTCAAGAAAAACTAAAACGCCTTTGGGTCGCTTTGTTTGGCACTTTGGTGATTGCCGGTTGTTCAAGTACGGCGACAGAGCCAGTGGTCGAGCAGCAACCCGTAACCGAAATCGCGGAAGTAGTCGAAGTGGTGGAAGTCATTGAAGAAGCCGGACCGGGTTTCGCCGCTGATAACAAAACCCCTGTTGATGCCTCGGGTAATCCGGTCTCGCGCACTTTCTACTTTGACTTTGATCAAGCCATCGTAAGCCCTGCGGATTTTGCCGCGCTAAGCACGCACGCAGAAATACTCCGCGCGAACCCAAGCCGTAGTGTCGTTGTCGCAGGCCACTGTGATCAGCGGGGCACACGAGAGTACAACTTGGCGCTGGGTGAAAGTCGTGCAAAATCGATTAGCGCTATCTTGGTGGCCAACGGCGTCAGCGCACGGCAGATAGAAGAGATCAGTTACGGCGAGGAAGAGCTGGCGAATCCAGCAAACAACGCAAGAGCTTGGTCACAAAATCGACGCGCCGTGGTTTCCTATCGCTAGAACTTGCTCGGGGTGCCGATTTTGCGCCGTCGTATGAAATGCTCAACATTGGGCTTCGCTACTGCTCGCACTAGTGCCTCGACGGCTGTGCTGGCAGTAGCCCTTGGCTGCGGAGCAGCGACTGCCGCGGTGCCGGTCGAGGATTCGCTCTTCCGAGCCGCAGCTGAACTCGACACTCAAACGTACGACGCTCGGATCAACGACGACACCGAAGATCAGGGGTTGTGGGCACCGGCGGCTCAAAACTCCGCCACACTTTCTGCGTCCTCAATGACCGGCGACCAGCCGCTCTTTTATCAAATGCAGGTTCTTCAGCAAGAAGTTCGCCAGCTAAGAGGATTGGTGGAAGAACAGGCCCACCTGATTCAGAAACTGCAGCAAGACCAGCGTCTTCAGTATGTGGACCTCGACCGCCGAGTAGCGGCGCTCGCCCCCAACCGACCGGCGCCAGGCCCAACGCCAGTGTCCGACGAGGCCCCCCTGTCTGAATCTGATCAGCAGGGCCTAACACCCGAGCCAGCGCTGCCGAACCTCTCTGCGCCTATCGTGCAAAACGAGCCTGTGCCGACAACCGAGCGTGAAGCCTATGCGCAGGCCATCAGGTGGATGCGCGCCAAACGCTTCGAGGAGTCGACGGGTGCGTTTGAACAGTTAATCGTTGACTATCCGAATGGTCAGTACACGCCAAACGCCTTTTATTGGCTGGGTGAACTGCACTTGGCTATCGGCAACGCGGAGCCCGCCAGACAGAATTTTATTCAGGTCATACGCCTGTATCCAGACCACCAAAAAGTACCAGATGCGCTCTACAAACTCGGCGTGCTGTATTTTCAGTTGGGTGATGAGAGCGAATCCAAACGTTACCTGACGCAAGTTCAAACCGAATTCCCCCAGAGTTCGGCAGGCGCATTGGCGAAACGATATTTGGCAGAAATGGAGTAAGTGACTCCGCTGTTGGGAATTGTCTGCACTCATGTCTGATCTGAGAATCACCGAGATCTTCTTATCTCTGCAGGGCGAGGCGAATACTGTAGGTCTACCGACGGTATTCGTGCGCCTAACGGGCTGTCCGCTGCGCTGCCAATATTGCGACAGCGCCTATGCATTTTCTGGCGGCACCCGGATGCCATTGGACGATATCGTGAGCCAAGTACTGGACCTTGGAGTTCGCCACGTCACCGTCACCGGTGGTGAACCTCTGGCGCAGCCCAATGCCATAGAGCTCATGCAGCGACTTGTCGATGCGTCGTTTTCGGTGTCGGTGGAAACCAGCGGCGCGCTGAGTGTTGAGAGTGTTCCCGTCGAGGTGGTTAAGGTGCTAGATCTAAAGACCCCAGGCTCTCAGGAATCTCACCGTAACCTCTGGTCAAACTTGGCTTATCTGAATCCGCAGGATCAAATCAAGTTTGTATTGTGCAGCCGCGCAGACTACGACTGGGCGCGTATGCGATGCGATGAACATGGCTTGTACGAGCGCGTTGCCGATGTGTTGTTCTCGCCGAGCCATTACGAATTACCCCCTTGTGATCTGGCAGATTGGATTGTCGCTGACCGCCTGCCGGTGCGCATGCAAATGCAAATGCACAAGCTGCTCTGGGGCGATGTGCCGGGGCGGTAGAAGCGTCTTTTGGCGAGCGCCACAGTGCACCGAAGCAAATGTTGAGTAAGGCAAGACCATGAAAAAAGCCGTAATACTGGTATCTGGCGGATTGGACTCGGCGACGGTGCTGGCCATGGCTAAGGCCGAGGGCTATGCCTGCTATGCGGTGAGTTTCGACTATGGACAGCGTCACAGAGCAGAACTCGATGCGGCAAAGCGTGTCGCGGCGGCAGTTGGGGTCGAAGAGCACCGAATCGTTGCCATTGATTTGAGCCAGTTTGGTGGGTCAGCGTTGACCGACGAAGCCATTGACGTGCCTGAGGCGAATGCCAGTGAAGAAGCGATTCCGATCACCTACGTACCGGCCCGAAACACGGTATTTTTGTCCCTAGCGTTGGCGTGGAGCGAGGTGCTTGGCGCCTGCGACATTTTTTTGGGTGTTAACGCGGTGGACTATTCGGGCTATCCGGACTGTCGGCCTGCCTTTATTGACGCCTACGAACACATGGCCAACCTTGCGACCCGAGCGGGCGTAGAAGAAAGCAGGCTCACTGTGCACGCTCCGCTGATTGATCTGACAAAGGCCGAAATCATTCGGCAAGGAACGGCGCTAGGTGTTGATTATTCGTTGACAGTTTCATGCTATCAAGCCGACGACACAGGGGCTGCTTGCAGGGTCTGTGAGTCGTGCTTTCTGCGCCGCGAGGGCTTTGTTAACGCCGGTATTCCCGATCCAACGCGATACGCCTGAAGGTAGGGCATAAACCCTTGTTTCACCCTACTCGGGTGACTACAATGCGCCGCGCTTTCGAGTCGATGGGTCGTTAGCTCAGCTGGTAGAGCACCGGGCTTTTAACCCGTTGGTCCTGGGTTCGAACCCCAGACGACCCACCATTTTCTCGAATCAAATCATTCCTCAACGCCGATACTCTCCCGCGCCAATATTCCTCCGGCCGGTGGCGCTGCATCGCCGCCGACCAAGCCGACTGCTGTTGAGGCAGTGAAATCGTTAAATCAAAGCAACAGGAGGCGACATGTTTGAAGGGCATTACGTCATGTGGGGTGGTGAGCACAGTTTGTTTACGCGCAAGCTGCAGGCGATGCTTAGCTACCTCAGTCTGGACTATGAGTTTCGTCTTAAAACAGCGGATAGTGGGCCGATGGTTGAGAGTCGGCTGGGCACGCATTTTATCCCGGGTCTGCAAACGCCCGAGGGGTGGTTCATTCACGACTCCACCCCGATCGGACTAATGCTCAATTCGAAGTATCCGCATCGCGCGATTCTGCCTACGTCACCGGTGCAGCGTATTGCCGCGCACCTGTTAGAGGATTGGGCCGACGAGTGGTTTGGTCGCTATGCGATCAGTAGTCGCTGGTGTTACCCAGAGAATATTGCGCATGTGGCCCTGGGCTTTTACGCCAACTCTATTGGTAAGTTTTTCAGTGAAGGTCTGAGCGCAGAAGAAAAACAGCAGGCGTTGCAGATGATTGACGGTGTGCGCGACAACTTTGGGCTGCGTGCCTGTGCTAATCGTGGCTGTGGTCCGGATCAAGCTGCTGCCGTCAGAGCCGACTTTGAAGCCTTGATGAGTGCAGTAGAAGGACATTTCCAGACACATGCTTTTCTTCTTGGTGATCGGGCCTGTTTGGCCGATTTTACCTTTGCTGGTTTGTTTAAGGCGCATATCGCCGCGGACCCGGAGCCGCGCAGTTGGATCGAAGGTTGCGCACCAACCATGCTTGGGGCCATGGAGCGGGTATTCCTAGCGCGCTCCGACGACGGCGACTATCTGCCCGATGATGCACTAGCCGAAACATTGATGCCCTGCTTTGACCACATGCGCGACAGTTATCATCGCTTTCTTCGAGTATCGCGAGAGGCTTTGGCCGCAGGTGAAAAGTGGTGCGAGGTAGATCTTGGCGACGGTCCAGTGTCCATGCGCTCTCTGAAATATAGCGAGATTAGTCGCTGTCATATCAAGGCGGAAATTGCAGCGTTATCGGTGTCAGATCGTGCCGCGGTTGATGCTGTGCTAGGTCCCCTAGGTGTCTTGGATGCCTATCTACTGCCAGCTATTTGAATCGAGCGTCACCGACAATTGTTGGTCGAAAAATTCCAAGGGTGGAACCTGATTTTGTGATCTGTGGCTGCAAGTGGTTTGGTCTGCATCAGGGGTTCATATGGTCACTGACAAGCAACGAGGGAATTTGCGAGCGGGATTTCACATTTCACAGAACGCGTAATTGATGCAAACGGTATCGAATTGCACTACGTCGAGCAGGGCTTCGGTCCGTTAGTTTTGTTCTGCCACGGCTGGCCAGTGTCCCGGTACTCCTGGCGTCACGAGCTGCAGGCGGTCGGCGAGCATTGTAGAAAATTTATAACCCACGGTAGGATCAAAGCGTCATCAGGGTCGCGAGGTGGGTAATATGGCGAAAGAAATGCTTATGTGCGCTTTTCATATGAACTGCGTTGCGCATCAGTCACAGGGTTTGTGGCGTCATCCACGCGATACCTCCCAGCAATTTAAT
>PYIJ01058466.1_pt1 | contig 15768 bp, 16 predicted proteins | sample 3578051 | NCBI WGS metagenome assembly PYIJ01 (sample SAMN08408021, study PRJNA431606) | Marine metagenome isolate SA_KN192-05_S13_5m, whole genome shotgun... | biome: marine; feature: oceanic pelagic zone; material: water; isolation source: surface water sample, 0.2-0.8 um fraction ... | reverse complement strand
GTCTTGATGCTTACGACAAGTGCCGTAAATACATGGTTTAAGTATGCTTCACAAAACTAGCTTCATAACTGGTACACCTAAGAGAACCAGTATTGGTGATGGTCGCAGAGTGCGGTCATTACATGGAAGAACTAAGCGATCACCTCATAGAAAAATCTACAGAGGCCAAGGAAAACGATGAACGGTTTCCCTTACGACATCGCATTTATGATCTTAGTTCTTATGGTCTTCGTGACCTATGTGATCGTCGTTGAAATACTTATGCTTGAGGACTAGGCGTTGTCGTTTTCATTGAAACGCTTCCAACCTGTAGCCCATCCATAGATATTTTGGTTTGATTCCAAAGGGGCCATCTCAGAAAAGCCCCTTTTCCATCCTTCATCTTTCATAATCTCTTCGATTCGATCTTTAATCGAATTGAGATCATCTAGGCTGCCAGTGTAACGGAAGCGTAGATATTTAACTTTAGAATCACCCATGCCTAACCGTGTTTGGTTCGCCGTAAATCTCTTTATGTAGCTCAATCGCAGTCTCTAGGCTTGTCTTAGCTTTGACTAGATCGTCAAGTTGCTTATTAGGATTGCCCTTGAACTTATGCGGGTAACGACTCACATATTTTACAGCGTTTACGGTTACAAACTTAAGTAAACCCTCAGTGCCATACATTGTCTTGGCTACATCGTAAGGGCTTACACCTTTGTTGTAGTGACTAGGATCTGAGACCGATCCAGTGGTCTTGTCAGCTTTATCTGAGCTTGGGGTGATTACGACGCTCGCGTTATCACCCCTCCCAGAAATTGTGTTGAACATTTGAACGACTTTTGACTAACCCATATAACCGTTTTTCTTGTGAGCGTGTGCGGGTTAAATCAGCTCTGAGGAAGGCAAGAGCACGGCTTCTGGGAATAGACCACTCCGCGGTAGCAAAGCTGCCTTTGGGCGTCTTGCAGGGCCTTCTGCTTCTTAGTCCGGTTGCGGACGAGTTCCAACACGTTCATGGCTTTTACTCCATGGCCCACACCCCGTTGCTTGTGTGGTTTTGATGCAGCCCCGATAGGGCTCAACGTACTCCCAGCTTAGTAGCAATCGCTACTGTTTGCACCGATACAAATGGAGCCAAGGAGGCTCGAACTCCTGACCTCCTGCGTGCCACGCAGGCGCTCTACCAGCTGAGCTATGGCCCCGTATAGACGTGCCGTCTGGCACCGGAACACTATACCAGTTGGACCTTTTCCCAGTCCCTGCAATGTGTCACGGCCATCTGCAGGGTTCTTGTCAGTAACTAGACGCCCTGGAGGCCTGCTGGTAGAGTTCTGGTAGTCGGCCTTCAGATCCGTTGGTATGACTGGGGTTATTCCTTAATGGCATTTTAAGTCAAAAGGTGCTAAAACTCAGTCATACCAAGGGTTTTGAAGTTGACACTGGTAGTTGAAACTAGGTCAAACTGGTTCATCTGCAGTCAACATCCTCCACTGAACAGGCCCCCCATTCCATGTATTTGGGGGTCTCATGGGAACGCAATCTGGCTACAGCGCGTCTACCAAACCAGTGGAGGTCATCGCACCTAACTGGACAAAAATCATGGCCCCCGCTTCCGGTCAAATTCACAAAGTCGAGCTTCCTCAGCGCAACGGCAAGACCCGCTCTGTGGCGATCGAGATTGAGTCAGGTTCGCGGAATTTCAGGATTCGTGCCAGGGACAATTCGAGGCCGCGGCCAGTAGTTGCGAGGGGGTTAAATCTGAGCTGCCCCAAGGACATCACCAGCAAGGATGACGCTCTCAAATACTTGATGAACTATCCAGAAAAGTTTGTCTTGTTTGAAGGCGTAGTCGAGGAGATGAAAGATGGATATTGGATGGGTGAGCTGACGGTCGATCACGTCAAGCGTCAGACGATTAACAAGATCTACCCCTTCGGCACGCTCGGTCACGCACTTCGCTGGTACGTCAATCAAGAACTGGGCTCCGAAAACCAGAAAGCCCTATATCAAAAATATGCGTTTCAACTACTAGGGATGCAGCGGCCGGGGGAAGAAATTTTCGGTCATATCCCTGCAGAAGATCTCGATGAAGAAATTGCAGGTTTTATGACCGCAGAATGGGTCGGCATAGGAAAAGCCTGGACGACTTTGCGCGGTTCTTTTGCGCTGTTGTCTAAGGCGTTGAGTGCGGCTGAGCGGTATCCAAAATCGACCGGTGTTCGGCGCGGTCAGTTCTGGGGGGCTGTCGATAAGGAAGGTCGCGGCAACCCGATCAATAACGAACGAAAGCGCGTTGACAAGGTCATTGCTGACAACCGACTTCACGATGACGAATCCAGAATCCAACCTTTCACGATTGAAGAGTGTCAGGCCCTGATCAAGGTTTTCAAAACGCAGGATCGGCTGAAGCCTTACTTCCCTCTACTTGCGTTGCTGCTTTCGACCGGCAGCAGACCGAACGAGATTCGTGCGTTGAAGTGGACGCATGTATTGGGCTTATGGCAGGGGCATCAGATTGGAACGCAGGTGCCAGCTGCTGAAAAAGGTGTTCTAGAGGGGCGACCTGTATTTATTGAGTACGCCGTTAATGACAGATACAGAACTCATATAGATACAAATAAGCGTTTTAAGCGTGTGAAAAACGGAACCAGCCATCAACCGGAGCTGAATCGTTTTATCCCCGGTGAAGAAAACCTTTTTGAGCAGGCCATCAACGCTTGCCTTCCAAACCGGAACCTAGCCCGTTGCATGTCGGAGCTTGAGTGGCGCAAGCGTTTGGTTTATCAAGGCCCAGACGCTGGCGATGATTACCAGCTCCCTTATGACTGGCATAACTTTCGCCGCTACTTCATGCTGGCCTGTGCCTATGCGGGGGTGAAGTACCGCAGGCCTTACAACTTACGGCACACCTATGTATCGCACATGGTTTGTCTAGGTGAGTACAGCTGCAGGCAAGTCGCTTCCTGGATCGGTGATAACGAAAACACGATGCGTTCCCACTACCTCGGCTACATCAATTTTCCGATGCAGGACAAGGTAGAAGCAACGAACGACATATCTACGGTGATCGCTTCTATGACGCCCGCCGAGAAGGCGCAGCTAATGGCAACGCTGGCAAACTCGATGACTGGAGGTGCTTGAAGACTTCCAACTTGTGAGCACCACGGCCCCCAGACTCTCGGAACTTTTCAAGCCAGCTGACGTTGTATCGGATGGTCCACCGCCCGTATTGGGTGTAGTGGACCCCTTTCATCAATTTGTTGGTGTGCCGCCACCGCTTGAGCGTGGACGCTGAGACGCCTAACAGGGCGCACGCTTCGGCACTGCTGATGAACTGCCTGGACATCGACTCCCCCTTTCACCTTTTCAGTCTCGCGATTTAACCTGGAATGGTCTAGGTTAAAACGCGGATTTAACAAAGGCAGCGGAATGCCCCAGCAGCGGACCTATCCGATATTGATCACAAAGCGAACACGGGAAAACGGCCGCCGCACTGTTCGGACGGTCGCTGCAGCCTGGACCTGGGAGCTGGCCTTGAAAGGTCTTGCGGAACTTGAAAAACGCGGTGATGAAACTGCTGTCTATATGTGCGTGGATAAAAACCGTGTCAAGAAACCTGAGCGTTCCGAAGACTTCCGCTACATCACAGACGTGTTGTATTCGTCTGAATAGACGTGTTCACAGGCGAGGTGGGCACCTTGCTTAATCAAGGTGATGCTCCATTCATCAGACGCCTTGATGATCTCAACATCTTTGGTCAGACAGTCCACTTTGATATGGAGACGCGATCCCGAAGAGGCTTCAACGACCCAAAGCTCTGCGCCATTGTCGCCGGTCTTTTCAACGCAAAAATGTTTTGTCGCATCAACGATTCCGCAATCAGGACCAGCGACCGCTGGTGGTGCAAAAAGCAGCAATGCACTAATTAAAATAAGCATTTTTAACTATTCTTTTGATGAAGCCAGTCTTGAAACCTAAACGCTGTGTCTAAAGCGGCAAGGGTTTCTTTATCTAAAACTTTTTCGCACTCTAACACCAACTCTTTTGAAGGAAGATTGGCGTATTTGTTGTAGATAACTTGGTACAAATAGCAGCGTTTCTCTTGCGAATCCATCTTTTCAAGGACTGCGTCTGTCAGTTCATTCCGTAAGACGTTGAGCTGAGAAGTGTTTAAGGCCACGTTTGTAAAGCAAGTGTTAGTCAGTGTTGTCGCTGGCGTCCATGGGAGGGTGATCCATTGGATCGTTCCCTCCATCGGAGATGTCTACAGCTCTTTTGAAAAACCAGTTGTCCGTAGCACCCACCTTTTCCAGATGGGCACGGATTTTTTCCCAGTTTTCCCGTGTTGCATCATCCACGCTTCAATGTCCGCCAATCGATACTTAAGGTCCATAATACCGGTCTTAAGTTCTTGGATTTCCTCCAAGATTTCATCCTCTTTGTTGTTAAAAAGGCTCATGGTATTGGCGCAAACATTGCGTTTTCTGAGAAGGGTTTAGCTTCTACAGATGCGGACGGCTTCAGGCAATAATCAGAGTCACATGCAGCAGGGCCAGCCTCTTCGAGTCTGTCTCCGTCGTACTTAGCAAGTAACGCATTGAAGTCGTTGGATCTGCGCCGTTGATGCACCTCAGCTTGCAGTTGGAAATACTCAAGCTTTGCCGGTATTGGCTCAAACGGTAAGCGCGGGAATGTCTCCAAGCTGTCAAACCGGGCCAGCAATGCGGCGGAGATATATCCCCGGTGCATATCGATCGATTCAAAGATCAAGCGAGAAACATCCTCGATCTCTTCCTCTCTAAATTCGATCGTGGCGCTGGTGTTATGAGTGGTGTAATGGCGCTGCACATTCATATAGAAGTCGAATTGAGCAGCAGCAGAGAACTTGCTGATGTCAACCTCGTCAGCCCCTGGAATGTTTGCCCAACTCACCTCAGTCGGGATTTCAACCAACCACTCACTGCATCGCGGGTCAAACGGATCGTCGAGTAGTCGCCCTTGTTCATCCTTATCCGACTGTGCGGGAATGACGTTGTACCCGTAGTCCTTACAGGCCAACGCGACTGGATCATTCTTAGCGAAGGTGATTCGACGAATAAAGCGAGCAGCTTTAGGTGGATGCCAACCGCTGCTTGCTCCTGTCAGTAGAGACTTTGTTCCAGCCGGTTGAACGGTGGTGTATCGGTTGGGCCGCCTCAGTCCGTGCTTGTCGCAGTATTCCCAGACTGTTTTTTGAACGACTTTTTTCCAGCGACGTAGATAGTCAGCTTCGAGCTTGCGGAACTGGCGACCTTGAACAGTGTCACCACGACCCGCTTCCCACCACTTCAACCACTCAGCTCCAAACGCATGAACGCAGAAGTCAAAGAAGCCGGTAAAGGACACACCAACGATTGGGTCCAACTCGCGGGACTTCTGATAGCGGGGTTCTTGGAACCGATGATGCAGCAGGGCAGCAGCAATAAGCCCACCAGCGCGGAAAGCACGATCGAGGCCGTCCCAATCTTGCGGATCTAACTGGTTGAGGTGGATCTCTGAAAGATTGCAGTGGAAGTCTGCACCGAGGATCTCCCCGCAAGGATTGAGACCGTAGCGATCCATCCGGTGATCTAATTCCTCAGTGGTCAGCGGTCCTTTGATTTGTTCGGCCAAGTACCGGCGTGCGTCCTGTCGTCCGAAACGCTCGTAAGCACAGAGAAAGTTGCGACGTTGAGTCTCCGTCTCAAGGACATCGACATTGGACCTTGCAATGGCTTCAGGCGCGTACTGGATGGCCCCTTCACCGCTATAGAACTGTTTGGTTACGGCAGCCTTAACGACGCCATAGGAGGGGGCTCCGTGGAACACACGGGTGTGATTTGCCATCCGCAGGGCATCACGTTCTGGATCGATGCGCCAATTACCCTCAGCATCCTGTTGCCAGAGGTTGTCTTTTGCGATCTCAGCTTCTTCGTCATAGCTGTTGAACTGACGCATCCCGGCACTGCGCCGGATATTTCCAGCCACCACGACCTGAGCGGCCTCGTCGATAAGCAGGCAGATCTCAACGCTGGATAGCTGACGGCCATAAGCCCCATCCAGAATTTTTGCCAGCTTTGGATATAGGTCTGGGAGCTTGATTGGATTTGAGACACCACCAAAACCCATAAGCCGTTCACCTGCAGGCCTTACACGGCTGCAATCGACGTAGACGCTGACGGATCTGTTGTGGTCAAATTGAGTGTCACTGGCTAGATCGAGAAACGCTTCATAGGACTCGACCCATCCCGCCCGTGAATCACCTACGTCAATGGTGACGGTGTTGCCCTTGACCTCGACATAAGTGTGCTCACGTCGGTATTCAGGAGACGTTGACCCAACACCGAGCACTTCCTTGAGGACGATGCGGTTGCGGATATGAGGTAGATGGACGATCAGCGCATCTTCCAGCACCGCCCCGGTGCCAGATCCCATCATCGCCAGATCCATCATCAGAGCCAACGAACGCCAGTCGGTTACTCGCGTTGAGGTGCAGTTATATGAGCCACTGAAGTTTTTCGGATTCTTAAGCCAGTCAGTTCCACCAGTCCACAACCAGCGTCCAGAGGGGAGCACCTTTCTGTCGGCCTGCATCTCATAAACAAGCGCCGTCTCATCGGCGGTGAACTTTCCGAGTTCCGATAGACCTGCAACGGTGCGCTCTGTGACCTGCTCATAGGTCTCACGCCCGTTGTCGGTCATCCGGCTATAGGTGCGATAAAACACCGGTTCTGCGGCCGGAGCACTGTTGCTGAAAGATTCTGGTTGCGACATAAAAAGGAGCACGACCGCGTCGGCGCTTATTTTGACTTTTCCAGGCCAACCGGCCAACCTGAAATGGTTGGAATTTAAGTTTGAGTTAATTAACTCGCTTCTGGATCAAGTTTTGTATATGTTCGATCTGCAATAAGAGCACGGTCCTGGCACCTGCGCTTAAACCCGGTTGTTTTGTAAGCTTAAGGTAATTTTTAAGAGCAAGAGCTAGTTTTTCTTGCTCTAGATTTTTATCATTTTCCATAAATGTCAAACAAAAAGTGGTCCCTTTCAGTGGATGAAAACGGGGTAGTCGAATTGCCTGAAGATTTATTGGAACTCACCGGGTGGGGGCCAGAAACCCTGTTGAAGTGGGACGTTTCAGAGGACGGCGTTATTTCTCTAAATGAGGTAGAACCGACTCAATGTAAATCTGAGCCTGGCGAAGAGTCTTGAAATAATGACGTTGGTCATTGATAAAGACATAAAAAGCAGCATCATCTCCTACAGGAAAACCAACCTCATAGATTTTGTAATCATTAAAAGTGTAAAAAGTCCTGCCCATCCTTGGCCCGGCTAACTGCTGTATCTCCAAAGTAGCGGCCAAAGTAGGGATTTTCAGCACATTCGTCGTATTCAAAGAATGTCAACTGCGCGATTCGTAGTCCGGGGTAAATCCCGATTTGGCCATAACGAAGATTGTTCTTAAGTTCGAGCGTCAGAACGCCGTCCCATCCACAATCAACAAGGCCAGAAACGGCGTGTTGCAGGCCTTCTCGGGCTCTAGAGCTAACAAGATGCAAGTGGGCTTCAACATTGAAGGGGAGCCTAATGTTTTCAATCGTTTCTCCCAGAATGAAGTCACCTGGCTCCATATAGAACGGATTAACAACGGAATACTGCCCAAGATCAAAAGCCTCTAGACCTCTTGGCGTGTCGATATGGGCCTTGTAGCCAAGGTGAACATCGTAGGAGCACGGTTGAACGCAGCTTTTGTTGTAGGGGGTTACAAGCCCCGCCGTTTCACATAGCTCGCGGATTCGTCGATCAATCAAAACGTCCGTACCCTCTAGGTTTTTTGCCTCGCCATTTGCGGCGAGATTGTTTTTTCGAGTGGTGCCAGTTCATGAACTCCTGAGCATCCAGAACAAGCCTATGCAGCAGTCCTGTTGGCATCTGCTCGGCCAATTCGTTCAAGCTTTTTAGAAGCTCTTTTCGATACAACGTATCGGCCCTTCGACACTTCCCTTATACCGATGATCTGGTCAGCCTTAAATTTTTCATAGAAGGCCTTCTCAAGCACAGTGAGCTTAAGGTTTGGATCATCTAGGGCTGCTTTTGCCCGGAGTTTGGCGGCCTGGATAACCGGTTCAGGATTTGTTGGATACGACGGTTTAAGTCTGTGTTGGGCCAAGGCCTGAGAGTCCAGAGGCACTCCAACGTAGACCTAAAAAAGTGGGGCATCCTCACTCTTCCTGGTTTTTGTTGAATCCAAAACGTGCGTCCCTTTCATCGCGTTCCTTCATGGCTCGCATGTGGGTAGCGAGTTTGGCGATCCGATCCATGACCAGCAGGGTCTCTTCAACGCTGGCCCCGTCTGGGAGCTTGCCGCGAACGTGCTTGTAGAGAGGCACCCATTTGTCTGAAGCGGCTTTGACTTCTTCGAGGGTGAGGGGTTTTTTGAGGTCCATCGGTTTGGTTGGAATGAATTTGGTTATTTGTCCGACCAGTCAGGCCCGCAACTCGGGTCCGCCACGATCGGGACGTGGGTGATGCCGACTTTTGGTGCGGCACCCTCCATACACTCTTTAAGCATCGCCATTGCTTCTTCTGCGCGTTCTTCAGGCGCTTCGAGGATTATTTCGTCATGGACGCAGGCCACGATTTTTATATCTGGATCATCCGCTAAGTATTGCTCCCAAAGCATCGCCAGGGCAGCTTTCAAACAATCAGCTCCAAGACCCTGAACGGGAGTGTTCAGGTTTGTCGTGAAGTTGGAGGTTGTTTCTCCGGTTTCCGGGTCACGCCTAGGCGGCTGCAGAATCCGACGACGGCCGAAAAGCGTGAAAACTTCGAGATCCTCGTTATTACCCTGTGAACGCTGCCAATCAATGACGCCAGGATAAGCGAACTTCCACTGTGCAAGTTTTTCTCTAACCTCTTCTAAGGACCACATTAAACCAAACATTGAAACGGCTTGTTTCCGAACCGTTTTTGCACCTGCACCATATAAGCAGGCAAAATTGAAACATTTCGCCGCAACACGTTCATCCTTAGTTATGTCATCTAGCGATTTTCCAGTCATCAGCGCAGCTGACGCTGTATGTACGTCTAATTCTTTTCTATAAATCTCAAGAAGATTCTTATCCTTTGATAGCTCCGCAACCAATCTAATTTCTAGTTGCGAATAGTCAGCAATCGCGAGCAATTTCCCGGCTTCAGCAATAAATCCCTGACGATGTTTCTTGCCTTTTTTAATTTGTTGTAAGTTCGGTTCAGAACAACTTAGGCGACCGGATCTAACCATGGCGTTATATCGAGCGTGGATACGATTGCCGGGGTAAGTTTCCGCGATTGTTACTAATTTTTCGACATATTGACAGGCGACTGCAGCTTCCTTGTATTCCTTGTAAAGGCGCAGGACTTCAAAGTCGGCCAGGTGAAAAGCAAGAATGCCTTTGTCGCAACTATATGTAACCTTTCCGGCTGAGTTTGTTTTCTTCTCTAGCGGCACACCCGCTGCTGCTAGGACGTTTCCAAGCTGTGCAGGCGATCCAAGGTTGAACCCTTTTGTTTTTGTCTTGCCTCTTCCTGAGAACCGTGGGTGGATTAGTAGCTCACCAGTTAGCGGGCATTTGTACTCATCTAAAACGCCTTTTTTGTCCAGGTAGTGAATAACTTCTAGCTTTTTCTGCTCTCTGAACTTACGCTCGTCAGTAAGCAGGTTTTTGTAGTAGTCAACATTGAGCTTAAAACCGTTGATATACATCGCGGTGATAGCTGGCAACGCCCGACACTCAAGCTTCCAGACGTGCAAAAGGTTTGATTCCTTGAGTTTGGCTTTTAGCACCTCGTAAAGGTCGAAAATCGTTTCACCAACATCCTCTGCGGCATATTCCAGCTGCTCATCAGTAAAAGCCCCTGTGTGTCCAATGAATGACGACTGAAGCTCGGCTTTGTTGACCAATCTCCGACCCAGATCGCGTTCGGAGCAACCTGCGAGGCTATTCAGGCCCTTGACTTCTAACCGTCCTGCAGTCAGGACTTTGGAAGCCGTAAAGGTATCGACGATCCGGCCCCGGACCTTAAAGCCTTTGACCTCCAGGAACGCGATGTCAAACATCAAATTGTGTCCCAGCTTCCCAATGTCGTGGTGTGCCAGGAAGAATTTGAGTGCCGTAAGATCTTGAGCCGGGATCTCGCGGTAATCAATTACAGCCCTCTCTGATCTTGTCCCCAGTTGGATCAGCAGAAGTTCGTCTTTCCACGGGTCCAGCCCGGTCGTTTCAATATCTAGGGCAATTAAATCAGTCTGCTTGAGAACCCTCGATAGAAAGTCGTTCAGCTCGTTGCCAGTTCTGCACAAGCTCCAAGGCGCTTTCCAGGAGTGGACTGTCATCCGCACTCATCCTCAGATTCACATCAGAGCCGTCAAGCTGAGTAATCTGCACGTCGGAGGTTCCAGGGATCGAGTTAATCAGGATCGCTCGATCAGCCTCCCCGGCGTTTTCCAAGGTGACCTCAAGGGCGAGGTTGCCCGGTTCGTCCGCGTGGACAGTAGTTTTTGTGGGGAAAGTGCTAGACACCAACAGCCTTGACGACTTGTTCAGGTTACAGAGGAATTAGGTTGCTGCAAGGTCAAAATTTACAGCTTTGTGGTGCGGAGTCTGGCATCAGCCGTTTCCTAACCGGCGACTCTGATTTGAAAAGGGGAGCTACTTAAAAAGTTGTGCCTAGGGTAGACCGTCTTCGCGGCCGTAACGAATCAGATGATGCACCGTGGGCCGGATCGGGCAAAATTCCCTATGTGTCTCAAACGTGGCGCAAAAAGCAAATCCTTTGCGGCGCAGTGGATCTAAATTGCGCCAACGCAGTGATGACGCAAAAAGATTTCAGGCCATTTGTTATTTGCGTCACACCCTCATGACGCAAAAAGATGACGCAAAAATCAAATCCATTGCGCCGGAACAGGTTTGAAAGAATTTCAAAACCATGGCGCAAAAATATGAACACCCTCAGACTCACTGCAGCGCAGTTCATTTCAGCAATCAAAGAAAGAATCTTTCTCTGTCTCCCCGTGGGAACGCGAATTTTCTAGCTCCGCGATTACGTCTGAAGGGCTGCTATGTCCTGAAGAGCTAGCTGCAAGCAACGCAAGTCCCGTTTCGGTACATTCGTACCACTGCTCTTCAGCGCGTCCTCTGTGCCCCTCTGAGGCCCTTGTGCAGTTATCTATGAGCCCTTTTAGCTTGAGCCGCCTTAGAGAGCTTCTGACGGCGTTGCAGCCGCTTTTGGAGCCAACCGCAACCTCTATCTCTTTCCGCGAAGCACCGCGACCAATAGAAGTCATTGTTCTAATTTGTTCGTGGACCTTCTGGATTACAGGTGTTTGACCTGAAAATTTCCTGGGCTCACTCACCTTTGTGTAGTCCTCAATCGACATTGAGAAGTCTTCGCCCATAACGGTCAGGAACCTGTCACCCTCACGATCAAGCCGGGACTTACCGATCTTGATCACGCGGGTCATCTCAGTTTTCGGTCCATAGGCCTGTTCTTTCATTTCATCATCAGTAGGTCTTTGCAGGCCCCATGTTTCAGTGACGGCGTCTGCAATTCCTGAGTGCCCCCTAAAAGCATCTGCGCCCTGACCGGCTTTGGAGTTGTGGTGGATGATGATGATCGTGGTTGAAGGGAAGTCAGTTCCGTTCGCCACCTCCAAGTCGTACAAAGGCTTGGTTATTTCTTGTTTGTTGTTATCAACTCCAGGCATACAACCTGAAAGCGAATCGATAACGACAAGGGCAGGCTCAAGCTCGCGTATTTTTGCAGCTAAACGTGCTTGCCATCTGAGCCGGAACTTAGGCCACGACAGGAAGTTGGGATTATCAGCCAGTCCGTTGCTTTCCAGCTGCGTTTCAAAAATCTCTTTGTTCTGGTCGCCATTGCACCAAAGGACTCGACCTTGAGTGACCGGCATTAACGTCCCTCTGACTTTGAACGGTTCTCCTGTTGCTATGTGACGTGCAAGAGCCATAGCCGCCTGCGATTTACCGCAACCACCGCGCCCGTGGAAGAGCACAGTTGAAGGTCTAAGCAGAACATCAGGAATGCAGAAATAAAGTCCCTGCGCGTTCTGTTTTCGTTCTTGGAATACCTGGGGATTAGCTGCTGTTTTGAAGTCGTGGTCGTCTTGCAGCGCCCTTCGGATCTGATCGACACCCCACCGGAGCCCATGATCTGCAGCAAGTCGTGCCAACTCAATGTCGGCCTCTGCGGGGTTTTCGTACTGGCCTTCAATGTGCCGAGCCCACTCCAGAGTCGATTTCAGCTTGGGGTCATAGGTGAGGTCTTGCCGGTAGATCGCAACTGAAAAGTCTTCGGGGTAACGCTTGCCCAAAATGCGAGCGCCTTCAATGCAGTATTCCTCCAATGTTTTTGCATCCGGCCATCCCGCTTCGATGTCTCCTGAACGAAGCGCATGGAGCAGCGTGATGCAGTTTCCGCCCACTTCCTCAGCAAGGCATTTCCATCCGAACAGACCGCTAGCTTTCTCGTTCTTTACGTCGGGGAATAGCACAAAGCTTGTGCCGCTTTGCGACTCATGGAATGGACACCCACCTACCAGCGGTTTGTCTGGATTGCCGTGTTCCCTGTGCAGGGGTTGACGATCTGGAGCCCAAACTGCCGCGTCGTAAAGCTTCCAAACCAAAGCGTGCGGATCATCCGGCTCGCACACGTTTCCTTCAGTGTCGGTCTTTACTAGGTTTTGCAGGATCTCCATACGAAAGTCCCGCGCCAAAGCTGGAACATTTTTGCCAGTGATCGGGCCGGTCTCTACGGTCAGCAGCTCCGACAGCTCAGTAGGGATATAAGTTTCGTTTTGCTTGCTGTGGTTGCTCATCAACCAGTCGAGGAGCCGACCAGGCAACTCAGCGACCTGGCCGTCGTTGTAGGAGAGCCAGCGATATTTTTCTTTGGTGTCGGGGTGATATGAGCCAGGCAGGACCGTGTAGCAACCCCCGTAGCGAATACAAATCTCGCTGTTGCGGCTCCCATCTCTGAGATTCTTGTCCAGCTGCGCTTTGGTGAACGCCTCGAAAAATTCTTGCGCCCATTGAGGCATCCGATAAAGGAGCTGTCGATTGGTTGGACGCCCGCGCCACGACATTGTTCCGGGGTTATCAACGGTGGGATAGTCATCCCCCATCCATTCCTCGAAAACTTGCTCAGCATCTGCCCCGTCGATGTCAACGGCGATTAGGCATCCACCAGCAGGCCCCGTCAAAACCCCTAATCCGTTTTTCCTGACATTGCGGTATCTGCCCGTGGTCTTGTCCTTGGTTCGGCTAGTTTCTTGCCATCTTTGGAGAACCTCACTAGGAGTCAGACCTTTATTGCAGTCGCCGTTGAAGTGTGCTGCTGGAGTCTTGGCCCCACTAAAAGCCCGCTTGTCCTCAACGATGTTGTAAATCCATGTCGCTGGGAACGTGCCGTCCTTCAGTTGCTCGATAGCTGGGGGGTTCTTCATCCCGCTGCCCATAACCTATTTCTTTCCAAAGTTACCGGCGCTATGACGGCCTGCTAGCCGCCACTTGCAACCTCATAAAGGTTTTAGGTTGCGTTTCCACCCCTAACGCATTATTTTGCGTTTACACCTCGCACCCCGCGTTACTCCGGTTGCTTTGAAAGATGGAAGTTGGAGGCCACTGCATCGGTTCGTCGGAATTTGACGAGCTACTCGATAAAGGCCCCGTCGTCTACGGCCGATGGATAGGCCGCACTATCGATGCGAACAAGTGGTCGCAGCCGAAGATCATCGCCCTGTGCAAGCGGGTGATCTCTCAGGACAAAAGCTACGTTCACAGCTCCCAGCTTTCACAGCTCAGGATCGGTGGGCTCAAAAGCCCTGGACCTAGAAGCATCTCGGTGATCGTTTATCTGATGTTCGCTATAGACGACTTTCAGAAAGGGATCGTGCGAGATGACTCTCCCGACTGGACAGGACTAGAAGATCTGATCCAGGACGCCACGGTCATGAGAGACGATGACGGCAATCCAGCCAGCATCGGTTATCACTTCGAGGTGTTTTGTGGCTGGCGGATGCCACCCGGCCCGGTTGCTCACCACCAGTTCTCAGACAGTGATGCAGAAGTTTTGAGCAAGTCTGCTGGCAAGTACATCAGAAACCTGATGGCTGCTGAACGTATGGACCTGATCGACGACTTGGACAGGTTGAAAAAGGCTTTTTCTACTGATAAAACCCTGCAAACAAAGTTCGGTGAGGTGGTTATGGGCCAGGACTACTGGTCTGCAGACGAGATTACGGACAATATCCAAAATATGACTTCAGTGTTGAAGGATGTTTTCAATCAAAGCAGAAAAGTGGAAGAGTTGATAAAACAACTCAGCTAAACTAGGTCATAATAGAATTAGGCTATTGCACTGACAACTGGGCTGGATAGAACCTCATTGTCGAGGTGTTGATTTTCATGCCTATTTCTTCAGCGACCAAAACAAAGGGTCCAGTCAAGGATTTTCTTCCAGCAAGTTTCAAGCTACAGCTTGAAAAAGAGGCTCAGGAAGCAGAACAGCGTAAGAAGCTATCTGATGGTCCTGGTCGTTATTTGCGAGCACCTAAAGAGGAAGTGAACGACAAGGGCAAGGTGATTGGGCCTGGTTCTGTGGAGTTCAGGATTCTGAGTGAGGCAGAATTCGGGTTCTCGCTGTGGTACGAAACTGCAGAAGGTGGTCGCGCATGTAAGCGTTGGCTTTCAGAGGATTTGATTGCACAAGGGATTGAAGGTGGGAAGATCCCTGACGATCAAATCCCTGAAAAGTGCGAGCGTTTCCCTAAGAGCAAGCAACCAAAGATCTCGAAGGTGCTGTCGATGTTGGTTTACAACATCACTGAAAGCTCTAAAGCTGACAAGCACGTCTTCCAAATTTGGGATCTGGACAAGTCCACAATGATGGAGCAGTTCGCCAGTGCTTGCGGTTCTCCAAACTTTGGGTATCCGACTGGCTACGACTTTATCTGGACTCGTAGCGGTCAGATGCAGGAAACAAAGCACACATTGCAGCCACAACCCCCCTACGACCTGCCTGAAGACATTCTGAACGCCTTCGAGGCCCTGGATGTCAATCTAAAGGCACACGCTGCTGGAGCGCCTCTGGATGAGGTTTGGGGCGACATTGAAAAACGTCAGGACTGATTGAGTTCTTGGGGGAGCATCAACTCCCCCGCGTTTTTTCTTGAGGTAGCCCGATGATTTTGCGACCACGAATCGAATCGATCCCTAAATACGACAGTGTTCGTGGAAGCCTGGAGGGGAACAGGTTCTACAAAACACCGCTCGGATTCATGCCTAGCGTAACCACCATATTACGCGATGATAAGAAGTTCGAGCCCTGGCGAAAGTATGTCGGGGAAAAGAAAGCGAACACGATTCTTCAGCAAGCCTCAGCGCGTGGCACCTGGACCCATGATTGTTCAGAGCAGTACCTGCTAACAGGAGCAATCCCTGACTACCACTACATTTATCAGCCGTGGTGGAATTCAATGAAGCCTTTTTTGGACTGCATTGATCATACGTTGATGACTGAAGGTTGTCTGTGGAACGCTGATCGATATGCCGGTGCTGCTGATTGCATCGCGTATCTCAAGAACTGCGAAATGTTCCCTGACGCAAACCCTGATGAGCCTGTATTGATCGACTTCAAGACGGCTAACAAGCCCATTGATGGTCCGAAACTTTACGGTTATGAGTTACAGGTAAGCGCCTACATAAAAGCAGC
>PYIJ01054734.1_pt1 | contig 15772 bp, 14 predicted proteins | sample 3578051 | NCBI WGS metagenome assembly PYIJ01 (sample SAMN08408021, study PRJNA431606) | Marine metagenome isolate SA_KN192-05_S13_5m, whole genome shotgun... | biome: marine; feature: oceanic pelagic zone; material: water; isolation source: surface water sample, 0.2-0.8 um fraction ... | reverse complement strand
GTCCGCATTTGTCGCAGGCTTTTCAAATGAATCCACATGCCAGCAACCATCCCGGGAACGCCAGCGATTGTCTCCAGCACAACTGCTCTGTGGCCGTAGCGACGAGCGAAGAATTTGTCTGCTAAAAATCGAAAAAACATCGTTTGTGTTTTCGCAAAGGCGTTTGAAATGTCGGTCTTCATTGGTGATTGCCGGTTAGTGTCAAAAACAGTATCTAGACCACCTGAGATGAGGGCGTCGGCTTCTTATTAGGGAACTCGTGTTGGTCTTTCCGTCCAGCAACGCTGCTGGGTTGCTGGAGGCATGGGTGTATGAGGTTAATCTTTTGTTACGATCGGTAACGTAACCTTTAGCCATTAAAGAGACAATCGAATAGAAATATATTAATACTTTCCTAATAGTGGTTAGTCATCTTCCGCGGACAAACTGTTCTACCGAGGGCGTTCAAACCTTCATTACCAGTTCAATTCAAGTCGAAGTCGCCGATAGGGAACTACGTAGCAGGAGATGGGGAGGGCTTTGAATGGTACCCGGGATCGGACTCGAACCGATACGGTATTTCTACCGGGGGATTTTGAATCCCCTGCGTCTACCAATTTCGCCACCCGGGCAGGGACAAAAAAACAGGCGTGTTTTGAGGTTGGCGATTCTGCACAAGCCGGGTTGCAGTTACAATAGTCACCATTCCCATGGTCGGTAAAGCCATTGCACCTTTCGGATTTTGATTATCACCTGCCCGAGCAACTCATCGCTCAGCACCCAGCGCAAGAGCGCACGTCGTCGCGTTTGCTGCAACTGGCCGACGGCCGAGAGTTGCATGGCGCCTTTGCAGATTTGAAGGACATTCTTAACCCCGGCGACTTGCTGGTTTTGAACGATACCCGCGTGGTCAAAGCGAGGTTGCAGGCGGTGAAGGATTCTGGCGGCAGTGCGGAGATCTTACTCGAAAAGGTCTTGTTGCCTTCGGTCGACGCTGCAGCGGTAGCGAGCAATGAGGCTTTGTGCCAAGTGCGTGTGAGCAAGCCGCTCAAGAACGGTCGCAGACTGTTGGTGCATGATGCGGTCATCGAGTGTCTCGGTCGGCAGGGTGAGTTTTATCACCTGCGATTTCCCCAGCCGGTGTTCGACTTTCTGCAGGCATTTGGTGAACTGCCGCTGCCACCCTACATAAAGCGCGGCGAGTCAGCCCACGACGAGACGATCGACGAGGCGCGGTATCAAACCGTCTTTGCGCGCCACCCAGGTGCGGTTGCTGCGCCCACGGCAGGACTGCACTTTTCCGAGAGCTTTTTGGTCCAGCTACAGCAGCAAGGTGTGGGTGTGGCCTATGTCACCCTGCATGTGGGGGCGGGCACTTTTCAGCCCGTGCGCAAGGAAAATCTGTCAGCTCACATCATGCACGAAGAGCACTACCAGATTCAGTCCGACGTGGTGGAGCAAATACGCCGTACCAAGGCAGATGGTGGGCGTGTGGTGGCCGTAGGAACAACAGTCATCCGCACTCTTGAAGCCGCTGCAACACACGGCCCGCTGCAGCCAAGATCTGGCGCGACGCGCCTGTTTATCACACCGGGATTCGAGTTTCGGGTGGTAGACGCGCTGGTGACTAATTTTCACCTACCCAAATCGACGCTGATGATGCTCGTCTGCGCTTTCGGGGGTTATCAAGATGTCATGGCCGCCTATCGCGCCGCGGTGATTGAGCAGTATCGTTTTTTCAGCTATGGCGATGCCATGTTTATCGAGAGAGCCAATGTTTGAGCTATTAGCCAAAGACGGTGCAGCAAGACGCGGTGAACTTACCTTGCCCCATGGCAAGGTGCAGACGCCGGTTTTTCAAGCGGTCGGGACCTACGGCACGGTCAAGGCGATGACGCCCGAGGACCTGCGCGGTACCGGTACGCAAATGCTGTTGGGCAATACCTTTCACCTCATGCTGCGGCCTGGTGATGAGCGCATTCGTGACTTGGGCGGCCTGCACGAATTCATGCAGTGGAATGCCCCGATTCTGACCGACAGCGGTGGCTTTCAGGTATTTAGCTTGGGCGATCTGCGCAAGATGACAGAGCACAGCGTGGTATTTCGTTCGCCAGTCAATGGCGACAAGGTTGAGTTAACACCCGAGTCGTCCATTCGTGTGCAGGGCAATCTGGGTTCAGATGTGGTCATGGTATTGGACGAGTGTACCGCGCATCCGGCAACTCACGCACAGGCTAAGGCGTCTATGGAGCTTTCCATGCGCTGGGCCGCGCGCTGCAAAACCACCTTTGAACAAGAGCAAGCAAGCAGCATGAACCCAGGCTCGAAACTTTTCGGCATCGTGCAGGGGGGGATGTTCGAAGATCTGCGCAGCGAAAGTCTGCAAAATCTTCAGCAAATTGAGTTCGACGGCTACGCCATTGGCGGGCTCTCTGTGGGTGAGAGCAAGGAAGACATGAATCGCGTGCTCGGGCACATAACGCCGGAAATGCCCGAGCATAAACCACGCTATTTGATGGGGGTGGGTACGCCAGAAGATCTGGTCCGCGCAGTGGGGCGAGGCGTAGACATGTTCGACTGCGTCATGCCAACCCGCAATGGCCGCAATGGATACCTGTTCACCTCAACTGGCGTGGTGAAAATTCGCAACGCAAAACACAAGAACGCCGATATTGCCCTTGATGAGAACTGCGACTGTTATACCTGCAGTCATTTCTCGCGAGCGTATTTACATCACTTAGATCGCTGCGGTGAAATGCTCGGTGCCATGCTGATGACCCGCCATAACCTGCACTTCTACCATCATCTGATGGCTCAATTGCGTGGGTCTATTGAAACCGGTACATTTCGCAACCTCGCGACATCCCTACAAAACCAATGGAATTGTGACCATGAACTTGTTTGAAACCACCGCTCAAGCCGCAGAGGCAGCAGGTGCCGGTCCTGATACCGGCCTGATCAACCTCATCATGCTCGGCGGCTTCGTCGTTATTTTTTACTTCCTGTTGATTCGTCCACAAAACAAGCGCCGTAAAGAACACGACGCATTGGTGAGCGGACTTAGCAAGGGTGACGAGGTCGTGACAGCGGGCGGCATCGTAGGGCAGATCACCAAGGTTGAAGACGAGTTCGTCAAAGTACAAATTGCTGATGGACTTGAAATGCGAGTTCAAAAGTCCTCGGTGGGCGCCACGCTACCAAAGGGCACCATTAAGTCGCTGGACTGAGGATGGCCGGTAATGTTGCGGACGGTTGGCAAATAGCCAACGAACGCACTCGACACTTTGCGTCACCGCACCTGTAAAGCACCAAGCATTTGGCTGTTTTGATGACAGCACCAGCAAATAGAGGACTCCATGAGAAACGATGAGACCAATTCGCAAGGCACCGGTGAGCCCGGCTCGACTTTGCTTGGCGCTCCCTCTCGACGTGGACCCATGAACGTCTTCCCAGCGTGGAAGTACACGCTAATCGCGTTCGTCTGTGCACTCGGTCTGATTTATGCCGCGCCCAATGTGTTCCAGCCTGACGCCGCGGTTCAGGTACGCGCTCTCGACGGCGACAGCCCCGTTGGCGCGGCTGATCAAGCGCAGATCACTTCAGCGCTGGCACAAGCTGGTATCGACGTTATTGGCTTGGAAGACGATGGCAATTCGCTGATTGTGCGTTTAGCCCAGGAGGGTGAGCAGCTTAGTGCCCGCGAACTCATCGCTGAAACCGTGAATGTGGGTTCCGTCGACTATGTGGTTGCGCTAGCCCAAGCACCCACCACTCCACAGTGGCTGCAAGATCTTGGCGGCAAACCCATGTCGTTGGGTCTTGATTTGTTCGGTGGCGCCCACTTCCTGTTGCAGGTGAACATGGAGGATTACATCGCTGGGGTGGTGGATAACAGCGCGGAAGGCATGCGCGACACTCTGATTGATGGGCGAATTCGTTTCCTCCCGAACCGCAACTGGATCGATGGTCGAACCATCAGCATTGGCTTTCGCGACGATGAAACCCGCGAGGAAGCCAAGGCCGCCTTGGTGGACTACCAAGACTTTATCGTGCAGGAACGAGAGGTTGCTGGAGATTTCATTCTCAGGTTCACGCTCACCGAAGACAAAATACGGGCTTTAGAAGACCGAGCCATCAGTCAGAACCTCACCAGCTTGCGCAATCGCGTTAACGAGCTCGGGGTTTCTGAGCCCCAAGTTCAGCGCCTAGGACGTTCCAGAATTGTCGTCGATCTACCCGGTATTCAGGACAGTGCCCGCGCCAAGGAGATTCTTAACAAGTTTGCCAACTTAGAGTTCCGTCTCGAGGCACTGCCGCGAGCGCGTAAGTCGCAGATAGAAACCTACGAATACGAAGGGCGCGTGCAGGACATCATGCGTCGTAACATTGTGACCGGTAACAACGTGCAAGACGCGCAGCAGTCTTATGATCCTGATACCAGCCAACCCCAGGTGAGTATTGAGCTGGATAACGAAGGCGGCCGCAAAATGCATGCCTCGACAAAAGACAATATTGGCCGGTCCATGGCGATTCTTTTTATCGAGCAGAAGCCCAGAGTGCGTCAGGTAGTGCGCGACGGTGAAACCCTAGAAGAGTACTACACCGTTGAGGAACGACGCCTGATCAGCGTGGCGACGATTCAAGCTGCCCTTGGCTTCAGTTTTCGCATCACTGGTTTGGGCTTGCGCGAGGCCCAAGACTTGGCCTTGCTGTTGCGCGCGGGTGCACTGGCTGCGCCGATGTACATTGTCGAGGAGCGCACCGTGGGTGCCCAGCTTGGTGACGAGAACATTCGGCGCGGCTGGCAGTCCGTGGCAATTGGTTTCGCCCTTGTGCTGGCCTTTATGATTTTTTATTACCGAGGTTTTGGTTTGGCGGCTAACGTCGCGCTGACGGCGAACCTAACACTATTGGTCGCGATCATGTCGATACTGGGAGCCACGCTGACGTTGCCGGGCATCGCCGGTATTGTTCTGACCGTGGGTATGGCGGTTGATGCCAATGTGCTGATCTTTTCTCGCATTCGTGAAGAGCTAAAAAATCATCCCCCGCAGATGGCGATACAGGCCGGTTTTGATAGGGCACTGCTGACCATTACCGATGCTAACGTCACGACCTTTTTTGTCGCCATCATCCTACTTTCAATTGGCAGCGGGCCGGTGCGCGGCTTTGCTGTCACTTTAGCCGTAGGCATCGTGACCTCAATGTTTACTGCCATCATGGTCACCCGGGCGCTGATAAATTTGATCTACGGCGGCCGCAAGTTGGAGTCAATCAAGATATGAGTGATTCCCAAGCAAGGACTTTTCAAATCGATTTTATGGGCAAACGCCTGATAGCCATGGTGTTATCCGCCGTTGTGCTTGCCGCCGCGCTGGGTTCAATGGTCGTCCAGGGACTGAATCTCGGTTTGGATTTTACCGGTGGCTCACTGGTAGAGGTAAAGCTGGCCGAGAAGGTAGACCCTCAAACCGTGCGTGGCTACCTCGTGAACGCTGGTTTTAGCAACGGCACCGTACAAACGTTTGGTTCCGATGAAGATCTGCTGATTCGCGTACCGCCGCAAGAAGAGCTTGGAATCGCCGGTCAGGTCGGGCTGGGCGATGAGATATTCGCAGCCCTGGATTCCCAGTATCCAGGCATCGTTCTGCAGCAGTCCAACTACGTTGGCCCGGCGGTAGGAGATGAACTCGCCGAAGATGGTGGCCTTGCGCTGCTTACCGCGTTGCTGGTGGTCATGCTTTACATCTTGTTCCGATTCACTAAGCAGTTTTCCGTTGGTGCCGTAGTGGCGCTGGCTCACGATGTCATCATCGTGCTGGGGTGCTTCTCCATCTTTGGATGGACTTTCGACCTTACCGTGCTGGCAGCGCTGCTCGCTGTCATTGGCTACTCGCTTAACGATACCATCGTAGTCAGCGACAGAATACGCGAAAACTTCCGTCGTGCTCGCCGCGGCGCCCCGGTCGATATCATCAACGAAGCCCTAAATCAGACCTTGGGACGCACCTTGGTCACATCACTGACCACATTGTTCGTGTTGCTGGCTCTGCTGTTTGCCGGCGGCGAAGTAATACGTGGGTTTGCGACAGCGTTATCCATTGGTGTGGTGATCGGTACCTACTCGTCGATCTACGTCGCGGCCAATGTGCTGTTGGCGATGAACATATCGCGTGAGGACCTGCTCGTGCCTGAGCCTGAGCAGGATGGTAATGAGGATGGAAGTTTCCCCTAGTTAGCGGGCTAGGCTTTGAGCGCCTGAATAAAGCTCTTAAAGCACTTTGGATTGGCGGCAACGATGTCGCCGGTCTCCCAGAATTTCTCGCCGCCAGATAAATCGCTGATAAACCCTCCGGCTTCACGAACCAGCACTATGCCTGCAGCGGTATCCCATTTACTTAATCCCATCTCCCAAAAGCCGTCCATGCGCCCGGCGGCCACATAGGCAAAGTCTAATGCGGCGCTACCCGACCGGCGGATACCGCGGCAGGTGCCGGTGAGGGTTTGCAGCGATCTCGAATAGTCCCCAATACGCGACATGCTGCCCGGCGGTATACCCGTGCCGAGCACGCAATCCTCTAGTTTGGCGCGGGTAGTGACGCGAATACGCTTGCCGTTGAGCTGTGCGCCGCTGCCGCGGCTGGCGACAAATTCCTCGCCGCGCACTGGATCGACAATCACCCCATGCTCGTGATGCAAGCCCTTCATGACGCCAATGGATACGGCAAAGTGGGGGATGCCCTGCAAAAAATTCAGCGTGCCGTCGAGGGGGTCGATAACCCAGGTAAATTCCGAGTCGCCGCTCTGCTCGCCGGATTCCTCCGCTAAAATTCGGTGGGTTGGGTAGGTTTCGCGGATTTGTTCGATGATAATCTCTTCCGCCCTGCGGTCGATATTCGAAACAAAGTCGTTGTGGCGTTTTTCTTGGATCTGGAATTGATCCGGGCGATCCATGCTTCTGGCCAAATAGTCGGCGGCTTTACGTGCCGCGCGTAGCGCGATGTTGGCCATGGGTTGCATAGGGGTGTGTCCTGTCGAAAAGGCAACGCATGCTAAAGGCACTTGCGCGTCAAGCCAAGCGGTGAGCGAACTCCGAGGGCGCGCAAGACTAAACAAACCGCAATCTGTCGATAAATACCGTGAGGAAGTGAGTGAATTGAACAGTCTTTTTCAACGCCTGCGCATCGTGCTGGTCGAGCCAAGTCACCCAGGCAACATCGGTGGTGCGGCTCGGGCAATGAAGACCATGGGATTGCAGCGATTGGTGTTGGTGAATCCAGCGCGTTTTCCTGATCCGCAAGCCGATTGGCGTGCCGCCGGGGCGATGGATGTACTCGATAGCGCTCAATTAGTACCAGACGTTTCGACCGCTGTTGCCGGCTGCCATTACGTGGTGGGCACAAGTACCCGGGCGCGGGCGATACCTTGGCCTGCCGTGCTCGCTAGAGATCTGGGTCCGGTGCTGGCCGAGCAAGCACCGGACGCGGAAATCGCGATACTGTTTGGTCGCGAAGACAGCGGCCTAACCAACGAAGAACTGCAGCGCTGTCATACCCATCTGCAAATTCCTTCCTCCAAGGTTTATGGATCTCTAAACTTGGCCATGGCAGTGCAAGTCATTTGCTACGAGATTTTTCAGTATCTTGAAAAAGCGGAAATTCAGATTTCTGGCGATAACAGGCAAGCGGATTCAGCGCTGCCCGGAAGAGGCAGTCGAATCTGGGATAAAGATCCTGCGACAGGTCAGCAACTCGACGGGCTGCTTGAACATGTCGAAGCATTGGCGGTTAAGACCGGGTTCGTAGATGCAGACAAGCCCGGTAACACCTTGACTCGGTTAAGGCGCCTGTTCATGCGACAGCAACTGGATGAGACTGAGGTGCAAATCCTGCGCGGTTTGCTACGGGCGATAGAAGGCAAGTAGGGTCGGGGGCAGTTTTGTGAATTTTATTCGGTTTTTTTGCTGAGTTGATGGACGCGAAGGACTTGCATTTTCGAGCCTGCCAAGGTGAACTTGTAAACATGAGAAAAATCGTCATCGTCAACAGCAAGGGTGGTTCAGGAAAAACCACGATTGCCATTAACCTCGCCGCAACGCTTGCGGCTGAAGGTGGTACGCCAGCATTGCTCGATTTAGATCCTCAAGGCTCATCGACTCGTTGGCTGGGACAACGTCCTGCAGACCGGCCGGTCATCACTGGAATCGAAGGGTTTCGGAGCAACGGCGCTGCAACCCGAAGCTTTCAGTTGTCTCCACCTAATGACTGTACGGCGCTGATCATTGATAGCCCCGCAGGACTTGATCGCCGCGGCCTCGAAGCAGCAACGCGTAATGCGGACGCCATATTGATGCCCGTGATGTCTTCTGATATCGATATTCATGCGGCTACACACTGTATTGCCGATTTGTTGCTCGGCGAGAGAAGCGGAACGAAGGCAAAACGCATCGGCATCGTTGCCAATAGGGTCAAACCTAATACACGAGGTAGCAAGCGGCTCAAAAATTTTCTCAACAACTTTGACATCCCTGTGGTCGCCACGCTGCGTGACTCAGTCAACTACAGTCGCAGCGCAGAAACCGGTCTAGGCCTGACTGAAATGCCTAGCTGGCAGGTACAAAAAGATCTCGAAGCTTGGGAGCGCTTAGTGGCTTGGGCTTGTCCTGCCGATAACGTTAGCCTCAGTGCGTCGCGTGAGTCGCGAGGACCAATGAGAGCCGGTCTTGGTGGGGTCGTGCGACTGGCCTTCAGTCGCCAGTCGTAGCGTTGGTTAACGCAGCTATTGGTTGAGCTCCCTGAATCGAAAGGCCGGTAACCGGGCGTAATGCCCACAGTCCGGTAAAGTTTCGTTGAACTGATCATTTCTCGCTGGGCCACAAAGCCTTCATCGTTGGGGCCTCGCTAGCCTCTAACCGAATCAAAAAACGCAACCGAGCCACCTCGCATGAGCAGCCCAATTTATCTCGACTATGCGGCTTCAACGCCAACCGACCCGGTCGTTGCAGATGCGATGCATCAGCACCTGTGTCTGGGTGGAAACTTCGCCAACCCAGCGTCCCGCGGGCATGTCTACGGCTGGCAGGCTGATGAGGCGGTTGAATCCGCCCGCGCTGCAGTGGCACAGATTCTCAATGCGAATCCGCGGGAAATCGTTTGGACTTCAGGCGCGACTGAGTCCGACAATTTAGCGATCAAGGGCCTGATGTCCCGCGGTTTGCGCACTGGGCGCAAACATATCGTCACCAGCGCGATAGAGCACAAGGCGATCTTGGACACCTGCGCATGGATGGAGGATCAAGGGTTCTCTGTTTCCTATCTGCAGGCTAGTGCTACCGGCGCGATAACGCCGGCTCAAGTGCAGGCGGCGCTGCGTGATGACACCCTGCTGGTAACGGTGATGCAGGTGAATAACGAGCTGGGCAGCATCAGCGATATTGCGGGCATCGCCAAGCTGTGCCGGGAGAGGGGGGTAATCAGTCATACGGACGCCGCGCAGAGTTTTGGCAAAATACCCGTCGATGTGCAGGCTCTTGGGGTGGATTTGCTGTCGCTCTCGGCTCATAAAATTTATGGCCCAAAGGGCATTGGTGCGCTTTACGTGCGGCGCCAAGACGGATTGAAATTGGACGCCCAAGTACACGGTGGCGGGCACGAAATGGGGATGCGCTCTGGCACGCTGCCAACCCACCAGATTGTGGGATTGGCAGCGGCGGCGCAGCTGATGCACGATGAGATGGCCGAGCAAACCCAGCGCATTGGCGCGCTGCGGGATCGCTTTGTCAGTCACCTGCAGCAAATGCCCAGTGTTCATTTGAATTCAGACCCTTCGGTTTGTATCCCACAAATCGTCAACGTTGCGTTTGGCGGAGTTGATGGGGAGACACTGCTGCTGGCGTTGAATGAGCTGGCGATTTCTACTGGCTCTGCCTGCAACTCGGCAAGTGTTGAACCATCCCACGTGTTGACCGGAATCGGGCTGTCTCGAGCGCTTGCCGATGCCTCGTTGCGATTCAGTTTCGGGCGCTACACACGGACCACTGACATTGATCAGGCAGCCACCTACTTAACCGCGGTGCTGGGTCGATTGCGTCAATAGTCCGCCCGCGTATAATACGCGCCCTCGACGCTCTTTGAGGTCGAGTTTCTTATTAAAATTAGATACATAGCGTGTCTTCCAAGAAAGCATGAGCGCCAGTTAGCTGTGCCGATTCTCGTCGAGACGAACCTATGATGGTCATCGGCGTTTAATGCGACTGCCGCATCTTGGTTGTGCCCGAAATGCGCGCGGTGAAAGGCGTGGACGACATGTCGGTATCAGATACTCATACGGAGATGGCTATGGGAATGGAGCGTACTTTTTCAATAGTTAAGCCAGATGCGGTAGCCCGCAACTTGATCGGCGAGATCTACTCGCGTTTCGAGAAAGGTGGCTTACGGATCGTCGCATCGAAAATGCTTCATCTCAGCGAAGAGCAGGCCGGTGGATTTTACGCCGAGCACGATGGCAAGCCGTTTTACGCAGACCTGTGTGCCTACATGCGCTCTGGTCCGGTTATGGTGCAGGTGTTGGAGGGCGAAGACGCAATAGCTACGAATCGTCGTCTGATGGGTGCGACCAACCCCAAGGAAGCTGATCCGGGCACGATTCGGGCGGACTTTGCTGAATCCATAGATGCCAACGCCGTACACGGATCAGACAGCCCGGAATCGGCAGCGCGTGAGATCGCGTTCTTTTTCGCCGATGCCGAAATCATCTCTCGCAGCTAAGTAGCGCACGAAAGAGAAGATCCTTGGCCACTAAGCGCAATCTATACGGTTTAGACCGCGGTCAGCTGGAGGCGCTGTTTCAGGAACTCGGCCTGCAGGCGTTTCGCGGCAGGCAGATCATGAAATGGGCCTATCACCAAGGCACGATCGATTTTGCCGCGATGACGGATCTGCCGCTGAAAACGCGCCTGTGGCTGCAAGAGCACTGCAGTTGGGAGTTGCCCCATGTCCATGATCGTTATCTGTCGAAGGACGGCACAGTGAAATGGCTTATTCGCATAGGTCAGGGTGATCTTGTTGAAACGGTACTGATACCGGACAAAGGACGGAACACGTTATGTGTTTCCTCGCAAGTCGGCTGCGTGCTCGACTGTAGTTTTTGCTCCACCGGCAAGCAGGGCTTTAATGGCAATCTGAACGCAGCGGAAATTGTTGGCCAGATGGCCATTGCCAATGCCTATCTTGCAGGAAAATCGGAGTCCGTTACTAATGTCGTGCTGATGGGTATGGGCGAGCCACTGCTGAACTTCGATGCCGTACTCGCTGCGACCAATATCATGATGGACGACCATGCCTTCGGACTGTCGAAACGTCGTGTCACTATCAGCACGGCAGGGGTTGTACCCGGTATCGAGAAACTGCAGCAGCATACGGATGTATCCCTTGCCATCTCACTGCACGCACCGACTGATGAACTGCGCAGCACGCTGGTGCCGATCAATAAAAAATATCCTATCGCTAAGTTGCTGGACGCCTGCCGCGACTACGTCGAGTACTTAGGACCTGCGCGCAAACTAGTCATCGAGTATACATTGATGCGCGGTGTGAACGATCAGCTTCACCACGCCAAGTCGTTAGTAAAAGTGCTGCAAAAGCTGCGCTGCAAAATTAATCTTATTCCGTTCAATCCTTTTCCCGGCTCAGGATACGAGCGACCTGAAGACAGCGATATTTATGCATTCCAAACCGTGCTTATGCGGGCAGGGTTCGTCACCATGATCCGCACCACGCGGGGTGACGACATTGACGCCGCCTGCGGGCAACTGGTGGGTATGGTTGATGACCGGACGAAAAGACAGCAGCGGTACCGCGATCGCTTAGACCAAGAAATACCGGCCATGCAGGTTCACTGATGACCCAGACGTCGAGCAAAATGGATGGTGGCGCGGGCCAGGTCTTTATTGATGGTCGAGAGGCCTTGGGCATCACTCAGGAGCAGGCCGCCGACAGCCTAAACCTTTCGGTTGGCGTGATAAAAGCGATTGAAAACGATGACGCTGACAGCCTGCCGGATATTGTCTACGTCAACGGTTACATTCGCTCCTACGCCAAACTGCTGGGCATTGCATCCCAGCCGTTGATCGATGCTTGGCGAGCACAGCATGTCATGTCCAAAGATGAGGTGGCGCCGCTAAATTCATCGACAGACGGCGCCAAGGTCGACGCTGTCAACGTGAGGCCCATGAAGATGGGCCGCTGGGCGCTCGTCGCCTTGGGGCTGTCCGCGATTTTTGTTTACTTCGTGGGCATCACCGATGACGCTGCCATGCCAGACCCCCCCCTGCAAGCAATAGCGAGCGTTAGCAGTGTTGCTGAGCCGTCTGATATGGGGGCTCAAGCCGATGTGGCTGAGGAAACCAGAGCAGATGAGGTGACGGCACCTAACGGCGAGCGGGACTCAACTGTCGCAGAAATGACCGCTGATGAAGCCTCGTTAGCTGAACCGGTTGTCGATGAGGCGCTGGGGGGCGAAACCGCAAGCGAGGATAACTTAAGCATTGGCCCGCTAGCTCTACAAGTGACTGGGCAAGAAGAAAAGACACAAGAAAATGCAGAAGAAACTCCCGAAGCAGCAGCGGAGATAGCTGAAGAAGCAACCGAAGAAAGAGCACAAGAAGCAACGGCAGAAACAACAGAAGAAACAACAGAAGAAAGTCTGCAAGACATGGCGGCAGGGAGCGTTGCCGAAGAGATGAATCTGGAGATTATTCCCGGTGCTATCGCTGCCATCGAATCAAGCTCTTTAGCACCGGACGAAGAAGTCGCCCAGATCGATGCAGATGTTTCGCAGGCTGAGCCAGAACGCGAAGTGGCGAAGGCATTTGCCCTACCGCGGTTGACCGAGTTTGGCGACCACACCATTGAATTAACGTTCAGCGAAGACTGCTGGTTCGAGATTCGCACCATTGACGGAGAACTGCTTTATGCAGACCTCGGTCGATCAGGCCAAAGCCGACGCTACGTAGGGGCCGCACCGTTCCGGATCAAGCTTGGCTTCAGTCCGGGCGCAATCTTGGCGTATAACGGCGAACTTATCGATCTTGCGCCCCATACACGCCAAGAAGTTGCGCGTGTACTGCTCAGTGAGCAGGCGGCGGAAGACCTGCAAGAAGGGCAAAGGGAACAAGAGCCGAACGAGGAGCAAGAGCCGCAAGAGTCCGATGTCGAAGAACCCATAAGTTCAGCAAGGGCGATATCACTGTGGTGAAAGCAGTCAGAGGCATGCGCGATATTCTGCCAAACCAGGGGCGGCGCTGGGATCTGGTCGAGCAAAAGCTGACCCGCGTGCTGCAACAGCATGCCTATGAAGCAATCCGTCTGCCCTTACTGGAATTTACCGAGCTTTTCGCGCGAGGGGTTGGCGAGGCCACAGATATCGTTGAAAAAGAGATGTACACCCTCGCGGATCGAGATGGCGACTCGCTGTCCTTACGTCCTGAGGGAACCGCAAGTAGCGTGCGCATGCTGCAGGAACACGGCCTGCTGTATAACCAGACCCAGCGCGTCTATTACGCCGGCCCGATGTTTCGATACGAAAAGCCGCAAAAGGGCCGCTATCGACAGTTCTACCAAATCGGCGCAGAGGCCTATGGTTTTACAGGGCCTGATATTGATGCAGAGCTGATTGGCTTGGCATGGGCCTGCTGGCAGGGACTGGGTGTTGAATCCATGGTGAACCTCGAGATTAACACGCTGGGTTCAAGCGAAGACCGGCAGCAATATCGCACAGCACTGGTCGAATTTTTAACGCCAAAGTCGGAACAATTGGATGACGACAGCCGGCGGCGCCTCAAGACGAATCCCATGCGTATCTTGGACAGCAAAAACCCAGTGACCCAGGCGCAGCTTAACGATGCGCCGAAGCTGCCGGATTTCGTTGACGCGCAAAGCCGCGAGCACTACGAAGGCCTGAAACAGCTATTGGTAGCGATGCAGATCCCCTTTCGGGAAAATCCAAACCTGGTGAGAGGTCTCGACTATTACACCCACACGGTCTTTGAATGGGTTACGCAAGATCTTGGGTCGCAGGGAGCGGTTTGTGCTGGGGGTCGGTACGACGGCTTGGTGGAGCGTCTTGGGGGGCGGGCCACCCCCGGTGTTGGCTTTGCCATCGGGCTAGATCGCGTGGTGCTATTGCATGAAATCGCCGAAGCAAATGCCGAGCCAGAGTCCGAGGACAGATCGGCCGATGTATATCTCTGCGTCACGCAGCCGGAATGTAATGGCGCTGCACTGGTGGTAGCCAATGCACTGCGCGCCGCGCTACCAACACTGCGAGTTCGCCAGCATATGGGCGGCGGTAACTTGAAAAAGCAGCTGAAAAAAGCCGATGCTTGCGGAGCGGTTGCCGCTATCTTGATTGACGATGACTCTCTGGATCAGCGGACGCTGACGATAAAACACTTGCGCGATGCCAGCATGGGACAGCAGACGCTGGCTTTCGATGCCGGCATCGCCCGGCTGCAGCAACTCTAGGCCACAGATTCCTAGAATTCCGCGACACGACGTGAGCGGCGAGAGATCGGCAAAGCACTTAGAAAGTCGTGCCTGCATTCATAGGAAGGGTATAAGTCGCAGGGATCTGTGACAAAATAGCGCCCGCTCAATGGAGCGGTAGGAATAGCGTTATTGCGTTTGACGACGTGATCAGGATTAAAGCAAGCGAAGGATTGGGGGCAACAGTGGCTGAATACATGAGCGATGAAGAACAGATAAATCGCTTCAATGAGTGGTGGAAAGAAAATGGTATGGCGCTGCTTGTTGCAGTGGGCTTGGCCATTGCGGGCATCGTGGGCTGGAATATTTACTCTGATAGTCGTCAAGAACGCATCGAGGCGAGTACGGCCCTTTATGCGAAGTATGTTGACGCCACGGCGGAAGCCAAGGAAGCCCTTGCTGAGCAGATCAAAACCGAATTCCCCAGTACCAGTGTGCGCTCCTTGGTGGCGCTGGCTGAAGCGAAAAAAGCAGCAGATGAGGGTGATTTGGCGGCAGCCGCTCAGGCACTGATGGAAGCCCGTGATGCCGCCCCGGACGCACTGCTAGCAGAACTTGCCATGATTCGCTTGTCCAAGGTGCAGTACGCTCAAGGCGACGCGCAAAGTGCGCTGGCAACGCTTCAGGCTATCCGCAACGCGGGCTACCGATCCTGGGCGTTGGAGCTGACGGGCGATATTTATCTCGCCGAGGGCCAAACCGAGCAGGCCTATGCGGCCTACAGCACTGCAATGGACAGCCTAGATGGCGATGCCAATAGGCCGCTGCTTGAGATCAAACGCGACAATGCGGCTCCGGCTGATGGCGAATTCTCGGTATTTGCGAAGCCGCTAGATCAAGCCTTAAAGCGTGCACGCGATACGTTGGCAACCGACAATAACGTTGAAATCGCACCCGAGGAATAAGGCGCTCACGATGAGAGAATTACAAAGTCGTGCTGACGGCCTCTCAGGCTCTTGGCTTCGTCAACTCGCGCTGCTTGTGGTGGTTTCAATGCTCAGCGGATGTGCCGCATTTTCTTGGATTCCTGGCGTTGGCGATGACGACGATGATGATGAGAATACAGATCCTGCGAAGCTCGTAGATTTCGTCGCTGAGGTGAAGGTTGAGCGCCAGTGGAAAGTCAAAGTCGGTGCGGGACTCGGTAAAAAGTACATTCGGCTGCAGCCATTGATTGCCGCCGAGCGCGTGGTAGCAGCCGATGCTTTCGGCGGTGTTGCTGCGTTTGATCGATTTTCCGGCAAGCAACT
>PYIJ01438697.1_pt1 | contig 15831 bp, 17 predicted proteins | sample 3578051 | NCBI WGS metagenome assembly PYIJ01 (sample SAMN08408021, study PRJNA431606) | Marine metagenome isolate SA_KN192-05_S13_5m, whole genome shotgun... | biome: marine; feature: oceanic pelagic zone; material: water; isolation source: surface water sample, 0.2-0.8 um fraction ... | reverse complement strand
AGACCTTCTCCTAACTTCTTCGTTAAACATGGGAAATTAGAGGAAATAAAAGAGCTTGTAAGATCACATAAAGCACATCTAGTAATCTTTAATAACGACTTAACACCTTCTCAAGAGAGGAATCTAGAAAAGTTTTTGGGGGCAAGAGTCTTGGATAGAACTTCTTTGATATTAGATATATTTGCGACGCGAGCTAGCAGTCATATTGGCAAACTACAGGTTGAGTTGGCTCAATTAACTCACCTTTCTACTAGATTGGTTAGAGGGTGGAGTCATTTGGAAAGGCAAAAGGGCGGAATTGGTCTTAGAGGACCAGGAGAAACACAACTAGAAACGGATAGAAGATTAATAGGACAAAGAATCAAAAGCCTGAAGAAACGGCTAGATAAAGCTCACAATCAAAAAGAAGTTAATCGTTATGCCAGAAGAAAAGGTAAAGAAAATGTAGTTGCGTTAGTGGGCTACACTAATGCCGGAAAAACTACTTTATTTAATTATCTTACCCAGAATAATTTATATGCGGCCGATAAGCCTTTTGCAACACTCGATTCTGTTACAAGAAAGAATGATATGCCTGAGTTAAGAAATGTTTTATTTTCTGATACTGTTGGTTTCATTTCTAACTTGCCTACACAGCTTGTTGAATCTTTTAAAGCAACCCTAGATGACCTCAGTTCTGCAGACCTCTTATTACATGTTGTTGATATCTCTGATAAAGATCATAGATTTAAAATTAAAGAAGTAGATAAGATACTGAATGATTTAGGCTTGTCTGAAAAGCCTTGTATTAGGGTTAACAACAAATGTGATAAATTAGAGATATCTAATTTAGAGGAAAATTCAAAAAATAGTCATAACCAGATATGGCTATCTGCCATTACTCAAAAAGGTTTTGAGAGTCTATTTGATGCCATAAACTTTAAATTAAAAGGTGAGATTACTACTAATTGGATAAGTCTGGCTCCAAATATGGGTCGGCTTAGAGCAGAACTTTATTCTTCAGGAGGTGTACTTGAGGAGAGAATATCTGATGAAGGTCTGATAGAATTACACCTTGAAAGTTTTCAAAATGACCTTATAAAGTTATTAGAAATTGAAGGTTTTACCTTAATCAACAACAAACAAACACAGGAAGCAATATAAATGTCTTGGAATGGAAATGATAATAAAGATCCATGGGGAAGGAATGATACTCCTCCAGAGATCGACGAAGTGATTAAAAAAGTAAGAGAAAAAGTTGATTCTATCTTTGGAGGAGGCTCTTCTGGCGACTCATCGTCAGGTGGAGGTTTTTCTATGAAATCTTTTTCTTTTGGGTTCATTTTTATATTTCTCTTCTATATCGGAGCTGGAATATATGTGGTCCAGGAAGCTGAGAGATCTGTAGTCCTAAGATTTGGTGAATTTTCTGAAATCAAGGGTCCTGGATTAAGGTGGAATCCTCCAATAATAGATTCTGTCTCAGTGGTAGACGTTGTAAGAGTTAGACCGCATAGACATGACGCGCTTATGTTAACTAAGGATGAGAATATCGTTGACGTGACTGTTTCTGTCCAATATCAAATAGCCGATCCAAAGAAGTATGTACTAGATATAAGAGATGCTGATGCAAGCCTAGTTCAGGCTACTGAAAGTGCATTAAGGCATGTTGTAGGTGGATCAATTATGGATGACGCATTAACCACTGGCCGTGAGCTTATTGCCCAAGAGGTCAAGACTAGACTGCAGCGTTATTTAAACAAATATAATACCGGACTTGAGGTCGTTATTGTCAACATAGAAGACTCCTCACCTCCTAATCAAGTGCAAGAAGCTTTTGATGATGTCATCAAGGCAAGAGAGGATGAGGTTCGTGCAAGAAATGAGGCTGAAACATATGCAAATGGCTTAGTGCCTGAAGCCAGAGGCCAAGCACAAAGAATGTTACAGGATGCTGAAGCTTATAAAGAGCAAGTCGTATCTGAAGCTGAAGGTGATGCAACACGTTTTAACTTATTGCTAGCAGAATATCAGAAAGCTCCTGATGTAACTCGTAATCGACTCTACTTGGATTCTATCCAAGGTGTAATGTCAAATAGTACAAAAGTCATGATAGATGTAGAGGGTGGAAATAATATCCTTTATCTTCCGCTTGATAAGATCGCAGAGTCTGCAAGAGGTGTTGAAAATTTAAGTATTCCCGTAAACTCATCAACCAACCCTTCAATAAGAGATCTTACCAATCAAGTTATAGAAGAAATTAGACGAAGAAATAGACAAGAGGAAAGAAGATAATGAAAGTGTTAAGAGCATTAATTATTCCGGTTTTGGTATTTGCAGTTATTGCTATTAGCCAATCTATATTTGTAGTTAAAGAAACAGAAAGAGCAGTTAAATTACAGTTTGGTGCTGTTGTTGAGGCTGATGTTGAACCTGGATTACATTTCAAAATTCCAGTTGTGAACTCTGTTACAAAATTCGATGCCAGAATTCTTACCTTAGATGCTGCTCCTCAGAGCTATCTGACATCAGAGAAGAAAGCCCTTACTGTTGACTCCTTTGTTAAGTGGAGAGTCAGTGATGTAGAGAAGTACTTTACAACTACCGGCGGAGATGAAGAAAGACTTAGACGATTATTAATTCAAAGGGTCGATGCAGGTTTAAGAAATGAGTTTGGTAGCAGAACGGTTAATGAGGTTGTTTCAGGTGAGAGAGATGAGTTGATGGACAAACTAACCCTTCAACTAAATACAATTGCCACAGAGGAGCTTGGTGTAGAGGTTATAGATTTAAGAGTTAAGAAAATTGATCTTCCTCCAGAAGTAAGTGATTCTGTATACAATAGAATGAGGACCGAAAGAGAACGATTAGCTAAAGAACTCAGAGCCCAAGGAAATGAGGTAGCTGAAAAAATCAGAGCGACTGCAGATAAAGAAAAGACTATCATTCTAGCTGATGCATACAGGCAAGCAGAAGAAATCAAAGGTAATGGGGATGCGATTGCGACTGCAACTTATGCTAACGCTTACTCAAAAGATCCTGAGTTTTATGACTTCACGCGAAGCTTGAAAGCATATCAATCTACCTTCGGAAGCAAATCAGATATTTTATTAATAAATCCTGATAGTGATTTCTTTAAATATCTTGACGATTCTAAAGCTAAAGATTAGTAAATGAGTTCAAAAATACGCTGGAGCTTACCTGATGGCGTAGACGAACTGCTTCCACCAAAAGCAATAGAGGTTGAAAAACTTCGCAGAGATTTAATAGACAAATATTTATCTTCTGGATACGATTTTATAATTCCACCAATATTAGAACTTTCTGAGACAATTGGCGGAGCTGCCCATGATGAAATTAAGTCACATGCCTTTACTTTCAAAGATAATTTAACAGGCAAGAGTCTTTCTATTAGGCCTGATATCTCTGAACAGGCATCTAGGATAGATGCCTATAGAATACAATCTGATGAGATAGTGCGACTTTGCTATTCTGGTGAAGTTGTTAAAAGTAAGGCCTCGAAAGTTCTAAGATCAAGGACAACTATCCAAGCTGGAGCAGAGATATTTGGAGATTCCTCTAAAGAATCTGAACTAGAAAGTATTAGATTAATGTTAGATAGCCTTGAAATCGCGGGCATTAAGGATACAACTCTAAGTATAGGACATGCTGGCTTTACGGCTTCTGTCTTGGAACCTTTTAAAGAACTAGGATTAGATTTGTTCAGGAAAATTGAGGCTGCAATTTCTAAGAAATCTAAATCTGATCTTCAATCGCTCATTCCTGAAACCTTTGAACAAAAAAAATACCTTATAAATTTATGTGATATGTATGGCGATCGAAATATATTGGAAAAGGCAAAGGAAGATTTTTCTTATATCGATAACGTCTCAGATTACCTTGAAAACATAGATTTTATAGCTGAAGAAATAGTCAAAGATAGAGATTTAGAAATACACATAGACCTTGGAGAGATACAAGGCTTTAAATACCATAATGGAATTGTATTTTCAGCTTACTCAGGTAAAGCAGGATATGTTTTAGCTAAAGGGGGAAGGTATGATGGCTTAAGAAAGTCTTCAGACAAAGACAGACCTGCAGTTGGTTTTGATCTAGATTTAATTGCAGTATCTAATTTATAGGACATAAATTATGAATCAAAATATAGCTTTACTAGGGCTTCAATGGGGAGATGAAGGAAAAGGGAAGGTTGTAGATAATCTAGCTAATGACCTAGACGCTGCTGTGCGTTATCAAGGAGGTCACAATGCTGGTCATACCCTAATTGTTAATGGAAAGAAGATAGTATTTCATCTTTTGCCTTCTGCCATATGCCATGAAAATATTAAATGCTATGTAGGTAGAGGAGTTGTTGTAAGTTTAGAAGCTTTATTTTCCGAAATAGATGAAGCAAAGGAAGTTTTGGGATCTATAGAAGATCGGCTGATTATAAGCTCTGCTTGTAGTCTAATTCAGCCTTACCATATAAAACTGGATCAGCTTAGAGAAAAATCGAATAATCTAACTAAAATTGGAACTACAGGAAGAGGTATAGGTACTTCTTATGAAGATAAAGTGGGAAGAAGATCTATTAGAGTTGCTGACCTTTATGATGAGGCTAAACTTAAAGATAAATTAGAACAATCCTTAGAATTTTATAACTCAATTTTTCAGCACTCTTTTGCTGCACCTCAGATAGATGTAAATGAGTTATTTGATATAAATCTACAACATGCTGAAAAGCTCAAGCCTTATGTAGGTAATGTGATAGATGAGATCAGGGATTTACAGGAGAGTGGAAAAAAGATTCTTTATGAAGGTGCGCAAGGTGCGCTTCTTGATGTCAGTCTTGGGACATATCCATACGTCACTTCTAGTAATCTTATAGGAGGGATTCCTTCAGGCGTAGGTATCAGCCCTTCTGAAATTGATTACACGATAGGCATTACAAAAGCATATACCACCCGAGTAGGTGAGGGCCCATTTCCAACAGAGTTATTTGATGAAACTGGAGAATACTTAGCTGAAAAAGGTGGCGAAGTAGGAGCAACAACAGGAAGACCTAGAAGGTGTGGCTGGTTAGATGGTTTTCTTCTTTCTAATATGGTTAAAGTGAGCGGGGTGAATGGACTTTGCTTGACAAAGATAGATGTCTTAGACGGACTAGAGAAAGTAAAAATTTCTACCGATTATATTAGTGAACAAAGTTCAGCAGCTATCATGGAAACAATGGACATCGAAGAAGTTGAGCCTGTTTATTTAGAATTAGAGGGCTGGTCTGAACCTACGTCAGGCAAAACAAAGTATGAAGAGCTAAATGATAATGCTAAATTGTTCGTCGAGAAAATTGAAGAAATCGCTGGAGTACCTGTTATTATGATTTCAACTGGTCCAAAAAGAGAAGATACTATAATTAGAGAGAAAATTTGATATGAAATACTTAATTACATTAATTCTATCTGCTACCAACCTTCTGATTGCTGAAGAAACAACTTTTCAAAAAGGTGATATTTTTGAGGCAAGAAAATACAATGCTATTACACTCTATTTTTACAGAGCAGATGCCACAAGGCTGGATACTGCAAGAGATTTTGCCTTTTCTATAGATGATTTCTTAAATTATGCTGCAGTTGATAGCAGGGACCTATATAAAATCAGAAGAGGTGATAGTTTCGAAATTGTTGATAGTTTTAAAGATGGAGACATTTTTCAAGTTAATTTAGAAAGCAAGAAAAGTAAAAGAGAAAAGTATTTTGTTCTTTCAGATGATTTAGACAACAGATTTCTTTCTAAGAATACTCAAGATTCATAAATTTTTATGGAGCGCTATTTAAAAATAGCATTTAAAGGTTTTCTATTAATATTAATTCCTTTTTTACTTTTATTTTTAGCTCTTTTCTTTGATTTTTTTGGAGAACATCAAGAAAAAGGAACAATTGAGCCAGCCCAGGCTACCTTCTATAATTCCAATATAGAAAGTATCGATAGTAAAAAAATTCTATTTGGAGACTTACATGTTCACACAACGTATTCCCTAGATGCTTTTGTAGGTAATTTACCCATCCTTGAAGGAGAAGGTGTCCATCCTGTTGCTGATGCATGTAACTTTGCAAGATTTTGTTCGAATTTAGACTTCTTTTCTGTAACTGATCATGCAGAATTTCTTACTAAGAGGGAATGGGATGAAACAATCGAGTCACTTAGGAATTGTTCAGATCTTTCAAGGAAGAATGATGAAGAAGAAATTATCCCATTTATTGGCTGGGAATGGACACAGACAAGCTTAGATCCAGAAGAACACTATGGTCATAAGAATGTTATTTTGAAAGAATTAGATGGAGATTTACCTGCTAGACCAATAGGTGCGCCGGATCATAAATTTTTTAGAAGCATAGTAGATACCCCAGTTTATTTACTTTACGGTGCGCTCTTATACGACTATGAGAATATGCCTAACTATTTTGACTTTAGACAAAGGCAATTAATTCTTAAAAATTTAGAATACTGTGAAGATGACAAACATGTAAGGGAATTACCTTTAGATTGTCTTGAAAGGGCTGAGAAGCCTTCAGATTTATATAGAAAGCTTGATGAATGGGGCGTAGATTCTTTAGTTATCCCGCATGGCTCTGCATGGGGAAACACATCTCCTCCAATGGCTACTTGGAAAAATCAACTTAACTCACAACAACATGATCAGAAATATCAAAATTTAATTGAATTATTTTCAGGTCATGGAAATTCAGAAGAGTATCGTTCTTGGGAGTCCTTTAGGGAAGTTAATGGAGAATACGTTTGCCCACCACCAACGCAAGATTTTGTTCCTCAATGCTTTCAAGCAGGAGAGATAATAAGAGAAAGGTGCAGAGTTTCGGCAGGCAGCGAAGAGACTTGTAATTTAAGGGCACAAGAAGCTAGACAAAACTATACCGAGTCAAACCCATTTGGATTACTTACTATACCTAATCATCTGCCTAATGAATGGCTTGATAGTGGCCAATGTACCGATTGTTATTTACCTGCTTTCGAATACAGGCCACGATCCTCAGTGCAATATGCACTAGCTTTAAGGAACTTTTCTGACTTACAAACTGAACCCTTTAGGTTTGGTTTTATAGGCTCGAGTGACAACCACTCTTCTAGACCAGGAAATGGATATAAAGAAATTGATAGAATCAGGAATACCGATTCTAAATATAAAGCTTCAAATCCTATTCTTAATCCACCTAAATCTTCCTCAGATTATGCTATCCCAAGTTCTCAAGAGATTAATCTTGAGCAGATGTTGGACAGAGCAAAACCAAGTCAAGGCGAAAGAGCATCCTCTTTTCTATATACCGGAGGTTTAATTGCAACTCATGTGTCTAAGAAAAACAGAGATGAGCTATGGAAGTCATTAAATAATCGAGAGGTTTATGCAACCAGTGGCGAAAGGATTCTTCTGTGGTTCGATTTGATAAATCACCCCTCTGAGGATATTAAACCAATGGGGAGCGAGTTTGTTATGACTACTAATCCTAAATTTAGAGTGAGGGCCTTGGGTTCTCATAAACAGATTCCTGGATGTAGTTTGGTAGGATCTAATCATTCCACTTTTATCAATAGCTTATGTAATGGCGAATGTTTCAATCCTAGTGATGAAAGAAATAATATTACAAGGATAGAAGTTGTAAGAATAAGACCTCAGACGTATCCAAATGAACCTATCGAAACTTTGATTGAAGATCCCTGGTTGGTATTACCTTGCGAACCTTCTCAAGAAGGTTGTGAAGTTGAATTTGAAGATTCAAAATATTCGGATGCCAGTAGAGAAATTATTTACTATGTAAGAGCTATTCAAGAGCCATCCTCTGCTATCGCCGCTGCCAATCTTGCCTGCGAAAGAGATGAATCAGGAAAATGTATTAGAGTTAATCTATGCGGCGACAAAGATGGCCAAGGAGAAGGGGATTGTCTTGCAGAAAATGAGGAAAGAGCTTGGTCTTCTCCAATATTTGTTAAATCCTCTGTAGATTTGCCTTAAATATCTTATCCAATATAGCGTTTACATACTTATGACCGTCAACGGCACCATATTTTTTAGTTAGCCTTAAGCTTTCGCTAATAACAATAGGGACATCAGTCTTTGTGTATAGCATTTCGTAGACAGCCAACCTGAGAACATTTCTTTCAATAGGATCTAGTGAAGGAAGATCTCGTTCCATAAAATTAGAAAGTGTCTCATCGATGAACTCTTTAGACTCCATGACTCCATTAAGTAAATCTTTAAAATGAGGATATTTGCTTTGAAGAGATAAGTCTTTAAGTATTTCGCTCGTATCTGAACCTGACAACTCGATTTCGTAAAGGGTTTGCAGTACTTTGTCTCTTGACCTGACTGGCGAAGTATCTTTCTTTGATTTCATGAATCAACTAAGACTATCCACCATATTCATTGCACTTATAGCGAATTCCTTACCTTTATTCATTTTATCTGGGTGGGATCTTTCTATTGCTTGATCTGCTGTATTAGTAGTAAGAACACCACAAATGATTGGTATATTAGTTTCTAATGCAACATTCTGAAGACCATTGAGGCACGCATTAGAGATAAAATCAAAATGTGGAGTATCTCCTTTAATAATTGCACCAAGGGCAATCACTGATGATGCGTTTTCTTTTGCGAGAAGCTGGGCGGCTAGGGGCAATTCAAAAGCGCCGGGTACTTCTTTGATAACAATATTTTTTTCATGGACACCTTGATTAAGAAGTTCTTTTTTTGTTTCATTTAAAAGATCTTGCACTATGTCTACATTCCAAGAAGTATAAACAATTCCATATTTACCTTGTTTAGCTTTTTCTGTTATTTCTTTTACTTCAAAACCTTTCATAGTTTTAATTTATGAATTCAGTGATTTCTAGATCGAAACCTGCAAGTGGATACTTAGCTGAAGCACCCAGTAATCTAATCTTAGTAATACCAAGATCTTTTAAAATCTGAGAACCTACGCCAACAATTCTTGAGTCAGGTCCATCGGCATTTGACGGATCTTTTTGTCCTTTCAAGAAGGAGATATTAGACAAAATTTGTTGGGAGCTTTCAGAATGGGACAAAAGCAGTAAAACCCCTTTACCTTCTTGGTCTATTTTTTTCATTGCTTGAGAAAAGGACAATCTACTTCCAAACTTATTTATCCCCATAACGTCTTGAAGGGTATTATTTTGTGAGATTCTGACAAGTACTTCTTCTTGACTTTCTATTTCACCTTTTACGAGGGCTATATGAACATCTCCATTTATTGTATCTTCATAAGCATGGAGGGTAAAATCTCCATATTCTGAATCTATCTGGGTTTTGTCGACTAAGTTAATACTCTTTTCGCTTATATTTCTATAATGAATAAGGTCAGCAATCGTTCCAATTTTAAGATCATGTTTTTTTGCAAACAATTCTAGATCTCCTCTTCTTGCCATGGTCCCATCATCATTCATTATCTCAACAATAACTGCCGAGGGATCTAACCCAGCTAGTTTTGCTAGATCAGTACCTGCTTCAGTATGACCAGCCCTTGTAAGCACTCCTCCTTCTTGAGCCTTAATAGGAAAGACATGACCAGGCTGAACAATATCTTCTGATTTTGCATCTTTGTTTACAGCCGCTTTTATAGTTGTAGCCCTATCTGCAGCTGATATTCCAGTAGTGACCCCTTGTGCAGCTTCAATTGAAGTAGTAAAGGCCGTTCCAAGCTCAGTTCCATTATTCTTAACCATTTGCTCTAACCCTAGAGATTTACATCGATCTTCGTTAATTGCCAAGCAGATTAAACCTCTTGCATGGGTCGCCATAAAATTAATTGCATCCGAATCTACTTTTTCAGCTGCTAGAACAAGATCACCTTCGTTTTCTCTATCTTCATCATCCATAAGGATAACCATCTTACCTAGAGATATATCTTCAATAATTTCTTGAATACTATTTAATTCCATTATTTATAGTTTGGGATCAGAGTAACTTTTCTATCTTCTCCTAAATTTGAAATAGAACTGATCTTGAAGTCTATTGTACTCAGTTTTTGGCTTGTCTGATTGAATTTAGAGAAGGTATGCCTATCTTTACCCAATAATTTTGGAGCTTGATATAGGATAAGCTCATCGATTAATTCCTCTGCCAGAAGAGAATCAAATATATTTGATCCAGATTCAACCAAAAGAGTGTTTATTGATTTCTCATTGGCTAGATATTGCATCATTTTATTCAAGTTACTTAGATCCTCTTTTTTCATGACACATAACTCGTTTCTTGAGCTGCTAATGAAAGAATCTTCTGAGGTAAATGTAAGTGTTTTAGAACCTTGAGTGAATATTTTTTCATTTCCAGTTAATTTATTACTTCTATCTATAACAACAATTAAAGGTTGCTTGATTTCATCGTTATCGTAACCCGAATCCCTAGAGGTTAAGGAAGGATCGTCCTTTAGTATGGTGCCTGTTCCAGTTAAGATAGCTTCATTAGTTGCTCTCAGTTTGTGCACATCTTCTCTGGAAATAGAAGAAGTAATCCATTTACTTTCCCCAGAAGCTAATGCAATTCCTCCATCTAGTCCAGTTGCCATTTTGGCCGTTATAAAAGGTCTATTTTTTTCTATCCTAGAAAAAAATCCTCTATTTAATTCTCTTGCCTCTTCTTCCAAGAGACCTTCTATTATCTCTATATCTTTTTCGTTTTCAGTAAATCCATTTTGTGAAGAGTCTCCTGAGGCTATATAAACTTTTTTTATTTTATTTTTCTTAATCGCTTCAGAACACGGAGGCGTCTTACCAGTTGTTGAACAGGGCTCTAAAGTGACATACATCTCTGACCTTTCTAAAGCCGAAGGCGCATTAGAACCAAAGTTATCAAATACATCCTGTATTGCATTGACTTCAGCATGACCTTCACCAGATTTTTTGTGCCATCCTCTTCCAATTATCTTATTATCAAGAGTGATGACACACCCAACCATGGGATTAGGTCTAGTAGTTAATAAACCTTTCTTGGCAAGCGATAGAGCTTCAAACATATGCTCTTTAGGTGATGTCATATTTAGTCGCTTGTTAGCTTTTCAACTTCTTCCGAAAACTCATTGATGTCCTCGAATCTTCTGTAAACAGATGCAAATCTAATGAACGCTACTTCATCTATCTTTCTTAAATTTTGCATGACTACTTCACCAATAAGTCTTGAGGGTATCTCTCTTTCTCCGGAAGATCTGATATCTTTCTTGATATCTTCTACAAGAGTTTCAATTTCTTCTTCTCCAACAGGTCTTTTTTCTAAGGATCTATACAGACCTTCTCTAAGTTTATGTTCATCAAAAGGCTCTCGTGAGTTATTTTTTTGCTTGATTACTCTTGGCATTAGTAGCTCTGCAGTTTCAAAGGTAGTAAATCTCTCATTGCACTCGGGGCATTCTCGCCTTCTTCTGATTTGCTGACCTTCGGCTATTAGTCTCGAATCAATAACCTTGGTATCTGAAAAACTACAATAAGGACAATGCATAAATTAATCTGAATATACTGGAAATCTTGAGCATAGCTCAATAACCTTTTCTTTAACGTTACCAATTACCTCTTGGTTGTTGATATCTTCCAAAACATCACAGATCCAGGTAGCAACTAATGTTATTTCTTCTTCTTTGAATCCCCTGGTTGTGGCAGCAGGTGTCCCGATTCTTAAACCACTTGTAACAAAGGGTGATTGCGGATCATTAGGAACAGCATTTTTATTTACTGTAATATTTGCCATGCCTAGTGCAGCATCAGCGTCTTTTCCCGTTAAGCCTTTATCTACAAGATCAACTAAAAACATATGATTATCCGTACCATTTGAAACAATATTTATTCCTCTTTCCATGAAGGTAGCCGCCATTTTTTTAGCATTAGCCTTTACTTGTTTTTGATATTCTTTGAAGGAAGGATTTAAAGCTTCTTTAAAGCAAAGAGCTTTTGCGGCGATTACATGCATTAGCGGGCCACCTTGTGTTCCAGGGAAAATGGCAGAATTAAGTTTTTTATGAATTTCTTCATTCTCTCTAGCTAAAATAAGTCCACCCCTCGGACCTCTCAACGTCTTGTGTGTTGTGGTAGTAACAACGTCTGCATAAGGTATGGGTGAAGGATATTCTCCTGCCGCCACTAAACCCGAAACATGAGCCATATCAACGAGTAGATAGGCATTAACAGAATCTGCTATTTCTCTAAACTTTTTCCAGTCTACTATTCCAGAGTATGCAGAGAAGCCAGCGATGATAAGTTTTGGATTATGTTTTTTAGCCAAATCTTCTACTTCTTGATAGTTTAGTTCACCTGTTGATGGGTCCAGTCCATATTGAAATGACTTATAGGTTTTTCCAGAAAAATTAACTTTTGCTCCGTGAGTTAAATGACCACCATGATCAAGACTCATACCCAAAATAGAGTCACCGGCTTCACACAGTGCAAGAAACACTGCTGAGTTGGCACTAGCACCGGAGTGAGGTTGAACATTTGCATATGCTGCTCCATAGAGCTCTTTTGCTCTTTCTATAGCCAAAGACTCAGCTACATCTACGTGCTCGCATCCGCCGTAATATCTTTTGCCAGGATAACCTTCAGCATATTTATTAGTCAGCACTGAACCTTGCACTTCTAGAATGCTTTTGGATGTATAGTTTTCTGAAGCTATTAATTCTATGTGCTCTTCTTGTCGTGACTTTTCATGATCGATGGAAGCCCATAACTCTGGATCAAACTCTTGTAAATTCTTTTGGGTGATGAACATATATTTTTAAAATAGTAATGTTGGGCAACCTCGTTGATTATACAGAATGAGATACTACTTAACTCAATTTTTATTTAAGCTTTTGTTGTGATAATTGGAGATTTTCTGCCTTCATTTATCTTAGAACAAATATTACAAATTCGACCATCACACCCTCTTGCAGTGCAATACTCTCTTCCATAAAAGATAATTTGAAGATGTAATTTATTCCAGTCATCTCTTGGAAAACCTTTCTTAAGGTCTTTTTCGGTTTGCTTTACATTTTTTCCCTTTGAAAGTCTCCATCTTTGAGCCAATCTGTGAATATGAGTATCAATAGGGAAAGCTGGATGATTGAATCCCTGACTCATCACTACCGAAGCAGTTTTGTGTCCAACGCCTGGCAAAGCTTCTAAAGCTTCAAAGCTCTCCGGTACTTTTCCATCATACTTATCGCATAAAATCTTACTTAGTTCTGCAATCGCCTTAGATTTTTTAGGAGATAAACCACAAGGGCGAATAATTTTTCTTATTTCTTCTGGGTCTACTAAGGCCATATCAAATGGATTATCTGCTAATGCGAAGAGATCTGGCGTAACCTTATTCACTCGAATATCAGTACATTGTGCAGATAATAAAACAGCGACTAATAGTGTATATATAGAGTCATGATCAAGTGGAATAGGGGTTTCAGGATAAAGTCTCTGAAGCTCCTTACTGACATAAATAAATCTTTCTTCTTTATTCAAAACTTATTTCTTCCTTAATTTAATTAGTATACTTGTTTAATGCTTGATGGAAGAGCTAAAAAGATTATCGCTTTCTTGAAAGAAAAGCTTGCAGAAGAAACTGAGCCTTCACGAGCCATGCTCAAGATCTATTCAGACTATGTAAAAGGTGAAGCTACAGATGAAGAGTTAGATAAAGCTAATAATCAACTGAACGAAATACTTAAAGATTTAAGTCTAGGCTTAATGGCAGTTATTCCTTTTGCCCCTATAACAATTCCAATGATCGCAAAATTTGCTAAGAAGCATAATATCGATATTCTTCCAGATTGGTTTAAGGACTCTCTAAAGTAGAGCTTTTATTCCTCTTGTTTGTTACGAAGAAAAGATAGATACCTGACAAGGCACTTAATAAAGCTAGAATTGAGAAGATTTTTAAAAAGATATTTCCTATATTATCTCTCTCATTCCAATCCATAATATGGATACCCCACATAAAGTCCCAAACTCGCCATTGGTTTGATCTTATTGCAACTATCTCTTCTGAGTAAGGGTCTAGATAGACATTGATTGTTTTATTTTCTTCGTTAATGGCCTGTACCTTGTACAAAGGTAAAGATCTCCCTCTGTACTCTGAACCCGCTTTGTCTTCTGTTATTTCAATAATTGAAATAGGTTTTAAGAAAGTTTTATCAGAGACAATTAGTAAGGCTTGTTGAGGTTCAATCTTATTACCTTTAGAAATTTCAACTACTTTCCTTTCTTTCAAGTATTGGCTACCTCTAACATCTTCAATCTTATTAAAAGAGAAATAGATACCTGATATGGTCCACAATAGGAGTTGTACTGAAATAGCAAGACTCAGATACTTATGAATCTTTCTTGAGGACCTTATCAAGTTTTAATCTATATAGCTTTTTGAAGTTTAGAGGCAATAATATCTTCAGCTTCAGACATAATGCGATCAATCAATTCTTGCACTGTAGGGATATCGCTTACCAATCCAGCCACCATTCCGCAAGACCACGCACCAGCTTCAGGCTCACCATCCATCATAACTTTTGGATAAACGCCTGCTACTTCGTCAATAATATCTTCAAATTTTAGATCATCTCCGAGCGCTTTTTCTTTTGCCATAAGGCTCTCAACCGCTGGGTTGTTTAGAACTCTTTCAGTATTTGTCAAAGATCGCATGATTAATCTAGTGTCTAATTCGCTTGCGTTAACAATAGCTTCTTTAACATTTTGATGAACTGGGGCATCTTCTGTTGCAATAAAACGAGTACCCATATTCATACCTTCAGCTCCTAATGCCATAGCGGCGACTAAACTTCTTGCGTCCGCCATTCCACCGGAAGCAACAAAAGGAATATCTAGTTCATCAGCAGCTCTTGGAAGAAGAATAAAGTTAGGAATATCATCTTCACCTGGATGACCGCCACACTCAAAGCCATCAACAGATACGGCATCACAGCCAATATCTTGGGCTTTAATGGAATGTCTCACAGAAGTACATTTATGGATTACTTTTATGCCAGCGTCTTTCATGGCTGGCATATAGACTGCTGGATTTCTTCCAGCCGTCTCTACTACTTTCACGCCATTATTTATAATGACTTCAATGAGACCAGGATAGTCAGGAGGCGTCATCGAAGGCAAGAAAGTTAAATTTACACCAAAAGGCTTATCGGTCAATGATTGGCATTTTTTTATCTCTTCATCTAATTTTTCAGGTGTACCTTGAGTGAGTCCTGTAATTATTCCAAGACCACCTGCGTTTGATACTGCAGCAGCCAGCTCAGCAAAGCCAACAAAATGCATTCCACCTTGGATGATTGGATGTTCTATTCCAAAAAGTTCAGTTATTTGTGTTTTCATTTCTCCTCCATAAATTTAGAAACTTAGTATATAGAATGATTAATCTATGGACAGAACCTTTTTTTGAAAAGTAATGCCTTATATTTTCATCTGTTTCCAGAGATATCGTAAAGCTATGATGGCTGGTATGTAGTACCCAAACAGAAAAACTATAATGAAAGCAATTTCACTAACCTGATCCCTAAAGAACCAAAAGGCTGGGCCATCAATTAAATCAGTAAATAATCTAATGAAAATTAGTATAAATAGCATTGGAGCATTCTTAAGATAGTAGGCAAGAATAAATGCAAAACCTACAGCAAGATTTCTTGCGGTATAAATCCAATCTCCAAGAATAGTCGTTGTAGATTCTGGAGTTCCAAAGAAAGTTGGATCAGTAAGGGCCCAGTAAGGACCTAAAAACATAGGCCAAACTTCCATAAAGATAATTAAAGTGAGCCACCAAGGGATATGAGTTTTTTGAGCTAATTGATTCATGATTTATTTTTT
>PYIJ01430936.1_pt1 | contig 15846 bp, 12 predicted proteins | sample 3578051 | NCBI WGS metagenome assembly PYIJ01 (sample SAMN08408021, study PRJNA431606) | Marine metagenome isolate SA_KN192-05_S13_5m, whole genome shotgun... | biome: marine; feature: oceanic pelagic zone; material: water; isolation source: surface water sample, 0.2-0.8 um fraction ... | reverse complement strand
TTGGCGATCGCCTCCATGACATCTGGGCTGGCGCCCACGGATTGCATCAGGCCATTGCGCTGGGCAACGGCTTTGGAGATGACAGCAAGTTCATCTGGCTCTGCAAAGGTGCCAGGTATGGATCGACCGTCAGGCGCTTTATGTGGTTCGAAGCGGTTTGTTGAAAAACCAAAGGCACCGCTTTCCAGCGACTTCGCCACGATATCAGCCATCTGCTGCTTTTCTTCAGCGCTGGCTTGTTCCTCAAAAGAGCGGTCACCCATGACGTAATAACGGATCGCACTATGGCCAACTAAGCCGGCGATGTTAATGGACGTCGGTTTTTCCGAAATAGAATTCAGATACTCGCCATAGTGTTCCCAATCCCAGGGCAGACCGGAGAGGATGGCTTCGCGCGGTATGTCTTCAACCGTCTCCATCATTGACGCGAGGAACTCTCGATCCGCCGGTTTGCAGGGTGCGAAAGTCACACCGCAGTTGCCGATAAGCGCCGTGGTGACCCCATGCCAGCTCACCGGCGTCATATCTGGGTCCCAACCAATTTGCGCATCTAGGTGAGTATGGGTGTCGATAAAACCCGGCGTCACTGTGTGGCCAGTTGCGTCGATGACTTCTCTTGCTTCACCGTCGACCTGGCCCATGGCGGCGATCAGACCGTCCTTAATCGCTAAGTCACCCAATACCGGTTCAGCTCCGGTGCCATCTATTAGGGATCCACCCCGAATAATGATGTCGTACATCGCTGCCTCCTCCCCATCACACGCGATTTTTATTCTTCCGAGTATGTGACAAAAAAAAGCCGTCTGCGAGTATTTGAAAATCCCTCAGTTTAATGCGGCAGCCCGCATGAAGGGGGATTAAAGCGGTGCAAAAAAGAGGCGGGCGCCTACCTAAAGGTCAGCCAGCAATGAGCTCAACTGAGGTTTGTGCTCGCGCAGTTCTTCTGGGGACAAGCCGCTCAATTCGTATGGCAGCACAACCCATTGATCCGTTTCATGAAGGAAGTAATCCAGCTGTGAAGACTTTGACTGGGTGTGCTTCCACAGCGCTGCCACGCGCAGTTCTTTAGGCATATTGCGTCGCAGTCCCACACGAAGCTGGTCAACCACCGCGCGGATATGCCTGCCGCTGCGAAACACATCGTCAACAATCAATAGCCTATCGTTAGCGCTGAGCGCCTCCAAAGCGTAACTTTTTCCGTGCACACGTATGCTTTCGGATCTGGAGATCGAGCGCTCGTACTGTGGACGACCACCGTAGGAGGTGCGGATCGTCGTATGGTCTGCGGGCACACCCAGATAGGCTAAACACTCCTGCACAACCAAGGCAACCGTACTGCCTCCGCGCCACAGTCCTATAATGAAGGTTGGCCGATAGCCGCTACGGTAAATCGCTTCTGCTAGACGATAAGAATCAAGAATCTGCGATTCTTCGGAAATGAAAATTTTATTGTCGTTAGAATCGCTCAACCTTTTTGTGCCTCAAAAGTGGCGTACACTACGGTGTTTTAGAGGTGGCCGCGACTGGTCGTCGTTTTTCTTGCTGGATTCTGCTGGTCACGTTGTAACGCAATGACGGATAAACTCTACCTAGATGCCAACCGACTGCTTACCGACTCCTTCCGGTTGGCTGACATGGTCTACCGCAGCGGTTTTAAGCCCACATTCATCATGGCCCTTTGGCGAGGCGGTGCCCCTATTGGCCTCGCGGTCCAAGAGTATTTTGCCTATCGACAAATCGATACTGACCATATTTTGGTTCGCACCAGTTCCTATCAGGGTATCGACAACCAATCCCGCGAAGTAAAAATCTATGGGCTTAATTATCTGGTCAAAAACCTGCAAGCAGAAGATCGCGTCCTCATCATCGACGACGTTTACGATACGGGCCGAACCATTGAATCGATCATCAACACTATGCAGGCTGAGCTAAAGCTTAATATGCCCGAGCAGGTGCGGGTTGCCGTACCGTTCTACAAACCTGCACGTAATCAAACTCAGCGAGAGCCTGATTATTTCATTTACGAGAGCGATGAGTGGCTCGTTTACCCTCACTCGGTCGAGGGTCTGACGCAGGCAGAGATTCAGGCGCACAAGCCTCACATACACAACATTCTGGCGCCGCACCTTTATAAGTGACACATCGGGATAAGTGACACATCAGGGCCTTAGGCAGTGACGCTAAAGACCGCTCTCAAACCAATGCAGACGCTGCTCTAACTGCCATTGTAACGCTGCCTTAGGGCTGCGCTGCATGAGCTGCGAACATTCTTTTGACAGCGCCTTAACTGCTAAATCATCGTTGCGACAGGCTGTCACCGTAACGCCTGACAGCGTGTTTTCAAAGAGCGGAGCGCCAGGCAAAAAACTATACTGTAGGGCATTACGCGAGAAGCTCTTGAGCTGATCGTAGCCAAAATCATACGTGACAACTGCACGCTGGTACTCGTGTGTGAGGTCAATGCGCGCCACCCCTTCATCATCTGTCGACAACGTCACCGGCACATTGAACTTCAGATAAGTGAGCAACGGGTGCTCCGTTCCTGACACTTCGAGAATGACATCATTGCTCGTGAGATTTATCTCAACCAAAATCTTGTTATCGGCCATGGTCTCGAGCAATTGGCGCATATTGTCGTCATGTGCAATGTCGATTCCGTGCCCAATACGTTTGGCACCCGCAGTAAAAATGGCCTCACGTATATGCCAACCCAGATGCTCGGGTGGCACTAAACCCAACGTCATTTCTCCGGCGTGTAAAGCAATGCCTGCACGCTGCTCAGGAAACTGACGACCAATCTCCGCAATAAAATTCATATGCTGACGATAGTCGCGCAGTGAGACCAAGTGATCTTCCGGGGCCACAAAGTTTAGACCGACAACGCGTTCGTCTGCCTTAATCAGCTTATAGGCAACCAGCGTCTGGGCGTACACTTGGGCTGGAGCCAAAGTGCGAATAACCTGACTCAAGTAGCGAACCGTGACATCGCAGCCCGACCTCGGCTCAGGCGCTGAGTAGTTGGGATTTTGATCGCAGTTCTGCAGCTCTCGTCGCCGGGCCTCAATCTGATCCATTTGCTCAATGACGTCGTCAACGATGGCATCGACCGCCTGGTGGTCTATGCGCTCACCGTAGGGAGCATCAAGATTGGCGGTTGCGCCTGCAAGGGCGGCAACCTCAAACATGCCTAGGCTGTGCATAAGTTCCAAATAGAGAATATTTTGCCGCGCAGCTCGGCTACTGACTTCGGCCACCATGTCGCCTCGCCGACCCCACGTGGCGGGCGTAAAAAGCTCAAAGGTGGAAAAAAATTGATCGTGGCCCGAAACCTCGCCACGGCGATAGTTCCGCACGGAGAGCTGATCGATCATCGCCTCGATGCTGGTATTGGGCGAAATGTCCTGCAGATATTTAGCCACAGAGATTTTGCCGGTATCTCCATCGCAGGGCGGCAGAGTAATGGCCCCATTGGATGGATCGATGCACTTGCCGTCTTCAGCTGCCCACTGGATAAAAGACTCGGCATAGACTGCGCCTGACAGATGTGAGTGTAGATCTCCGCCCTTGGGCATTCGCTGAAGGAATTGTCGCAACTGCACTGGATCCGTCTTGATTTGTTCAAAACGCTCCGCCGCCGTGCCAGCCCAAACGGTACAGCTCGTCAGGCCGAAGAATGCCACAGCGACCAGACCGAAGACACGCCGCCCCAGCAATGTAAATGCAACTACGGAGCTGATCATCGTTAACTTAATTGGTATTCATCGCTTGCTCGGCACTTGGCGTTCTGCCCGCACCGGGCACATTGAGAGAGTAATAGGCCCAATTATTGAGCAATTCGTCAATCACGATCGAACCAACGGTGTAGATGTTCTCCAAGGATGCCTCTAATCCCGCGAAGCCATCATTTTCTTTCAGCAAATTCTCTGCGGCACTTATGCCCGGCGGCTGCATTGTGTAGTTGCTACCCCCGCGCAACACCAGGAAACGGTCAATGTCCACGCGATCTATATTGTCGAGATATTGCAGGGCCTGATAAGTTCCCGTGTCCTCCATGGCAGACGTCACAAAATCCGCCGCACCATCAGACCAATACGACACCCACTGATTTGCCCAGTCATTCATCAACTTACCGTGCCAGAAGGTCATAGCAGCAATGTGTCCACCGGTCAGCACGAATGGTGGTCTTTGAGCGTTAGGGTGCTCGGTGTAGAGAGACCGCGTCTCCTCCAATGCGGGCGGATTGATCAGATCGGCATCTTTTGTTAACTCATAGGCCCAATCGCGTAAACCAAGACTGGCTTGAAACACCTCCCCGGTAGGCTCAGGGCGAGCTGGGTCGTAGGGGAATTGCGTGTGTCGGGCAAAAAAGCCGGTATCCCAATCATCAGGCATTTCCCGCGCATCAATCTCATGACCGAGATCGCCGTCGACGAGGTAGGAGGACCAAGCGACTGAGCCGATGGATGCATCTTCAGGGTCGATACCAGCAATACCCGCCACCATCCAGTAGGCTTGGCTAAAATCAAATCGGCTATCTAAACCCAGTGCCATGGTAGCGGTCGCCGATTTGGCTGTACCAATGCCTGTCACCATCCCCAATATTTGGGTATCTGGGTTGTAGAACAAATCGTGATGGGACTGAGGGAAGGGTATGCGCTGATCAAGTTCACGCCTTTCTTTCCACAATTGGAACTCGCCGGGCGCATCCCCTTCGTCTTCACCAATCTCAAACATAGTGATAACCACTATTTTTACGGGCAGTACGGATTCGTTAGACGCAGCGTCCCCTTCCTCGTTCGTTGGAGCTTTGGCGCAGCCAAGTGCGAGCACCAGCCAGAGCAGACCGAGGAGCCGTTGACGGGGTAGTAATAAAAATCTGACCGTCGACAAGACGTCGCGGACGTGAATTCGTGCGGGTTGGCTCATTCATCCCTCCTTCATAGATTGGTGCCTAGCTTCCAGTGTGAGAATTCGCAAAGTGATTATCCAGCCCCGACAGGTCAATTGGTGAAAAAAAGTATCAACACCGAGCATCAGAAGCGCGGCCCTGAAACTCTCGCACAGAAATGGTGCGCTGAATTTGGCTCGTGCACTCATCCAAGTGCGAATTGCCGGCGTTAGCTTACAAACTGTCGCTATATCGAGTAGATTTCGCCGCTTCATCTGGCCTGATTTTTGCCCGCAATTTTCACTAAAAAACGATGGCAAATAGTTAATCATTGTTATTTGAGCGTTCATATAGCAGCCACAATGTGATCGATGATCGACTTCGCTAAATCAAACTTCACCCTAAACACTAATAAAGGACTCCCTATGAACTACCGGATCACAGGCCAACTTTTAACGCTTGGCATGTTGCTATGCGCTACTACTGTTTTTGCACCAACAGCATGGTCAGAAGAAGAGGTCATCGAGGAAGTCGTCGTCACTGGCGACCTAAACAGTCTTCCGGGTGAGGACGTGAAATCCATCTTTGGATTTAACAAATCCATCTTAGAAACGCCAAGAAGCGTTTCCACCATCAGTGAAGAACTGATGGATCGTATGAACATGCAGGATATCGACGAACTGATTACCGTCTCACCGGGGTCCTTTACCCAATCGTTTTTCGGCGTGGCTGGTGGTCTCGATGTTCGAGGCACCCCAGGAGAAACATACTTTCGCGGCGTTCGCCGACTCGATAACCCCGGCAACTACCCCACTCCGATTGGCGCTTCAGATCGCGTCGACATCGTGCGCGGACCTGCTTCACCAATTTACGGACCCTCGAAAATCGGTGGCTATTTGAACTTCAACCCGAAGTCAGCCCGTATTGAAGAGACCGGGGCTTATATTGAAGAAAACGAAGGCGCCATGTCCTACACCTTGGGCAGCTGGAACAAAAGCGTTCTGACCGCCGAAGTTGGCGGCCCTGCAGAATTCGCAGGCAAGCCCATGGGTTTCTACCTGTACGGGGAAATAGAAGACTCCGATAGCTACTACGCGAACGCGCCGGGCGTTGAGCAAACCCTCGTTCAAGCAAGCTTCGATATGGACCTTAATGACACGATTCAGATCCAGTTCGGCGGCATGTACCACGACTACGCTGGCGCGCAAAACGCTGGTTGGAACCGAATCTCGCAAGACCTGATCGATAACGGCACCTACATCACCGGTTCACCGGCTCCTCTCGACACGAATGGCGACGGCAGCATTTCTCATCAAGAATTTGATGTCGATGGCGACGGCTTCACCGACCTTAACCCGTTTGCGTTCTGGGCGGGAGGCACCGTCGGCAACACGACTCCTTCGACGTTGACCTATGATGATTTCAGCTTCTTTTTCACTGATGCCGACCTACTGGCTCTCACCAATCCGGGTACGGCGACTCTGGACCCGGATTTAACCCTAATTGCCTCTGATGACAGATTAGAAAATACCGTTACGACACTCTATTTCGACATCATTGCAGGCCTTGAATCAGGTTGGGAAATTAAGAATCAGCTATTTTACGAGGAATACGAGAACCTGAATGAAAACGCCTACGGGTTTTCGCAATTCCACGATACATACGTCATTGAAGAAAAACTGGTGTTCAGTAAGACCTATACCCTCGATGGCTTGATCGCTTCAGTGCAGTTATCCCCCTCAATTCGTTACACCGACTTTGAACACGGCGATGACTACACGAACGAATACTTTGGACGTCGCGACTTGACTGGCCCGAGCACCGCACTCGATAGACGGCTGCTAGCCACACGAATTGATGACGACTACACGGAATACTATATTGGCGAATACACCAATGTTGGCCTTGCTTTCCTAACCGACCTGTCTTGGGAAAATGGTGTTTCTTTGCTCATCGGCGCGCGTCATGATCGCATTGACATGGAAAGCAGACAGCCAGTCGAAAAGCTGCTGCTGGCCAGCTCAAACAATTTCTGTACTGACGGGAGCTGCATCGATGTTTCCGCAGACAATGACGTGTCCGGCAACTCTTGGACGATCAGCTTGTCTTACGAAATCGCCAACTCTGGCATCATTCCTTATGTCACGGTTTCCGAGCAAGCCACTGTTATTGCTGGTCAAGGGGCTGAGCTTACCGTTAGTAATGTTGCATCTGGCGAAGCTTTCGATTCCTCCGAGCTGACTGAGTTTGGTGTTAAGGGCGAACTGCTTGAAGACGGTCGCCTCTACTTCTCCTTGTCGCACTACGAGCAAGAGCGTACGGACTTCTCCGCACAGGCCATCGTCACCAACCAGGCGGTAAACACCGAGGGCACGGAATTCGAAGTGCGCTGGGCGGTAAACGAATCGTTATTTGTTGGCGCGACCTATACCGACGTTGAAGCCATTAATCTCAGCAGTCTGGATGGTGGAAGTCGCTTCAGCTTTTTTGGCGTGGAGGATCTCCCACTTGTTGCACCAGAGCTTTTACTTGGTGGTCAGGTTGCTGGGCCTGTAAACGTGGCGGCCAGCGGTGGTCGTCGTGCGGGTATGCCCGAGAACATCTACTCGTTATACGGCACTTACTTATTCGATAACGGCTTAACTATTAGTGCGAGCATGACCGACGTTGACAGCGCATTCTCCGGCTTCTCTAACAGCATCAAATTGCCCGCGTACACCCTCTACAATATGACCGTAGGCTGGGAATCCGAGCAGTGGAAGTTTTCCCTGACCGGCAAGAACTTGACGGATGAGCGTTACTTCCGTGCAAACTTCCCCAACCTGTTCGGCAGCACGATCGTACTGCCTGAACTGCCTCGACACTTTGTCGCTAGGGCACAGTACTCGTTCTGATTGAGTGCCCTTGTGAACCCGGCGCTCGCCGGGTTCATCTCCACTCCCAAGCTCTCTGCCCGCTTTTCCTTGCTGATCCCTTTGCCTCACAAAAAGGCAAATTTTCCAACAAACACCAACGCCACTAAAAACACCGCTGCAGGCACCTCGCTATGGCGCCCCGCAAGTAACTTCACTGCGACATAGCTGATAAATCCGATACCAATGCCATCGGCCACGGAGAAACTGAGCGGCATCATGATGGCGGTAGTCAAAGCAGGGGTGGATTCGGTCACATCGGGCCAATCGATATCCACCAAACTTTGCGCCATGGAAGCCGAAACAAACAGCAGGGCCGCAGCCGCCGCATAACCGGGAATGCTTTGGGCCAAGGGCGCGAGCAGCAGGCAAAGAAAAAACAGCAGGCCAACAATGACCGCAGCGAGCCCCGTTCGCCCGCCACTCTCGACCCCTGCGGCACTTTCGATATAGCTAGTAGTGGAGGATGTACCCATCAGTGCTCCGATGGCGGTAGCACCAGAATCTGCAAACAGCGCCTTGCCTAACCGGGGCAAGTTTCCTGATGCGTCCACCAACTTGGCCCTGGTGGCCACACCCACCAGGGTACCTGCAGTATCAAAAACGTCTACCAACAACAGTGTCAAAATCACACTAAGCATGGAGATATCCAGCGCAGCTACAATGTCCAGCTGTAAAAATACAGGTGCCGCAGAGGGCGGCGCAGATACCACGCCAACAAATTCCGCCTGACCACTCAGCCAACCCACCGCCGAAACGAGCAGCATGCCGACAATGACAGCGGTGCGATTGCCCCGTGCGGTCATCGCTGTAATGGCAAAGAAACCCACCAATGCCATGAGCGGTGCAAATTCCATTAGCGCGCCGAGGCTAACAAAGGTAGCGGGATTTTGAACGACGATACCCGCATTCTTCATCGCAATGAAAGCGAGGAAAAATCCAATACCAGCAGCCATGCCAAGTTTAAGGTTCCGAGGAATCGAGTTAATGAGCCAAGCACGTATAGGAAGTAGGCTGATGACGATGAACAAGATGCCGGACAAAAAAACGGCGCCGAGTGCTGCCTGCCACGTGTGTCCGGACCCCACGACAACGGCATAGGTGAAAAAAGCGTTCTGTCCCATCCCTGGAGCCAAACCGATGGGATAATTCGCCAACAAACCCATGACCAACGAGCCAACCGCTGCCGCAATGCAGGTCGCGACAAACACCGCACCAAAATCCATTCCTGCGTCCGACAAAATCAATGGATTCACGACCGTGATGTAGGCCATCGCCAAAAAAGTGGTCACCCCCGCAAGGGCTTCTCGAGCCACCGTTGTGCCATGATCAGTTAACTCAAAGAATTCATCTAGAGACTTCTGCATTGCTGGCATGAACAGCTCCTGTGTCATTTGTCTTTATTGGGCGAACAGAATTTTTCGCTATGTTTCGCTCAATATTATTGTTAGGCCTAAACACAATATCCGCAAAGAAGAAGCTCTCTGCAGTGATCGAACTAGGGATAACATCAAAAGGCTGGTCGCGGTCAATGTCGTCGCCCTCAGCGCAAATCTTATAAGAGCTATGCATCTATTTAACCGCCAGCTGGGTGACGAGTGGACGCTAAATCTTGGGAAGGCAGACTTTTAAGAAATTCGACCGGTTCCCTATGTGCCGGGAGAAAATTACCTCTGGCGCTTATCGATTCATCAAAAAACCCACCGGATTTGTATTTGCGTAAGCTTATTTTCATAGGGGCCGAGAGCCTATGTCTGAATTGTGCCTGGAAACTAGAGCGTCGCTGAACGAGTCCGCTTTCGTCGGAAACTAATCGCGATAAGCGTTGGGAAGGCTATCACAACCGAGATTCAGCCAGAGCCGCTATAAAATCTGTTTACCGAATTTTCGGGCTCGGATGGCTCAGACGCTCCAGCAACTCTCTGTGTTGGGGAAACTGGGCTATCATTTTGGACTGATAACCCAATGTCATATCGGAATATTCGAAACCCGGCGAAACGGCTTCGCTGATCAGTCCAAAACCGTGTTCCCCGTCAATGGGTATTTGCGATGCCTTCCATACACCGCCGGGCACCGTCAGTTGCAGCACTTCACCAGCACTCAAATTATTCCCCATAACCGCGGTTTTAAGCTCACCGTCAGGGTGCAGCAGATAGTACGTGATGGGATCGCCCATATGAAAATAATGGACGATGTCCGATCGATTCAAGTGAAAGTGGCCGATGGGCGACTGGGCAGCGAGTAGGTAAAAAATCGAAGACATGGACCGTCTCTCATCGCCTGCCGGCGTTAGCAACCGATAATCGGCTGCGTACGTGCGGCTAAAAAAACCGCCCTCGACATGCTCGACCAACTTGAGCTGATGTACTACCGCCTCGGCGGTTAGGCGATCAGTCGCATTCGACTGACCATTAGCAAGTGAGAAAAAGCCGAATGCCAGCGCAGCGAGTACACCAGAAAGGCGAAAAAACGACATAAAAACGTCCCTAAAGCATCATAGTACCCGGCGAAAAAGGTGCTCTCAAATCGGGTGTGCCTGCACAAAGCTTTCCAAAACGCATAGATTGGGGCGACACACCCAAACAGATGTCGCTCCCTAATTTAACCATCCAAATGGGTACGTGTTGCTTTCCTAAATTGCTAACGTGATTTTACCGAAATGCTGCGCGCTCGCCTGATAAGCAAAGGCATCAGCAATATCCGTAATATCATAATCAGCGTCTATCACGGGTTTGATCTGGCCGTTCTCAACGGCTCGGGTCATGGCGTCCTGCATTTCTGCACTGCCAACGGCGACCCCATGCACCTTCAGCTGCTTAGAGAAAATCATCGGCACATTAACCTTAGCGGTCACACCACCTAGGATTCCTACCAAGGAAATTTGGCCGGAAGTACGCGCTGCATTGATCGAGTGTTGCAGCGTCGCCCCGCCACCGATATCGATCACATGATCGACTCCGCCAGCCGTAATCTTTTTCACCGTATCACTCCAGTCGTTGTCCTCTGCATAGTTAATGACGTGGTCTGCGCCCAAGGCCTTAAGGCGTTCGCCCTTAGCGTCGGATGAGGTCGTGGCCACAACCGATACGCCGGCAGCTTTTGCCAACTGCAAGGCGATTATTGATACGCCGCCCGTACCTTGAACCAGCAGGCTGTCGCCCGCCTGCATCTGGCCTCTCACCATCAGAGCCTGCCAAGCCGTAAGCCCGGCACAAGGCAAGGTCGCTGCCTCGGAATAGGTTAGGCCATGGGGCATACGTGTTACCGCATTTTCCGATAAAACAGCATATTCACAGGCACAGCCGTCAATACTATCTCCGGTTACCGCCCGAGTGCGCTCTGGACGATGGCGACCTTCCTGCCAGTCGGGGAAAAATAATGACATCACCTTGTCGCCCTTCTGCCAGCGGGACACTGCAGAGCCTACGGCATCGATTTCTCCGGCTCCGTCCGACATTGGAATACGCCCGTCGCTTACTGGCAGCCCGCCATTTGCAACCAACAGGTCGTGATAGTTCAAAGAGCTAGCGTGCCACCGCACGCGAATCTCCTCCGGTCCCGGTTCACCACTCTCTTGATCAGCCAGCATAAGCTGGTCTAACCCGCCCGGTTTTTTTACCTGTACGACTCTCATACGATTCCTTTTTCGTTGAACTCGATCGTTTACATTAGCAGGGATTGACGGAGTCACGGACGCCCTGTGGTCCTCTTTTCCCCGTTACACTCTTCATGGTCGGATGGAGAAGGCATAACCCTTTGCTCAGGATTGATCGAAACACCTGCCACCGATTTGGCCAAAGTTCTCTACGGCTCCCGCGTTTAGATTATTCACTTCCACCATGGATAGAACGACGGCATCTCTCTCGCAGAATCGCTAAACACCGCTTCACGTTTTTCTAAGAATGACTGCACCCCCTCCTTACCGCTGCCGATACTTGCGTAAAAGATCGATAGCGAATCAACGTTGTGAGCATCTCGCGGATGATCTTGCGCAGAGTTGCGATACATCATTTGCCGTGTCAGCGCGATTGCCACGGGACTGTGCTTAACGATCTTTTCCGCGATGGCATAAGCTGCCGGCAGAAGATCATCGGGTTCGTGAGCCGCTTTTGCAAAACTGGCATTCACAAGAGTATCGGCTTCGAGAATTTCTGCGGTGTAGCACCACTCCAGCGCCGTCGACAGTCCCACTACCCTGGGCAAGAACCAACTCGAGCACGCCTCGGGAGTAATACCAATTTTATTGAAAACAAAGCCAACTTTAGCCTTAGTGGAGACAAGGCGGATGTCCATGGCGCAGGTCATAGTCGCACCGACACCAACCGCCGCACCGTTAATTGCGGCGATGACCGGCTTTTTGCACTCGAAGATTGCCAGCGATACCAAGCCGCCCTCATCGCGCACGCCGTGCAAGATATGCTCCTCATCACCGCGCTCACTGACGTCTTCCAACGTGGGCTCTTGGCCCTCATCAAGGCCAAATACGTTCCCTTCGACAGACAGATCCATTCCTGCGCAAAAAGCCCGTCCTGCCCCGGTTACCACGATGGCGCCCACAGAATCGTCTTCGCTCGCCCGGTTAAAGGCATCGACGAGTTCCTGCGCCATTTCCAAGGTGAACGAGTTCAATTGATCGGGCCGATTCAGAGTTAATGTCAAAATTCCTTCGGACACCGCGTAAGTTAATGTGTTGTAGTCCACAGAGAGTCTCCTCGAAAATATTTGGGTTCTACAGCGCGCCTCAAACGCTACCGCATGAGACCAAAACGAACATCATTATAAACCACAGCACAAAGGCAGTAGAGCCAATCAAACGCTTACTTACCTTGCCTGTCATTGATATCTACACCGCTGCAACTGACTTGGGAGTGAGTCATTTAAAGCGGCCAAAGCGGTCATATTTAAACTTTAAACTTGTTCCGAATTTACCCATGCTCTCGGAGGACTGGTTTTTGGCACTCTAATGCGAAAACTCACTGGGGAGGTGTAGTGGCGGTCTTTATCATTGGGCGCCTAATTGCGGTGATGCCAGCCTCGCGTTGACGAGCGTGAACGTCTTCGCTTCGATTCGCCCCGTGCCCGGTGGCAAATTGCATCTTTAACAGCCGCGTCACGCGCTTAGAAGTCCGCATTCATGTCTACTTTGCACTTGGGAGAGTTGGGAGGACAGGAGATATGCAGAAACGAAATGCAGACAGGGCTAACCCCCTTATTTCTCTGGCCTGGGGTTTTGGGGCTATAAGTGTAGGGATAAAAAATAACCTGCTTGGCGTTTGGATTCTTTTTTACTACAACCAAGTATTGGGCCTAGACGCGTATTTGGTCTCGATAGCGCTGGCTAGTGCGCTTGTTATAGATGCAATATCTGACCCAGTCGTTGGCATTTGGTCCGACAGAGTCCGAACCAGATGGGGACGCCGCCACCCTTTCATGTACGCGGCTATCGTGCCTTTCGCGCTGTCTTATTTTTTCATCCTGCAAGAACCGATTGGGGCTACAGATGAGGAGGTTTTCGCAAGACTGTTGGTGCTGATGATCGTTATGCGAATTTCTATGACCTTCTACGAAGTGCCGAGAAATGCGCTAGGCCCTGAACTTTCAAAAGATTATGACCAACGTAATACGTTGGCTGGTTTAAGCTCCGCATTCGGCTGGTTTGGCGGAGCCGTACTGTCCCATTATGTGATGTCAGCCTATCTCCTCGAAGGGTCTTTTTCTGACGCGGAAGGCTATAAACTCCTCGGCTTTTGGGGCGGGTGCTGGCTGTTCATCGGGACCGTCGTGGCGAGTTTGGGTACGCACCGTACCATCCCCTCGCTTTATCAACCTTCGACCAAATCGTTGCGATTTACGGTCGTGCTCCGGGAATTACGTGAAACCCTATCGAACAGGAATTGGCTTATCCTTTTTGCGGCCGGTTGTGTTTATGCAATTCAAGTCGGCGCAGATACAGGAACAACAACCTATTACAACGAGTACCTATGGCAGTGGCGACCAGAAGAAATCGCGATCTTCGCCGTGTGCCAAGCCGCGGCTGTAATAATAGTCTCTCTGCTTGCACCTTATCTCTCGCGGGGCAGAAATAAAAAAAATGTCGCCGTCGCCGTGTTTTTGCTGGCAACGCTTGTTGGACCGCTCCCTTACTTCCTTAGACTCTTAGATCCCCTAACGGACTTTAGTACGTTTTTTTTGAACGGAACTGATCACCTTTGGTGGGCACTACTAATTCATAGCTGCGTGGCAAGTTCACTGGCGGCCCTAGGCTTTATCTATGTTGCATCGATGGGAATGGAAATAGTTGAAGAGGTGCAAGCTGACACAGGACGCAGAGAGGAGGCTTTACTAGGGACCGCGAGCAGCATGATGCATAAGTTAATTGGCGCAGGAGGCACGCTACTCGCTGGCCTGATCGTGTCGTTTTCTGGATTTGATGATCCAAACCTTACGTACGAAACCGCCACAACCTCTGCAATCACCTCCTTTTCTTGGATTCACATTGCTTTCAGCTTTTTTTTACCGTTAATTTCAACTGCATTGGTCGCATTCTTTAGCATTGAAAGAGATGACCACGTAGCACGCACAAAAAAACTTGGGTACGCGAGAGAAAAGGCGTAGCTGCTCGATGGCGCGTTCCGGAGCACTGCCAAAGATGGATTCTGAGAAAAACAAAGCAAATCCTGAGCTAAGGAGAGACCGGAACAGCAAGTTGCGCATCAGCATTAGCTTGGGCGGTGCAATGGCATCCGCCGATATCCGGGAACAACTGGACTATGTGAAGGAGGCTGAAAAGCTGGGCGTTCACAGTGTATGGACTGTAGAGGGCTGGGGTTATGACGCAGTTACTCCGTTGGCTTACCTAGCAGGCCATACCAACCGAATCAAACTTGGCACGAGCATTATGCAAATTAGCGCTCGCACGCCGGCAAACACGGCGATGACAGCTTTATCGTTAGCAAACATCTCCGAAAATCGATTCCTGCTCGGTTTAGGAAACAGCGGTCCCCAGATCGTTGAGGGTTTGCACGGTGTGAGTTTCGACAAACCCCTAGCTCGGCTGCGCGAGACCGTTGAAATTATCCGCATGGCCTTCGCGGGCGAAAAAATCGATTTTTCCGGGGCTCAGCATCAGCTGCCGCTGCCTAAAGGCCAAGGCCGCTCCATAAGGTTATCTGTAGGGCCAAATCTTTCGATCCCAATTTACCTTGCCACCTTAGGCACCAAGAGTCTGCAGTTTACCGGAGCCGCCGCTGATGGATGGATCGGCACTTCATTTACACCAGAATACGGAGATAATTTACTGGACGACGTGCGCTTAGGAGCAAGACAGGCTGGACGTCAATTAAGGGACTTTGACGTGCACGTGGGCGCAGCCGCAGTTTCGTTTAGCGAAGAGATCGATGCGCTTGTGGACTCAGAACGGATGGGGCGGGCATTTACAATCGGCGCAATGGGCAGCAAAGACACAAACTTTTACCACGACGCCTATCGGCGAGGCGGTTGGCAGGAGGCTGCCAACGAAGTGCAAAACTTGTGGCTATCCGGCGATCGATCAGGTGCAGCGGCTGCGGTACCAGCCGAAATGATCTTGCAAACCAATCTTTTTGGCGGCGAAGAGGCGATCCGCGCGCGCCTGTCCGCATATGAAGTAGCCGGCGTAACCACCCTCAAAGTGCAGCCCAAGGCAGAAAGCTTAGAAGATCGGTTGGAGATTCTCGGTCGATTGATGGACCTCGTATAGTTCAGTGATGTGCTGCTTACAAAGAACTTAGCCGCGCGGTGTTCGCAAGCCTTTAAGAGTTCTACTGGGCATTAAAACTCCGCAACGTCTGCGACAGAACTTCCATTATCGAAGTACGAACGCGAGGGTACTACGACGATGACAGCGCGGGTGTCGTGGACCCTCTCAAACCCAAATACTGAAAAACTGATGTTGCAAAAAGGTGGTGTAACGCCCCTTGGTTGTGTGAACCTCAAAGCTAACGAAAGAGGGAGCGATAAATGATACCTGCAGAAGAAACTTTTAATGGCACCTGGCCGTTTACTCCG
>PYIJ01413835.1_pt1 | contig 15893 bp, 16 predicted proteins | sample 3578051 | NCBI WGS metagenome assembly PYIJ01 (sample SAMN08408021, study PRJNA431606) | Marine metagenome isolate SA_KN192-05_S13_5m, whole genome shotgun... | biome: marine; feature: oceanic pelagic zone; material: water; isolation source: surface water sample, 0.2-0.8 um fraction ... | reverse complement strand
GCCTTGCATTTATAACTTTTAATTAAATCAATAGATTTTTGAATATCATCGGAAGCTTCCGGATGAAAAGTAATGTATGTAGAGCCTGCTTCAGCAAAACTTTCTATAAGCTTATCTACGGGTTCAACCATCAAATGGGTATCTATGGGTGCTTGAATTCCAAATTCTCGTAGTGCCTTACAAACCATAGGCCCTATGGTTAAGTTGGGTACATAATGATTGTCCATCACATCAAAATGTATCCAATCTGCACCTGAGTCTATCACGCTCTTTGATTCTTCTCCCAAACTAGCAAAATCTGCTGACAGTATGGAAGGGGCGATAATGTAGTCTTTACTATTCATTCAAATGCAAGTTTACTCTTCGCTCAGTATGCAGTCTAATCTTTCAACATCTTCTGGAGTATTAAGGTTTTCAAATCTACCTTTATAAATTTCTCCAGAAACTAGGCCTTTTGTAGCTGCAGGTCTCAGGACATCATTCCAAAGTTCCAATTCCTCAAATTCGCGATGATCAAATAGATCAGGAGAAAGTATTGAAACTCCTGAAAAGGTGTATTTTTCATGAGGTCCTTCTTCTTGTATGAGCCCATTATTAAGATACACATCACCACTTAAATTTCTGGATGGATTTCTAATCAAAACCATATGTGCTAAGTAATCTTTATTTAGTTTCAAATTAGTAAAGTCATAATCTGTCCATGTGTCTGCACTTATAGCTATAAAAGGAGTATCAAACTTATCTATAGCATTTTGAATACCACCGCCCGTCCCCAATAACTTTTCTTCAATAGAATAAGAGATTTTTAGCCCATACTTTGATCCATCGCCTAGTAAATTAATAATCTTTTCTCCAAAATGGTGAACATTGATAACTATCTCACTCACATTAGCTTTTTTTAACTTGATAATATTGTTTTCAATCAAAGAAATGCCTCCTACTTTGACCAGGGGCTTAGGATTGTCATGCGTATAAGGAAGAAGCCTTTTGCCTTTACCTGCAGCCAATAAAAAAGCTTTCACTTAAAGCCCTCCAGTACTTTTTGGAGTCTAGGCTCTACCTGCTCAGTTAAGAATTCTTGGAAGTTCAACAACTCCCTGTACTTTATCAAATCCTCAGTTAAAAATTTAAGTGTTTGATCTAGATCTAAAAGTCTAAATGATTTTTTATCTCTAAGATGCAGTCTAGAAAGAGTACCCAAAATCCTTAGTTGCCTTTGAAAACCTGAGAAATCAAGATCTCTTCTGAGATTATCTTGATAAAGATAATCTTTGTCTAAATGATTATGATCTTTCAAAAAATATTCCAAATACTTGTCTAAGTCTTCTTCTTTAAGGGGGTTTTCTAGATCCTTTAGTATTGAAACTAGATCCAGGGAATAAGCACCAATGCATAAGTCTTGAAAATCTAAAATTCCTAACTTGTTGCCTTCCAATAGCATTAGATTACGAAACTCAAAGTCAAAATGGCACAAAACTTGAGGCTGATTTGCGCATTCTTCAGCTATAAATGTATAAGCATCAAAGATAATTCTCTTTTGTTCTGAGGAATATTCAAAATTCAATAGTCCGATAAGAAACCATTCCTCAAAAAGTTTCATTTGATCATTTAATATTTCTCTTGAAAGCTTTCTAAGACCCTCAAATGGACTGATTCCTTGCATAAGCTGTAGCTGGTTAATTGCACTTTTATAAAACTTTTGTTCATCTTCTGGGTTCATCTCTAATTGAAGAACTTTGTCTCCAAAATCCTCCATTATCATAAAGCCCCTTTCATGATCAAAAGCCTCTATTTTGGGAACATTTACCCCTCTATTTAATAGGCCCAATGATAAATTCTCGAATACTCTATTGATGTCGGTCTTCGGATCCGAAAATACAGCTATTTTTGTATCTTGATCAGTCTCCAATCTAAAGTAGTTTCTTAAACTAGCCTGCTCTCTTAGAGGAACAATATTTATAATCTCATTACAATCTAGGTTCTCTATAATCGAATTGGTCCACTCTAGTAATTCTTCTCTTTGATTGTCCATATTGATTTGAGTTTTTCTAGTAATAAACTGCAGTCTTCTATTATGATCTTTATAAGTTTATGGAACAATCCGATTTAAATACACTCTAATGTGTAATATGCTCAAAGAATACAAATTTATTGCACTCATAATTGCATTCTTCTTAAGTACTCTGCCCTTTTCATTGCAAGGAAAAGAAGGGAGTGAAATAGAAATAAAATCTTTAGATGCACAAATAATAGAGTCTTTAGACCAGAACTCTCTTAAATTGATTGGAAATGTCGTATTACAAACTGATGAAATGGATTTATGGAGCGATATGGCAATTTTTAATCGTTCTGAGAAAACTATAACACTGCAAGGAAATGTAAGAGCTCTCTCTAAAAATCTTGATATAAAAGCCGAAGAGCTTAACGGAAACCTATTGGAAAGAACTTTTTTAATATCGAAGTCAAACTTCTCTTTTATGAATAAAGTATTCGGAGAGGCAAAAAAGATTGAAATTAAGGCTAACGAAGAAATAGAGCTGTTAAATATAGCACTAACAAGCTGTAAGCAAGGGGAAGTCAATTGGAAGGTAAGCTCAGAAAGAATCATTATCGAAAGCGATAACAGAAATTCGATAATTAAAGATATAAAAGTAAAAATTAATGATACGCCAATTTTATATTTACCCTATGTTAGAACTGCAATTGGTAAGGAAAAATTTTCTGGCTTTTTAACTCCCTCCATTAAACAAGGAAAAGATGGTCTAGATCTGTCGGTACCGTATTTTTTTAATCTCGCACCTAATTATGATTTAACTCTTTCGCCGAGGTTTATCGACGACAGAGGTTTAGGCTTCAGTGGTGAGGGAAGATATTTAACTAGCCATTCCAAAGGCAAATTAAAAATTGCAAATTTCTCTAAAGATAAAAGGTTTGAACAACTAACCGGTATTTCGGGAAATAGATGGTCAGGGCATTGGAACAATATATCGAGAGTCGGTTCTAATTTATTTCTAAGAATTAATACAGAATACGTAAGTGATGATCTTTTCTATGAAGATCTAAATGACGACATCTTAGGGACTCAGCAAAAAGATTATATCTCTAGGAACTTAAAAATTAATTGGAAGGGTAAAAATTTGAGGGTAAAAGGTGAAGTAAATAATTTTCAAAATTTAAATCCGTTTGCTTCCAATGATTATGATACTGAGCCAAGCTTAGCTCTGAACTTTCATAAAAAGTTACAGGACTTTGATATAAGAGTAGATGCAATTTACTCCAAATTCTCATTTGAAGATCATTTCAATCCTTTCAATAAAGAGAATAGCATTAGAAGAACCTCTATAACTCCATCCTTGGGCTACACAAAGGTAAGTGTTAGTTCATTAAGCTCTTTTAGAGTTGGTAGAACCAATAGTCAGCATAGATATGATTCTTCCGATACAAACAATTCAAGAAATTGGGCAGAAATTTCTCACAAAGTTTATATGGACAAATATAGCGAGGATACTTTCAGGAGCCTTAGTCCAATCATCAAACTAATCTGGATAGATGGAAAAGATAAAAATATAAATCCTATAGATTCAAAGATAATTAACTTAAATCTCGAAACTATTCTGAGGAGAAACTGGTACTCTGGAAACGATTTATTCTTGGAAAAGAATAGATTAATTATGGGTTTTGAGCATAACTATATAAATAATGAAACTGGTAAACAAAGGTACTTCTCAATAGCTAAATCCTTTTTTTCAGATAAAGACTTCAACAAAATTAATGAAATAAAGCATAGTTCTTCTGTAGTAACTGAATTTAATTCAGAGTTAGCAGACTATTTCCATTTAACGAGTGAACTTGAGATAGATCCAGATTTTGGAAAGATAATGGCAGGCTCTATAGGTATAAAATTCATTAAAGATGAAAGAAAAAATATACAGCTAAGATCAATATACAAAAGAGACTCCTTTTATCTTAATTCATATCCTTGGTCTGATATTGACTCACCAATAAACCAATCTGAGGTTATCTCCCAATGGGCATTGTCACCTAACGTTGTATTGTTTGGTAAAGTTCTAAAAGACTCAGAATCAAGTATGTCTAAGGATATATCTTACGGTTTTGAATACTCTAATTGTTGTTTGAAATTTGGACTAATGAAGAGAAAATGGATCGATCAGAATTATTATGCACTTACAGCAAATAAAGCCAATGGTGGAAATCCGCACTGGGAGGAATTAATATTTGAGAAAGAAAGAGATAACCTTTATTTTTTCTTTGAATTAGTTGAATTAGGTAGATTTGGAAAAGAAATTTCTGAGGTATTATCATCAAGATCATTTCAATAATTGCATCAATCATAAAAAAGAAGACAATAGCCTTTATGAAATCCTTAAATAGATCTAAATTTCTAATTCTTAGCAAAAGAATAGTGCTTTTGTTGTTATCTTTCGCATTTTCTTTAAATATTTCATCGAAGATAGAACTAATCGATAGGGTTATTGCAGTAGTTGATTCTGGTGTGATTATGGAATCTCAGCTAAATGAGAGAGTAGAGGAAATACTCATGAGGTTAAAGAATGATAGGACTGAATTGCCTCCACTGAATCTTCTTGAAGAACAGGTCTTGGATAGACTAATCATAGAGGAAATCCAATTACAAATGGCAGAAAGGGCGGGTATAAAAATTAGTGATTCTGAGCTGAACCAGACGTTATCAAGAGTAGCAGCGCAGAATCAACTTAGCTTAGAAGAATTCAGAATAAAGCTAGAATCTGATGGAACATCCTATAGGTCTTTTAGGGATACGATTAGAAAAGAGTTAATCCTACAAAGAGTCCAGAGAGGAAAAGTAGGTGCAAAAATAGATATTTCGGAACAAGAAATAGAAAATTTTATAAATTCTGAAGAAGGTAAAACTCAACTCGCAGAACAGTACAATGTTCAGCACATATTGTTATCAGTAAAAAGTGGATTAAGAGAAGAAGAAATAAATGAAATCGAACAAAGTGCTTTATCTTTAATTGAAAGGCTTAAAGAGGGTGAGAGCTTCGAAAAACTTGCTGCTTCTTACTCGTCGGGTCAGAATGCACTAGAAGGTGGATTTCTGGGATGGAGGACATCTTCTGAGCTTCCTTCTTTATTTTCTGGAGTTGTTTCAAAACTTAAAGTTGGTGAAATCGCCGAACCTCTAAGAAGTGGAGCTGGTTTTCACATACTAAAACTAACTGATAAAAGAGGCAATACAGTAAAGTTTCTTGATCAAACATTGGCAAGACATATCTTGGTTCAACCTTCAGAGATTAGGACCGAAAACCAAGCAGAACTATTAATAAATGACATTTATGACAGATTAAATGAAGGTGAAGACTTCAAACAACTTGCTAGGCAATATTCAGAGGATCCAGGATCCAAAATGGATGGAGGTGACTTAGGTTGGAGTAATCCAGGCGACTATGATCCTGCTTTCGAAAAAACTATGAACGAAACCAAAATTGGAGAAATGTCAAAACCAATACAGTCTTCTTTTGGCTGGCACATTATAGAAGTCCTAGACAGAAGAAACGAAGATGTTAGTCAAGAAGAGCAAAAAAATAGGGCTTTTAGAATCATCTATGATAGAAAATTTGAACAAGAGCTACAAAGTACTCTTATTGAGTTGAGAGCTGAGGCTTACGTAGATATAAAACTAAATACATGACCAAGATAGTGGTGTCTTCAGGAGATCCTGCAGGCATAGGTCCAGATATTTGTATAAAAGCATTTGGACAGAAAAAGAACCTAAAATACTCTCCCGTAGTCTTATGTGATGAAGACCTCATCAGAGAAAGATGTGGTCAACTCAATATACAAGCTGATATACAAAAATATTCCGGAGAAAGTTATTCTGAAATGTCGTCAAAATGCTTCTGGATTAAACCTCATCCGGTCAATGAGAAGGTGCTTCCTGGAGTACCCTCAGAAAAAAATGCTAGATATATAATTGATATATTTGAGCACTCTGTAAATGCAACTATTTCAGGAGAATTTGATGCAGTTGTAACATGTCCAATAAACAAGGAAATAATAAATAAAGGTGGAATTCCCTTTACCGGACACACCGAGGAACTAGCCAGACTCTCGAACACCAAAAAAGTCGTCATGATGTTAGCCTCTGAAGACATGCGAGTTGCCCTTCTCACCACACATATTCCTTTAAAAGACGTGCCCTCTAAGATTAGTAATGAAAATCTTAAGGAAACGATAAAAATTGTTTCAAAATCTATGAAAGAAGATTTTGGAATTACTAATCCAATTATAAAAGTTCTAGGATTAAACCCACATGCAGGAGATGGTGGCTATATTGGAACAGAAGAGGAAGAAATTATTATTCCTCTAATCAAGGAGCTAACTAAAAATAATTACAATATTGTTGGTCCAGTATCGGCCGATACAGCATTTATTGAAAAGGGATCTAATAAAAAGGCAGACGTATTTATAGCTATGTTTCATGATCAAGGTTTACCCGTTATTAAAACTTCTAGTTTTGGTGGTATTGTGAATATTACTCTTGGCTTACCTTTTATAAGAACATCCGTAGATCATGGAACGGCCTATGACCTTGCTGGGAATATAAAAGCTGATGAGTCTAGCCTTGAAGCTGCATCAAACATTGCAGCAATTATGTCTAAAAAAAATAACTAATGATCAAAGCGAAGAAAGACTTAGGACAAAACTTTCTCATAGATGAAATTATTATTAATAAAATAGTTGAAACAATAAATCCAGAATCTGAGGATATATTCTTAGAAATAGGCCCTGGTAAAGGTGCTATCACGAGACCTCTTTTGAGATTTATTAAACATCTTCATGCTGTAGAAATTGACGAAGACCTTATTAAAGGTCTAGAGAAAATAGAAAAAACCAATATTTCATTGCACAATGAAAGTATTCTTAACTTTCAACCCGATCAATACATTGATAAGAATTTAAGAGTCATGGGTAACCTTCCTTATAATATTTCTACCCAGATTATGCTTTGGACTTTCAAGAATCTTACAATTCTTAAAGACATACATTTTATGTTTCAAAAGGAATTTGGTGAGAGGCTGCTCTCTGCAAATAATAAGAAAAGTTTTGGCAGACTTTCAGTTTTAACTCAATACCTTACAAAGCCAGAATTCTGCTTCGAGATTGAGCCTGAAAGTTTCTTTCCTGAACCCAAAGTTGAGAGTATTTTTATAAAATTCCTCCCTATAGAAGGAAGAGACTTTGAAGATTCACTTACACAAAAACTTCAAGAAGTCTCCAGAATAGCATTTATGCATAAAAGAAAGATGATAGGCAAGTCTTTAAAATCCTTATTATCAGTTGAAGAATTGACTAATCTTGGCATAGATATGAAAGCAAGGCCTGAAAATTTATCAGTTGAAGATTACGTAAAAATTTCGGAAACTCTTATTTGATGTCAAATTATGCGATCGGTGACTTACAAGGCTGTTTCAATGAGTTTAAATTTCTATTGGATAAAATATCTTTTGATGAGAATAAAGATAGATTATGGTTATGTGGTGATCTTGTAAATCGAGGTGACGATTCCCTTGCTTGTCTGAAATTTATTAATTCTATTCAAAAAAGCTGCCACATAGTTTTAGGAAATCATGATCTCCATCTATTAGCAATAGCTGAAGGGATTAAAAACTTAAATAAATCTGATACCGTAGGAGATATCTTGAAAAGTCCAGATTGTGATGAGTTACTTCAATGGATAAGAACCCTACCCTTTCATTTTCTTAAAAAAGTTGAAACTAACCAAGGTGAGATTGAATTTATAATGTCACATGCCGGTGTTCCTCCTGCATGGACTAAAAAAGATCTTATCAATAATTCTAATGAACTAAGTCAGCTCCTCCTGGGTGAAGAAAGTATCAATTTCTTGAAGAACATGTATGGAAATGAACCCAATCACCTCAGGGATTGTGAGACAAAACAAGATAGACTTAGATTGAATTTAAATTATTTAACAAGGATGCGATTTTTGCATTCTGATGGCTCCTTAAACCTTGAATTTAAAGGGAAAATTAATGAAGCTTCTGAAGATTTGAAACCTTGGTTTAAATTTAAATCAAATATTGTCAACGAAAGGACTCACATTTTGTTTGGCCACTGGGCTGCCCTCGATGGCATAACAGGCATAGCAAATATAAGTGCCTTAGATACGGGGTGTGTTTGGGGAAATAAACTTACTGCAATGAGACTTGAAGATTATGAGCTTTTCAGTTGTGATAAGCTAAATTGATCTTATGAAAATTTATTTAGTAGGCGGAGCGATAAGGGACTCATTACTTGACCTACCGGTATTAGAAAAAGACTGGGTTGTAGTTAATGCAAAAGAGAGAGAGCTTATTGAAGAGGGATATAAAAAAATAGGCAAGGACTTTCCAGTATTTTTACATCCAGAAACCAAAGAAGAATATGCCCTTGCAAGAAAAGAGAAGAAGATAGGAAAAGGACATAAAGGATTTGAATTCATATCTGATTCAGATGTGACTCTGGAAGAGGACTTACTCAGAAGAGATTTAACTATTAATGCAATCGCACAAGACAAAAAAGGGAGACTAATTGACCCTTACAAAGGTAAGTTAGATCTCAAAAATAAAACTTTAAGACACGTATCAGAAGCCTTTTCAGAAGACCCCTTAAGAGTCTTGAGAGTAGCTAGATTTTTAGCAAAACTAAAACATTTAGATTTCAAAATCTCTCCTGATACTCTTAGGTTAATGCACGAAATCTCCTCCTCGGGTGAAATCGAAACATTAAGTAAGGAGAGATTTTGGATAGAAACTCAAAAAGCTCTTTTAACTAAAAATCCAGAAACTTTCTTTAATGTATTAGAGCAAGTCGGTGCACTAGAAAGGATTACTTCTTTAAAACTACTTAATGAATCAGAAATTATGAAAGCTTCGAAAGCTTCTGAAGATATAGCAATTCTATGGTCGGTTGTTGTTGCAAAAAATATTGACATTAAGAACATCAATCAGTCATTTAATGTTCCAAATGAGGTTTCTGAAATAAGCATTATTTGTAACTCCCTAATTAAAATGCAAGACCAAGAATTATCTCCTGAGATAATACTCGAACTTGTTCAAAATTCTGATTTAATGCGTAAGCCAGATAGATTTTTTAGAGCTGTTAATGCTGCATCCTATTTTATAAAAGAAGATTCAAAGAATATTCTTTGGGAGTCCATCTTTGATCTATTAAATAATATAAAAGCAGACACCACTCTGGTAGAAGGAAAATCTATTGCAAAAAAATTATATGAAGATAGATTGCATGCCCTGAATAACTATCTATTAGATTTATGACAAAGAAGATTATTTTTTTAACTGGAGGTGCAAAACGCATTGGCAAAGTAACGTGTGATGCATTTCATCAAGAAGGTTATGACGTCATATTCCATTACAACAAGTCAGTTGAACAAGCTAAAGAAATACAAAGTAGACTTAATGAAAAAAGAAAGAATTCTTGCTTCATTCTGCAAGCAGATTTCAATAATACAGGTTCAGTGAAAGAACTCCATGAGAGTATTTCTGAGGTTACGGATGGGTTAGATGTTCTAATAAATAATGCATCTAGTTTTTATCCAACGCCTATAGAAGAAGCTACGTCTAACGACTGGTCTGACCTCCTAAATACTAATACTACAACTCCTTTGTTCCTGACTCAGGCACTTCTACCCTTCCTGAAGAAGAATAAAGGTTCGGTAATAAATATATCTGATACTTTAGCACCGTCAGGAATTAAGAATTTTAGTCTCTATGCTGGAGCCAAATCGGCCCTTGAGGGGATTACTAAATCTCTAGCAAAAGAATTAGCACCAGACATAAGAGTAAATGCTATTTCTCCAGGCGCAATCCTATGGCCAGAAGATGAAGACCTTACAGATGACCAAAAGAGAGAAAGACTAAAGAAAGTAGCACTAGGAAGAATAGGTAAACCTGAAGATATTTCTTCTTTGGCTATTTTTCTATCCACCGCTAAATATATAACTGGACAAGTAATTAAAGTTGATGGTGGAAGGTCAGTAATCTAGTCTAAAAATTTCTTTTATCATTTTTATATCTATCTTATTATTAAAGCATGACAAACGAACTGCATCAGCCTGATGAAAACACAGGAACTATGGAAGTCTTGGAGAGGCATAAATTCGATATTGCCAAACTCAAAGATTATATGAATGAGCATGTTGAGGGGTTTGAAGGTGATATAAAAGCTGAAGAATTCAAGGGTGGTCAATCTAACCCAACTTATAAAATAGTAACGCCTAAACAATCATATGTTTTAAGAAGAAAACCCCCTGGAAAGTTACTTAAATCAGCACATGCTGTCGATAGAGAATATGCTGTTATTACTGCCCTTAATAAAACTGATGTTCCGGTACCTAAGAGCTACGCTCTTTGTGAAGACGACGATGTAATTGGTACAGCGTTCTATTTGATGGAATTTAAGGACGGAAGAGTATTGTGGGATCCCGCTATGGAAGGCCATGACCCAGAAGAAGCTAAAGGTGTTTACGAATCTATGAATGATTCAATGGCTAAATTACATTCTGTCGATCATGATTCTGTAGGATTATCTGATTTTGGTAAACCTGGAAACTATGTTGGAAGACAAGTATCTAGGTGGTCAAAACAATATATAGACTCTGAGACAGAAACTATAGAATCAATGAATAATTTAATTGAATGGCTTCCAAAGAATTTACCCACTGAGAAAAAAACAGGTATCGTTCACGGAGACTATAGTCTTACTAATGTAATGGTTGGTAGAAATAATCCTAATGTAATTGCAATCTTAGACTGGGAATTATCCACTCTTGGCGATCCTTGTGCTGACTTTAACTATCATTGTCTTCAGTACACGATGAATCCTAAGTTAGCTGATAGAAATTATTGTAAATCCCAAGGTATTCCTATTATTGAGGATTACGTTAATATTTATTCTGAAAAAATAAATATAGATCTATCACAAGAATGGGACCTCTATACTGCCTATAATCTCTTCAAGTTAGCAGGTATCCTACAAGGAATATTAGGGAGAGTTAGAGATGGAACTGCTGCGCATGAAAATGCAGCCGAAAGAGCCAGCGGGGTAAGAAATCTATCTGATAAGGCGTGGGCTCTAGTTGAGAAAAACTTTATATAGGAGAAAAATATGGCAATAGATAAATTTTTAGTCGAGGCAAGTCACATAATGATGTTTGCACGATCTGTTGGAGATGATAATCCGATTTATCATGATGAGGAATATGCGAAAGGAACGGATTCAGGTGGCATAATTGCACCACCCACTTTTGCCCAGTCCAGTGCTCAGTTTGATCCTGATTACTTTCTAAGACCTAAGGTAGGTGGAGATGGTTGGTTTGGTTCAGGAAAAGAAGCTACAGGAGCAAAACCTTCTAAGGAATCTAGTGGTGGAGGTGGAGGTGCTGCAATGGGTCTTCATGCAGAACAGCATTTTGAATATCATAAACCTGTAAAAGCTGGTGATATTTTAACTGCGACCACAAAACCAGGTAATTCTTGGGAAAAAGAAAGCAAAAGAGCAGGTAAACTAAAGTTTAGTGAAAGTGTTACAGAGTATAGGAACCAGGATGGTGAATTAGTTATAACAGCAACTGGTGTCGGTGTTCAAACTGAAAGAGCTGTGGATAGTTAGGAGAAAGATATGTTAAAAGAAAATGAAATTAAAGTTGGAGATACTCATACAGCTACATTAGTTGAAGATCTTAAAAGAACACAAATAGTTCAATATGCCGGGGCATCAGGAGATTATAATCCCCTCCATACTGATGAAATATTCACAACACAAATAGCTGGCTATCCAAGTGTCTTTGCGCACGGGATGCTATCCATGGGCCTAACAGGAACAATGCTAACTAACTATGTAGGTGATGGAGCTCTAAAAAAATATGGAGTTAGATTTACAAACCAAGTTTGGCCGGGCGATACGCTAACAGGAAAAGCAACTATTGTTGAAATTAGAGAAGAGGACGGAGAGAAAGTTGTTGATTTAATGATTGAAACAACTAATCAAGACGATATTGCAGTGATAACAGGAAATGCAACAGCTAAGATAGAATCTTAAAGAAATAATCTATAAGGGGAGAAATTTTGTCAGAAGAAAAAGGTTCTGAGGTCGGAGGCTACCACGCTAAAGTTGCCTTAAGCCTTCTTGTATTAGTCTATATCTTTAACTTTGTAGATAGACAAATTCTATCAATACTCGCGGAAGATATAAAAGCAGATTTAGGAATATCAAATAGTGATATAGGCTTTTTGTTTGGTACTGCTTTTGGTGTTTTTTACTCTGTAGTAGGAATACCAATGGGAAAACTTGCTGATTCCTGGAATAGAAAGAATTTAATAAGTATCGGCTTAGCTTTTTGGAGCTTTATGACATTTATGTCTGGTACAGCAAAATCTTTTTTAAGCCTCTCGATTTATAGGTTTGGCGTTGGAATAGGAGAATCAAGTGCTACTCCATCAGCTTATTCTCTTCTTTCAGATTACTTCTCACCTAAAGTAAGAGCTACAGTCCTTTCAATATACTCGAGTGGACTTTACATAGGAGCAGGAATTGGTTTGTTCTTAGGTGGTGCTATTTTAGATACTTGGAATTCCGCATATCCTGACTACACTCAGGCTCCATTCCAACTCAAAGGATGGCAGGCAGCCTTTATGGGTGTTGGACTTCCTGGAATCTTACTATCTATAATAACTTTCACATTTATTAAAGAACCGGTAAGGGGTCTCAGCGAAGGAATAGTCACTGAACCTAGTAAAGAGCCTTTTAAGGATACATTTAAAGAATTTATAGGTTTAACGCCATTGTCTTTATTGGGAGATAAAGATACCTTGAAATCGCTGTGCATAAACCTCGTCATAGCTAGCACAATTTTTTTATTATGCTTTTCGCTCTACAAACTTACTGATGACTTTCTACAATGGGTTGCATGGGGGATAGGAACTTATCTCGTATGCACATGGATTCAAAGTCTCAGTAGAAGGGACATAGTTGCGTTTACTTTAATGTTTAGAAGTAAGGCTATTATTTATTCATTTATCTCATTTCCTTGTATACCTTTCGTAGGTTATGCCTACTCAGCTTTTACGCCTTCCTTTTACATTAATTATCATGGCATGAGTGCCCTTGAAATTGGAACTATGATCGGACTGATAACAGCCATTGGATCTTTCATTGGAGTTATTGGAGGTGGATATTTTGGAGATAAACTTAGGGAAAATTATGTTGGAGGAAGATTATATGTAATCTTTTTTGGCGGAATTGTTATCACCACTTTTGGATGTTTAGGAATGATTTTCGCGGAAACAAGAAATATGTCCCTCTTGTTCAACTTTATTTATCACATTGGAAGTTCAGTATACGTTGGGTGTGCCGCAACTACAGTTACAAACCTTGTTTTACCAAGAATGCGGGCTATGGCAGGGGCCTTCTTTATCTTAACTTTGAGCATGATAGGTTTAGCCCTAGGACCTTATACTTTGGGAAGAATAAGTGACTTATTTGAGTATCAAGGATATGCACCCGGGGATGCTATGCAAACATCTATGGCTCTCATACTTTTGATACTAATCATTCCAAGTATCACTCTTTTTCTGGCGGCAAGAAATCTTAAAGCAGATGAAGAATCTGTAACAGAAAGGGCTAGAATTCTCGGCGAGAATATATAAATTACATAAATACAATAACTATCTATAGGAGAGACAAAATGACCTTAAAAATTAAACAACTTCTTATAATTTCTCTACTAACCTTGGGGGTATCTGGTCATGCTTATACCGCAGAAGAAGATAATGTAATTGAGCTCATAAAAACCTGGGCCTCTTTAGAAGGAGATCTAGATGCTCAAGCAGAACTTATAAGGGATGACAGGGTAATGATTGCAGGAGCTGATAAATGGCCTGATCAGAAAGATAACCTAATGATCCAAAAAGAAAGAAGATCTGCAACTCTAAAAAGAGACCCGAATTGGAAAATAATGCAGACCATAATATCTCCGGAAGTACGAATATATGGAAATGTTGCGGTGGCACATTTTATTAGAAGGTTTGATTTTATTGCAGGAGAGGGAGAAGTCTCTCCACCTGCATTCAATAATGCAACCATGATCCTTGTTAAAGAAAAAGGCAAGTGGGGTATCGCTCATACTCACTTTTCTCAAATATAAAAATTAAATAGATGATGATTTGAGGTTCATAAAGAACCATCAAATCAATCTATCTAGACTAATTCTGTGTTTTCTTTTAATTTTTTATAGGACGACTTTAATATGGGGTGAATTTCATCTGGAGCCAGTTCACAGAGAGGCTCCAGAACAAATTTATACTTTTCAATATCATCACTCGGTATATCTAATTCATCTGTCTTAATTATTTCTTCGCCATAGATAATTAGATCTAAATCTATACACCTATTAGACATGCCCTTTTGGGAAATGTTTCTACCCATACTTTTCTCTATATCTTTCAGTACCCTAGTCAGCTCGAGAGGTTTTAAATCAGTATAAAAACAACAAACGCGATTCAAAAAGTCTTCACCATCAAATCCTTCAGCTTCACTGATATATAAGCTTGAATAAGTAACATCAAAACGGTCATCCAGGAATCTTTTAACCTCTTGCATATTTGTCTCAGGGTTAAGGTTACTTCCAATACTTAAATAAACTTTTTTCATAGGGGTCTTACTATGGAAATCCCCACAGACTTGGAACCTCGCATTGCGCCTGGTTTGCTTAAAGTTATTTTTACTCTATCAACTGGAAATTCTTTAAGTATTATTTCCGAGATTTTCTCTGCTAAGGTCTCAACTAATTTATATTTAGATCCTTTAATGTATGCCGTAACCCTCTTGCCTACTAACTTGTAGTTAAGAGCATCCTCTATAGAATCAGATTTAGCTGCTTTTGTATTATCAAAATCCATTTCTATATCTACAGATATCAATTGCTTAACTTCTCTCTCCCATTGAAATATTCCAATGATACTTTCAACTTCTAAGTTGCTAATAAAGACTTTATCCATTTTTGAACTCCGATAAGGGCCATCTAGGTTTTATTTTAAGATTTAAATCTTCCACTACGTCTTTTAAATAGAAACTTCCTGCGTATGCAATCATCGCACCATTATCTGTACATCTTTCTATTGGAGGAAAGAAAATATTCTTATCATTCAAACCTGTAACTAACTTTTCTCTTATGTACTTATTAGGGGCAACACCACCTCCAATAACTAATTCCGTTAGACCCGTCTTTTCTAAAGCGTTTTTTGTTTTAGATAAAAGAGTTTCGGCAACTGCTTTTTGAAAAGAGGCGGCAATGTCTGCTTTCTGAGATTCTGATATTTGATCTATTTTTTTATATTCATAATAAACAGCAGTCTTTAGTCCGCTGAAACTGAAATCAAAATTTTTTTTATTTGTCATAGGTCTAGGGAAATCGAACGCAAAAGAATTGCCCTGTCTAGATAAAGCTTCTATTTTGGGACCTCCTGGATAACCTAAATCTAGAATCTTAGCAACTTTGTCAAAGGCCTCTCCGACGGCATCATCTAAAGTTTGTCCAATAATTTCATAATCACCCAAAGACTTAGCATTTATCAATAAACAATGACCTCCAGATATTAATAAAGTTAAAAAAGGAAATGAGGGAGCAGGATCTTCAAGCAAGTTTATTAGCAAATGAGCTTCCATGTGATGAACTCCAATGGAAGGTTTGTTAAGGCTAAGAGCCATAGCCTTAGCTGTTGAAGCTCCTATTAATAGTGGCCCTCTCAATCCTGGTCCTGCCGTATATGCAATACCATCTATTTCTTCTAGTGAGTAACCGGACTCATTAATAG
>PYIJ01428384.1_pt1 | contig 16034 bp, 14 predicted proteins | sample 3578051 | NCBI WGS metagenome assembly PYIJ01 (sample SAMN08408021, study PRJNA431606) | Marine metagenome isolate SA_KN192-05_S13_5m, whole genome shotgun... | biome: marine; feature: oceanic pelagic zone; material: water; isolation source: surface water sample, 0.2-0.8 um fraction ... | reverse complement strand
TTCGGGATCAGCAGTTAAATTACCAACTATTGTTACTGTATTATCTACCATTTTTATCTACCTCTAGCTTTCCATCTTTTTGACTGAGATCTAAATCTAGATTTTTATTTACTTTTTCGTGCAAGCCCTCAAGCTCACCATCAATCATTTTTAAACGATCTTTAATTAGGGTTTTTAATTTCTTTGTTCGAGCCCTCAATTCGTCATCAGAAATTTTCTCTAACTTTAAAAATTCTACATTGATGAGATCTACATAAGGCATTAACAACTTTAAATCTCGATCTGCCTTAGTACCAAAAACCTTGCCAACACCTTTTGTAATCCAGTCAAACATATTCTTTATAATAATTGCAAAATCAGCTTAAAGTTAATGTTTTTAAGTAATCTTACCAGTAAATTAAATATCAATACTCCCCTCAAAAACTTTTGTCGCTCGACTGGCTAAATAAATCTCACTAAAGCTTTTCCCTACTTTAACAAAGCTGACAAATAGTTGTCCTCCTCGTGATTCTATGGTTATCGGACTCTCCATTTCAAAGGCATAAGCTGCTACTATGGCTGATGCTGTTACACCTGTCCCGCAAGAAAGCGTTTCAGTCTCCACACCTCTTTCATAAGTCCTCACTTTCAATAATCCATGATCTATTTCCACAAAATTAACATTGGTTCCTCCGGGAGCAAATTCTTTTGAGTTTCTTATCTGAGCACCCTGACCGTTTACATCTATTTTTTCAACATTAGAAACAAATGTAACGTAATGGGGAGACCCGTTATTGATAAAAAAATAATTCCCCCCTGATGAAATCTCATTTAGAGCATGTAAACTAAAGTACACCAGTCCCCCCTTAAAATACGCATCATGTACACCGTCATAAGTTTTAAATGTAGTTTGATTATGTATAATTCCCAAGTCTCTTCCAAACTGAACGGCGCATATACTACCATTACCACACAAGCTCTGGCTAGCATCGGAATTAAAATAAACCATTTCGAAATCAAGACTTGGGTGATTTTCAACTAAAATAAGTCCATCGGCTCCTATACCAAATTTAGCTTTTGTCAACTGACGTATTAAATCTAAGTTCTCCTTTGGAAAAAATTCGGTACGATTGTCAATAAGCACAAAATCATTACCTGTCCCTTGATATTTCACAAATGAAATTCTCATATTTTAGAAATAAAAAAAGCCAACTAAAGAGTCGACTTTTTATATGGTTGATTAAAAATATTTAAATTTTATCTTTAATCCTGGCCGCTTTGCCTTTTAAATCTCTTAAATAATAAAGTTTTGCTCTCCTTACATTGCCATTTCTCAAAACCTCAATTTTATTAATATTGGGTGATGCTGTTGGAAAAATTCTTTCAACTGCAATACCATTTGATATTTTTCTAACCGTAAATGTTTCTCCGCTGCTGTTACGATTCTTGATTTGTAGCACAACTCCCTGAAACTGTTGAATCCTTTCCTTACTTCCTTCCTTAATTTTGTAATGCACATTGATGGTGTCTCCAGGCCTAAAAGAAATTTTGTCTCCCTTTTTTCTACTATTCTGCTCTTCTACAAAATTTAATGAATCACTCATAATTTTACCTTTTTACTGAGTTATCTAAAAAAATATAAAGTGGCAAATATAAAAAGAATTATAGTCTCGTACTTAAAATTAGAAATAATTAAATTGAACGCTTTCCAATTGCTTATAATTTACCAAATCCGGCAAAAAAAACTAGAAACAATTTGACAATTTCTCACACTCAAATCATCAAAATATTTAAAATAATTCTACTTTTTGTCATCTACTTCTTCATATTCGACGTCACTGACGTCTTGGTCAGTCTTGCCATCTTTCTCGGATGCTTCCTGCCCAGGTCCAGCACTGGAAGCTTCGGCATTAGCTTGAGCCGCATAAATTTCCTGAGAAGCGCTTTCCCAAACTTTATTAAGAGCTTCTGTCGCTGTGTCTATAGCAGCCAAATCTCCGCTTGAATGAGCTTCTTTTAGTTTAGTCAAGGCTTCATCAATGGGCTTTTTATTCCCTTCAGAAATCTTATCTCCGTAATCTTTCAATTGTTTTTCAGTTTGGAAAATAAGTGCGTCTGCGGAATTAAGTTTCTCAACTTTTTCTTTCTCAATTTTATCTGTTTCAGCATTAGCTTGGGCCTCTTGCTTCATTTTCTCTATTTCTTCATCACTGAGGCCTGATGAGGCTTCAATTCTAATTTTTTGCTCTTTTCCAGTCCCCTTATCTTTTGCCGATACATTCAAAATTCCATTGGCATCGATATCAAAAGTAACTTCTATTTGGGGAACTCCGCGCGGTGCTGGAGGAATACCATCCAAATGAAACTTGCCAATTGTTCGATTATCTTTGGCCATCGGACGCTCTCCCTGCAATACATGGATTTCTACTGAGGGCTGACTGTCAGCTGCTGTGGAAAATATTTCTGATTTTTTGCTTGGAATGGTCGTATTTGCTTCTATCAACTTAGTCATCACATCACCCATCGTCGCTATTCCCAAAGAAAGTGGAGTAACGTCGAGTAATAACACATCTTTCACTTCTCCTGTTAATACACCTCCTTGAATAGCTGCTCCTATAGCTACCACTTCATCTGGATTAACGCCTTTAGAAGGTTTTTTGCCGAAAAATTTCTCTACTTCCTCCTGAATTTTCGGTATTCTAGTAGAGCCCCCTACTAAAATAACTTCATCTATGTCGCTAGTCGACAAATTAGCATCACTCAAAGCTTTTTTTACAGGATCCATAGATCTACGTACCAAGTTATCAGCCAATTGCTCAAAAACTGCTCTCGACAAAGATCTTACTAGATGTTTGGGAATCCCATCAACAGGCATGATGTAAGGTAGGTTAATCTCTGTGCTGCTTGAGCTGGACAATTCTATTTTTGCTTTTTCAGCAGCTTCTTTCAGACGCTGGAGTGCCATCGGATCTTTTCTTAGATCTATATTTTCATCTTTAATAAATTCTTCTGCCAACCAATCAATAATGATTGCATCGAAATCATCTCCTCCTAGATGAACATCTCCATTTGTAGATTTTACTTCAAAAACACCATCTCCCAATTCTAATATGGAAATATCGAAAGTTCCACCTCCTAGATCGTAAACCGCTATTTTCATATCGGCATTCTTTTTGTCTAAGCCATATGCAAGTGCTGCAGCTGTGGGCTCATTAATGATTCTCTTGACTTCCAATCCTGCAATCTGACCTGCTTCTTTCGTAGCTTGGCGCTCAGCATCGTTAAAATAAGCAGGTACTGTAACCACTGCTTCGGAGACCTCTGACCCTAAAAAATCTTCTGCCGTTGATTTCATTTTTTGAAGAATCATCGCTGATAATTCTTGTGGAGTGTAATTTCGATCTCCTATTTTTACCCTCACTACATCGTTGGTTCCTGACTCAAGATTGTATGAAATATGTTTCATTTCTTTTTTAACATCAGAAAACCGTTTTCCCATGAATCTTTTAACAGAGCTAATGGTGTGTTCGGGATTCGTAATTGCTTGTCTTTTGGCAGGATCACCTACTTTACGTTCTCCTTTGCCTCCATCGAGGAATGCCAAAATTGATGGTGTTGTTCTTCTACCTTCGCTATTTTGTATCACGACCGGTTCGTTTCCTTCCATCACGGCCACACAAGAATTTGTTGTGCCCAAGTCTATGCCTATGATTTTACCCATTTCCGTTTTTTTTGTATTAATTTAATTTATAGTTTAATCAACAATGCTTGTGCCAAAAGTTTTTTACTGACACAATGTCAGCGATTCTTCTCAATTCAAAATAAAGTAAAGACAAGAATTCTTCGCTTCTTTATTATAATTTACTTTAAATGTTATACTACGGTAATATATAACTTGCAAACAGATCAATAAATTATAACAAAAAATTAAGCTAAATATCATTACTTTGCGATTCACTCAAAACGCATGCCTCTAGCCGAAGAAATAAAAAAAAGAAAAACTTTTGGTATTATCGCACATCCTGATGCGGGTAAAACCACTTTAACTGAAAAGCTCTTACTTTTTGGTGGAGCCATACAAACAGCAGGAGCTGTCAAATCAAATAAAATAGATATGGCCACACGCTCCGATTGGATGGCTATAGAAAAACAAAGAGGAATTTCTGTAGCAACTTCAGTAATGGGGTTTAAATACAAAAACCTAAAGATAAATATTTTAGACACACCGGGACACCAAGATTTCGCAGAAGACACTTACCGTACTTTGACAGCTGTAGACAGCGTTATCATGGTTATAGACTGTGTTAAAGGGGTAGAAAAACAGACAGTAAAACTTATGGAAGTTTGTCGCATGCGGAAGACTCCCGTCCTGTGTTTTATTAACAAACTGGACAGAGAGGGTCGCAATCCATTTGAACTAATTGACGAAATCGAGCAGGAGCTCAAAATAAATGTGCAACCCCTAACATGGCCTATTGGTATGGGAAAATCACTCAGAGGGGTCTATAACCTTTATGAAAAGAACATCAATCTTTTCGAACCTAGTAAAAATAAGCGAACAGATAATTTAATAAATATTAAGAATGTTAATGACCCCGAATTAGAAGATCATCTACCCCTTTCTGAATTATCTCAACTAAGAGAGGACATTGAATTAATAAATGGTGTCTATGATCCTTTTGATGAAAAAGCTTACCTTTCTGGAGATTTAGCTCCAGTTTTTTTTGGAAGTGCTGTCTCAAATTTTGGGATACGGGAATTACTGGATTGCTTTACGGAAATAGCTCCAAACCCTAAACCAAGAGACACGGAGAGTCGAATAATTTCACCAATAGATCCTAAATTCTCAGGATTTATATTTAAGGTTCATGCAAATATGGATCCTCGTCATCGAAATAGAATTGCTTTTGTAAGAATCTGTTCGGGAAAATTCAAACGGGGTAACAACTATTATCATGTAAGAAATGATAAAAAATATCGATTTTCAAACGCTACAGCTTTTATGGCACAACAAAAAGAAACCATAAATGAAGCCTTCCCTGGAGACATTATTGGCTTATACGATACAGGAAATCTTAAAATAGGAGATACTCTCAATGAGGGTGAAAAATCTCTATTCAAAGGGATACCAAGTTTCTCACCTGAATTATTTAAGGAAGTTATCAATCTAGATGCAATGAAGTCCAAACAACTTGAAAAGGGATTGAAGCAGCTCATGGATGAAGGTTTAGCTCAACTTTTTACCTACGAAATGGGTGCTAAAAAAGTAGTTGGCACTGTTGGTGCACTACAATTTGAAGTACTTCAATATAGGTTACTTAATGAGTACAATGCCAAGGTAAATTTTTCCCCTATCAATATTTACAAAGCTTGTTGGATCAATGCTAGGGACAAAAATAATTTAGATGCCTTTGTAGAAGATAAATATCGACATATTGCCAGAGATAAAGATGATAAACTTGTCTTTATGGCTGAATCTAAATCGTGGCTTCAGATGGTAGAAGATAATTTTTCAAACATACAATTTCATTCAATAAGTGAATTTTAAATAAAATTGATCTATCCCAAAACAATATATGAAGACAACCATTTGTTGGTAATCAACAAACCCGTTAACTGGTTGGTGCAAGGTGATAAAACGGGTGATCCTACCTTAACTGATTGGAGCAAAAACTATATTAAAAAAAAATATAAAAAGCCAGGTAACGTGTTTCTCAATCCAGCTCATCGATTGGATCGACCGGTAAGCGGATTAGTTATTTTTGCTAGAACTTCCAAGGCGTTGACCCGACTAACTGCCCTTTTCAAAGATCAACTTATTCAAAAAACTTATGTAGCCATTGTAAAGTCAAGACCCCAGGAACTAAATGGGTCCTTAATCCACTGGTTAGTTAAAGATAAAACAAAGAATTTTACCAAAGCTTTTAATAAGAACAAGGGAAGTGGTAAAAAATCGATATTAACATACCGAACTTTGATATATGAAGGTGGGCATTCTTTATTATTAATAAAACCAGAAACAGGACGGCAACATCAAATTCGGGTCCAATTAGCAAAAATATTTTGTCCAATCCGGGGAGATTTAAAATACGGTTATGCCAATCCCAATACTGATAGAAGTATTTGCCTCCATGCGTTCAAAATCGAATTTGAACACCCGATAATTAAAGAAAAAATCTCCTTCAGTGCTAAACCCCAGGGAGTCTGCTGGAAACATCATTTAAATGCAATCGATGAATTGGATTAATAGGCTAAAAGAAAAATGGGAAGTAAAGAATTCTTGTCAATTTGCCTTGATTCTGATTGCTTTCGCTCTCACTGGGTCCACAGTCGTAATAATCAAAAAGCCAATCATCGATTATTTTACGATAGATGGAGAAAAAAGTACAATATTTACTATCATCTATCTCATTTGCATCCTGCCCATATATAACTGTATTTTGCTTTTCTATGGCTCTCTGTTAGGCCAATTTGATTTTTTTTGGAACTATGAAAAAAAAATGATTAATCGATTCAGGCGAAAAAAGAAAGAAAAGCAAAAAAATAAAAATTAAGTGACTTCGATTCAGTATCGAAGCTAACTATTTGTAAAAATACATGAGTGAATATTTTAATAGAACTATTTCAAGGCCTAAAGATGACCGATCAAAATTTAATTATATCAAATTCCTAGAATGAAAAATAATTTGTTTAAATATCTTTCTCTTTGGGGTTTATTTATGCTCTATTTTATTTTTTACAGAACGGTATTTATACTTTACAATATATCGGCTCTGAACGATGTCCCTGTCAGCATATTATTACAAAGTTATTTATATGGTTTGAAGCTAGATCTTTCTTTTTCAGGCTATATGATGTTGATCCCCTCTATTATATTAGCTGCATCTCCCATAATTGGTTCGAGAGCATCTTCAAACATGCTTATTGGAACCATTACCCTGACACTCGCAGCAGTTTCTATTATCGAAATCATAGACATGCAAGTCTATTCCTACTGGGGAGAAAAGTTTGATGCCATGCATTTAAGGTACCTTAATGATCCCAAACAAATCATTAATTCGATTACTTTCAAAACTTTAATGTTCCCCACATTTCTAAGTTTATTTTTATTTTATTTTCATTTTAAAGTAACTAAATGGTTGATTAGTCAATTTTCATTTGATTTGAAAAAGAACTACTCTTGGCAAAAGCCCTTACTTTTTTCTACCTTGATAGCATTATCTCTTGTTCCTATTAGAGGTGGTTTCAGTATTTTCCCTTTCAGATTAGGTATACCAATTAATGTAGGGGCCGTTTATTTTGATAAAAATAAAATGGCTGTAAATCATGCAGCAGTCAATGCACCTTGGAATTTTTTTTATTCTATGAAAAAAGCCTCAAAAGTCGATAGATCTAACCGTCTGATACCTGAGCATATTGCTTCGGGGCTTTTTAATGAAATCAACGGTGCTCAAACGAAAGGAACACCTTATCTCTCAATACTCAATATAACACATCCTAACATTTTACTCATTGTTCTCGAAAGTTTTACTGCAAAGGGAATTGAAGTATTGGGAGGAGCTAAATCTGTCACCCCACACCTTAATAAACTTAGTAAGGAAGGTGTTTTATTCTCACAATTTTATGCTTCAGGACATCGTTCAAACAGGGGGATCGGTAGCCTATTTAGTAGCTATCCTGGATTACCTTATGATGCCATTATTGAGAACCCATTTAAAAGTGAAAAGTTACCCCACCTGATAAAATCCATCAAAGCAGAGGGTTATCATACCGCATTTTACTACGGCGGTGAAATTGATTTTGCCAACTTTAGGGCTTATTTCAATCAAGGAGGAGCAGATAAAATTATAAGTAAGTTAGACTTTGATTTCTCGAGTAACAACACCAAATGGGGCATTCATGATGATATCGTCTTCGATACTTTATTCAATGATCTAAATAAAGAGATGACACCGTTTTTCTACACTTTATTTACATTGAGTAGTCATGAACCTTTTGATATTCCCATCGAACCAATCTTTGGCTCCGACAATAATGAAAACAGTTTCAAAAGTGCCATGCACTATACCGACGCTTGTCTAGGAAAATTCATTGAACAAGCAAAAAAGACTACTTGGTGGAATTCAACATTGGTTGTTATCACAGCCGATCATGGAACTACCCAAATCGATAATACATCTAATGGTCAAAAAGAAACCTTTCATATCCCCTTATTATGGTTAGGAGGAGCACTTGCTCTTACTGACACGGTAATCTCAAATGTCAGCTGCCAATTGGACTTAGCTCCAACTTTACTGGCACAATTGAAAATCAATTCTCCTGAATATGTGTATGGCAGAAATATATTATCCAAAAATTATCAATCGCGAGCTTATTATAGTTATGGAGATGGATTTGGGATCGTGTCAGATTCAATATCACAAGTCTACAATAGTGAAATTGATGCCTATACACATCAGCATCCCTCAGATAGTTTATCCGATTATGGTAGAGCTATTTATCAATTTATTTCCAATGATTTTTTTTCAAAATAAATAACGGTCTGAAGGTTAGTATATAAATTTATTTTTAAAAAAAAAGTTAGGTTCAAAAGAATGAACTCTCGAAATTCCTACTCTGTGATTTTTTCGGCTAAAACAGTTGCCTTATTATTTAATATCTCAACGACTCCACCATCAACTTCTAATTGTACCTCTTCTACTTTGTTACCGACAATTTTAACAAAATTAATATGACCCTTACCCAACGTCGAAACTAAAGCTGCGTGATTATTTAAAACCTGAAAAGATCCATCGGTACCTGGAAATATGGCACTTTTGACCTCTCCTTCAAATATCTTTTTATCCGGAGTTATAATTTCAATGAACATATCTTAAGCTACCTCAGCTAATAATTTTTCGCCTTTTTCAACCGCCTGCTCAATGGTTCCTACCAAATTGAACGCCGCTTCTGGTAAATTATCATGCTTTCCATCCATGATTTCATTAAACCCTTTAATGGTTTCATTGATATCAACTAATTGTCCTGACAAGCCAGTGAAGGCTTCTGCTACATGGAAAGGCTGCGACAAGAATCTCTGCACACGTCTTGCCCTATGAACAATCAATTTGTCCTCGTCACTTAGCTCATCCATACCTAATATAGCAATAATATCCTGTAATTCTTTATATCTTTGGAGCAACTCTTTTACCTTTTGAGCACATTTATAGTGCGCATCTCCTAAAATTTCGGCGGTCATGATTCTTGAAGTAGAATCCAGAGGGTCTACTGCGGGATAAATCCCCAAATCTGAAATCTTTCTAGAGAGTACTGTTGTAGCATCCAAATGAGAAAACGTCGTGGCTGGAGCAGGATCTGTTAAATCGTCCGCAGGCACATAAACCGCTTGAACTGAAGTGATAGAACCATTTTTTGTAGAAGTGATCCTTTCTTGCATTACTCCCATCTCGGTCGCTAAGGTAGGTTGATATCCAACAGCTGAAGGCATTCTACCGAGTAAAGCCGATACTTCTGAACCCGCTTGAGTAAACCTAAAAATATTATCTACAAAAAACAGAATATCTCGCCCTTTTCCTGTGCCATCTCCATCACGGAAATACTCGGCAATAGTCAAACCCGATAGGGCTACCCGAGCTCTTGCTCCCGGAGGCTCATTCATTTGCCCAAAGACAAAGGTAGCCTTAGATTCTTTTAAGTTTGTCGTAGTTACCTTAGATAAATCCCAGCCTCCTTTTTCCAACGATTCCTTAAATTCATCTCCATAGCTAACGATTCCTGCTTCGATCATTTCCCTCAATAAATCGTTACCTTCTCTGGTTCTCTCACCAACACCTGCAAAAACAGAAAGTCCAGAGTAGGCTTTCGCTATATTATTGATCAACTCTTGAATTAATACCGTTTTACCAACACCGGCGCCACCAAATAACCCAATTTTACCCCCTTTGGCATAAGGCTCAATTAGGTCAATTACTTTTATTCCAGTAAATAGTACTTCGGAAGCAGTAGATAAATCTGCGAATGCAGGAGGTTCTCTGTGTATAGGCAATCCTTCTTTACCTTCCGGCTGAGGTAATCCATCGATAGCCTGACCAACAACGTTAAAAAGTCTTCCTTTAATGTCATCCCCAGTAGGCATTTGAATAGGTGAACCTGTATCGATTACAATTTGGCCTCTCCTCATTCCATCAGTTGCATCCATTCCAATGGTTCTCACTGTATTTTCCCCAAGGTGTTGTTGTACCTCTAGGATAACCACCGTACCATCCTGACGTTTGATGGTAAGGGCATCTAATATCTTGGGCAGCTTACTATCAAAACGCACATCCACTACTGGCCCAATTATTTGTGTAATTTTTCCTTGATTTACCATTATTTTTTCGATGAGATAAATATGTAATTATGTGCTTGCAAAATTAGGCTAAAAATTAATAGATGACAAAGTTGATTTAATAAACTTAATTACCCGTAAAAAAATAAATTTATCCCTTACTTCGAGCTAGAATTGCCTTTTGCAAAACCTTTTCAAGGTTAATTGTTCACTAGATATTTAGTTTGCAGGAAGATTTAAAATTTAAATTTTGGATCTAACTTTTCAGATGAGGCAAGAATGGTTTCTAACGGTGCCCGGTAAAGAATTAAAGCACTGGAAAACATCTTTTAAGTAAGTTCAAAGTGAAATAATTAAAAAATGAATTCTTAAGCAAATTACACAATGGCTCTTAAATACTGTAATACCCCTTATCACATAAGAAAAAATCTTTTCTTTAGTCATTATGATGAAACGAACTGGTGGGCTTGAATTCAATAATAATTTGGAATGATTAGGTGTTTGTATTTAAAATAATTCGAAACGCAGTACCTTCATTCAAAGCAGTCTTTTTTATAAAAATTTTCCCACCGTGATAATCTTCTATAATCCGTTTGGTTAAAGTCAATCCAAGACCCCATCCTCTATTTTTAGTAGTGAATCCTGGCTTAAAAACTTTATTTATTTTATTTGCCATAATGCCAATGCCCTGATCTTCGATATCTATTATTAATTTGTCAACTACCACACAGAATAGTGAAATTTGAATACAGCCAACACCCATCATCGCGTCTACGGCATTTTTAATTAAATTTTCAAGAGCCCAAGAAAAAAGTGCAGGATTCATATTCAAATAAATATGCTCGGATTCTTGAGCCTTAAAGTCAATCGTTACCTTTCTACTGATCCTTCTTTCAAGGTAATCAACAGATAATTTAACCTGATCGCAAATATTAAGAGTTTCCATCCTAGGAGTACTCCCAATACTACTAAAACGTTGCGTTATAATTTCAAGTCTTTTAATATCCTTATCTATCTCTTTTATGTAGGGATCTTCTACATATTTTTCTTTAAAGTAATCCCTCCAAGCCATCAAAGAAGATGTTGGAGTCCCCAATTGATGAGCAGTTTCCTTAGCCATACCCACCCAAATCTGATTCTGCTCAGACAATCTTGAATAATTAAAAAAAGCAAATACAATAAATGCAAACACAAAAATAATTGCTAACTGAACATAAGGGTAATAGCGCAACTTTACCAAAAGGCTCGACTCCTCATAGTAAATGAGGGTTTGCCCGTACTGATTACCTTGAGCATCGACTAAATTCACAACGATTGGCTCTCTATCTAGACCCATTTCACTAATTTTTTGAATTAAATAATATTTTCGCTCCTCTAAGTCTTTTATTAGGTCTGCCTGGGGTAAGTTTTTATAAAAAGCAGGACTTCCATTCTCATTGGTCAAGATAACCGGGATGGTCGTATTAGCTTGGATAATTTCTTCTAAAGCAAAAAGAGCATTTTGATTAGTTTCATGCTCATTGGCAATAAACTCAAGTGCTTTGGCATATAAATTCACTTGCCAATATTCCCTTTTCTTTATTTCTTTGACCAGTTGGTTAGTATACAGTACCGATCCGGTGCCTATCCCAAGAGAAAGAAAAAGAACCATCCATTTCTGCATAGATCCGGTGGCATATTGATCTATAGTGTTTAGTATTTTAAATCTACTCATCCCACATTTGTAAAGTCTAAGATACTAAAAAAAGGGCCTGATTAATTAATAAATAAACATCAATTATGTTGATATTGTCACTAAATAACTTTTAGAATAACTTGATTATCATGAAATAGATTACAGCAGACACGCTTCATTTAGGCCCTCATATCTTAGCAGAAATATACAATTACAGATAGATCTAATCACCTTTAATCTTTGGTCATAAACCATTTGACTAAAATCTTCCAGTTCACCTTGGCACCATGCATTAATATGCCGACTCTATATATACGACCTGCAATCCAGAGATTAAAAAGAAAACCTGTAATCAGCATAAATACAGACAAAATCAATTCCCAAATTTCTACGCCGAAAGGAATCCGCATCATCATGATCACTGGTGAAGTGAAAGGAATGATAGACATCCAAAAAGATATAGATCCGTGGGGATCTTGCAAAACCAAACTTAAACTGATGATAGAAATAATCAATGGTGCGGTGACAGGAAGCATAAATTGCTGGGCATCAGCGTCACTTTCGGAGGCTGAACCTATGGCGGCAAATAGTGCCCCATACAATAAATATCCTCCAATGAAGTAGAATAAAAAAGCAGATAATACCAAAGTCATATTCATTCCTACGAGGCCATTTAAAGTTATTGAAATAATATCGGTTTTCGAAGATATCTCAGTATTTACCACTCCCAAATCTTGAATAGCAGGGCTCATAAATACTGAAATGGAAACAAAGATACCAAAGGTTAATACAACCCATAGGAGAAACTGGGTCAATCCAACCATGGCAATTCCAATCACTTTACCCATCATGAGCTCAAAAGGCTTAACCGAAGATAATACAATCTCTACGATTCGATTACTCTTTTCCTCAATTACCCCACGCATACACATAGCACCATAAAAAAAGACAAACATATAAATCATAAAAGAAGCGAGGTATCCTATAATGGTTGCTGCTCCTGAACTACTCTTTTTTTCTTCACCCGCATAATTTAAATTAATGGTATTTAAGTTAATATTTACATCAAATGAATCAATCACCTCCTGATTCAAACCAGAGGCCAATAGCCTCAAGGATTCGATATGTAACTCTAGGGCGTTTTCGATAGACATAAGGATTGACATACTCTGATTAGAAGCTCCAAAGAGTGTAAATCCTTTAGGCTCATTAAGGTCAAAATCAGGTATATAAATTAATCCATCAATGTCATTTTTTAATAAATCACTTTTAGCTTCTTCGAGATCAATTGAAATATATTCAAAGTTTATTTCTTTATCTGAAATGAATACCTCTCCCATCAAACCGCTCTCATCGATTACCTGAAAGGATTGATTACCTTGGGTATTTAATGCAAAATAAGTAGGCAGAAACATAATGCCCCCCATCAAAATGGGCCCCAATAAAGTAGCGATAATAAAGGACTTTTTCTGAACCCTTGTCAAGTATTCACGAGCGATTATCAGGCTAATTTTATTCATGACTTTGGGAAACTTTTGAGATGAAGATTTCATTGATGGTCGGTATTTTCTCTGAAAAAGCAAATAATTGTACTGAGCTGGTGAGTTGTGCTATTAAATCATTTGGCTTTGACCCCTGATTAAATTTAATGTTTGCTCTCTTTAAATCTCCTTCTAGATCGGTTATACCCAAAATATCAAAAGATCCTCTAGTCGACAAAACTCCGGCATAATCAATAATATACTGCCCTTGCTTATTCTCCTCTTTGATCTGCTTAACCGATCCATCTAATATTTTTCTAGACTGGTTGATCAGTGCAATATTTTCACAAAGCTCTTCAACTGATTCCATTCGATGTGTAGAAAAAATAATGGTAGCTCCTCTATCTCTCAACTCCAATATTTCATTTTTAATCAAATCTGCATTAACAGGATCAAAACCGGAAAAAGGCTCATCTAATATCAATAAGGCTGGCTCATGCACCACTGTCGCAATGAACTGTACTTTTTGAGCCATCCCCTTAGACAAATCCTCTACATTCTTATTCCACCATGACTTCAGATCAAGCTTTTCAAGCCAAATATTAATTCTTTTCTTAGCCATATCCCTTGAGAGGCCTTTCAATTGGGCGAGGTAAATAAGTTGCTCACCTACCTTCATCTTCTTGTAGAGCCCTCTTTCTTCTGGCAAATAACCTATCTTCCTTACTAGATCATAGGTAATTTCTTGCTCATTTAAGAATACCTTACCTTGATCCTGCTGGATGATTTTAGTGATGATACGGATCAATGTCGTTTTACCCGCACCATTAGGACCCAACAATCCGAAAATACTTTTATCTGGAATGGTAAGGCTAATATCAGAAAGCGCCTGATGTCCGTCGTATGCCTTGCTGATATGATTGATTTTAATTAAATCCAAAATCTTCCTATTTAATGATTTCAAAGAGATTTGAAAAATATCATTATACACTAAAAATCAAAGATAACAGATTTAAAATTTATGTTAATTCGATAGAGCAGTAGTTACTCATATCTCATCATAAAATATAAATGATTTAAAAAATGCTAAATATATTTTCCAATATTCAACCATTTACAGCAAACTCAATGTATGACTAGTTGTTGTTATTATGAGCTTTTCTCAATTAATTCTTGATCCAAATAAACCCTAAATTATTTAATGAAATATATATTTGAGTTGGTTCTCTGTTATTCTAATCATTATGGAAAAAATTCTTGCCAGACTCTTTACCCTTTATGCAGCCATTTTATTCATACTCACATTTTTATTTTTTTTACCTTTATTTTTTTTTAGTGCACAAAAAGAAAAATGGCACAAATTCGCTCTGCGAATAAATTATATTTGGGCACGAATCTATTTTCCGCTCGTTTTTTTAAAAGTAAAGTTTGATATTCGGTTTGATTTAATCAAAAACCAGCAATATATATTATGTGCCAATCATTTTTCATATTTAGATATTCCAGCCATCGCACGTATTCCCATTTATACCAAATTCATTGGGAAAAGTTCTATAGCCTCCGTACCTCTTTTTGGCTATATGTTTAGAAAAATTCATATCCCTGTTAACCGATCCAACTCAAAAAGTCGAGGTCGAAGCATTCTACAAGCTAGGAAAGCCCTTGACATGGGTTATGGACTTAGTTTTTTCCCTGAAGGGGGCATTAAAACAAAAAATCCTCCTCAAATGACTCCTTTTCACGATGGTGCGTTCAAACTTGCCATTGAAAAGCAAATTCCCATAATTCCAGTTGTATTCCATGACAATCACAAAATTCAACCGGATAAGCCCGAGTTTAATATTTCCCCGGGCAAAATGCGGATCGTACTTCATTCTCCAATCCTACCAGCCACCCAAGATGAAGCAGAAATTCGCCGATTAAAAAAGAAAGTATTTGATATAATCCAAGCCGATTTAAATTCAAATCAAGATTTTATCTAAATTTGAATTTATAAATATGAATATTGACAAAGAAACCATTCAAAAGCTCGCCCATTTAGCTAAACTAGAGGTGAATCCGGATAATGAAGATGCACTTATAGCAGATATGAAGCATATTATTTCTTGGGTAAAAAAATTAGAAGAACTCGACACCAGCGGCATCGACCCACTCACTCACATGTCTTTTGAGTCGAATGTTTTCAGATCTGACGTACCCAAAAATGAACTGACTCACAAATCTCTACTAAAAAATGCCCCCGACCATCAAGATGGGTTTTTCAAAGTCCCTAAAGTTTTAGACTAATCATACCATTATGATCCCCCAATTCAATGGCCTATCTAAAATACTGCTAGGCATCTACGGCAGCCTAATTGCAACGCTCATTATTTTTAATCTTATCGGTGCCGATCTTTACCTCAATTGGGAGGTTACAAGTGTCCTTAAAAAAGAAGCTTTTAATTACCTTACTTTTGATAAAGGATTATTTAAGTTTGATATTTCCTCTAAAGCCTATTTTATCAATGAATTTTTTCAAGGTGGCAATATTGAAGCCTCGACAGCAATCAGTTGGGCGCTGAACCTCCTTATA
>PYIJ01379917.1_pt1 | contig 16087 bp, 17 predicted proteins | sample 3578051 | NCBI WGS metagenome assembly PYIJ01 (sample SAMN08408021, study PRJNA431606) | Marine metagenome isolate SA_KN192-05_S13_5m, whole genome shotgun... | biome: marine; feature: oceanic pelagic zone; material: water; isolation source: surface water sample, 0.2-0.8 um fraction ... | reverse complement strand
CTCTTGTATGCATTGTGGATTCTCTATAAACTTGTTTATTGTTTCTACCTGGTAGTCTCTCAATTCGATTGGCTGTCCAGCACACGGATGGGTATCAGGCCATGTGATGTGTGATAGATAATTCTTATCAACAGCCTTGAATTCAAAGTCGTGTTTTGATCTTTTGTCTTCGAAGTCCACATATACACCACCGTCCTCTAGTATTGGCAAGATCTGTTCAACAAGATTCAAATAAGTTGTTCCGCCCAAACCAAAAAAACTCACCTTTCCATCCCATCTACCTAGTTTAACTGCTGGAAGATGTCTGGCATATGGTATCTCATATTTGAATTTATTGGATAATCTCTTTCTCCATTCCAGAGAAAGGTTTTCAAATTTCACATTTACTTCGTCTTTAATTACTAATTTGCAACTGCTCATTATATCTTCTTTATTATACGATCATTCCAATCCCAACTACTGGGCTGATGATCACTATAATACAACTTTTTTGGAAGATTTTCAAGAAGTCTTTTTAAGTTATCGGTACCTGAAGCGTAATAACCACCACCCAAAGCCACTAGACCCACTTTTGGTTTTACCTTACTTTTTATTAGTGCTCTTGGTATTCTGTTTCGCACAAAAATTATTTTTGTATTATCACTTATAAGTTTAAATTGTTTGCTCATTTGATGCAATTCATATAAATTTTCAAAAAATTCTTTTGGTTTGTAATTGTCCACTAACCACTTGCTATCGTCTAGTTCGTCTATGTCTTTTTTGTATATTGGTTCTTTAACGTTGAAGCCCCATGAACAATCGTCTAAGATGTCTATTCCATAATTCTTGAAAGCGTTCAACCATTCCCATGTATTTTTTACATCCTCTTCAAGGTGTATGTCACCACTCACAGGCATTATTATAGGAAAAGCATCAAGCTCTACAAGTCCTTTGACCACTTCGTTCTTTGTAAAAGTTTTTGAATCTATCCATAACATATGATTATTATTGTGTGCTATCTTACCACCTACCAGCGTATCTGCTGGTACCGTGATTCCTTTTGTCTCTAGACAAAAATTTTTTAAAGAGTCCACCTGTGATATTAATTTTTTGTTTTTAATGTTCCTGTCCCAGTATTCTTTTAATGAGTCTGAAGCACTGTCCAGTATGATTTCACCAGCAACCAGTCTTGCTGTTGGTTGTTTGTGTTTGATTTTTTCTTTCTTTACTTCGTCATAATCGTCTAGTAAAGTTTCGTCAACAAATTTGAAATCATATCGCACAGCTATGAGTGTAAGGTAATAGCTAGTAATATCAGTATGTAGGAAAGTCCATTTTTTTAATTCACCATCATATGAATAAAATCCTACCGGAAGTCCTCGTCTGTCCTTCAAGTGTCTTACTAAAGATATTATTTTTTTGTTATAAGGAAAACGTAGTTCAATCTTAGTAACCCCGTCTTCATCTATATACTTTTCTATGCTTTTATCAAAATTTATTACTCTGAACTCGTCTTCGTATTTTGGTTTATCCAACAATGGTTTGATGTCCATGCCGTGAGCTTGGAACTTTGTTAGGTATCTTTTTAAAATCACCAGGGCTAATCTCGCCTGTTTCTCAGTCCATACATATTGTGACTCTGCCAATGATCTAACAGTCTGTTGATCTTTAGGATGGGGCTTTATTGGGCCTTTTATTGGATCTTGCCAAAAATAATCGTTATATGCTAGTATTTTCAGTGCTTCGTTAATAGTTTTTGGCAAATCTGTGTGCATATTGTCCATGGTATTTTAGATAATTATTAATATAGTATAGCATAATTGGTAATACTGTCAACCATGAAAAAGTATAAAAATAAAAGCATTAATGTAAGAAAGCAACTAAAAATTAAGTTGGAAAATACTCTGACTAGACACAAAAATACAGTAGGCTTTAAACCAACAGAACAGCAGGCTTATCAGTGGTTCAATGTTGTAAACAGAGGATTATTCAACAGTCGATTACCAAGAGTGCCTATATACATCAAGAAGTTACACAAGGACTGGGGCAGATGTGTTGCCGACTGGGACAATAGAAAGTGCAGAAAAGGCACCTTCAATCAAAGAATCATTCCATACAATAAAACCGAAGTGTACCATTACATAGAATTACACTGTAAGTTTCCAACATGGAAAGACTTTATAGAAACTTTAGCACACGAAATGGTTCACTTATATCAGATGACTTGGTTAAAAGACCCTTACTCAAATCACAACGCTAATTTTTACGCTTGGAAAAATAAATTTAAACTAGCTGGTTTAGGCTTGGCTAGGTGCTAGAACTTTCTCAAACTCTTCATAGCTTATAACTTTACTATTACCTAAGTCTGTACCTGTCTGTAGGTGGTTCATATAGAAAGGAGGATCGTCATGCACAACGGTGTAGTTCACATACGGTCTCATCTTTATCATGTCTCTGAATTGTTTTAACCAGCCGTCAAACACAGTGTCGCTGTGTCTGGGTCCGTAATTCTGTGTATCCTGATAGATGTTGTTAAGCTGATCCTTCCCAAACTCTCTAAAGTCAAAACCTATTAGATATACTTCCTTATGTCCGTGTACACCTGCTGTCCAGATTGCTTGGTTGCCACATATCCAGTGTGGATTGTTTGGAATTAGATGTAGGTTAGAAGGCCCGCCTTTTGGATAACGATGGACCTCTAGTGATGTTGAATAGTGAAAACATTTCTCATAAACTTTGTCCTTGACCATTTCCAAAGTTATTGGAGAGTCAATACTGAATATAAAGTCAGGAATAAAATCTCTGTAAAGTGCGTTACATCCGTATGTCTGTCCAGACTCTTTTAGTCTAGTAAGATCAAAACCATTACGTGACGGACCATTTCCTATGATATATGCGTTGCCACGAGGAACTGCTTTGACCCTGTCTTCCATGTATTCGGTCTCTTGTATCTTTTTACCTTTTCTAATTATTAGGTTTGTGTTTACAGTTTCACCCTTGTAAGGTTCCCACACAATTGGTTCTATAATTTTTCCTCCTATGCTTACCATTACTTTAAATATTTCTCCTGTAACCTTTTTTTAATTCTCTGCCATGGTACACCCTGTTGTATCTCATCTATCCACCATTCTGTGTAAGCCAATTTGTTTGCCCATTGTTGCCTGTCGGGCATGTTGGGATTGTTTATATTGTCAAAACTTTTATTGCCAATGTCATAACTTAGGCTGGCTTCAGACACATATACTGGTATGCCTGCAAACGCCGCCGTCATCGCAGGGTTACTTGAATAACTGACCACTGCCCATGCAGACTGTAATCTTTCTGCAAGGTCAGTATCGTCGTATGTGGCTTGATCTTTTTTTGGCAAAATAATTTTTACATTTTTGTATTTTTTAACATCAAGCAAAACACCGTTACGAGGATGTGGCCTAATCACAATTGGTTTGTCTGTGTATTTCCGTATAGCGTTTATTTGTTGATCAAACCATTTTGTCATTGGAGGATTGTTACGCCATTGATGACTGTTCGTGTGCTGTCCACACACTATGATATTCTCACCGGTCTGTTTCCATGGCCTAAGATCAATGTTGAATTTTTTCCAACGGTCTGCATCAACAACATCGTTGTCGAAATCTGCTTCCCTATTGATTCCATTTATACCAATTTTCCAAGTTTCGTTTCGTTTAATGCCCCCAACTTCTACAACCACCACAGGTTTATTTTTGTTGCGATAAGTTTCCCATATGTTTCGATACTTTGCCATCCTGCCTTGCCAAAGTACGCTCCATATTACTGCAACATCGCATTCTCCATCATCACGATTGACTAGCACAGTGTCGCCTGCATTTTGCATACTTGTCAGGAATGCATCAAACACTGGTTTCGAATTAAGTGGTCCGTGGTTTGTAAAGCAACTTATTTTCATTTGTTCTTCCAGTAATCAATTTTTTGCATTTCTGGCGTTTTTCTTATGTCTTCTGCTTTAGAACTTTTTGCGTCTTTCCTATCACCCTTGAAGTGATCTATGTACTGTCCTAGCTCACTGTTTACGAATACATGATGACCCCTTACACCTTTTGAATACCCTATGTCGTGTACTTTTATTGAATGCTTCTCTTTATATTCTTTTGTGAGATGCCAGAATACGTAAGAGTCATGCCATTCTAATAGTTTGAATATGTCTGCAGATGTGTAAAGTTTTTCCCAGTCATTTACAAAATTTTGTACCATGCTGTGTTTCATGTTATAACAGACCAGTCCACATTCAGGATATTTGTTACTGCCACGATCATTTTCTCGATCTAAATACGTAACAAGTGTGTCGGCAGGACAAATGTTTTCAATAAATTGCATCGGTATGTTCCGAAAAGTGTATGTATCATCATCTATCCATATTATATAATCATAGTCTGTATATGATTTGACTGCGTGAGTAACGCATGATACCTTGTAACTAAATTTGACTGCGTTCCATAGATAAGATTCCTTTTTGGCATCTAGGCCACCCTCTGTGGCTAGCCTTGGTGAACGTCTTACTCCTCCTGGGATCTCGTCAAGTTTACCCACGGCAACCGGGTCGTTTTTGTATTGCTCTCTAAAGGCATGTAATTTTGGATTTGCTTTATCGATGTCTATCCAGGTAACATCGTTTTCAAAATCTGAAGGTTTTATTCCCTGGTAGTACACAGTGATGTCAGCATCTGTCCATTTATCTAAGACGGACTGCACCATCCTTTTTGCATACCTATCCCAGTTGTCCGGTTTGAATGTTGTAATTAATTTATATTTCATAGTTCCATTTTGTAAGTTTTAAGCCAGTCATTTACAATCCAAGCCGGTACCAAGGCCTTGCCTGCTTTTTGGCTAGTTCCAATTATGTCTAATTTACTTTTATCCCCTAATGCTTTATTGTATTTCTTTTTCAAACGGTCAGTGTTTTCCGTAGTACTGCCGGATAACCAATAACCTAAAGGAACAGTCCATCCTGTCTTTGGTTTACCTAGTATGTACGATGGCAGTCTTTTTTTGTATGCACGTTTAGTAGGCATCTTTGTCTGTGTTTTGAATGCTCCTATTTTTTGAAAACTAGGTATACTGAGACAATATTGCATAAACATTTTAGTTGCCAGTGGAAATCTGCCTTCCATGCCATATGCCATTCCGTACTTGTCATTCCTGTTAAAAAATTCTTCTGGTACCTGTGTAACGCAATCTAGGGCCATGTATGATGAAACCGGGTCTTTTGGATTCCATAGATCTTCTGGATAGCATTTTTTAAGTTCTTGTAGTACTTTATCTTTACTAAGACTACCGCCAGTAATAGGCACAGCCATTGGACGTTTGATCCTGGCCATCCATAATTTTAAAATGTCATCCCAATTTTCTATTTTTTGTTTTCCAATTTGTTTTTCCAACCATGTTGGGTTTGTCATTTTCCAATACTTTGTGTATCCTGCCAATATCTCATCTCCCATGTCTCCGGCCATTGTCACTACTATTCCGTGATCATGCAATACTTTATTTGTGTAACAGTACATTGGAATACTTTGATTATACATAGGTTGCTCCATAAAATATATTGCATCATCCCAACTGTCTGATACGTTGTCAGGAGTAATCTTTACATTATGGTGTTTGTATTTTTCGTCAGTCGCTAACATTTGGGCCATGTCGGCGTCACCGTTATGATCCTCTGGTGCAACTACATTAGGTTCCATTAAATTAGTGAATGTCCACACTGGTGGTTGAAGTTTGTTTAGTTCATGAGCAATAAGACTTGAGTCTAGTCCACCACTGAGAAACACTCCTATTTTTCTTTGTCCAATAGTACACATCTTGACAGTCTTAGATGCCATCTCCCTAAATTCTGCAGGTTCAAAATAATGATCGCTTGTAGGCTTAATGAATATTCTTTTTGTTTCTATAAATTTTTTATTCATGACATCATATACTTTTGTTTCTCCAGCAAGAAGTTTCTTGATACCACTGAACATTGTGTTTGCTGTTGCATTTATGCCGGTCCATGCAAGGCAACTCATTGCCATCCTATCCACTTTTCTTGATCCAGGCACTCTGTCAATCATTCCTTTTATTTCAGAGCCAAATATCAGTCCTTCTTTTGTTTCTGCATAATACACTGGTTTGATTCCGGCGTGGTCCCTGCTTAAAGTTATTGTGTTCTTGTCAATATCGTAATATGCAAATCCGTGCATAGAGTCAATCTCATCTATAAAGTCAAGCCCAAATTTATCCAAACCCCATGCTAGTAGTTCCGTATCACAACCTGTGGTGTCAGTAAAATCTTTATATTTTTGTGTCAGTTCATAGTAATTAAAAATTTCTCCATTGTACACCAGCACGTTACCCTTTGGTGTTTTCCATGGTTGTGTTGACTTTGCAGGATCGGCCATGATACTTAATAAATTATGTCCTAGAGTAACAGTGTCGTTATTCCAAATGCTTTCACCATCTGGTCCCCTGTGCTTACAAATATCTATGAAGCTTTGTATAAACTCTGGATCCTTTGCTGTTATTCCGTAGATGCCGCACATACTATAATCCTAATTTCTTTTTAAATCTTTTGAATACAGTACCATCTTTTATCTCTGCCTCTGTCCATTGTTTGTATCCGAGATCGTATACCCACTGATCCCTGTCAGGATATTCTGGTGTTTCTATATTATTAAGGTCTTTGTTTGCTACAGGCCAAGCCAGTGCAAGATCAGAGGTACAAAAGGTAGGGATTCCACGAACACAAGAGTCGATGCAGGCAGTAGAATTGTGAGTAACAACAGCATGACAATTATTTAAGGCTTCCTGATAATTGAATCTGTAATGCTTTTTCTCATCTCCCTTGAAAAACTTCTGTCCTATTATCACCTGTACATCTGCGGGGAATTCATCTATTCTTTTCTCCATCGCGGCTACATGGTTAGGATGTGGTCTCACTATGAATTTCCTGTCAGTTGCTGGCCTTAGTTTATCATAAACGTCATTGAACCACTTAATGGGATCAAGTTCGTTCATGCTCCAGTTGTCCTGTGGTTGTAACACAAACAGTATTGGATCATCTTGGTCTGACTTTCTCCATGGGGCATAGTTAATATTCCATATTTTTTTCATGCGTTCCCATCTGTCTGGTGGACTGTTGTCACTTAAAGAGTTACCATTGTTCATGGGAGAATATAATGCTACACGCCAATGATGATTTGGATCAGTGATTGTGTTGCCGAAGCTAGACAGTATTCCCCCGTCAAATGTGATTATGTAAATGCCTTTTTTCTTGGCCCGTTCCACCAGATCTCTCCTACGTCCTTTTGTATGATGCATTTGATTGCTACCGCCGTATCCGAACATACAACCGATTGGTGCCGTTGGCTCCATCTCGTCTTTGTCCCATGGCCCAACCTTGTGTTCATTTACAATTACAGGTTCATCGCCACAGGCTTTGATACCAGTCGCCATGTGTTGTAGTAGATCCCAACTTGCACCTCTGCGTCTGTCTTTTACTGTCCGTCTAAAAATTTCAACCTTCATATGCATCTTTCCTAATGAATAACATTTCAAGCATCAGTTTATTTCTTCTTCTGTTGATTACTACATCATAGTTGTTGGCCTTGAATAAATCGCAAACAGTTTGTGCTTTTTCTAAAGCAGGTTCAACTTTTTCATCCTTCTCAAAACTTAATTCTAGCTCAAGTGCAACAAACTTGCAGTCTATTTTGTTTTCTAAAATTTCGTGTGCAAACTCCCACCAAAGTCCTTCGATATCTGCCTTTATGATGTCTACACTTTGCAGTCCGAGTTCATCTAATATTTTCTGCAAAGTTTTTGTAGCAACCATAACGTGTTTGGTTAGACTGTCTCTTTTAACAAGCGAGAAACTTTGCAAAGCTCTGTCAACAGATTCCTCCTTTTCTTTTGCGGGATCGTAATAAAATTTTTGTTCGCCGTTGATGCTACCGTAGGCTATTGGTTCAAACCCGATCCTTTCCATTGCATGTAGATTGTCCGGATGATCATTTCTGATTCCTACTTTTTTATAACTTGATGATCTAATTATCTGTCTAATCAATGCTACACTCCTAGGAGTAGGATCATACAAGTGAACTTTCAAATCTTTTTTGGCAAACGCTAATTCCTTTTCAAATCCAACATTACCTCCAACACCAAAAGAAAGAACATTCTTGGCGACTTTGGTAACCGCGTCAGGAACATAATAATTTTTGTACAGTGTATAACCTGGTAAGTCTTTTGCTTCTTCGTAGCCGTTTTTTTCTTCCCACTGCCTTATAAGTTTGACACGCTCCACCACATGTGCTTTCATTCTATCTGCCATCTAGTATCTCCATGTAATAACCATTTCTAAATTCTTCTTGTGTAAATTGATTGTATGCCAGCGAATATAAAACCGGCCTGGGGTCCTCATATCTTGGGCTTTCTATTTTTGAAAAGTCCTGTTCGCACACCGGCAAACATGGATTGTCAAAGTTTGCGAATGCTGGAACACCATTTGTTAGTGCCTTAATTGATATGGAACTGTTGAATGTCACCACAGCGTGTACCTTCTCCCATTCGAATGGTCTCGGTGGTTGGTTGTTTGCACTTTTTCCTGGCACCATTTTCCCTTCACCATCTATCACTGCTTTTGGATTGTATGGCTTTTCTCTTACAACAAGTTCTCTGTCTGTGTTTTTCTTTAAAATTTTTAGTGTGTCAGCCAACCAATCTTTTGCGTCAAACATTTCTGCCATGGCGTGGCTGGGTGGCACGACTAAAATGTATTGTCCATTCCTATGAAAAGGTTTTATTGTGTCTTTGAACTGATGTTTGAATCGGTCATCAGGCCTATGGTCGACAAATGTCTTTACGTGTTGATTTTTGACACATCTCATCCAATAAGGAGTTGCTCTGCTCTCTCCCCAGTAAGGCCTGTCGATGTAATAAAAATCTTTGTTGTTGCTTTTAGCATGTTTGTAAACTAGGTGTGTGCCTCGCAATACACCCATGAACACAACTTTGTCAAAGTCAGTTGTGCTACATACAGTCTCGTAATTTGTTAACCTGCAGTTTGGCATGCCTCTCGCGGCACTTTCAACATATTTTTCTGTGTTTGGTCTTTCTGTTCTTACTGCGTAGTTCACTATTTGACCTCTTGCACATTGTACATGGTTGCATATCCTCTTTTAAATTCTCCGATTACGTTCACGCTTCGTCTAGTCATTGTTGCGTTTTCACGCAGAGAAACACCATGCACAGTGTTAGGCGAATTGTTTGCAAACATAACGAACGTGTTTCTTTTGTAAGGCACAGTTTTGACCACCGGACCTAGATCGGTTTCGTAAATCTGTCTTCCTGCTTTTTTGTCTACTTTTTTAACATTTGATAATGTTGAATGAATTTGAAATTCACCACCAGTGCTGTTGTCATTTTTGTGCGGCATATATAATAATCCTGCCCACATCTCCATTGGATTGTCGATGTGTGGTGTTCGTGTTGTTTTTTCTTGAATTGGTTTATGCACAACCAACTGACAGTCTGTCCATATATTTTTGCCGGCATCCGCCCATCCTCTTGCTCCAAGATCGTCTTCAGTAAATTTTTTATGCAAAACTTCGGGCATATGGTTTCGAAACAGTGCTGTGACTTCATTGAACCATTCTGCAGACGTATGATACTTTGTAAATTCTCTCCAGACGTCCGGAACATTTACACTAGGATCTAGCAATTTGTCTGCTTTTAGTCTATAACATATGCCTTGATCATAAGCGTTGTTCTCATCTAGGACCTGCACCTCCGGAAATTCATTTTCGAGTGCTTCATACAAAGGCCATGGTAAGGCGTCCTCGATTACCACATGTGGATATGGGTCAGTGTGTACTGTAGGATTTTTTTGTAATAAGGAATACATTGTCATATTATAAATTAAATCAGTCAAGATGTCTAATTAATTTAGGGATATCAACATCAAAATTAATTAGATCATTGAGCCTCTTTACTCCTTTTGGTTTTTTACCGTTGGTTGCTACTGGTGTTGTTTTGGCAACAAACACCTCGTGCTTTAGTTTTAGACTGTGTGACAGCAAAGGGTAAACTTTTTTGTGTAACATTTTCTCATCCTGTATTTCTATCACCTTTGTTCCTTCTTTACACCATAAAGTATTAACCAAACCTGCACCATGTGTTGCTAGAACATGCGTTGCTTCGGAAAAAACTTTTACCTGTTCTCGAATAGGTAAGTCTTCAAGTGTGACTGATTCCCATCCTTTTAATGCTAACAATAGTTCATTTGCATTTTGTAATTTTCTTGTGTTTGCTTTGTCACGTGACACAACAATTTTCCTAAAAGGTTTTTGATTTTCGGGAATACCGAAAGAACCTTTGAAATGTCTTAACCACGGTGGCAGGTGTGGTGTCACAACACCGTCGAACGAGTTGCTCATTGACGGAACAATGAGGTGTTGAAATCTCCATGTTGCACCTTCCGGCATGACGTAGTATTTTAGGTCGGGAAATAGTTCTTTGGCGACCTTGTCAAAGTAAGGACTTGGGTTGGCTAGTATGTAAACGTATTTGGCAAAATTTGTTGACCATCTTTTTTCAATCAATCTAAACTTGCTTATCACGTCTATCCATATGTGCCATGGGTTGCCCGTGCTGTATTTGTCTATTGGCAACCATACATATTTGTAAGTGCCATTGAATTGTTTGGTTATACGTGGCATCCTTATGTCGATCTCCTCACCCCAAGCGTCCCACATTTTATGATTTTTACTTGGTTTATTTTTGTATCTGTCAAGTATTGGCCATAAATGTTCTGTAAGCATGTGCCTGTCTTCTGTCAACAAAAGCGGTAAACTATTGACCGAACAGTTATTAAATTCTGCGACGAAAGTGGGCAAACTTGACCATGATTTTTCTGGTGCTTTTGGATGGTAAGGATAGTTTATATTGTATTCCTGATCGACTAATTCACTTCTTTCTAAGAAATATTTTATACTGGTAATGTTTTTAACAAATTGCGACATTGGATTTAATATAGTATAATTAATTATTGTATTATGAAACCTACCCACATTTTTACGAACGGCTGTTCATTTGTATCACAGAGATCCAAGCTAGGTGTGTACACACATGCGGGGATGGAACTTGGCAAATTATTGAGACTCAAGGAAGGAAGGCATTTAGGTGCCGGTGGCAGGGGTAACAAAAGATTAAGCATATCTACAAAAGTTTGGTGTGAAAAGTATCCTGAAATTGCAGATAAATGTTTCTTTGTCATTGGTATAACCGCGGGCCTGCGGACAGACTTTCCGGTCACGGAAGCATACAAGGCACATAAGTTTCCTGAACTAAATTCATTTTGGAAGACATACAAGCCATGGGAAAATAAAGCGACAGAGGCATTTTTCAAACACCTAGATAAAACAGCACATCTAGATATCCAACAAATGGCACACTTTGAATCGTTGGAAGCAACGCTTAATTTACAAAATTATTTCAAAATAAAAAATTTTCCATACGTGATGTATAAAACTTTGCCTGATCCAAATTTAATAATGGACAAGAGAGATTTGAAAAACAAGGATATCTACACGTTGAAAGGACTCATAGACAAAAAAAGATACTTCAGGCCGGATTACTCACACCTAGAATACACGGATGAAAATAAACAACACTGTGCACCAGGTGATCATCATCCGTCGGCGGAAGGACATCGAGACTGGGCAAAACAACTAAAAGAATTTATAGATGCTAACAATTTACTCACCGTTTAATAATAAAAAAAGTAAAGCATGGGAGGTGTTTAAGGGTGTGCAAAAGTCATGGCCCGAGCAGACTCAACTATTAGATAACAATGTTGAGTTTGAACCAAAAGTAAATTCAATGTTTTGGGGATTTGTAAACAATAACATGGACATGGTCAAGAAATTAGAGAAACGTAAACATCAGTTTTGGTTTACTGATACCCCTTATTTTGGTAGATTTGATAATAAAAACTCGAAGCCGGATAATCATTACTGGCGTATATGCAAAAATAAAATCCATGCAAGTTATATACGAGACTGTAAAGCAGATAGATTCGAAAAATTTGGCTTGAAAATAAAAGCGCCAGACTTTAAAGGATCATACGTGTTAGTCTGTCCCAGTTCAGACAGCATTAACAACTATCTTGACCGGCCGAACTGGACAGTAGAAACAGTTGCACAGATCGCCAGGTACACGGACAGGCCAATCAGACTTCGACACAAGCCTAGGGGCAGGGGTACATCGGGACCAAGTGAGGCAAAGGTACCCCTATCCGAGGACCTCAAAGATGCTTGGTGTGTGGTCACAAGCTGTTCCATAGTTGCAGTTGAGGCACAGTGCATGGGCATACCTGTCATGTGTGATGAGAAAAGTTTCGCAAAAGAAATTGGTGGACAGGAACTTGCAGATATTGAGAATCCCTTCTTCGTTGGCTGTGAAGAATGGTTGTACAGCCTTGCATACCAACAATTCACACCGGAGGAGTTTGCCAACGGCAAAGCAGTGGAAATTCTTATGGACAAAGGAATATTGTAATGCGTAAATTGATCCACTTTGGCTGTTCATTTGCAGTAGGCAATAGTGTGCCTGAATACACGCCAGGACTAAAGTCTGGAGCATACATTCATCTAGCTACAAAGCAAACAACTGTTAACTGTGGCAAGGTTTTGGCAGAAAAATTTAATTTTGAATATGATCTGATCGCTGAAAATGGGGCCAGCAATGAAATGATATTTCGCAAATTACAACACGCTGACATTGGAGATTCCTTAGTTTTGATAGGGATAACCAGCGACAACAGACGTGAAGCACTTACCACCAAAAGGCGAAATACACACTGGCACACTTGGAAGATGGTTCCACCACAAAGTGCCAGAAGGTACAAAGATATAGTGTTTGATCCTTGGGGAGATGAGTTCACACCTGCAATCGAGGAGGAGGGCCAGATTAGGACTGTCTTACAAATTTTATACATGCAATCTTACTTGAAGTTACACAAAACTCCATATTTGTTTTACAACAGTCTACATAATAACTTGCAAAAGCCCTTGACCAATGAATGTGAAACTTTATTAACAAAAGTTGATCAAAAGCATTTTTATAAATTACAAGGAAGTTTCAACGAAACTCAACATGGTTGGTGTTTACAAAAAAATTTAATCGTATCTGAACATGACGAACATCCTAACGTATTAGGACAGAAAGCATGGGCCGATTTATTAGAACCAATGGTGGAGAAAATTTTAAATGCAGATTGATCCATGGTCCAAAATGCTTTACGTTCACATACCTAGAACTGGTGGTTCTTGGTTTACATATAGCTGGAGGATGAACTATGACAAGTCGGGACCTGTAATGTGGTGCGAGAACAAAGTGCTAATGAACAAAAAACATAATAAGGTCAGCGTTGGCAGGCACGGTAAACTTTCAGGTATTAAAACAAAACTTAAACAAATAATAGATATAAGTGACTACAAGATTATTACATTGGTCAGACATCCAATTGATAGGATTTTTAGTTCATGGAAATGGTTCTCTATGGTGAAGGACACTGCAAAAAAACACGGTTGGACCACCATAGATGATATGCTGGATGAATACCAATCAGGTGAAAGACGTGTAAATTACTTGCCACAAACATATTGGCTGTGCGAGCAGGGTGCTAAATTTGATCACATATTTAAATTTGAGGATCTTTTAAAAGGGCCTAAGCAAATACAAAAGATATTTCCGGAGTACAATCCAAAAGGAAAGTTAAGGAGAACTGCCGATGTTACAAACATAACAAATAAAAATATAAAAAGAATAAAAGAAATCTACAAGGAAGACATTAGATATCTAAGAAAGTATTATGACTATTGAAAAAATTAATGGCTTCTGGGTGCCATCAAACGACGTACACATCGAAGATTGGAAAAAGAACAAAGACTTTACACAGAGTAAATGCTTGGACAAGTTTATAAATTATTGTGAAAATAAAAGTTTAAAATTTAATCATGTGCTAGATATAGGTGCATGGGTTGGCACTTGGACAATGAAAATTAATAGTTTTTGTGGCAGAGTGATTGCTTTCGAACCAGATCCTTTACACTATGAGTGCCTTGTAAAGAATGTGCCAGACAATGTAGAAACACATCAACTAGCGGTTGGTAGTGGTAGTAAAATGATATCATTGTCACAGGATAATTTTACACAGGCAAAACGTGTGCTTGGTGACGGAACAATACCAATGATAACAATAGACAGCCTAGGTCTTAATGATATTGATCTAATAAAAATTGATGTAGAAGGGTATGAAATGGAAGTATTAAAAGGGGCTGAAAAAACTTTGAAAAGTGTTTCGTATCTAATGATAGAACTCAATAACAACTCAAAAAAATATGGTAGCAGTAATTTAAAAATTGAAAACTATCTTAAAAAACTAGGATTTGTAGTAATACTCAAGGCCTGGCCGGATATAGTCTGGCGCAAGAAAGGCAAACGTAAATAGACATATGAAAATTTTCATAACAGGTGTGGCAGGATTCTTAGGCTCACACCTAGCAGATTTAATGCTATCACAAGGACACACAGTTGCCGGCAACGATAACATGATTGGTGGGTACACCGACAACGTGCCACAAGACGTTGAGTTTCACCAAGTAGATTGCTGTGATCTAGAAAATTTAACTAAAGCAATGGCTGGTTGTGATATTGTATACCACACTGCCGCAACAGCATACGAAGGACTATCAGTTTTTTCTCCTGTCCTTGTTACAAGAAATATATTTGAAGCATCGGTAACAACCATTACAGCGGCAATAAGAAACAAAGTAAAACGTATAGTGTATTGTTCAAGCATGGCAAGATATGGGCATCATGACCAAGTGCCGTACAAAGAGACTTATGAGTGTCGTCCACAAGATCCCTATGGTATAGCAAAAAAAGCCGGAGAGGATGTCCTAAGGAACTTATGTGAAACCCATGGTGTGCAGTATGTTATAGCTGTTCCGCATAATATTGTAGGGCCAAGGCAGAAGTATGATGATCCATTTAGAAACGTAATGTCTATAATGCTTAACAGGATGTTACAGGGCAAACAGCCTATCATATACGGCGACGGCGAACAGCAAAGATGTTTTAGTTATATAGATGATTGTTTGTATTGTCTTAATGCACTTGCGTTTCAAGACAATGTTGTTGGCGAAGTAATCAACATAGGGCCAGACGAAGAGCCTATCACAATAAACCAATTAGCTGAAGCGTGTGCAAATGAAACTGGTGTTAACTTAGAGCCGATACACCACAAGGACAGGCCAAAAGAAGTAAAACTGGCTGTGTGTTCATCGGACAAAGCAAGAGATTTATTAGGTTATAAAACAGCAACTAATATGCGCCAATCGGTAAAAAAGACAGCTGAGTACATTAGGACCAGAGGCACAAAAAAATTCCAATATCATCTTCCTCTAGAGATAATAAATGATAAAACACCCGATACCTGGAAGAAAAAATTAATATGATTTCATTTTGTTGTCCATCAAGAGGTAGACCCGAACTTGCAAAACGTTTAGTAGACACAGCTACGGCCACACAAAAAGGAGAGACCGAATTCCTATTTTATCTTAACGATGATGATCCCACTCTCGGACGATACAAAGATCTACTTGATAAGAGCCAATATACGGTAGGCATGAATCAATCCACCTGTTATAGTTGGAACCAGATGGCGGAAAAGGCAAAACATAAAATTGTTATGCTTATGGGTGATGATGTACAGGTGCAAACAAAAGGTTGGGACAGCATAATAGTCAATGAATTCAATAGGTTTCAAGACAGAATATTAATGGTTGTACCCAGTGATGGGAGAATGAAAGGCACATTAAGATACACCGCTGACCAACCCACATTATGGCCCGATGAAAAACTTCCGGCGGCACATTTTGCCGTACATAAAAATTGGATTAAAACTTTAGGATATCTTGCCCCACCATTCTTTTGGCACTGGCACGTTGATACGTACACACAAAAATTGGCAAGAAAAATTAACAGATGTCTTTATCTTCCAAATGTAGTTTTCAAAGCTAAAAAAATGTTTGATGAT
>PYIJ01377584.1_pt1 | contig 16128 bp, 34 predicted proteins | sample 3578051 | NCBI WGS metagenome assembly PYIJ01 (sample SAMN08408021, study PRJNA431606) | Marine metagenome isolate SA_KN192-05_S13_5m, whole genome shotgun... | biome: marine; feature: oceanic pelagic zone; material: water; isolation source: surface water sample, 0.2-0.8 um fraction ... | reverse complement strand
TATATTTCAGGTCCAAGCCTAAGTAAAGCAGGCGTGACTGAGTCGTGGGTAAATTGTTTGACGGATGCTTTTGATCCTATGAACAGAGGTAGTAGATGCAATTAAAACACGGTCCCCTAGCTCAGCTGGATAGAGCATCGGTTTGCGGAACCGAAGGTCAGGAGTTCGAATCTCTTGGGGACCGCCAAAAAGGAAGGACATATGAGAAGAAATAAGTTAGAAAGAAAACTTGATGAATATAATCATACGATGGAATTGATTAGAACTATTTTACCTGTGATTATTATTGTTCTTCAAGTTATAATATTGATGAAAATTTTATGATAGGTTTATTCTTTTTAGGAATGATAGTCACTATCATATTTTTTATGATATTATTCAGGGTAATGGAATGGGAACAGAAACAAATGGAGGAACATGAAGAAAAAGACTACTGAATACCATATGGCAGATGATGGTACAATGGTTGAAAAGTCTGATTGGGAATGGTTACAGGCCCATAAGAAAAAGAGTAAGAAGAAAAATAAAAAGGTCGCTGGGTATTACTATCCAGGATATGGTAAACTTAAAACCCTATATGAGGAGGACAAATAATGGCAGACATTTATAGTGTCAGAAGTATGGCTACGAATAAGGTAGTCCAGTCCGGCTTCGAAAAGAAGCAAGATGCCAAGGCAGTTCGAAACGAACTTTGCAAAGAGGCATGGGACAAATGGTCTCAAAAGACAGAAGAAAAGAGAGGGCCTAAGCCTTTTCCTTTCACCGTCACTAGAGGCACTGAACATCCTTATTGGTTAAGTTAAGGTTGACTTTTACCGATAAAGGTGCTATTATATAAAGATAATGCAGAGGGCATTTGCGTCCTGGGAACGAGATCATAGATCGGCATTCAAAACTGAGGTTTCCGAATTGATGCAGTCTACATTTTACGGGGCGGGAGTTTTCGACTATAAAAACAAAACTCCCCCAACATAACAATAACAGGAGGGCATTATGCAAATTCAATCATCAGCAATTTTAGAAAAATATTTTGTAGATTCAGATCTACCAGATGAAGGTTACAATAACGAAGATTTCTATAAAGGTTCAGCCAATAGGATGAGATATCTATTGGCAACTATGCCACTTTCTCCGGAAGGTGATCAATGGGAGCTAGGGCAAGAAGAAAACAGATTCTATGGTTGCATAGAGTTTCAAGACAACGGATTTTCTGTAAAGAATGACAGTCTTCTAAAAGAGCTGATCGCAATGACAGAAAAAGAACTTACGGACTACATCGAACAGAACGAATACGATTGGTTGGGAGATGATTACGATCACATCCATCAATATTTGAACTTCGTTAGTGCCTGGCAAGATGAATGGCAGTTTTGGGGTGAGGATATGGATAATGGCGAGTGTATGACCATTGCGAGAGAAAGATGGATCGTAGACAGAAAGGCCAGTGTGAAGAGCACCAATCCATACGAAATTGCCTACAATGTTCTCGCAGAGTATTGGGATTATCTTCCAGAAGACGAAAAGGCAGACATCAACGAAAGATTAGAAAAAGTAGGTGTATAGTTTTGGTAAAATAGAGGTTGACATTTCCACAAAAGATTATATTATATAGATATAACAAAAAGGAGGAATATGTTAAAACCAGCAAGCCAAGAAATAAGAAATAAGATAATTGAACAATGCCCTTGGGCAAAAGGCAACAAGATAGAAAAGATTGTATCGCCTGTTGATTACATAGAGATCTATGCGGTTAGAAGAAAAGATGGTGACAATACCTACTTCTTGAAAGAAGACAAATATCTTAACACCTGTTTCGCAAGTGTCTATTGGAGACTGGACGACTTTAGATCATCATTAGATTATATGTCGAGATGTCCTGATAGTGTTCTCAGAGCAATGAACAAGGACAATGGTGGCGGTTACTGGACAAAGAGACAGGTCATAGACAAATTGCTAGAAATCAAATCAGGGTCTAAAACGGCACTGGACGAAGTGATGGATAGATTAAACTGGGAAGATGAGAACGAAAAGAAATACAAGGTAAGCAAAGAGATCGCAGAACACGAGATAGGTAGAAAACTTTCGGCATATTAGAGGTTGCAATTATCTCTAATAGGTGTTATTATATAAGAGTAAGTTAAAAAACAAAAGGAGGGCAATATGCCAAATTGGTGTTCAAATTCAATTAATATTCAAGGATCAACAGAAACTATCAAGACTCTATGGGAGCAGGCACAGGCTAATTGGAAGAATGAACAATATGGCCTATTAGATGCAATGGTGCCTATGCCAGATGCATTAAAAGGCACTAGGTCACCATCACCGGACGACGGAAGTCAACCTTCAGTCGACGGCTTTACGAACTGGTATGATTGGTGTGTGGCAAACTGGGGTACCAAATGGGACATCTCAGATGAGGGCTTAGAATTCACAGACAATGGCGATGGTACCGCACAGATCTCAGGATGGTTTGAGAGTGCATGGGCACCTCCGATCAATGCCTATGATACTTTTCTAGATGACATGGATGGTTGTTCGCTTTATGCGACCTACGAAGAGGGTGGTATGGACTTTGCAGGCATTTATGACAATGGTGAAGATGAATACATGGAGAACCTATCAGAGGCTTGCGAAGAAGTGGTAAAAGGTGAAGTGCCATTAGAAGAGCAGAGTGAATTGTTTCGACGCCTAGATGATGAGTTTGAGCTCGTAGAGAACAGGCGTGAATACATCGAAGAGCAAATGGAAGAAGAAGCAGAACAGGCTCGTAAAGATGAGAAGCGAGGTGTTTATGCAGAACACGAAGACGTGGCTAATTAGGAGGGATTGAAATGACAATGACAGACAAACAGGCTGAATTATGCGCCAATGCCGCATTCGTAAGGCTGACTGATACTAATAACACCGGATACTGGGTTCGAGTTGATGGCTTTGACCCAGAAGAAAAGATTCTTTATGTCCACGAAGAGGAGTCAGGCGAAGAATATAGTCTAGAAGGCTCCGACCTTGTTGATGCGAAGTTTTTTGAATTAAAGGAGATAAACTAATGGCAACCGCGATAGACGATAAAATCATAGAAGATTCAGAAATAGTTATAGGAACTGACACCCGTGGTGACAGTCTTACACAGAGCATCATTGCAGAACGATTGGTAGCATATGATCTAACAGACATGATGAGATGTGCCGCCCATGGTGACTTTGAATACATAGCAGACAAATTATCAGATGGCTGGAGAGGCTATCATCGAATGAGTCCAGGAGAATTGTGGACTGAATACAAGGAAATAGAAGAAAGTTTCCTAGATGCAGTAGAAACAGGCAGTTTGGTTGTGGGTCTCAAGGAAGAAGATCCGATCACAAAAGACACCCAAGAAACAGCCAAAGGTTAAGTATTATAAACGTGAAGAAATATTCAAAGAGGTATATGATAGTGACAGATGGAAATGATACCCTACCACCGGAACCCCCCGAGAGATACATCCTGGACAAATACACCCTGGATCAACTTTCAGCGGTTTTTACTTGGGCACAGATGATCATAGACGCACAAATGGACGATGAAAGTGCTGAAGATATGCAGGAGGTAATGACTGAACTTGCAGAACGTATGGGTCTTGACTACTATGATACCAAAACTTCCGTTGAAGAAGTAGATTCAGAAGAAGGCAGTAGAACATTTAAGATCAAGGTAGATGTGGAAAAAACACCACCCAAACCCGCTTTGGTATGGACCAATGACGAGCCCAACAGAAAAGGACTCAAGATCGTAGACAAGGACTACCAAGAGCCTTCAAATGATGACGACAACCCAGATCCACCACGTAGAGCATAGAGGAGAATGACATGATGAGATTGCCTACCCTTTCAGCCTTTGCCTTAGTTGGCGCAATCAGTGCCTGCACACCAGCAGTGGCTTTTACCTGCGATGATCCCCTGGCTAGCAAAGAACAGATAGAAAAGTGCCAAGATCTAGAAGACTTTCTTAGGATAGATCCTAAAATATTCAACCTACCAATCCCCAAGAGTGCGGGAACCACATTGGGCACGGAATGGAGCAACAGACCAAGATGCTCAGACTCAGTACCCAGAGGAACGGTTGTTCACACAGACCCTCCCACTTATAATTGCCAAGATCTAGAAGTTAAATCACCCGAACAACAGGCCATTGACAGCCTTACACAGAGAATCCAAGAACTAGAACGCCATGTGGCCAACCTTAGACGTGCAAGGATAAAAGCCGCGGGTAAATGTGGAGTTTTGGAATAAAAGAGGGGTGCGAGAGCCTCTTAGCCGCGAAGCGGTTGCGGCAGCAAAAAATTTTCGCATAACGAAGGAGAAATTATGAATAAAGCAGGAAACATTGGAATACTACTAGCAGGCATTGGATTCCTAGTATGGGGATTGGGGAGTGCAGTAGATTCCTATATTATCCTTGTGGACTATCAATGGGAACAGACATTCTTACAGGAAGACTGGAATAGAACCCAGGAAATGCTGAATAAACAATGACCTATCTTGAAATTCTGGTTGTTGCATTCGTGGTACAGGCAATCCATGTTGCTGTCACTGGCGATGTGATTATGATACCCTTGAACTAGGTGATGACTTGCTTTTTGATGTGTGACGCCTACTATACTGCCATTGGCTTGTACGGTATAGGCATTGTCCTATTCGCTCTGCTTGTTATGTGGCTGAGTAGGTAAGATACTCGAGATGGCCCCGCTGCATGATCCTAGGTAGGTTGTGTAGGCTGTTGGCCCCGCTGCCCTCTATCGTGTATGAGGGGTCGAATAAATATTGATATGGATAGAAGAGAACGTATAGAACAAGAGCTGAAAAGGCGTATAAGAGAGTTCAAAGAAAAGCACCGCCACCTATGGGAAAGACCCTCTAGATTGGAGCCTAGGGTGGAAGAGCCTAGTGAACCTAGAGTGAGGGAACTTACACCCGCAGAGAAAATGAAGCGAGACCTAGGGTTCTAAAAGTATTTGAACTATGCCTCTCGTCACCTCAGACGAACCAAAATTTTTTATAGTTGAAACCGTGGGAAAATGTGAATCTCACCGTGATTTCCATACGAGAGGGGCCTCTTAACCCTGATCTAAGGGCCCTGTACGGTGCCTTAAAACCCCCCTTATCCTGAACCACCCTGATCGGCCTGAAGGCCTCTATACGCTTCTCTTACACGCTCTAAGAAGGGGTCTGAACGGTCTGAACTCTTTACTATGTTCTGAACACGCTCTTAGCACTCTGAATCAACTTCTGTGTGTAACCTTTTGAAATTGTTGGATTTTTTGGCCTCGGGAGCTGTCTTTTCGCTCGCCCTCGCCTCTACTATGTATTATCCAATAAAATCAATGTGTTAGTCCCCAAAGTTAATGTAATGGATGAGGAGGGGTGTCGCTTGTTTCGTTCTTCCTCCTAAGTCATTGTTATTATTGGCTTTTTCGGGGTCTACCTCGTTCTTTCCGTTCTTCACGCTAACCTCTTGATTTTGTTGGATTTTTTTTGGAGAGACTGAGGTCAGATTTCGGCCAGCCTGTAGCCCTTTGCTTTTTTTCTGCCCCTTGCTGTTTTGCTTTATCCATTTTTTTGCGGACGGGGTCGCTTAAAGCAGTTTCTTATTATGTTTATACTATAGCACAAACAACCCACATTGTCAACCTTTTTTTTGCCAAAATTAAATAAAAAAAATGGAAAATAATGCTTGACTTTTGAATAAAACGAGGTTACAATGTATATAACAATTAAGCAATAGGAGGGCACATTGCAAAACTTACTAAACAAAATTACACTTTGGTTTTTAAACAGAGCATACGAGCAGATGGAGGCTAGTGGCGACTTGCAGAACGCTGATGACGTAGCGGAACACATTGAAGATTATTTTACTAATTTTGTAAAATAATACTTGACATTTTGGAAAATGTATGCTACATTATAAACATAATAACAATTAACACATGAGGGCAAATATGTTAAACACAAAAAACTTAACTGCAGATTTTAACGCAGATTTACACGTAAACAATTGGACAAAAAACATGGTAAACACTATAAGAGTTGTAAAGGACAAAGATGTGTTTACACAAGTTGAGAAAGATTTTGTGATACAGTTTTTAGTAAACACACTAGACGGTTTGACTAACATTAACATTGAAAGCAGACAAGAAGGTTGTGGCTTTTACAGAATGTGTGATGCACAGGAAGTTATGACGCACTTAACAAACTTGTATGATAAAAACAATGCTAATGATTTAGACGACAGCAAAATAGGCTGGCAGTTTACACTAGAAGATAGTAGCGATGCATTGTTAGGCTACGACACGGAATACAGGGATTGTATTACGGAACAATTTGATGATGCTTGTAACGATGCTTGTACAGACAAGTTTTGGCAACAACACGCAGACGCAGATTTTACTACACTTGCAGCACGTATATTTGCGAAACGTGGCTACAGCTGCTACGAATAAAAACGGTAAAAAAGAGGTTGACACTATAGCATTTGTGTGCTATAGTGTTACTATAATTACAAAAGCATATGGAGGGCAACTATGCAAAACACACGTTATGAACTACTAAACAAACTACAAGCTAAACTTGGGGACGCTGTTACTATTACAGACGAGACAGATTTTTATAGTGTAAGCATAAACTTGGGAACAGGTTTTGCTGGGAACTACAAAGGTGGTTTTTGGGGCGATGTAGCAATTACAAATGACGAGCTAGAACTGCATTTTATATATGGGGACATATACGATGAGGGTGAAGGGAGTTTTGGTGAGGGAACTGTACACTTAGATTATGCTAACGACAACGGACTTGCATACACAGGCGAGTTAGATAAACTTGTAGAGCAGAAGGTTGAGGAGATTACAGGCGGACTTATAACTTGCTGCGGTAGCGAACAGGGAATGCAGGGAGATGATTATTTAAGCGTAGACGTAGGGGAGTTTGAGACGGCATAATAAAACGGTTGACATATTGGATGTTGTGTGCTATATTAAAGCATAATAAAAATTTAGAGGGCAACTAAATGACACTAACAATTTATGCACTAGCACACGACAGCAATAGCACAGAGGACGTTTATATAAGTTTGCATGACAAAGTTAAACTATATATAAAACTTGTAGACGACACAGGCAAAGCACTTGTACAACGTAGCGTCTCAAATTTTAAGCAGGCAATAACTGCATTGCAATGTTATAACATAACAGACGTAGACATAAGCTACAACGTAGACGTAACAGACAGCATAAACAAACTAGCACACAAAATATATTTGCACTATTTAAAATAGTGCATTATATAGTACGACCCCGCTGCGTAGACACAGAATAAATGAGAAATTGGCAAATAAGAGGTTGACATTGTAAATAGACTATGCTATAGTATAAACATAATAAGGAGATGGCACATGAAATGTTCGATTTGTAAAACACACATTAAGAAGGATCCCGTAAGTGGATGGGACGGTGGGCACAATGCCGAGCCGGCAAGCACAGGGAGATGTTGCGATGATTGTAACACGCACATAGTAATTCCTCTGCGTATTAATAATTTGTTTGCGGCTTCGAAGCCCATACCGAAAGCAGCACAATGTTAGAGAACTGGAGAACCGACTTTGACTGGACCGATCCTGAAGACGCTCCGGTCAGTTGGTCCGAGCTGGATGCTGAGTTAGAGAAGCAGAAGGCTCCTTGGAACCGGCCTGAACCCAAGAAGACTCTGAAGGTCAGATTCGTGAACAGAGGCTATGGCTCTGATGAAGGCCTGAAGGAAGTCTCTGTAGTCAGACAGGACCTCTGTGAGCTGACTCTTATGCCGCTCTTAATAATTGAGAACCCTTGGTGGTCTGGCGATACCCTGAAGTGCCAATGGTACGACAACGAATGGGTCTGCGATCTAGATTAACCAGATGTCTTATTAGGTCGGAAGGTGTTCGAAGTTCTTTCGAGGCCGATTGAATCATTGAAAAATTTTAGGCCGAGAGGCGAGGCATTATAGCACACTTTGTACTATAATGCAAGCACTATTTTATTTTTTTTTAGTTACTTAAATAAGTGTAATTTTCTAAGTTAACATTTTGCATTGCAGTATTTTCCACAACACTTTCGTACAAGCTATACTTTTCGTCGTAAAATGTTATGTTGTTAGCAAAAATTTCCATAACACTTTGTAAGCTAACATAGTTGTTAGTTTCGTTTTGTAAATACAAATTTTGTAGTTGTGCAAAAATAAATGCACTATTAACAAAGTAACTTGCAGCTGTGCAGTCACTTTCCATAATTTCCAATTTGTTATAGCAATTTTCAATTACTTTGTAAAGCGTTTCCATGTGTACGCTTTCAACTTTGTTACTTGTTTTTACTGTTATTGTTTTTAATTGTTGCATATAATACTGCCTTTTTTTAGTTAATGTTTTATTGTGTTTAATGTAGCACATAATTTTCCAAAATGCAACCAAAATATTTTTAAAATATCCAATGTTTTCAAGCACTTACAAAATAAATTAATTTGCTAAGTCATTGTTTTTGTTACATTTATTTTGGAAAAAAGAGGTTGCATTTGTTTATTTTTTGTGCTACATTAAAAAAATAATAAAGTTAACGGAGGGCAAATATGTTAACACAAAAAGCACTAACAAAAAAATTAACTGCTACTTATTGCAGCACAAGTAATATGTGTTTTATACACAAAAATAATATTGCTGCACATAATGTTTATAGCAATAACAGCAATAAAATTATACGCAATTTAAGCACACAACAAAAAAGTGCTTTTAATAATTTGCATAATACTTGTATGCAAAAAGTAAAAAATTTTAAAGTAACAAATAACGCATTAATTAAAATGCTTTTTAACAACTAGGAGGCAAATATGCAAAAAGTAAGTTTAAACAAACGTGTTGCAAATTTAACTGAAAATGTTTTACGCAACACAAATTTTGTAATGCAGGAAACAACTAAAAATAGTTGTAAAAGCATATACAAAAATTTTAATTTTAACAGCAAAACAAAATGTGCAGACGGAGACGAAATGCATTTTACAGCAACTATGCACAACAAATATTATAACGGGCGTTTGTGTATGCTAACATTTAAAAATGACACTTTTGTTAGTATGTACACATTAAATTAAAAATGGTAAAAAAATGGTTGACAGTAGCAAAAAATTGTGCTATTGTTAACTATAAAATAAAAAAGCGAAAGGGCAAAAAATGGGAATGAGCAATTGGATTTTAGATTTAGAAGAGCAGTTTGACACAAAGGTGGTTGAAGCTATTAAAGAGAGCGAGCACGTGAGTGAGGCTGTTGCTGAAGCGTTGAAGCATAAACATTTGACTGGTATGAACGAAGCTGAGATTGAAGACTATGTGCATGACGGTTGGAACGAAGTTTGGCGAGATTACGCTTACGGATAAAAAGAGGTTGACAATTGGATTTGTTTGTGCTATAGTATAAGCACAATAAGAGAACGAGGGCAAAAATGCAAATCATCCGATCAAAGAAATCATTGGCTACCCTAAACAACCAGAGGTTCTTCACCCCACCTACCCTGGCAGAGATATGTGAGAACCCCGAGTGGAAGCCGATCACCCTGCCAGACGAGCTAGACGAGCAATTTAACTTTTTTGACATTTTGGATAAAAAAAGGTTGACATCCGAATAAGGGTGTGCTATAGTATAAGCATAATAAGGAAACAGAAAGAGGGCAAGATGGCAAATTTTAATAGTAGAGACGAAGCATTGGAGTTGGTAGAGAACGGCATTGTAAGTGCCGAGGCTATGCTAACAATGGCGCTGAAGTATATGAGCACAGACGATGTGGCTGATATGCTAGACTGCAACGAGCTGAGCGAGCGTTTTATGGAGGACGAGGACGACGGGCAGCCGGATTGGGCACAAGAGTGGGAAGACTTTGGGGAGTGCTACGAATGAGAGCACTCTGCATAGGATTGGCATTCTTCTGCGCCTTTGTAGGCGTAGGGGTGCTTGAGGATTGTGGCGGCGACTGTATTCCAGAAGATTACAATGCGGCCTGGAGATGGGTGGTCGCGATAGTGGCTGTAATGGGCACGGCGTTTTTCGGCTTTGCCGGGGCTGTGATAAAAAGGTAAAAAAGAGGTTGACAAACGGTTTGAGAGACTGTATTATATAGATAACAATTAGGAAAGAGAGGGCCAAATGGGAACAAGATCAACAATAGCAATGAAGAAGCCAGAGGGCGGAGTGGTTGGAATTTACTGCCACTGGGACGGATACCCTGCACACAATGGGGACATCCTTAACAAGCACTGGACTGACACAGATAAGATAGCTCAACTGATTGGGCTAGGCAACCTGTCCAGCTTAGGTACAGAGGTTGGCAAGAAGCAGGACTTCGACGCAAGGGAGACCCAGTCAGAAGATTGGTGTTTGGCTTACGACAGAGACAGAGGTGAGACTGGCCAGGAGGCTAGGCATTTTGATGATGTCCAATCCTGGGTAGAGGCTATGGAAGATAGCTGGTGCGAGTGGGCATACCTCTGGGATGGAGAGAATTGGCTTATCCACAAGATAGGCAATAACGAAGGCGGAGAGTTTCCGGTGTTCGACTTCGCCGATGTGGCATTATTGCAACACCAAGAAGAAATTGCACAATTGGCAAAATAATGGTTGACAATGGGGTCAACCGATGCTATTATGTGTATAGTTAAGTTAAACAAACCAATCAGCCTAAGGAGGGCTAAACGATATGGCTACAAATAAAACTTTTACCGTTGCTGGTGTATCAACACTCAAAGGAGTGACTAAGGTTAGATTCGCGAACGACTTCGTGAGCAGAATCAAGGTTCTGGATAAGAACGGTCACACCGATGTGAACTTAAAGGAGTTCAAGACAGCAATGACGAAGGCTCAGATATGTGAGACCTTAATCAACGATCCGGACTTCCAAGGTGAAGCCGCCCAAGGTGCCATCAGTGAGTTTGTGGTGAGAAACTGCAAAGACATGGCTCCTAAAAAGGCCACACCTGTGAGCGATACTGCTGACATGGAGACACAGGTTGACGTAGAGCTAGAGACAGCCTAAACAACGTCAGGGGTGATGCCCAAATACATCCGACGGTGGCCAAGGTCAGCCACCACCCCCTTTAACAATATTCAATAGTGAGATAGCCGCCATGGTGGAATTGGTAGACACAACAGACTTAAAATCTGTCGGCCCTCGAGCTGTCCCGGTTCGAGTCCGGGTGGCGGCACCACTCACTGCCCTTAGCTCAGCTGGACAGAGCAACGGCCTTCTAAGCCGTAGGTCCCGGGTTCGAATCCTGGAGGGCAGGCCAATCCAAAAAAAGATCCCCAATGGTATCAGCCAATTAGCGGTAAACAACGGATATCGTAGGGGATCTTTTTTCTTGTGTTCCCTAGGGTAGATGCTATTATATAGACATGATAAACAACACAGGAGACGATATGCAGACAGAGACCATTCAAGAGTTTTTGGCACGTGGCGGGAAGATCACCAAGCAACCGGAGACCAGGATACCTACATGGAGCGAAGCACACGACGAGCTGGTGAAGCTGGCCTGGCATACTTATGTTCCTCCACAACCTGAGGTAGTAGAAGAAGCCGAATAAATTGGCAAAATAATGGTTGACAATTAGATCTTGTTATGCTATATTATAAACATAATAAGGAAACAGAAAGAGGGCAAAATGACAAAATTCGCAATCCACACACAGGTTTTAGAGAACTACGGCGCACACGCAGAGGACGGCAAGTTTGCTTCCGGCAATGCGTATTGGAAGTTCAAGCCGGGCACCACTTACATTGTATCCGACTGTGAGCGGATGCAGGATGCCGTTGCCTTTGTGATGGCGGCATTTTCCGATAACGGTATTGGCTGGAAGGAGTACCCATGCCACTACCAGACTGAGGAGGAGTGGTTGGCTGAGATGGCTGGCGACGATGAGGACTACCAGCAGTTCCAGCAGGAGACTGCGATGAAGGTAAGTCCCAACTATGGGAAGAGTACCGTGAGGTACAAAGAGAAGGAGGCAGCGTGAAGGCATTGATCATAGGGATCACCCTAGCGGTGGCGATGTACTGGATATTGAGTATGTTCGCCACTTCGGTAGGATTATAATAAATTAGGGGTTGACATTAATATCAACTGAGAGTATACTATAAAGACAATAAAGCATTAACTAACCAAAGAGGGCAATATGACACAGATTAGAATCAAAGAAGGCACATACAAGATCAGAGGTAACGATGTAGACCTCACTGGCTATGTGTTTCCACTAGTAGAAGCATTCAAGGTAGGCGCCAAAGGCGGCTATGTAACAGTCGACGGTTCGGCTGTAGCAGGGTTCCCACAGAGGAACATCAAGATCGCTTGTACTGGAGCAGACTCATACGAGGATGCTGGCAAAGCAAAGACCACCAAGAGAGAAGAGACTGACGAAGAGACCATCGAACGTTTACGTGAGCGATTCGAAATGCTCGAGGACATGACCAGAGCAACCAAGAAGGGCGATGTACGTGCGATGATCGTAAGTGGCCCTCCAGGAGTTGGCAAGAGTTTTGGTGTAGAGAAGGTGCTGGGCAAGCATGACTTGATCGCTACACTGGGTGACAAGCCACCCAAGTATCAGGTTGTCAAGGGTGCTATGAGTGCTATCGGCCTCTACTGTAAATTGTACAACTACGCCGACAAGGACAATGTGTTGGTGTTTGATGACTGTGACTCTGTTTTCTCAGATGAGCTTAGTCTGAACATCCTGAAGGCGGCCCTGGACTCGAAGAAGAACAGGACCATTCATTGGAACACTGATTCATTCAAGCTAAGGAATGAGGGTGTGCCAGACAGTTTCGATTTCAAGGGTGGTGCGATCTTTATCACGAACATCAAGTTCGACAACGTTAAGAGCAAGAAGATGAGAGATCATCTAGAAGCCCTAGAGAGTAGATGTCACTACATTGACTTGACTATCGATACTGACAGAGAGAAGATGTTACGTATCAAGCAGATCACCAAAGACGGTATGCTTGATGAGTACCAATTGGGCGAAGGTGTCGTTGATGAGATCGTAGAGTTCTGCGAATCCAACAAGGCACGATTGAGAGAATTGAGTTTGAGAACTGTGCTCAAGGTTGCTGACTTAGCTAAGGCATTCCCGGACAAGTGGGAAGCAATGGCTGAGAACACAGTGATGAAGCATGCATAGTTCAACCGAATGTGCTAGAGTCCAAGACTACGTGATTGCCCTCCGTAGCTGACTCGCACAAGGTAGGGTGGAGCAGATGCCCTTAAGACTCCACCCTACCACCCTTTTATTCCCCGCATAGATATTGGCAAAATAAAGGTTGACCTTTACAGATTTTGACTGTATACTCTTAGTATAACAATTAGGAAAGAGGGCAATATGAAGATAGAAGTAATCCACGCAGCGTTTGAAGACCAAGCAGAGACTGTAGCCACTGTAGAGTATGTGGGCAAGATCGATAGCGGACTTGAGTATGCATACAGATGGACGCAGAACATTATGGACAGCTGGAGCATGAAGTTGCCAGAAGACGGCAATGATGCTGTAACTGTAGTGAAGCCCCTGCATACAGATGAAGCTGGCAAACAGTGGGGACACAGATCAACATCAGTAGGAGACTATATGCGAGTAGGCGGAGAGCTGTTCCGTGTAGCTGGCATGGGCTTTGAGAACGCTGATGCAATCCAAACACGTCAAACTATATAAGGAGGACTTGACTATGACTATGTTAGTAACAGGCTATAAAAGCAAGAAGGAACTTAAGGCAGCTATTGGCTCTGCCCTAGAGTATGAGGAGACCAGTATGTTTGGTCCTGAGTACAAGAGCACAGGCAGCTTTGTAGTAGCACACCGTCCGCTAGTAACAGGCTTACCTGGACGTGAGTTCTTTGCAAAGGTTACGATGGAGAATGATACTATCGTTTCAGTTTCATAAAAAATAAAAAAAATCAAAAAAGAAAAAGGTCCTTCGGGGCCTTTTTTTATTTCTCACGGCTCGGGGGCACTCGGGGCTATATACGCAAAAATCAATTTGGGCTTAGTGGTCCTTAAGCCAAAAAAATGGGGTGAGTTAGAATCACCACCCAGAATCTGTAAGTACTTCCCTAGAAAAAAATACGCGGCAATTTTTTTGGGCTAAAAACCCATTTCGGATAAGTACTGTGTGAAGCACTTATCACTCAACCGTATCATACGGGAAGTAGAACTCAACAACGATCGCAGACTTACAATAGCACAGAAACTTGACCTCATGCGTTGCATACAGATAATCAAACGTTGTCGTAGGCTACGCAGACAGCAGTATGAATCACTTGTTGATTATTTCACAAGACCTCCCGACTCAAGAGATCTCACTGTGCATGAACAGTGGCAAAAGACCATGACCATACTAGCACAAGGCTTGCATGATCGTCATGGCACGGTTGCACGTCTTATGAACGCTCGTGTACTTACAGTTAAAAGTTGATGTGCCAGTATTCAATTACAGGATCGCATGTACAGCTTTGGCTTTCACGTTCGTATATGTAAACACCTACAACGATCAATAGCACAAAGCTGATAACCAATAAACCACGTTCTGTAAACATAGTCTAAGTTTCTAGTGCGTTAAACATTCTGCATTTGTACTCAACAGAGTCCCATCGACTGTTCCTATCTCTAGGCATACGTTCATATTCTGCTTGTACTGCTAAACATGTGCTTTGCTTGTCGTATAGTTCTATACGTTGGCTTACACACTCTCCTGAATTACATACTGTTAGGGTCAATGCCCAGAGTATCTGTAACATACGCATATTTATGCTATTTTAGGGTGGTTATGTGCGAGTATGGATAATTATATACAATAGCACTGACTAAATCATTATCGTGCTAGTAGTGTGTACAGGCTTTGAGCAGTTCTAACAAATTTGCGATCAAGATACTGTATAACAGTTAAATATATAAAAGAGACACTATGTATCAACTGTACACACTACGCCTTAACTTTGACGAACCAGCTGTTTATATTGAAAAGTTTGACAGGATGGTCTACACCAACGAACAGTACCAAGATGACATTACATATGCATGTTGCATAGAGTTAGCGGCACGTGGAGTACATTGCACACAGAGTAAACACAACACACTTACGTTTGAGAACTCAAGAGACTACACCTATGCTACTCTGTACCTAAGTGGCAGCACGGAATACACCGTAGAACACATCTAAAACCCTTTCTAAAGAGCCACGAAAACGGAATCCCCTATTTAAGACTATTTGCAGGGCTATGCTAGGGGTGTTGCGTACAGGTTGTCGCAAAACAGAATTTATATGTGTGAATAGTAGTTGTGTACTGTAAAATTTTTGCTACCGCTTTTTTCTGCGAAAACACTTCGTGCTTTTTCTGCGTTAACCGCTTCGCGGCTGTTGCACATCCGCCCCGTGTAAATACTGTATGATCAGACCTTTCTCCAAACAAGTTGGTACAAATATACACGACCCACTTTGGGGATCTGTGCATGTGAGAGATCAACTAGGCAACAACAATCCTGAACCAGATCTTAAAGGACAATACTGTTTCCATCCTTGGGATTGGCTAGAAGTTCTCAGTGATGGCAGAGTGTTCATGTGTTGTGCAACATGGTTGCCTTTTGAAATAGGCAACATACTAGAACAACCGTTTGATCAACTATGGAACGGTGAAAAAGCACAGGCAATAAGACAGAGTATACTAGATGGCAGTTACAAATACTGCCAGAAAAAACTGTGCCCCAGCATACAAAACAACAGGCTTGCTGATATACACGGAGTTGATGCACACAAAAAAAATCTAGTCACAGACTTTCCAACACACATTAATTTTGCCAATGACGAAAGCTGTAATCTAAGTTGTCCAAGCTGTAGGGTAAGCAAGATACAATACAATCAAGGTCCTGAGTATGAACAAAGAAAAAAGATCAACGATCTACTGTGGGATAATATTTTACAAGCCAGTCACGCAAAAAGAATGCATGTGCATATCACAGGTAGTGGCGATCCTTGGGGTAGCAAAATATTTAGGGAAAAACTTTGGAATCTAGATCTAAGGAGACATCCCAATATACTGATT
>PYIJ01156163.1_pt1 | contig 16271 bp, 26 predicted proteins | sample 3578051 | NCBI WGS metagenome assembly PYIJ01 (sample SAMN08408021, study PRJNA431606) | Marine metagenome isolate SA_KN192-05_S13_5m, whole genome shotgun... | biome: marine; feature: oceanic pelagic zone; material: water; isolation source: surface water sample, 0.2-0.8 um fraction ... | reverse complement strand
TACTGCACCTGTTCCTGACGCTGTGAGTTCTAGATTGGCGTTTGAGGATCCTGTCGAAATCGTGTTGTCAGTTATGCTTACACCGTCAATGGTTGCACCACTTTGAAAAGTTCCTGTGCCGTCCACTATAAGATTATCGTTGATGTTGATCGTGCTACTGTCCGAACTTGAAATCGACGTCCCATTTACACTGATGCCTTCTATGTCAACTCCTGCTGTGCCGTTACCTGTGATGGTCACAGACGAGTTGGTTGTAAGTGATGTGATGTTGTCACTGTTCACAGAAATAGCATCTATCTCCACGCTACCTGTACCGTTGGGTTGTATTGATACATCACCGTTGGTCACTGTCGTGGTCAGATTACCATCTGCGACATTAGTGAGGTACAATTCCTCAAAATTGGTGTTGATCTTCGTCATGGCCGTACGTAAAGTATCGCCCGTTGACGGATTTCCTAGCGTTCCTGTGTCTATTATTTTTCTAGCCATATTTCGGTTTTACATATTTATTAAATAATTACATGTTCGTAGAAACGCTCAAAACGTTGAAATTGTACAAAAGAGAGAGCAAACTAGGCATCTGTCACACCGTTAGAAGGAACAACATTATATACGTGCTTAAATGTGACACCTGTGGAGACACGTTCAAAAAACCCAAATCAAAAGTAGACCCTTCCAGGGTTGAAAAAGGCCACAAACACTTCTGTGACAAGTGTGACCTATAATGGTCGCCACCTAATATCATCCTTTTCGCCACTGATCCATCGCTGTAGATCAGCGTAGATGCCAACTTTAATATTTGGCTGGTCAAAATAACCTCTCAGGAAATGATTGCGTTCTATGTATTCACGCCTGTTAATAAAGTAGAAATTGGTATCAGGAAATTTCAAGGTAATTTGCCGTATCTGATACAGCCACTCGTACTTCATGTATGCCTTCATGCTTTCTCTCTGTGGATAGTTCGCAGTTTCTTTGTAACAGTTGTTCTGTATCCGGCTGGGCTCGTCCATCTCCCATTGCCTTGCTCCCAATATGTCGAATCCAAAGAAAACTATGTCTTTGTGTCCTGCCTCTGCGGCCAGCAAAATTGCACTACAACCTGAACCTTTATTGTCTGAAAAATCATGCGTCTTTATTTTGTTGCTCCATTTAAGTTTTGCCGCTCCACGCCATACTTTATAAATTTTGAGATGACTAGGATGTTGGACTGGCAATCCGTCGGCGTAGTTCCAATCAGAGATGTCGTCGGGGCCGTGGACTTGAACTCCCTCAGGCTTGGCAACATTATACCAGGCCATCACTTCTTCGTACATGGGTGGATTTACGCTGACAATATGGTCACACAGTGTTGGATGATCTCTGTATATGGCGTTACATCCATATATCGTGCCTTGCCCTTTGAGATTTTCTATTGGAAAAATTTTCCTTGATTCGCCGTTTCCTATTATAAATGCTGTGTCCATTACACGCCGAAAGATTCTCCACAGCCACACCCTGATGATGCATTAGGGTTGGTGACCTCAAATTGTGAACCGAAGACTTCTTCTTTCCAGTCTATTTTTGTACCTGCAACATACATCATAGAAGCCTCGTCAACAACAAATTTTCCTGTGTGCCAATCCTCTATGTGATCATCTGTGCCTACATCTTCCTTCTTGTCTATAAATCCCCATCTGTATTTGAATCCTGCACAGCCGCCTCCTTCAACCATGAGACTTACAGCATATTTGTCTGGTTGTTTTGCTAACAACTTCTCCATCTGATTCTTTGCTTCATCTGTAATTTCAAACCATTTCATATTTTCAAAGCCTTCCATACTATTAATTATCAGTCCTTGTTCCCCATGTTTTTAACTCCGATGGCCAACCAAAAACGAGAAGCATCCTTTTTCTTCTGGAAACTCATATATGCACGTTGGTCTTCCCAATGATTCTTAGGACTTTGAATTTCTCCTGCTGGTTCAAACCACCAACCCCATTTTCCTACACAATTCAGTTGGCACCATTCTATGCAGTCTCCCATTATTCCATTGCTGTTCATGTCTATGTTATAGCGGAACTGTTGCATATAACCGCAGTCTTCGGGTATGTTATCCAACCCAGGTTTAATGCGTTTCACTGCTACTTTGCCGAAACTTTTATTACCAAGTGGTCGCATGTTCTAAATTCCATTTTTCTGCCGAGCATTTCTCTCCGCATTCTCTTGGCGCAGATCTAGATCCCATTCCGTTGAAAAGTTTTCTCCACATGGGGTCGTCGAGTACCTGTCCCAAATTTTGCGTCTGCTCAACATAGTCAAAAATATCATTGTTGTGTTCATATCTTAAAGCGGTCCAACAGCAAGGATAAAAATTACCCTGGGCGTTAAGGTAAAGTCCCTTGTTTCCTATCATGCACAGAGGAATGATAGAAGGACCAGTCTTTGTATTATAAAACCTTTTTGAAAATATATCAATACAGTTATCATGCCAATTTTTACCAGACAATTTCGTGTTGGATCTTGTGAATCTGCCTTTGGCTATGTATCTATCACTGGGTTGCAATGGATCGTCCTTTGGATAGGCGTCGTAGTTTTTACCAAACTTTGAGCTCAAGGTCAATTGGAAATTATCAAACTTATAGTTCTTTGCCAATTGTTTCATGTGATCTATTTTTGATTCGTTGAATTTGAAAGCAATGGCGGCCCATGTTTTGTAGGCCTTGCTATTCTTTAAGGCATCTATGCCTTGTAATATTGACCACCAGTTACAGTTAACCCTATATAAATTATTCGACTCTTGGTTCCATCCATCCAAAGAAAAATGTATATGATCTTTTTCATCTAATATAGAACCTAGTTCGTTCCACCATGTTTTGGTTTTGTAGGAACCATTTGTTACAATTATAAACTGCACCTTAGTGTTATTTTTCCTGAACCAAGATAGTATTTTCAGTAGGTCCTTTGCATATATAGGATCACCGTCGTCCCCACAAAAAGTAAGTTTACGAACATCGGACAAAAGTTTGCCAGTGAAATTTTCTTGAAACCATTCCAGTGAAAGGTCTCTGTTAACAAGACCTTCCGGGACTTCCTGCCGAGAACATCTTGGACATTTCAAACTACATTTTGAACATAGTTCTATGTGCCAGTGCTCCAAAGGCCAATTATTAATGTTTTCAAACATCATTAATTTTAAACTCGTTTATGTTTTTTGTAAAGGCTTGTGGAAGATTCCACTTACGGCCCGGCCCACGCAGTTAAGACATTCAGAGGTCGGTGTTTTGCCGACGTCACATAAAGTGGCGTTGCAATGGTATTTATTATTTCCAGTTGTCGACAACAAATTTATCAGCACATTCCATTGGATTAGGTTGTCCATGGAACACAGCAACACTATTAGTTGGTTCAATTCTAGCAGGAGTTCTGAAAAATTTTTTGCCATTTTCTGTAAGCAATTTAGTATCCTTTAGACCGATCATTTCCCATTTATATGATCTTATCCACTGGTCAGGCCACCAATTGATGTCGTCCTTTGCCCTCTTTGTAATCCAATCTTGGTCACCATGGTTATTTCCCATGACCCTATCTGGCTTTTGTGCAAATTCGTTATAAAGGTAATCCATTGTGCCTGACTGCCAACGCATCACGCTTGAATTTGAATGTTTCCAATCGGCAATCCTGCAACGGTTGAAATCTCGAATGATCATAAATTTGCCTGCATTGTGTGAAAACAAATTATCAATTTTGTTGAATATGACAACATCGAGATCAAAAAATAGGATGTTTCCTTTCACAGGCATGTCTGGAGAAAACATCCATAGTTTGCTCCACCAAGTTTTTATATGTGGCTCGTTTGGAAGTTTTACTATGTTTACATCAGGGTCTATACCTGCTGGGTCATCTGTTAGACAATGAAATGTGTATGGAATAGTTGTGTGCCTGGCCACCATGTTTTTCAACACGTTCACATAGTTGGCAGGATATTTGTTTCCCCATTTAACACAAACTACGTGATTCATATCCCTGCTTTAGTCCTTCCATCTGTATCTGCTTCCAACCCTCGTTATCTAGTGAGTATGGATATTCGCAAGACACGTTTTCTAAACTCGTATAGATTTTTTTGATATTTAAGTTATTATTCATTTGCTTGTATACTTCTAAAAAGTCCTTGTCTCCAAATGTTTCTTTAATGTTAACCTGACCTAATTTGATATACCCTAGAGAAAGTTTGCCATCGTCCCAGTCAAAATTGTTTTCCTTTAGCCAATTTCTGTATTGGTCCATTTCCTCTTTTTTAAAATCGTCATCTTCTGATATTGTTCTTCCCCATTCTATATCAAACTCTCCCGAATAATATTTTTGATGATTTATTTCACTGCACAATGCATCGGTCATCTTTGGTGCGTGTTCATCTCTGAAAACTTCATAAAGTGTTTTGCCAACCTGGCTCCAATGCAAATACACACCACCTAGTTCTCTCTTGTATCTGTTGTGCTTGAATAATTCAAAATCCTCATCGTGAAGGTTGTATCTTGGGGCATTTAGGAAAGTTGTAATCTGAGATGGCCTGATCCATTCCGGTTCGTATTTTGTTTTGCGATAGGATAACACCCAACTTTCTATTTCATGGCACAGGTTGTTAAGTTGCCTAATGGCGTATTTTGTTTCAGGATCGGCCTGCCTGTAAAAATCGCTTATCTTCCATGCAGTTCCTTGCAGTTCCTCAAAATACCTGTGTAGTAGATTACAGGCATCGTGTTTGAGACGTAGTCCCATCATTTTATCATCCCTTCCGACAGGTAGTCTGTCACTGAATTGGAAATCATCCGTGACAAAAGGATGAATCTTTTCATAAGTCGGTTGGAAATCAAATGAATTAATTTGCTCAATGCTCCTGTTTAGTTCACCAACAAGATGCGATAGATCTCTCTTTGAACTCGCCCAACCCAAAAAACAAAAGTTTTTTTCTAATATTCTTTTACTTTTTAGATTATCTTTAAGAGCATTTAAAAATCTATTTCCGAGGGGTGTGTCATAGATATCTATTGATACACTATTTTGCTCATATTGGATAACAATCTTTTCTTCGATTATTTTATTTTCTTCTGTAGATGGCACTGTTTGCTCCGTGTTCCATGCACTCCACTTCTACAACATAGCATCTATTATTTGTGTTTGCTCGGATAATGCTATCTGCACAATCAAATGCATGTTTGGCAAACATTTCAGCACCAACTCCGTCCATAATTGTTAAACTTGCAAGATCCATTTCTTCAAGTTCTTTAAATTTATCAATGTGTGGGTCATTGCTGTCTATGACAACTTTATGATCAAAACTGTTCTCCAGCCATTTCTTTAAAGGCTTTAGAGAACCAAAATCAACTGCCCAGTTCTTGTTGTCCAGTTCGTTGCACCCAAAAGTAAATTTGAAGGCAAGACTGTATCCATGCAATAGATGGCAGTGTGAATGATCTGCGTTTGGTTGTCTGAACACCGCAGATAGTCCTATGTTGTGTCCGTATGTTTTAGTTGAGTAGTAAGTCATCTTTTTCTCCTAGTTTGATGACTTGCAGAGTGTTTATAGAGGGATGAAAGTCTTTAAGTCCTCTTGTCACCTTTAGTGTAACCTTTTGTTTATGTCTTCCAGGTCGATGCCTAATTCTTCAGCACTGTTTCTTATTCTGTCAGTGAGCTCGTTGGGTATATTTAATTCTCCATCAATAATACTTTTCAAAAAATGTATTAAAACACTGAACTCTGGCCTTTTTGATACAGTCTCTGGGTCAACACCGTGCTTCTCCATCGCGTTTAGAAGTGCTTCGGTTACGTCCACTAGGGCAGTAATACTCTTTGAGTGTTTTTTAAAATGTGTCATTATGTTATGATTCCAGGTTTTTTCGGAACTTCTATCTTGCTAAAAACCCTGTCATACTCTTGCCTGATTTTAGCATTAATGTAGGCAATAGATGTGATCTTGTCTTTTGCGATATTAATAGGTTTGTCTTGTTCAGCAGTGGAGAAAAATGTACCAAATGCAAGGCCTTGTGGCCCTTGCATCAAGACAAGTGCTTTCTCGATACTAATGTACGAGTCTGCGCCGCTTTTATATTTTGCAATAACTTCTTCTCCCGAAGCCAATTTCAGAGTTACTAGATCTCCATCTTTTATATTTTCAAACATACCTTATTATAAACTATCCTACAAGATTGTCAATGTATTTTCTTAATTCTTTGTCCTGTACGTTGGGAGGAATGTTGTTCAGGAAAAATATTTGGTAACTGTCTGACCCGTACTTGCCAATGCCGTGTAGGTCTGCGGCATCCTTGCCGTCCCAACTCAGATAGTCAACACTCATGTTCCTTAATCTTTTTGCCCTTACTTTCCACATGCCTAAAGGTTTGAGTAAGTTTTCTTGTGTTTTCTGTCTTCCCCTGATAAACGCAACAGGGTTTGGATATTTTTTGAACAACTTTGGTAAGATTTCTTTGACCTGTTTCCTATAGGTCTGGTTTAGGCAAATAACCCCAACCATGTGCTTCCATTTTTTGTAGGGAGCCTTAATCTGCTGTTGTACCATCAGATGGTCCACCATTGGTTTAATCATGCTTTTATTTTATATGATATTACTTTTTTGTCAACTGCTTGTTTATAAATTTTGCCAAACCCTCATAGGTGTCTTGGAAAACATTTTTATTTTGTTTCCATTCATCGGGCATTTTCCAATCCTCGTTGTTCACTATGATCCATCTGCAGTCTGAATGTTGGAATAACTTATTAAACTGATATATCCAATATCTAGGGTCAACTGGCCTTTTGATATAGGTATAACCTTGGGTTCCCTTGTAGATATTATTCACGCCTTCTGGTCCTTTGTGTTCACCTATGCCATAAAGATCCATTCCAACTAAAAAAATTGCCTTGGGTTTGAAACTCATTCCAACCAGTGCCGCAAACTGTCCTGTGCCCCAGTGGAAAGGATCGTCCTGTCTTTTATCTCCATCGTAAGGCAGTGCAGGCACACACTTCACATTTGGCCAATAGGCAAATTGTTGGTACCAGTTCTCTCTTGTGTATATGTTTGTGTTTTTACCACATGTGTTGGCCGCCTCTTGGCACATATGCCTATCACAAGCAACAATGTATTCTAAATTATGATCTCTGAAAATAGCGTTGCACCCCACCACTGTGGTAACATTTTTTAATGGTGTGATGTCGAATCCTCTTCTTGATTCACCGTTTCCTATGATGCTTACGTACTTCGTCATATGCATATTTAATGCCTTTTAAACGCACACAGACGCATGTATACGCATGGTAAAAGTGATCTGGATCACGTGTTGCCTAGTCGTGTTTTACCACTAAATTCCATACCGTTTGGTAACGTTCCCAGGCCTTCTGTAGCGTGGGAAATTTTCGCCTTAGGATTATGGCCTCCTCACCTACCATTTCGAATTCTTCTAATGCAGTTTCACGATCTTTAGCAGTTTGCGATTGCTCAACTAAAATTTTTTCGCCGTTTGGTAATTGTTCATATATTGTTTCGCCTCCGTCTGGAGATGTATAAATCATATTTTTCTTTTTAGGCATTAATAGTGATCCCTGTGGTCAGCGTTAGGATGGGCGTATCTCATGCCACCTACTGGTTTTGCATCTCCATTGTGCCTTGGTATGAAATGAATGTGCGGCCACATTATTGTCTGGCCTGCACAGATGCCCATGTTCATGCCAATATTGAAGCCGTCCATCTTTCCTTCTTTGATCCATCGCTCTCCAAATTCGTATGCTAATCCATATGACTTCCCTACAAATTCTGGAGTGTTCTTTTTTGGAATGAATAATGTATGTCCTTCTATGCAAGGATACTTGTCGTTGAATACACCTGTGTATTCAGTCTCATAAAATGGAGTGTCATTTCCAAGCCATGTTGACTCTTCGTAGCGTTCTGTCTTTTCAAATGGCTTCTTGTAGATAGGTTTTGTTGATGGCATTTGTTTTTATTATTCCTATCTTAATATTACTTGAATTAGGTTTATGTTGCAACTGAATTTTTTCCCAATATTTGGCTTTGGGCACAGATTTATTGTAGTCTAATACACCAAGCAAATTTACCAAGGCCTTTCTCACTTTCTCTGCCCCACCGTGTTTCTTACAAGTGTCGGACCTGCCCACGTGTACAATTTTGCTTTTTATTTTAATCTTATAGACACAAGGCAAACGAATCCATTTTGTTTTTGGATTTTTATTGTGTTTTATTGAAAAGCCTTTTACGGTATAAAGATCCTCGATGTTGTACCATTTAGTTTCCATTGTTATCGAAGTCTTTATATAAAGTGTATTTTGCTGTCAGTTCTTCACCTGCTTTAATCGATCTTGTGGTCATAAGATATTTCACAGGCAATTGATGCCAGAATCCTTTAACATTTTTGCAATTAGGATCCTCTGAATGATTATAAAATGCTCCCAAGGCTGTTCTTATAAAGCCGTGTGGAAAGTTTTTGTTATCTATATGGGCGATGCCTAAAATGATGTCGGCATCAAAATCTCGTGTTGCGAAAACTCCTAAGCCTTGCACGTCAGATTGTTTGATAGTTAATCCGTCTGGTAGTGGTTTATACATATTAATATTTACTTTGACTCACTATTCCTAATTGTTTGTAAATTTTTTGTACCTTTTTTGCTTGGAAAATACAATCCTGTAATGCATTGTGATGGCCTTCCCTTTTTTCATTGTCGCGTGGCACCAAACTGAACAGTGTTCTTGAATCACGTATTTGCCAATACTGCCATGGTTGTGGATGTCCCAACTGTGTGTAAATGTCCTGTAAGATTGCATAGTCGAATAGCGGGCCTTGGCACCAAAACACATCAACGCCAACACTCCATTTGTTAATGGCTTTGACCATGTCGTTGAGAGGTAATCTGTCGTCATCACTCAATGCTTCTTCGGATATTTCTTTTGGTTGTCTGCCCCACCAGTCTAATGTGTCTTGCATGACATCTCTGCCCATTTCTGTCTGACTATCCACATCTACCCTAAAGTATAAGTCATCGTACGGTTTCATCACTGTATATGGGTCAAATTTCACAGCACCAAGCGTAAGAATGACCGCGTTTGGATTTGTGCTTAATGTTTCTAAATCTATCATTGCGTGGATCATACGCAACTATACACTAAAAGTTTGGTAATGTCAATTAGGCGCCAGATGTTGGACTAGGTGGATTTATGGATGGCTTTCCACCGTTTTCTAAGAAACGATTGTAGTCCGCCAATTCTTCTTGGCTCATACAATGAATTTCTCCACTACTTTCAGGAAATGCATCTATCATGTAGTTCCTTACTGTGGCCGCTTCTTGTTGACAGATTTGTCTGCTGTCATACGGTGTTTGCTCATAGATTGCTTCACAAAAGTCCGCACCCATACAAAAAATTATAACCATGAAAAATTTCATTTGCTCTCCTGACCTAAAAGTACTTACTACTTTTTTTGTTGTCGGAAAGTACGCACTTTAGTTCGTAACCTAATTAGGTCATTGTCTAACATACGTATTCTGTCTATGAGAGCAATCAATGTCTTTGATGTTGAAGCCAATTTAGGCGTTATTTCTGTGGTTATAAATTTCCACAAAAAATAGATAAAATATGCAAGGAAAAATACCGCCACTGTGGGGAAACCGTAATCGTTTATCATAGTAACGATATCCATTAGTCTTTCCTCGCATCAGTTTTGCCGTCAGCACGGGCCACTCTATCTGTGTCTATTGGTATGCCCAATTGTTCAGATACTTCTTGATCTATCTTGATGATATCGTTGTTCATTGTTTTCACTCTGTTATCCAATTGCGTAATCACGCTCTCGATAAATTTAATGGAACCGACAATACCGTTTAGAATATATTTTATTATGAATAGTATAAACACACCCATACCGGCCGTGGCCGCTATCGGCAATCCCAGATCAGCAACTAATGTCCAAAAACTCATTGTAAGGGTATTTAACTAGGTATCGTAAACACCTTTATCATCTCTGATTTACCTTTTACCTGAATTGTATCTACGTAGTCAAAATTATAATTGTGTCTGGCGGCATTCACTGTTTCTTCGCCAACAATCACAGTGTGCCCTAATGTCTTACTGCTACTTTCCAATCTTGATGCCAAATTGACTGGGTCTCCTATTACAGAGTAGTCGAATCGCTGTTCCGAACCCATGTTCCCCACAAGGGCGTTTCCTGTGTTTATACCGATACCTATTTTGATCTGCGGCAGTGCTTCTGCGGCTAATTGTGTATTGAGTTTTAATAATTCTTCTTGCATTTCAATTGCCGCTTGAATGGCATGATCTTCGTGCTCTGTATCTTCCAAAGGAGCATTCCAGAATGCCATGATGCAGTCTCCCATAAACTTGTCTATGGTTCCGCCATTTTTGATTATAACATCTGTCATTTTCGTTAAGAAACGATTTATAAGTTTAGTGAGTCCTGCTGGATTGCCTTTGTACTTCTCACTGATAGGTGTGAAGCCTCTGATGTCACAGAACAAAAAAGTCATGTTTCTTGTTTCGCCACCAAGTTTTAACAATGATGGATCCTTCTGTAATTTCTTAACCATGCCAGGATCAAGATAGTGTTCGAATTGTTTTTTGATTTGCTTCCTTAATCTGCTCTGTGTTGCAAAATTATTGTATGTGCTGTGCGACCAAATCAAAAACACAGACAGCATGATCCAAGATGGATCAACAAGAAATCCCTTGTTTGCGTATGCCATGAATGCTCCGTAGGCAACACCCACTTCCACAAATAGTAAAAGAGGCACAGCCAACAACACACTTGTTCTAGGCAGTACTAAAATTAAGAGCAATAATAATAGTGCTAGGAACACAATTTCGTATGTGTCTGCTTGTGGTGTCCTCACAAGATATTTGCCTGTCAATAATGTATCTAATGCTTGAGCAGTAATGTTCTGGTCTGTTGTCAGTCCATGTGGTGTATATTTTAGCACACTCAATCCTGCGGCATCCAATCCAACAACAACTATTCTGTCTTTAATCTTATTCTCATTGAAGTTGTCTGTGAGGATGTCTGTTGCTGACATATTCACGTACATCTTAGGATCAGCATAGTTGATATACATCTCTGCGTTGTGGTTTACAGGTATGCCCGCCTTCTTGCTTACAAGCACTTCGTCTATGCCATGTTCCTTTGCTATCACCTTGATCCTTTTGGAGCCGTTAAGCAGTCTTACATTTTCTAGTATCATGCTGGGATAAATTTTTCCATTTATCCGTATCAGCACAGGCATCTTCCTCACAACCGCATCTGGTTCTGGAGATGTGACATTCACTCCCATGCCTGTTGCCCCTGCTGAAACTTTTGCGTGTGGAGACACTATTCCACCGTACTCGTACAACCAAGGCTTAACGTTGCCTTTCTCTATTATCTGTGTGGTGCTGGGTAAATTTTTGTCCTTAGTATTTTTAACACTCATCATCAGCACCGCTCTTTTTGATTCTTTTAACACTACGGAGAATACAGCATCCGTGTCCAACAACACCTGTCCCAGTTGTTCTCGCAAGTCGTTTGTCATAGGCATTGATTTCAAATACTCTACGCCGCTCATTCTATCAGGCTCTGCAAAAAGAATATTGTAGTTTACAAGTATCGCTCCTGCATCTGCTATCTTGGCGTGTAGCATTGCCATGACATGCCTAGGCCATGGCCACTGTCCGTATCGTTTTAGATCATCTTCTGTGATGCTGATTACAGTGACCGAATCGCTTAAAGTTTCCCTGGGTTGTATTGTTTGAAACTTGTCCCAGGTTTTATATCTTAAAGTTTTTACAGTGTCACTGTTGTCTATTCTTATGCCCGTCAACACCATAGCAAAAACAATGACTGCCCAAATGCTTGTGAATATTTTCATTACAGTCCTGCTCCTTGTCTAAATCCTATAATAAATGCAGTGATCATCCATAATGCAAAAACAATAAACGGACTTAACATCCACAGGTACCAGTAGTAACGGAATATGTTCTGTCCTTTTTCTAATCTAATTTTCCTATTGTCCAAGAACCAATGCACTATTCTTTTTATAAAACTTTTCACGTGTTGGTTTACGAATTTGGCAAGTAACCAACGTATCACTCTCATCACAATCAATATAGGTGAACTTAACACGTCAAATACGATAAGAAACACGTCCACACTGAAGTCTACTATGTTGTCTGCGGTGCAGGCCTTACGCCATCTTTCTCTAATTGTTAATTTTTTATCGCTCATCCGCCTCCGAATCCTGTCCAGTTCCATGGATCTTTAAATTTGTCTTCAACAGATTTGTGAGGTCTGGCTGTGCATCTGATAAACAGTCCAACCAATATTCCTATCAAGAACCAACTCAACATTATCTCTCCTGTAGGGCCTGTCCAACACCATTGTGGAAAGGTGTTGTGATGTAACTCAACACGGTCCTCTCACCTGTTAATATAAACACATACACATGAATACCAGGCACAAGATTGTACGTGGTTTCACCACTTGTGAAAAATTCTTTTTCTATTTCTAATTCTATGTCATACCATGCGGCACTGTCAGACTGCACAGCATCTGGAGATATAGATATTATTTTTGCATTGATCGAATCAAATTTTAGTTGATCCTGATTTGCAAGTCTTATTTTTGCTTCCATGCCAACTGTTACATAACCTCTATCTTTGACCAACAGTCTTCCATTCACTATAAGTTTTTGATCCAATGGAACAAGTATAGCAAGTCCGTCGCCCTGTTTAACCACGGACCCGGGATTCCTATAAGTCAGTTCCTGTATCCTGCCATCAATGTTGGCAACAATGTTTCTAGGCTCGTAACCTACTCCGGGATTGATTGTTATAATCACATCACCTTTTTTGACAACATCACCTTGCTTGTAATTTACAGCAACTATCTCACCTGTTACCATTGTACCCAGTTTCGTAATATTTTTCTCAGGCACAACGATGCCGACTGCCTGTGTCGTTATGTCGACTTTTGCCAACGACATCCACACGAAGCATATCACAAACAATGTTGTTATTGCAAAAAAGAATCTGCTACTTGCTTTTGACATAATTTATTATTTCTCCCACTGCTTGGTCACGTTGTTTCAAAAATTCTGTTGCCTTTGCATACTTGCTGGTTCCCTGTAATGCCCTTGCCGCCAATATGTTTGAACCAATCAGCAGTCCAATGTCCAGTGTGCCTGCTATTATCATCATGGCACCAACTGACATGATCACTATTGTCTGTAGGCCATTTAAAAATATTTCGATGTTGCTCTGTGTGTCCTGTGACATGGACACGTTCCTTTTCCATGTGATAAGATTGTACATCACGATCATGAATATTGCTGTTATTATTGATGCGGCCCAATTAATGTAAAGCAACACAACCAAAAACAGCAACACGAAGGGCCAGTCCAATATCCAACTGGTCATCGAAGATGTCCTCATATTTTTTATCACTGTGCCTGCACCATCCAACTTTTTATACTGCTGTGCTGTGAGTGGTCCTGCTTTCCTGAATTTTTCTCCGAATGTTTTTAACAGTGGATCATACACACGTTGATTGAAAGCAGTCATCATCTTGCCCCTGTTCTGTCTGAAAGTGAACTCGAATGCTATCGCCAACACTGCTCCTATTGACAGGCTGACCAATGTTGCTGTGATTCCCGATGTGAGATACTTGTTCAACACAATTATCACGAATAATGCCGGAGCCAATGCACAAATACCAATTATGAAACTGCTGGTAAACAGCATTGACGCTGTGCCAGGTTCTTTGGATAGATGTCGGATAAGACTTTTCATTATGTGTGTATTTAATTATTTAGATTACTTAATGATAGGATCTACAAGACCAAGTACCTTGTGCAATTGGTACCTTGCTATCTGTAGGTCAATCTGTGCGTTCTGGTATGCAACTTCACTCATGATGTGTGCTGTCTTCATACCAAACACAGCCATAATGGGTGAATTACCCGCTTGGAAGTCAGCCAGTGTGAGTTTGTACATCTCGTCGTTTATTTCGACTGTGCGTTTTAGTGTCTCAAGATTCTTTTCGACCAACACGTAGTTGTTCCATGCATTGTCAAACTGTTCCTGTATAGTTCTCAATGTGTCTTGGTATCTAAAGTTTGCCGCATTCAATCTAGATCTGTCTGCGTTGGTCATATGCCTGTTCTTGAAGTTGAATACTTTCCAAGTCATTGTTACATCTGCCCTCCACTCTTCTTTTTGAGATTCGTCAGTGTCATAACCTCCTGCCAGTTCTCCGTCTTTTTCAGTATACGAAAGTTTGCCGTCTATCCTTGGTTTGAATTCAGCACGGTCAAAATTTAACTGCTCCTGTGCTATTGTGATGTCCATGCTGGCAATACGTAATGTTGTGTTGTTTGTTACCGCGGTGCCCTGCATAGGTATAATACCCAATGCATCTGCCAAAGGCGCAGGCATCTCTGCGATGTTGTGTGGTTTCCATCTCCAGACATTTTGAAATCTTTGTATGGCCGAATCAAGACCTAGTCTGCTTGTCATTGATAGTGTTTGATACGTTCTGTACTGTTGTTCAATTTGCAGTTGCTCTAGTTTAGATCCTTCACCTTTTTTGACTTTCTCTATGGTCATTGCAAGTGTAATCTTGGCGTTGGCTTCTACTTTTTTATTTGCTTCATGTGTGTTGTATGCCTTCTGTAAATTCAACCATGCGTTGATTGCCTCGATCACAACATCCTCTTTCACAAGTTCTAACCTGTAGTGTGCCTGCTGAGCCGCCGCTTTGGCCTTGTCAATCATTGCGTTGGTTCTACCTGCGTCCCAGATCATCTGTGTGATGGTTATACTTTTTTGTATGCCCTGTTTGGAGTCATGTGTTATCGTGTTATTGGGATATGTTCCCTTTGCAGGAGTTCTGTCATCTTCCCAGTTGTTGCCAACTGATATTGTTACCTGTGGGTAGTATGCTGTGTATTCCGATTTAAGCGATTCGACTGCGGCCTCGTAATCAAGTTCCGCCGCTTTTATCTTTTCATTTTCAACAATCAATCTAGGTAGCAATTCATGGAACTGCATCCAGGTAATTTTTTGTTCTGTGTCAACATCGGCCCATTCTTTTTCAGTTGCTTCTTCAACCAGTTTCTCATCAGATTTTTTATCCTCTTCTACTTTAGCAATCTCTTCTATTATGATGGGTTTCTGTGTTTCTTCTATCGGAGTCTCCGCTAGTTTTTTATTCTCCACGTGTTCTTCTACTTTTTGAACAACATCCTTTTCTTCTTTTAATTCTTTTACTTTCTTCTCTGTGACTATGACTTCCTGCTCTATCTTCTCAAGTTTCTCTACCTTGGCAGTAGCCTTGGGAGCCTCCTCGACCTTATCCTTGAATTTCTTTATGGGATTTTCTTTCTTCTCTGTAGACTCAACAACTATAATGTTCATGCCCTCGACTGGTTTGCTCCTGATCCTTGCCTGCATTGTTCCGTCGTCAGCACAGGTTTCTTGGATGTACTTGTCTGTCTCTTCAACAATTTCCCAATTTGCACAGCCTTGGTCCGTTTCCGCGAACACGGCCACGTTCCAGTTGAGCATTATTCCGATCAAGATGTAATGTATTAGTTTCTTCATTTTATACCCATATTTACCATTAACCTGTGACCACCACTTCTGATATCAATGCTGACTCTGTTTCGATGATTGCGTAGTTGATGTCGTCAAATGCCGTGTTGGAACTCAGGTCAAGATATGCGTTGTAGCCTGTGGTGTTTGACACCGTGACTGTGTTGGAGTTTTGCACCATCATCGTGTTCTGGCTACTGATGTATTTGACCGGTGTCACTTTGAAATAGTAGTCGCCTGTGGCGTCAGAGTCCTGTGTCAGGTAGTCCTCTGAGTCATCCAGGATCTTGATCTTGTCCAGATTGAAAGTGTCAGTGGTCTCCCAAAGGTCACCGTCGCCGTCTGAGTCAAAACCAATCACACCATAGTGATCATCCGCTTGAGTTGGTGTTGCACCGTCGTCCATGTCCGTGTTGAAGGCCCAATATGCGGTTCCCCCAAAGTTCGAGTCGTCCCACACAAGGTCGATGTGATCCATACCACCCCCAATGTACACGTTGTCGCCCAGGTGTATGGCCTCAACTGCTGTTATGTCGTTCTGTGCGGTGTGCGTTTGTGTGCCATTATATGAGTGTGCGAATAGCGGAAGGTACTCAGAGTCAACCACTATGCCTGCACCGTCCGATTCTGTCATTGCGTCCTCGTTCTGTTC
>PYIJ01179341.1_pt1 | contig 16281 bp, 17 predicted proteins | sample 3578051 | NCBI WGS metagenome assembly PYIJ01 (sample SAMN08408021, study PRJNA431606) | Marine metagenome isolate SA_KN192-05_S13_5m, whole genome shotgun... | biome: marine; feature: oceanic pelagic zone; material: water; isolation source: surface water sample, 0.2-0.8 um fraction ... | reverse complement strand
TGATTTCAGCTTAACTTCAGAAAGATGCTTGGTTAGGTCACCATTTTTAGTTAAATACTTCCAAGCTCTTCTGACTCTTTGAATACTCATACCATTATCTAGTAAAGTTTTGATTACTCTTAAAGCAACTATATCTCTAAAAGAATAAAATTTTGGGACACCTGGTTTTCCATCAGATGATTGTATAGAGGGAGAAACTAAATTTACTTTATCCCAATATCTTAATTGATGTGATGTGCATCCAGAAAGATAGCACGCTTGCTTTGATGTAAAAGCATTTTTCTTCAAACCTTACTCCTAAAAAAAATGATGTATATTTAATTTAATTAATTTTTTTATTTTTGTCTAGAGCTATCTTGATTTCTTAATATTTTAATAACTTGTTTTACATTCCACTCTTTTACATTTTCTGCATTTAAAAGTGCTCGTGTGTTGGACACAAATACATAACCTGAAACAGCCATGATAGAAAATCCAAATATAGCTATAGCGGGTTGAATGATGTAGGTACTGAACATTGTTAAGAGACCAAGAATAAAAATAAAAGAGGAAATTACAGCTCTGTTTCTTGTGAACTTAGATAATGTTGAGTCTTCAACAGTTTTGGCTAAATCAGGATCATCCTTCATCAACTCTTGTTCAATTTGTTTTAGAATTTCTTCTTCTTTTTTATTCAAACCCATATTTAAATCTTAATCTAAAACTGAGTTAGTCTAAATTTATGAGCAATTTATTTCTTAGACATGGTGAAGTGCAAAACGTAAAAGATATATTTTATGCGAATCTACCAGGTTTTTATTTAAGTACAAAAGGAAAATTACAAGCACAAGAAGCTGCAGATAAAATTAAGAAGAACTTTAGTATAAATAATATAATTAGCTCTCCCCTTCTTCGAGCAAGACAAACAGCAGAAATTGTTGCCGAAACCCTTGGACTAAGCATAAATATTTCATATAACATAATTGAATGGTCTGGACCAAATGAATGGATTGGAAAAACAATAGATGAAATGAAGTTAACAGAAAATTATCAAAATTATAACAACAACCCTCTCAATTTAACAAATACTAAAGAGTCACTTTTTGATGTTCATAAAAGGTTTAAAGAAGTCTATGAAAAAAATGAGAACACACTCTTTGTATCGCACCAAGACACCATTAGGGCTTTTACATTTTATTACTTAGAAGAGTCAAATTTTTCAGAAAATAGGCCTCTTCATTGTGAATTGCAGATTTTAAATGATAATAAAATTAATAAATACTAAGCTTGTCATTGTTAGTATATTAAGAAATATTTATTATAAAAAAATATAAAATTAGCAGCCCTCCACCAAAAGTCCCAATAAAACCTAAGCTTCCAATAATAGGTTCGAGAGACTTGAAAAATTTAGTGTTGAACTTTTCAAGGTAAATATCAACTATTTTCCTGCTAACTTGAAAAGCTATGAAACCATTAAAGAATATATAAACAAAACTTAAAATCGTAATCCATGGGTTAGGAAAATTCATAATAAGGTAAAGTTAATATAAATATGAGATTTAGCAACAAGACAAGAGTTTTAATATATTCTGCAGTGATACTCTTGTCTTCTTACATTGGATATCTGCTGGGCAATACTTTTTGTGTCGTTTCAGATGAAAGTAGCTGTGTAAATACTATTTTGACTTATATAGGATCAATTAACATTTTTAATTTAATTGGGATTTATACATTAGTTAACCTATCAGAAAAATCAATTACTGAATGGAATCAAAACTCTGAAGAAGAATGAATTAATTTTTTAGAAATTTCATCAATTTCTTCTTTATATATATCTTTATGGAATACAAGCCTTACAGATTTTTCACCTATTAATCCTGCATTGATTGAATTATTGAAAAAGATTTTAATCAGTTTATTGGGGTCTTCATTTTCTTTTACATTTATAAATATCATATTTGTTCCCTTGTAAACAATGCTTTCAATTTTTCCTTTATTAAAATTTTGAGACAAAAATTCGTATACTTTTTTTGCTTTAGAGTGATCTTCAAGAATAGATTCCCTGTTTCCTAAAGCGGTATTTGCCATTGAAGCAATTACACCAACCTGTCTCATTCCTCCACCAAGCTTTTTTCTATATTCACGAGCTTCTTTAATAAATTCTTTAGAACCTAGTAACATTGATCCAATTGGAGCACCTAATGCTTTTGAGAAACAGAATGTTAAACTATCGCAATAATCACCATAATTTTTATTGTTACTATCTTCCAATATCGCATGCCAAATCCTTGCACCATCTACATGCAAATTAAGTTCATATTCTTTTATCTTGCTACTCAAGGATTTGATTGAGTCAAAAGAAACAATTGATCCCCCAGAAGCAAGATGTGTGTTCTCAATTGAAACAGTTTTAATTTGAGGTTTGTGAACTTTTGACTTTAAGATAAGTTTTTCGACATAATCTAAATCTAGTACCCCATCTTTATGCTGAGCATCACGAAATTGTACACGCGATAAAAAAGCGGCTGCACCATGTTCGTAATTTTTGATGTGTGAATCATGAGGTGTTATAACTTCTGTACCAGGATCATTGTGAATCAATAAAGAAATCTGGTTTCCCATAAGACCAGATGAAACAAATAATCCTTTTTCAAAATTAAGTAACTCCGCACAATGTTCTTCTAACTTATTAACTGTTGGGTCTTCAATATATTCATCATCACCAAGTTCAGCCGTGATAGCACTTTCTATAACTTCTTTCGATGGCTTCGTAACAGTGTCAGACCTTAAATCAAACATTTATATTGCTGCCTTAATATTTTTCATGGCTTGCCTTATTCTTTGCTTATTTTCTACTAAAGCAATCCTAATATAACTCTCTCCATATTTACCAAACCCTACTCCAGGAGAAATAGCTACATTAGACTTTTCAAGCAAATTTAATGAAAATTTTAATGAATCTTCTTTGAACCTATCCGGAAGTTTAGCCCAGACAAACATTGTTGCATCTGAATCTTGAACAATAAAATCTAATTCTTGCAGATGAGATATCACCAAATCTCTTCTTTCCTGATAAACAGATGAAAGTTCGAATGGGTACTCATTTAGTTCATTTAAAGCAACTGTTGAAGCAATTTGAATTGGTTGGAAAGTTCCATAGTCTATGTATGACTTTAATTTTGTAACCGAAGAAATTGCATCTCTATTCCCAACGGCAAACCCGACTCTCCACCCTGCCATAGAGTAACCTTTTGTTAGTGAATAAAGCTCAACACTATAATCTAAATTTTTGTCTGAACTCAATAAAGAAGGAGGTTTATTGTCATTGAAATAAATATCTGAATATGCAAAATCGTTAATTATTAAGAAATTATATTTTGAAGCTAAATCAACAAGGGTGTCATAAAAACTTTGATCTACTGTCAAAGTTGTTGGATTGTGAGGAAAAGAAACAAGCAGTACTTTTATTTTTGTACTTTCTAAAACCTGCTTTAATTTTTCCAAAAAGATAGACACATTTAAGCAATTTATTTTGATTGTTTCAGCCTTAGCAATTAATGGTGCGAAATGATGGATAGGATAACTTGGATCTTGAACTACTACTTTATCACCTGGGTCTAGTACAGACATTAACAGGTGTGTCAGTCCTTCTTTGCTTCCTATAGTGTTTACAACATTTAAATTTGGATCAAGTGCGACTTGATAATTCTCATGATATTTATTTGCCATAGCTTTCCTTAAACCGTGAATTCCTTTTGATACTGAATATTTATGATTTTTTTTAACTTGAGCAGCTTCGATTAACTTTTCTACTACTTTGTTATGTGTTGGAAGATCAGGATTTCCATATCCTAAATCTATTATGTCTTTTCCTGAATGACGGGCAGAAACTTTTTTTTGATTTATTTCATTAAATAAATATTCAGGAAAATTATTTATTAATTCATTACTGAACTTATTCATTTTAAAATATTATCTATAGTTTTATAAAAAATCTCACTATTTGAATCTTTTAAAATGTATATTTTTTCATAAAACATATCATTATCTAAATTTTTAAAATGATTTTCTCTTAAACACACACTTAGCTCACCGAATGGATTTTTAATTTGCTTGTAATATGAAAACTTTGATTGAAAATCTTCCATTGTTCCTAGCCATTGATTTATTCCAAGTGAATGTTTTAAAACTAAATCAATTTTTTCTTTTGAATTTCCTCCGACAAAAAGTTGAACATTATTCTTTTTAAAGTTTTTGTTTGATTTTATATCATTAATAACTTCTTCAAAATTATTAGAGTAATTATTTCTTGTTTCATATTTATCATCACCCGAGCCAATACCTAATTTAAATTTTTTTATTTCTAGAAAATTACAAATGTAATTGCTAAACAAAGTAGAAAACTTTCTTGCGTTAACATTTAGAACACATACGCCCAAATTCTTTTCTCCATTGACAATATGATTTAATTTAGCCACCCCATCTACTAAGTCATAAATACCCAAGTTTCTACTGACTGGGTTAATTGAGTGATCAAACAAATAGATAGTATCAATCTCGTTAGATAATAAATATTTTGTTTTATTTACATAATCATCTTCAAAAAAAGAGCCCGGGAGTAATACAGATTTAATTTGATTCATTAAATGCGATAGCTGCTGCACCAACAATTCCAGAATCTTCTCCTTGTGAAGCAATATATATTTCAGGAAAATTTCTTGATGGAAATTTGTATCTATTATTTATATCTGATTGTATAAACTTAATTAGATCATAAGGTTCAGAAGACATTGTTCCACCAAGAACAAAAGCTTCATTATCGAATATTTCGAATAAAGATAAAAGTCCGTTTGAGATATTTTGAATTATTTCATCTCTAGCAGCGGATTCATGGTTTGTTAAACTCAGTGTGTTGTCAAACAGAACTGAACCAACATTTTTGTTAGCAAATGCTTTTGCAAATTCTGAATCAGGATTTTCCTCAGTTAGTTCTATACATTTCTTTGTCCACACTGAAGCAGCAACTGATGACTCAAAACTACCTTTTTTTCCACCATCGCCTTCAACTTCTCTATCATTTGAGGTAAGCATATGTCCAACCTCTCCAGCGTTTCCTCGTCCTCGTAATAATTTACCTTCTGAGATTATTCCACCGCCGACTCCTGTACCAAAAGTTAACATTATTAAATTTGAATATTTGTTTTTATAATTTAGTAAATATTCACAATAAGCTGCCACATTCCCATCGTTATCTAGATAAAATTCGTAATCTGAAAAATTTGATAACTTTGAAAAATTTATATCAAATTGTAAATGTGGACCATATAAATATTTGCTCTTTTGAACATCGACGAATCCTGGCATTGCAATTGAAATTTTTGAAATAATACTGCTATTTTGTCTAATAATTGCCGACAATGATTCAATAAATTTTTCTTCATTCTCTGGAGTTGGTATTTTATCCTTCAATATGATTTCGTATTTTTCATTTACAACACCATATTTTACGGTTGTACCTCCTACGTCAAAAGATAAGCAATTCACTATATTATTGATGATAATTCTAAATATTGATTAGTTGCTCGAAAATAGCCTACATTAATACACTTTGTTGACTTTATTTGCCAATTTGATGCTTGTGGCTGATGTACGTCTCCAAATAAAGATAACTGGGGTTGATACTTCTCTATAAAAGCATTCAGACTTACCCATCCTTGTTCAATTTTATTTGTTATAACATCTGTCACAAGCTCTTTCACCAGAGGTGGAGCGTGAGTACAAACAATATCTACTTCTCTTAAGCTATATAATTTTTCAGAGAAAGTTTCTTCATCAATTTCACCTCTAGCATTTATAGGTGTTGGCACTCCACCACCTGCAAAGCCAATTTTTTTATTATTGTATTCTATGATTAAACCATCAACATTTTTTACTGTATCGCTTATGTATGAATTCATAATTTTTACATCATCAACATTTCCAGGAATAAACCAAACTTCATAATTTTTAAGCACATCGAAAACATCTTCATATTGTTTTAAAATTGCCTCCTGCATTTTTTTTGATATTTCATCTGGGTCATTTTGGTAAAGTTCTTTCCATAAGCTTTTTCTTTCATTGAACCTATGTTCTTTTCTCAAATTAATTAATTTTCTAACATTTTCACTACCAAATACATCCTTGGCGATTCCCTGGCCATCTCTGTAATCTATCCAGTTAATTAAATCGCCCAATATAACAATTGGACCTTTGTTTTTAGGCAAAGAGTTAAGATGTTCTAATTGATAGTGGACATCCGATATGAAAATCATTTATTTAATTTGTAACTGCTCCGGTATCAGAGCCGCTTACTAGTTTAGAATACTTGAAAAGCACTCCAGATTTATATCGTGGTTCTGGAAGAGTAAGTAAACCAATACGTTTTTTCATTTCCTCTTCAGATATATCTAAATCAATGGTTCTATTTGAAATATCAAGGCTAATAATATCTCCATCTTTACATATTGATATGGGGCCCTTATCAAAACTCTCGGGAGCAACATGGCCAATACATAAACCAGTTGTGCCTCCAGAGAATCTACCATCAGTAATTAGTAAAACATCTTTCCCAAGGCCAGCACCTTTGATTGCTGCAGTTATCTGAAGCATTTCTCTCATGCCTGGGCCTCCCTTTGGTCCCTCATTTCTGATAACAACTACTTCCCCTTTTTTAATTTTGCCATTAAAAAGAGCATCTAATGCATCTTGTTCACTATCAAATACATTTGCTGGTCCAGAGAAATTATTGACATCAATTCCCGCTGTTTTAACCACAGACCCATTTGGTGACAAACTACCTTTTAGGACAGCTATTCCTCCTTCAGTTGATATTGGGTTATTTGGGAAACTTATAACATCTTGGTTTTTTGGTATTTCTACTTTTTCTAAATTTTCTCCAACTGTTTTTCCAGTAACAGTCATGCAGTCAGGATTAATGAGTTCGTTTTCTAAAAGTATTTTCGAAACAACTGGAACACCACCAATTTTATCTAAATCAACCATATGAAATTTTCCAAATGGTTTCATATCAGCAAGATGTGGTACATTACGACTTAAATGATCAAAAGATTCTAAGCTTAAATCCATTTTTGACTCGTGTGCGATAGCAAGTAGGTGAAGTACAGCATTTGAGCTACCTCCTAAAGCAAGCACAGTTGTTATCGCATTTATAAAAGCATCTTTAGTCATAATATCTCGAGGTTTAATATTATTCTTTAATAGATAATTTAATTGCTTACCAGATTCTTTGGCAGCTGTCCTTAATCTATCATCCTCTGCTGGTATTGATGCAGTACCGGGTAAGCTCATCCCTATAGCTTCACCAACTGATGCCATAGTATTTGCTGTAAACATTCCTGCACAGGAACCTACTCCCGGACATGCAGCACACTCTATTTCATATAAATCTTCTTTTGATATCATTCCTTTTTCATATGCGCCGATACCCTCGAAAACATCAACTATTGATATATCTTTCCCTTTGTATACTCCAGGTAAACTACTCCCTCCATATAGAAAAATAGCTGGCCTATTAATTCTTCCAGCAGCCATTAACATGCCTGGCAGTGATTTGTCACAACCAGCTATTGTAACCATTCCATCAAATCTTTCAGCATGCATAACTAACTCAACTGAATCAGCAATAACTTCTCTAGAAACAAGTGAAGCCCTCATTCCTTCATGACCCATAGATATGCCATCTGAAACTGCAATAGTTGAAAAAATTAACCCTGCAGCATCTGGACCATTAACCCCTACCTTTGCATGTTCAGATAATTCAGGTCCTGTGAGGTTACATGGGGTTACTTCATTACCAGCAGAAACAATACCAACCTGAAATTTATTAAAATCCTCATCATTTAACCCTACTGCACGAAGCATTGCACGAGCTGCAGATTTACTTACACCCTGTGTTACATCATCAGATATTTTTGCCATAGAATAAGAATAGATTATTTGACCAATGAAATCATTTTTTTTAATTTTTCATATTCTTCTAAAATACTTTGATTGTCAGAATCAAATGTTTTAATTAACTGTTTACACAAATCTATATTTTTAGATTTGAAAAGAGCCCAAATTACATAAATTTTTAAATGAGTCGAAAGTTTTGAATATATATTTTTAAAAAACTCCGAGGTATAGTTATCTGGATTATTTCCTAAAGCAATTATTGCATTTCTTTTTAAAAATTCAGTATTTCTTTTGGGTATATAAAACCAGTAATATTTTTTAAGTAAATCTTTATCATCAGATTTAATAATTTCTTGTAAATTGACTTGTTGTCTTTCATTAAATGTAACAATTATTTTGTTTTCTTGGCCTGGTGGGCATGATGTCAGACAATCATCACAACCATAAAACTTATTTCCTATTGCATCTCGCATTTCATATGGAATAAACTCAGGAGATTGCAACCAATAAGAAATACACTTATTCGAATCTAATCTATACTCTTTGTCTAATGCTCCTGTTGGACAAGAAATCTGACACAGATTACATTCTCCACAAGAAAATTGTGGATTTTTATTTTCTGCAAAATTTAAATCAACATATATTGTTGCAAGTAGCTGCCAAGGTCCTGAACCTGGTGTAAGCATCATTGTACTTTTACCTTGCCAGCCAAGTCCAGAAGATACAAAAAAGGTTCGATCATAGTGACTCGGATTATCAATAAATGATTGAAATTTTATATTCAAATTTTCAAATACTTTTTCGATTTCAAATATTTTATTTTTCAAAGGGAGGTAATAGTCTTTTTCAGCAAATCTAGCTATTTGGCCATGGCCAGGAGAAACTAACATTGAAGGTTGTGTTCTATTTTTATAATTATAAGTTAAAAGTATTGCAGATTTAGCCCAACTAAACTTGTCTCCTAAACCAGAATATTCTGGTTTTGAAAATGTAAACTTCATATTTGCATGAAGTTGCTTGTTTTTAATTTCACTAATTTGTTGTTCAAAATTTAAATTAGAAGGAAGACTAGTTACTCCTAAATTAAAATTTGAAGACAATTTTATGTTATTGTCTTCAAAAAAATTTATAACATTTATATCTTTCATTTTTTTATGGTTTTACTATAGTTATTCTAAATGAAAAATTTAATTGTCATTTCAGAATTGGTGCTATTACTTATTTAGCGCTCATTTTGCTTTGATGAGCGCCTCCCAAAAAAAGGGGGGCTTTTTTTTAGGATTGAAAGAAAAAAAGATATGGCAAAAGATAAATTAAGTGGAGCAGAACTTGTAATCAGAGGGTTAGAACACCTCAATGTTTCTACAGTTTTTGGTGTTCCAGGTGGAGCAATACTACCTGCTTATGATCCATTATACGATAGTCCTATTAGACACATACTGGCAAGGCACGAACAAGGCGCTGGACACATGGCAGAAGGCTATGCACAGGCAACGGGTGAGCTTGGTGTTGTAATAGCTACTTCTGGACCTGGTGCTACAAACTTAATTACACCTTTAGCAAATGCATTAATGGATTCTACCCCTATGTTAGCAATTACTGGGCAGGTAGCATCACATGCGATTGGAAATGATGCTTTTCAGGAAGCATATACCGTTGGTCTCTCAATGGCAGCAACAAAACACAATTATTTAATAACTGATGCTTCTGAAATACCTCAAGTTTTAAAAGAGGCAAAGTACATTGCTACAACGGGAAGACCTGGTCCAGTATTAATCGATATACCAAAAGACATCCTTAATCAAGAAGCATCTTGGGTTGAGCCAGGTGACTTAGACTTACCTGGGTACAAACCTACACTTGAACCAAACCCTAAAATGGTTCAACAAGCCGCAAATTTAATTAAAAAGTCTAAGAAACCAATTTTATATATTGGCGGAGGAATAATTCACTCAAAAGCAAATAATGAACTTTTCGAACTAGCAACAAAATTTAATATACCAGTTGTTACAACACTGATGGGGAGAGGAGCATTTCCTGACGGAAATGAATTATGCCTTGAAATGCCTGGAATGCATGGAAACTATACTGCAACAACTTCTATCCAAAATGCAGATTTATTGATTGCAATTGGTGTTAGGTTCGATGACAGAGTTACTGCTAATCCAGCCTTCTTTGCTCAAAATGCAAAAGTTATACACGCAGATATAGATCCAGCAGAGATTGGTAAAGTTAGAGATGCAGAAGTTCCTATTGTTGGAGATGCAAAAAGTGTTATAAAAGGACTCATTGAAGCTCTGGGAGATACAAAGTTAGAAACTAAGAGCTGGATATCAGACCTTAAAGAAATGAAGTCCAAATTTCCCTTGTCTTATAACCAGGAAGACAAGGGACCACTTAAGGTTCCTTATGTCCTTGAAGAGCTTCAAAAACTTACTAAAGAAGAAGCAGTTGTGGTTTCAGGAGTTGGGCAGCACCAAATGTGGATATCCCAGCACTGGAACTTTACTGAACCAAATACTTGGTTAAATTCAGGTGGGTTAGGAACTATGGGGTATGCTCTGCCAGCAGCAATTGGAGCTAAGACTGCTTATCCAAACAAATTAGTTTTAGCCTTAGATGGTGATGGGTGTTTTCAAATGACATGTCAGGAACTAATTACAGCATCTACAGAAAATATACCTATAAAAATTGTTGTATTTAATAATGGTAATCATGGAATGGTTCGTCAATGGCAGAAGATATTTTATAATAGTAAGTTTTCTGCTTCTGAACTAACTCATGATACTCCAGATTATGTTAAATTAGCTGAATCTATGGGAGCTATTGGTATGCGGATGATGGAAAAGTCTGATGTTGAAAAGGTATTTAACAAAATGTTGGAAGTAAACGATAGACCGGTGTTGGTAGATTGTGTTGTTGATCCAGATGATATGGTATTTCCTATGGTGCCTGCAGGTGGAAGTAATGATCAGGTAATTATGAATACGGAAGATCTTAAAAACCTATGAGTGAAAGAATATTATCAGTCTTAGTAGAAGATAAACCTGGAGTTTTAGCAAGGGTGTCATCAACTATTTCACGTCGAGGTTTTAATATTAACTCTCTTTCGGTTGGTCCAACAAATATTGATGGCAGGTCAAAGATGACAATAGTTACTGAACTTGATGCTGTTGAACAAGTAAAAAAACAATTAAACAAACTTGTTAATGTTATAAAAATAGTTGAACTTGACCCATCTATGACAATTGAAACTGAAGTTTTATTATTAAAGGTTTCTATAAACAAAGATTCTCAAACCTCTGTAATTGAAAAAGCTTCATTATCAAATGCCATTTCTGTAGATGTAGGACAGGATTTTGCAATTTTTGAATTAACAGGTTCATCTAAGGAGCTTGACAAGTTTGAAACGTTGATGAAACCGTTTGGAATTATAGAAATGGTTAGAGGTGGAAGAATAGCACTGCAATCTAATTTGTAAGGAGAATATATGGAAAGCAAAATAATTTATGATTCATCAATTGACCAAGAATTGATAAAGTCAAAGAAAGTTGCGGTTATAGGTTTTGGTAGCCAAGGACATGCTCATTCACTTAACTTGCATGAGTCTGGAGTAGATATAACTGTTGGTTTAAGAGAGGAATCAGAATCATTTAGTAGAGCTAAAGAAATGGGTTTAAAAGTCGCAAACTTAGAAAATGCAACTAAAAATGCTGACATAGTAATGCTTCTTTTACCAGATCAAGTTATGGCAGATGTTTATAATTCTGAAATTTCAATGCATATGAAAGAAGGGGCTACCCTACTCTTTGCACATGGCTTCAACATTCACTTTAATGAAATAGTTCCAAGAGAAGATCTTTCTGTAGCTATGGTGGCACCAAAGGGTCCCGGTCACCTTTTAAGACGAACTTATGCAGAAGGCAGTGGTATGCCGTGTCTTGTAGCTGTTCATAAAGATGCTTCAGGAAATGCTGAAAATATTGCAATGTCTTATGCATCAGCAATTGGTGGGGGTAGAGCAGGTATTTTAAGAACTACTTTTAAAGAAGAAACTGAAACGGATTTATTTGGTGAACAAGTTGTTTTGTGTGGCGGTTTGACTGAATTAATAAGGAATGGCTTTGAAACACTTGTAGAAGCTGGTTACCAACCAGAAAGTGCATATTTTGAAACTTTACATGAAGTAAAGCTTATTGTTGATTTGATGTACGAGGGTGGATTTGAGTGGATGAGACATTCTATATCTGACACTGCTGAATATGGTGATTTTTCAAGAGGATCAAGAATAATTACATCTGATACAAAAGATGAAATGAAAAAAGTTCTTCAAGAAATACAATCAGGTGCGTTTGCTAAAGAGTGGATGGCCCAGGCAAGAGAGGGTGCTCCTTTCTTGAATGAAAAGAGAGCAGAAGCATCTAAACATCAACTAGAAGAAGTTGGTAAGGGTTTAAGAAAAATGATGCCATTTTTGAATGCTAAGGATGTAACAAAAGATAAATGAGTGACGACAAACTAGTCATATTTGACACAACTTTAAGAGATGGCGAACAAAGTCCTGGAATAGCTTTAACTCCATCCGAGAAGTTGCTAATTGCTCAACAGCTTGAAAAGTTAAAAGTTGATGTAATAGAAGCTGGTTTTGCTGCATCATCTCCAGGAGACTGGGAAGGTGTCAATTTAATTGCAAAAAATATTAAAAATTCAACTATTGCTTCTCTTGCTAGGTGTCACCCAGACGATATTGAGCAGGCATGGGAAGCTATAAAGATTGCTAAAGATTCAAGAATTCATGTTTTTACTTCTACATCAGAAATACACATGGAGCATATGTTGAGAAAAACTAAAGAAGAAGTTCTTAATGATACAAAAGAGTCAGTAAGGTATGCAAAAAAACTTTGTGAAAATATAGAGTTTTCTGCACAAGATGCAACAAGAACTGACAAAGAATTTTTAATAGAAGTATTAAAAGTAGCTGTGGAAGAAGGTGCTACTACTATTAATGTTCCCGATACAGTTGGATATGCAACTCCTCAGGATTACCTAGACCTATTAAAATCTGTTTACGATGAAGTTAAAGGTGGCAATGAAGATGTAATTATCTCAACACACTGCCACAATGATTTAGGTTTAGCGGTAGCTAATTCACTGACAGCAATTACAGCAGGCGCAAGACAAATTGAAGGAGCCATAAATGGCATAGGTGAAAGAGCAGGTAATACCTCAACTGAAGAAATAATTATGGCAGTAAAAACAAGGCAAGATCAATTTGGTGTTGAAATTAAAGCCGAAACTCAAGAGATATTTGAAACTTCAAGATTAGTATCAAAACTAACCGGTTATCCAGTTCAATATAATAAAGCAGTTGTTGGAAAAAATGCTTTTAGCCATGAATCAGGGATCCATCAACATGGTTACTTAAGGAATACAACTACTTATGAAATAATGTCTCCTGATTCAGTAGGTCAAGAAGCAAAAATAATACTAGGAAAGCATTCTGGCAGAGCAGGATTTAAAGATGCTCTTGACAAATTAGAAATTAATTTAGATGAAGATGCTTTCAATAATGCATTCGATACTTTTAAAAAAATTGCAGATAGAAAAGGTGAAATTGTAGAGAATGAATTAAGAGCAATAGTAGGACAAGTTGAAACAAAACATGACAGTGCAAAACTTATTTCTGTTTCTGTAAACAGTAAAGATGAATTTGCTTCAGCTAGCGTTACTCTTAAAGTTGGAGATGAAGAATTGACTGAAGAAGCAACTGGAGATGGTATGATTCATGCTGCATTTACTGCAGTTAAAAATATTTTAAAATCTGATGCTACTTTAATTGACTATAGGGTTGAAAGTATTACTAAAGGAGCTGATGCAACTGCAGAAATTGTAACAATAATAAATGACGGACACTTAATGAAGCAAGGAAGAGCGGTTTCAACTGATGTTGTACAAGGTTCAGTTGAATCATTTTTGAATGCGTTAAACAAATGAGTAAACAATATAACATATCATTACTTCCTGGTGATGGGACCGGACCGGAAGTAGTAAATGAAGCTGTTAAAGTTCTTGAAAAAACTTCTAAAGATTATGAGATAGATTTTGTTTTTACAAACAATGATCTAGGTGGCGACAGATATTTAAGCACTGGTGAACTTGTGACAGACAAAGATATTGAACAATTTAAAAATTCCGATGCAGTTTTATTAGGAGCAATAGGTCACCCTGATGTAAAACCAGGAATACTTGAACAAGGAATACTCCTTAAGCTGAGAAAAGAATTTGATCAATATATTAATTTAAGGCCTGTAGTCCTGTATCCAGGTGTAGAGACTCCCCTAGCAAACAAAAATCCAGAAGACATCAACTTTGTTGTTGTTAGGGAAAATACTGAAGGACTTTACGCTGGAGCTGGTGGATATATTCATTACGGAACCGAAAACGAAATTGCTACTCAAGAATCCATTAATTCTTACTATGCAATTCATAGGTGTATCAAATATGCATTCGAATATACAAAAAAAAGTAACCGTAAAAAAATTACATTGTGTGCAAAAACTAATGTTTTAACTTATGCACACGATTTGTGGGAAAGAATCTTTTACGATGTAGCAAGAGATTATCCTGAAATTGAAACAGATTATGGTCATGTTGACGCTGTATGTATGTGGATGGTTAAAAATCCAGAATGGTTTGATGTAATAGTTACTGATAACATGTTCGGAGATATCATAACTGATTTAGGTGCGATGATTCAAGGTGGAATGGGTATTGCTGCAGGTGGAAATATTAATCCTACAGGGGTTTCCATGTTTGAACCTATAGGGGGTTCAGCACCAAAATATACAAATAAAAATGTTATTAACCCCTTAGCATGTATCGGCGCTGCTGCAATGATGGTAAAGCAGCTTGGAGAAGAGGAATACGCTGACAATATAGAGAAAGCTGTAATTGATACAGCTATAAAGCTTGACTCACTTTCAGCTGGGAAAATGGGTATGACTACAAGCGAAGTTGGTGACTCTGTAGTTAATTCATTACAAAATATTAATGACTAATGAAACTACTTATCTCGAAAATCTTTTAAATAATAGAAAAGTAGTCAGGAGCTATCAAAAGGCTAAGGTTGATAAAAATAGCTTAGAAAAAATTGCAAAAAACTCAATTAAAATACCTACCGCGGGATTTTCAAGAGGAATTGAAATACTAAACACATTTGACGTAGCAAAAATAAAAATTGTATCAGAAATATTTAATGAAAATAGTTTCAAAAAAGATAATCAATCACCTTGGATATCAAATTCTCTAGCATTGTTTTTTTTAATGTTAAATGAAGATGAATATCACAAAAGATACTCATCTTCTGATAAGAAAAATGCTGTAAATTCTAAGGAGTGGGATGTTCCGTATTGGTATGTTGATGCTGGAGCAGCATTGATGAACTGTCTGCTTCTTATAGAGGAACAGGGGTTTGCATCAGGATTTATGGGACTGCATAATATTGACAGAAAAAAAGTACATGATTTATTCAAAATACCGAATGATTATCAAATTGTCGGAATGATTACTGCAGGAGTAGAAGACAGCAACGTAGTAAGCTCTAAAGAGAAAAGTATAAAAAAGAAACTTACACATAATGAATTTTTCAGCAAATAAAAATATTGAATCGCTAAATAATCCTGAATATAAATTTTTAGTATCTTTGAAAAAAAATCGGAATAGAAAATCATCTAAAAAATCAATTTCTGAAGGATTTAGAGAGTGTTATAAATTACTAGATTCAGATTATGAAATTGACACTTTGTATTTTTGCAATGAACTATTCATCGGAGAAAACAATATAGATCTGATTGATGAGTATGAACAGCAAAATATCCGCATTGTAAAAGTATCTGAAAAAGTATTTAGAGCTATGTCGTATAGAGATAGGCCTGATGGTTTCATAACAGTTTTTAATACAAAGTATTTGGGACTGCCTAACAAAATAAATGGGCCAATATTAATTCCAGACCAAATAGAGAAACCTGGAAACTTAGGAACAATGATTAGAACCGCAAAATCTTTTGGAATTAACAATATTTTTCTTTCTGATGAAATTACCGACATTTTTAACCCAAATGTAATTAGGGCCTCTATTGGACACATTTTCAATATGAATATTTGTAGTGGAAGTAACAATCAGATAATAAATTTTTTGAATTCAAATAGTTATCAAATCATTCTCCTGGATCCTGAAGGTGAAAAAAGTCTAGAAAATTTCAAACCCGAATATAACTTTGCATTAGTAGTTGGTGCAGAACAATACGGCATTTCTGATGAATGGTATGAAAACGAATCTATAGCTTTAAG
>PYIJ01250773.1_pt1 | contig 16292 bp, 16 predicted proteins | sample 3578051 | NCBI WGS metagenome assembly PYIJ01 (sample SAMN08408021, study PRJNA431606) | Marine metagenome isolate SA_KN192-05_S13_5m, whole genome shotgun... | biome: marine; feature: oceanic pelagic zone; material: water; isolation source: surface water sample, 0.2-0.8 um fraction ... | reverse complement strand
TAGCGATTATTTTCTTTGTCACCTGGTTTAACGTCTAATTGCAGGCTGCTAACTCTTGTACCAAATACATTAGGCTGTTTGTCTTGGGCAATTGATATGATATCACTTAAAACAGCAGTCGCGGTTGCCTCTGCACCTGCCCCATAACCAGTCAACAAAACTGAGCCTGCTAATTCGGTTTCCAACTCAACTGCATTTAAAACACCTTCAACATTTGATATCTGCTTATCTAATGAAATCATACAAGGAGAGACCTCTTGAACCAAACCATTATCAAGCTTACTGTAAGCGAGTAACTTAATTCTGTAACCAAGCTCTTCAGCAAATAATATATCAGTCACGTCAACGTCTCTTATACCTGAAATTGATAAATTTTTATTATCAGGCGCAATCCCAAATGCTATTGCAGATAATATTGTTAATTTCTGAGCTGCATCTATACCATCAACATCAAAAGTTGGATCTGCTTCTGCATAACCTTTTTCTTGAGCGTCCTTTAATACTTCTGCAAATGAAATTCCCTTCTCTCTCATTTCAGTAAGAATAAAATTGCAAGTTCCATTTAGAATTCCAGAAATAGAATTTACCCTTGTCCCTGACAAAGCATCCCTTAAAGACTTAATTATAGGTATACAACCGGCAACTGAAGCTTCAAATGCAATCGAACATTTATTTTTTTCTGATATTTTAGCCAATTCATAACCATGCTTAGACATCATCGCTTTATTAGCTGTAACTACTGATTTTCCTTTAATTAAAGAATTTTTACATAAATCCAAAGCTATGCCATCTGAACCTCCAATAAGCTCAACAACAAGGTCGATCTCATTGGTTTCTGACATTAAAGCTGCATTTGTAAACCATTTCAAATTAGAAAGATCAAAATTTCTATTTTTATTTTTATTATTTGCAGAAACAGCAACCAGATTTAATTGTTTACCTGCTTTTCTATTTAGAAATTCACTATTTGACTGTAATTGCTTAGCGACTTCAGAGCCTACAGTTCCAAGTCCAGCAATTCCAATATTGATTATTTCCATATTTCTTCTTTCTTCCAATTTATAAATTTACATCTACAACTAATCTACCTTTTATTTTACCATCTAAAATTTCTTTACCCACTCTCGGGAGATCAGACAGAGAAACAACTTCAGTTATTGATTCAAAGAAACTTTTAGGAAAATCTTTATTAAGCCTTTCCCATATTTTTACCCTATTTTCATAGGGTTGCATCGCACTATCAATTCCTAACATATTAACCCCTCTAAGCATAAAAGGAATTGCTGAAGCGGATAGGTTATTGCCACCTGCATTACCAACAACTGCTACTGAAGCACCGTACTTAAGTTGCCCAATTAATCTAGATAATGTGTTTCCACCAACTGTATCAATACAACCAGCCCATGATGCACTCTCGAGAGGTCTTTTGATTAACTCATTTAATTCTGATCTATCTATAATTCTTTTTGACCCAAGTGATTTTAAATATTCACTTGACGAACTTTTACCTGAAACTGTTACCACTTCATAACCTAAATTAGATAAAACTACAGTTGCAACTGAGCCTACGCCTCCAGTAGCACCTGTAACTAATACTTCACCATTTTCTTTTGACAAACCCATTTCTTCAAGTCTGATAATAGCAAGCATTGCTGAAAATCCAGCTGTACCCATAGTCATAGCCTCTTTAGTTGTCATATTTTTAGGCATTTTAACTAATTGACTAGATTTAACCCTTGCTTTTTGTGAGTATCCACCCCAAACAACTTCGCCAACACGCCAACCCGTTAGAATAACTTGATCACCTTTTTGATAATTATCATTTTGAGATGTTTCAACTGTTCCAGCAAAATCTATTCCTGGAACATGGGGATATGTCTTAACAAGACCAGCTCCTGGACCAATACACAAACCATCTTTATAATTTACATTTGAATATTCAACATTAACAAGAACATCACCCTCAGGCAGATCAGATAAACTTATCTTCTTAACTTCAGAAGAGGTAACATTCGTTTCTTCATCTTTTTCTACAACTAGGGCGTTAAATTCCATTTAGACCTCCATAAATCAAAACTTATAAAAACTAATAATTAATCTTATCTTACTCGATTGAATTAAATTATATACAAGCCTGTGAATAGTAAATATATATTTAAACAAAAAAGTAATTTTATGGCACTTTCAGTTTTAGTAATTGGTGGCGGTATAACTGGGATATCAACTGCAGAATTTTTAAGACGCGAGGGGGTTTCAGTAACAGTCATTGATAAAGTCTATCCTGGCGACCCACAGCAAGCATCTTATGGAAATGCTGGTTTGTTAGCTAGTTCAGCAATTATACCAATTTCATCTCCAGGTATTTGGAAAAAAATTCCATACTACTTATTTGCTAAAAACTCACCTTTGTCTATTAATTGGCTCTATCTGCCAAAGCTTTTGCCTTGGCTCTTACCTTTTTTGAAAAATTCAAATAAAAAGAAATTTATAGAGATTGTTAGTTCTTTAAATAATCTAACGTATGACAGTGTTGACCAACATCTTGAACTATCAAAAGGGACAAAAGCTTCAAAATATATAAAATTAGGCACCTGGACATTATTGTATCCGAGTGAAGAAGATTTTTTGAAAGACAAATATGAAAATAATCTTCAACAGAAACATGGATTTATAATGGAATACCTTAATAGAAAGGAACTTTTAAAAAGAGACCCATTATTAGGACAGCATTATAATTATGGTGCAGAATTTAAAAATCATGGATGGTTAACTTCTCCTGGCAGTTACATGAAAGAATTAGCAAAGCATTTTGAACAAAATGGTGGTAAATTTATAAAAGAAGAAGTGGTGGATATTTTAGATAATAAAGTCATAACAAAACTAAATAATTCATATGAAGCCGATAAAATTGTAATAAGCGCAGGAGCTTGGTCAGGCAAAATTCTTAAATTTATCAATCATAAAACTAATTTGGAAACAGAAAGAGGGTACCATTTAATATTAAAAGATGTTAATTACATGCCCTCAAATCCCTATGCCGTATCTGATCTGGGATTTGCAATTACTCCAATGAATGATGGCTTGAGATGTGCTGGAACAACTGAATTAGGTGGTTTAAAGGCAAAACCATCTTATGAGAGAATTGAAATCCTTCGTGATGGTGTCAAAAAATTATATCCAAAGCTTGAGTGGCAAAATGAAGAAATTTGGATGGGACATAGGCCAACAACACCCGACTGCATGCCTGTTATTGGACAATCAGAAAAATTGAAAAATACTTACTTTGCTTTTGGTGGCCAGCATATAGGTCTTACGATTGGCCCAAAAATAGGTCGTATAATAACTGACCTTATTCTTGATAAAAAAACTAATACATCAATAACAGAATTTAGAAACTCTAGATTTTAGTAACAAATTCAATATTTAACATAACTTAATTAATGTATTTTCTAATTTCTCTTGTATCTCTAAATTTATATAGTTCTACTATAGCGGGTAAAAACCAAGGTCTTCCATTATAAAATGGCCTTGTAGGAAACTTTATATCATCAAAGGCTGTTGAACCATTTTTATCTCCTATAACCTTTTTACCTAATTTCATTCCTAAATAACTCGATAAGGCAATACCTGAACCACAATAACCCATTGAATAATAAAATCCATTTTCAAAACCAATATGAGGCAAATGATCAAATGTATAAGATACATACCCCATCCAAGAATGTGAGACTTTTAATTCAGGCAAATCAGGAAATACACGCTTCAAATCAAGAAACAAAAGATTTGCGCTCTTTGAGAGACTTATTTCTCTTGAAGAAACACGGCCACCAAATAAAATTCTTTTCCTGTCTGGACTTGGTCTAAAATAATAAACAACCCTACAAGTATCAGTAATATGCCTATTTGTAGGAAATAAGTTATCAATATACCCATCAGGTAACTCTTGAGTTGCCAAAACATAACTTCCTATGGGTATATTCCTGTTATTTAACCATGGGGTAACACTAGAAGTGTATCCATTTGTTGCTATGACCAATTTTTTAGCCTCTATTGACCCTTTTCGAGTTAAAATAGAGAATACATTTAGATCCTTTTTGAAACTTATCATTTCACATTTTGAGATTACATTAACTCCAAGATTTATTGCCTTTTGCATCAGTTCCTTATGATATTTAGCTGCATTAAGAGAGGCATGCTGAGGATAGACGATACCACCATGATATAAGTCAGTATTAATTTCATTTTTTTGTTCAGATTTTGGAATTATTTGTGTTTCTATTCCTTCATATTTTTTAAGATCTTTGCATTCATTAACTATTTTTTCAAAGAAGATTGGAGTGTGAGCTCCACAAAACAATCCATCTCTTTTAAAGTCGCATTCAATTTTTTCATTTTTTATAAATTTAGTTAACCAGTTAACAGCATTTACACCCTCACCCCTTATTGACTGTGCTTTTTCAAATCCATATTTTTTTGTCAATTTTTCAAGTGATGGCTTTAGTAGATTGCTTATTTGACCACCATTTTTGGAAGAGCATCCAGATCCAAAATCATTCTTATCTATAATACATACACTCATTCCAGCTTTAATTATTTCAAGTGCAGCATTCAACCCTGTATAGCCAAAACCAACTATTAAAACATCAACTCTTTGAGGCAAGTCTGTTACCTTTAGAAAGTCTTTATTGATTGTATCTAACCAATAGGAATATTCTTTCATACTAATTCATTAGCCTTTTTTGCCATAAAAAGTCATCTGTGCAGAAGCTGACAAAGACACGCCAGGCTTATCATTATAAGCCAATACTGCAAGAACTCTTGTTTCATTACATTTCACCTTTGTTACTCTGTGCATGGAATTTTTTCCATTAAATAATAATAACCCACCAGGTTTCATAGATATTGTAGATGTCTCAAACTGCCCTTCCAAAACATCAGAAACATTTTTAAATTCATCACTTTTTGGAATTTGTTGTCCCCTAATAGGTTTTGTATATTCAAATAAACCGCCACTGGTAACATCGTTGATCATGATGGTAATTGCGAATGAAGAATTATCAAAATGCCATCCGAGTTCCTCACCTTCTCGCGCAAAATGTATATTAATTGAAGACAATTTATCATCATAAGGAAATAGCTTTTTATTTCTAGTAACATAAGCAATAAAATTGATAAAATTCAATGAATTATATATTTTCCTTAAAGAAGAATTTTTATCTATCAAGTCATCAGTTATACACCCTTTTGATGATCGAACATTTGTGTTTCTTGGGTGATCCAGAGGTAAAGAATTGTTAAATGGCTTTAAATATACATTATGCAGTTGAGGATTAAAGTATGCATACTTAAGTTTAGACATACTTTCATTTTGAAGTTCATCTACACTCTCTTTTGTAATAAAATTTTCTAATGATAAAATACCAGTTCTATCATATTCATCACGCTTTATTTTTTTCCACTGTAAATCGTTTATTGGGAAATCTTTTATATTAATACAATTATTTAAATCTTCTGTTATCATCTTTATAGATTTTATAAAAATTTTTATTTAAATTATACATATATTCTAAATATATTTTAAGAAATGATAAACCAAAATACTAAAAAAAATAATCATTTTAAGTATGCCGCTTTGTATGGCTTCAATACTATCAATGATCCTGAAAAAAGAAAAAAGTCCTTACTAAGATTTTGTAAGGATAATAAAATCTTAGGGACTTTTTTAATAGCTCATGAGGGAATAAATGGCACAATATCAGGCTTACCTGAAAATATAGATCATGTGGTTAATTTTATAAAAAGTTGGGATGAAATAATTGATCTTGAGGTTAAGTATTCCATCTCAACCCAAAATGGATTTTATAGAATGAAGGTGAAAGTTAAAAAAGAAATAGTTACGATGGGGTTACCATTTATTGACCCTACAAACAACAAAGGAAAATACGTTGAAGCAGATAAATGGAATGAATTTATATCTCAAGAAGATGTTATAGTTATAGATACGAGAAATTTTTATGAAACTAGCATTGGGAAATTTAAAGGATCAATAGACCCTAACACCAAAACTTTTAGAGACTTTCCAAAATGGGTGGATGAATTTGCAAATAATAAAGTTTATAAAGGAAAAAAAATTGCAATGTATTGCACAGGTGGAATAAGATGTGAAAAAGCAACATCTTTTATGATTGAGAAAGGATTTGATGAAGTTTATCACCTAAAAGGCGGTATTCTTAAATATCTTGAAACAGTTCCAGAAAATGATAGCAATTGGGAGGGTGATTGCTTTGTCTTTGACCAAAGAATTTCTGTAAAACATAATTTAAAACAAGGTGACTATAAACAATGCTACGGGTGTAAAATGCCTTTATCTGAGAAAGATTATTCAGATAAAAATTATATAAAAGGAATTTCATGTCCTTATTGCTATGATAAATTGACTGATGATCAGAAAAATAGATTTGCTCAAAGGCAAAAACAAATTGAATTAAGTGAAATTAGGGGTGAAGGACATATAGGAGAAAACTCTACAAGTTTCAAAAAAATTAAAGTTAATAAACTAGGTTAATTTTTTTTAATCGCCTTTAATCCAGTTATTGTTGCAAGACTTGAGAATATCAAAACTGAAAATATATATGGATAAATTGTTTCATTACTCATCAAACTTACCATAGCAGCACCAAGCATTCCAAAACCAAATCTCAGAGATATTGCCAATGCATTTGCGGACCCTTTACCTTTTTCGAATTGATCCATTAAACCTGTAAGGGATGTTGCATTTGCTATATGAAATAATCCCATAAATAAAAGACCTGATAGATAGATTGACCATCGATCAAAATAACCAATACCTCCTAAAAGTAAAACTATTGCATTAACTAGCATCAAGTAGCATACCCACCAAATAACTCCTTTATAACCTATCCATGAAGTCAGCTTAATATTAATTATATTGCTCAATGCTGCAATCATTGCTCCAGCACCAAAAATGTAACTGTATTCAATTGGCGTTAAGTTGAATTTTTGAATATAAAGAAATGGTGAGGCAGTTAAAAATGCAAAAAACACTGCTGAACTTGACGATAAAAATAAAATATAAAAAATAGCAGTTTTATTTTTTAATATTAATAAATAATTAGACAAAACTCCTTTAAAACTAAATTTAATTCTTTTGTCATATTCCAGAGTTTCTGGAATAAATATAAAGCTTATAGAAACAAAAAATAGACCAAATGCTGTCATAAAAATGAAAATATATCTCCAACCAAAAATTTCATTTATCCAACTTCCTATTATTGGAGCCAGAATTGGGGCAATAGTCAAAATGAGACCCAGTAAAGAATATTTTTTTGCTAGTTCATTTCCAGATAACAGGTCAGCTATAGCAGCTCTTCCACAAACAGTACTTACACTTCCAGATACTGCTTGAAAAAATCTAAATAAAATTAACAAATAAATATTAAACGAAAAGCAACAAAGTAGACTGAATAAACTGAACATTAAGAGTGACAAATAAATTAATTTTCTTCTCCCAAAAGCATCTGATAGCGGACCAAAGATAAGAGGCCCCATAGAAAAACCAAGCAAAAAAATTGCAATTGATAATTGCACTAGATTTTCTGAAGTTTGTAATGAGATAGCTATATCAACAGAAGCAGGAATATAAGCATCTATTGAAAAGGGTGCCAGTATAGTTATACATGCAACTGTAATTAAAAAGTATAAAGTAATTTTAAGTCCTTAGTTTAAAAATTTTTTATTCAAACTTCTTTTTTAATCTTTATTTCATTTCTTATGTTAATTAAATTTGCAAATAGTACCAAAATTGCTCCCAAAAATACTAACAATTCCAAATTTTCATTATACATAAAATAACCAATAATGGATATAAATGGTAATCTTAGAAATTCTAAAGGAGATACAACTATTGCGGGTGCAAGTGATAAAGCTTTTGTTATACAGAAATGAGCAATAAGTCCACAAAAGCCTATTATGGTAATCCAAATTAATTCAAAGCCTTTAGGAAAATCAATCTCTCCATCAACACCAGCACAAATAAGCCCAAAAGAAAACTGCATTAGAGTTAGCCAAAATAAAATGCAAGTAATTGTTTCTGTATTAGTCAGTTCCTTAGTCGCTATTGAAGTCACTGCAAAACCGATTGCACATAAAGCTGCCGAAATTATTGCTGGGTCCAAAGATGAAAAATTAGGTCTTGCAACAATCAATATACCCACAAAACCAATTGCTATAGATAAAAATCTCACTAAAGTAAGTTTTTCTTTTAAAAACATTGGCGCAAGAACTGCAACCCAAATTGGTACAGAAAATTCAAAAGCAAATAACTGAGAGAGCGGTATATAAATCACTGCAAAAAACCATAGGTTTTGGCCAGTAAAATGAAAAATGTTTCTAATGAAATGTAATTTAATTCTTTTAATACTAATTTCTATAAAACTTTTATTGTAAAAAATGAAAACTGATACAATTAAAATACCAATGAATGACCTGTACATCATTATTTCAAAAGTGTCTAAGTACCCCCCTAATTCCCGTCCAGAAACAGCCATTAGACTAAATGAAAACATTGCTCCAATCATCCAGTAAGCTGCTTTTAGAGTATTAGACATTTTCATACCTAATTAAAAAAAAACCCAACAATAAATTGTTGGGTATTAAATGTAATTTAATATAAATTAAAGTTATCGCTTTGAGAATTGGTAGCTTCTTCGTGCTTTTCTTCTTCCATATTTTTTTCTCTCTACAACTCTAGAATCTCTTGTAAGAAAACCTTTAGATTTTAAAGGAGACCTCAGTCCAGGTTCAAAGTTCACCAAAGCATGACTAATACCATGACGCAATGCACCAGCTTGTCCAGATAACCCACCACCTTTAACAGTAGCAACTACGTCAAATTCACCCTTGCGTTCAGCAACTTCAAAAGGAGATTCAATGATCATTAATAATACCGCTCTTCCAAAATGTTTTGATGGCTCACCTCCATTAACGGAGATCTTTCCTTTACCTCTTTTTAACCATACCCTAGCAATTGATTCTTTTCTTCTTCCAGTAGCATACGATCTTCCTAAATCATCTATTTTTGGCTCTTTAGAAACAGGTTCTGAAACAACTTCATTTTTTACTTCATCTGTTTGAAGGCTCTTAAGAGCATCTAACCCCTTACTTTCAGTTTTTTCGGGAGCTTTTTTTTCATTTGTCTCTGACATAATCTATCTCTTATTTTTTTCGTTTAATTTCGCGATATCAAGCACATTTGGTTTTTGCGCTTCATGTGGATGGCTGTGACCGCTATATATGTGAAGTTTTTTCAGCACTTTCCTTCCGAGAGGGCCTTTTGGAACCATCCTAGTAATAGCTTTTTCAATAACTCGTTCAGGGTGGTTGCCATCTAGTATTTTTGCAGCTGTCCTAGACTTAATTCCGCCTGGGTAGCCTGTATGCCAATAATAAATTTTGTTTTCTCTTTTATTGCCAGTTAGTTTAATTTTTTCAGCATTTATAATAATTATATTATCACCACAATCCATGTGAGGAGTATAAGTAGCCTTATGCTTTCCTCTTAAACGGGTAGCAACTATTGCTGCCAATCTTCCTAAAACTAAATCTTCAGCATCAATGACAAACCAATCATGCTGAATTTCATTCGGTTTAGCGGAATAAGTATTTTGTTGTAATGCCATTATTAAATCTCATTTGTATTAATCATTGACTTCTATATACTGTTAATAAATATTGTCAAATTAAAAATTAAATTTGATAATATTAAATTAATTCAATCAGTTAACAATGTGGTACTATAGTACCGTTAGTAGTGAAAGAGTCATAAAATGATCATTTTATTAGATAATTATGATAGCTTTACCTGGAACCTATGGCACTTTTTAAAAGAAATAGGAGCCGAAGTTAAAATTGTTAAAAATGATGAATTAACTGCACGTCAAATAATATCTCTAAAGCCTGCAGGTCTTGTTATATCACCAGGTCCAGGTATTCCAGAAAATGCAGGAGTAACAATTGAATTAATCAAATCTGCAAAAAAAATATTCCCTATTTTGGGAGTTTGTCTTGGTCATCAAGCAATTAATAATGCCTTTGGCGGACAACTCAAAAGGCTGGATCCACCAATTCATGGAAAATTATCTGAAATTTTTCATAATAATGATGGAATTTTTAAATCTATCAAAAATAAAAGCTTTAAAGTAACTAGATATCACTCTTTAGTAGCTAATCCAAAAACAGTTCCTAAGGATTTAATCGTTACTGCAAGTACAAAAGATGGTACTATTATGGGTTTAATGCACAAATACTTTAAAATTTATGGGGTACAGTTTCATCCTGAAAGTGTGCTATCATTAAATGGATATAGAATTCTCTCATCTTTTTTATTAGATTGTGGCTATGATATTTTAAGTGAAGAAAAATTTAACTTTTTAGAAAAAAAATTGATAGGAAATATAAATTGACCTCTGAAGATCCATTTAAACCGATAATTCATAAAATTTCAAAAAAACAACCATTAACAAAGAGTGATGCAGATACTGCATTTTCATTGATAATGAGTGGCTCTGTATCAAATTCACAAATTGGTGCTTTTTTAATGGGATTAAGTTTAACTGGTGAAACGTCAGATATCATCGCTTCAGGTGCAAACATGTTAAGACAAAATGCTATTAAAATTAATTCTGATGACAAAACGATTGATACTGTTGGCACTGGAGGTGATGGAGCGCATACACTTAATATTTCTAGTGCTGCTGCTTTTGTTGTAGCAGGCACAGGAATCAAAGTTGCTAAGCATGGAAGTAGATCTCTTTCAAGCAAATCTGGGGCAGCTGATGTTCTTTCTGAACTGGGTATCAATTTAGATTGTTCATTTGAGGTTGTTCAAAAAGCTCTAGATAATGTAGGAATTTGTTTTTTAATGGCGCCACGGCATCATGTGGCTATGAAGCATGTTGGGCCTGCAAGAGTAGAACTAGGAATACGAACTATTTTTAATTTACTTGGTCCATTATCAAATCCAGCATTTGTAAAGAGGCAAATGGTAGGTGTTTTTGATAAAAGATGGCTTCTCCCATTCGCTGAAGCTTTAAATAAAATGGGGTCATCAAATGCTTGGATTATCCATGGAAGAGATGGTTTAGATGAGGTGTCCTTAAGTGAAGTAACTGATATTGTTCAGCTTAAAGATGGTGTTATTTCAGAACATACTATAGATCCTGAAATTTATGGTTTTAAAAAAAATACACTTGAATCAATCAAAGGAGGAGACCCGAAGTATAATGCAATTGAGTTAAGACAATTGCTTGAAGGCAAACAAGGAGCATACAAAGATATTGTCTTGCTAAACTCAGCTGCAGCCATTGTCGGAACAGGACATGAGACAAAGTTTGAAATTGCTTTAGAGAGATCAAAAAATTCTCTTGAAGATGGAAAAGCTCTAAAAAAATTAGATGAACTAATTAATATAACAAATAATTGAACCTAAATGTCTGATATTTTAAAAAAAATAACTGAATTTAAAAAAAAAGAAATATTAGAGCTTAAAAATAGATATAAGGTAATAGATTTTGTAGAGTTGTCATCTTCTCAAGAAAGGCCAAGAGGTTTTATCAAAAAACTAATTAGTTCTAATAAAAAAGGTTTTGGATTAATTGCAGAATTAAAAAAAGCTTCACCATCACAAGGAATAATTAGAGAAAGTTTTAGTCCAGAGAAAATAGCACTGGATTATAAAATCGCAGGTGCAAGTTGTCTATCAATTTTAACTGACCAAAAGTTTTTTGCTGGTAAAAATGAATATTTGCAAAATGTTAAAATTACAACTGATCTTCCTATTCTAAGAAAAGATTTTATTGTAGATGAAATACAAATTTATGAAAGCAGGTCTATTGGTGCAGATTGTATACTTTTGATTGCAGCTTGTTTAGATGATAGTGAATTAAAAAGTTTCTATGATATAGCAATTTCACTTGATATGGATGTTTTAGTTGAAGTTCATAATGAGCTTGAATTAAATAGAGCATTAATTTTGAAACCAACTATGATAGGAATAAATAACAGGAACTTAAAAACTATGAATGTTTCATTAGAAACATCAATTAAATTAGCTAAAAAAATACCGCAAGATATATTAATTGTTTCTGAAAGCGGCTTTAAATCAAATAAAGATTTGAAATTTATGGAAAATTTAGGAATAAAAAATTTTCTAATTGGGGAAACATTTATGCGGTCAAAAAATATTAAAAAATCTGTACAAAAAATGCTTAATGGAGATTGAAATGTCAAAATTAACTCATTTTGATAATCTTGGAAATCCTAAAATGGTGGATGTAAGTGAAAAAGATCAAACTAAAAGGATAGCTGATGCAATTGGTTATGTTCACATGAAAAAAGAAACCTTAAATACAATCATTGATAAAAGAATTGAAAAAGGTGATGTTTTTTTAATTGCAAGAATAGCAGGCATTATGGCTTCAAAACAAACATCATCAATTATTCCTTTATGTCATCCAATTATTATAGATAAAGTGACTGTTGATATTTTTCCTGAAATAAATAAATCTAGAGTTGTTATTTCTTCAAGTGTAGTATGTAGAGGTTCAACTGGTGTTGAAATGGAAGCTTTAACTGCAGTTTCTGCTTCCGCTCTTACAATATATGATATGTGTAAATCAATTGATAGAGCAATGGAAATTAGAGAAATAAAATTAATAAAAAAATCAGGTGGGAAATCTGGAGATTGGATTAGAAATAGTGACTAAATCACTCACATCTGTTGAAAAAGCTACTTCAATTATTTTAGAGAATATCCCAACTTTATCATCCCATGAAGTGCCAATAATAAATGCTTTTGGAAGAACATTATCCCAAGCAGTCATTGCAAAAATATCTAACCCTCCTGAAGATGTTTCATCAATGGACGGTTATGCAATTCGAAATAAAGATTTGAAATTAGGAATTAAAACATTTTCAATCATAGATGAAAGTATAGCAGGTAAAAAATCAATCAAAACCATTGGAAGTGGGGAAACTATTCGAATTTTTACTGGAGCTGTTTTACCCGATGGGTCTGATAGAATTATAATCCAAGAAGACGTAAATTTCTTATCTAATAAAAAAATCTCTATAAATGAGAAAAAGTTAGATAAGAGTAATTTTTTTGTGCGTAAAAAAGGTTCTGATTTTAAATCTAATGAAAATCTTCTAGAGGAAGGTGAGATTTTAAATGCCAGGAAACTATCACTAGCTGTTGCCTCTGGTAATACTTGGGCAGAAGTAAGAAATAAACCAAGAATTGCAATACTCTCAACAGGAGATGAACTTATAAAATTTGGGGATTTAACAAATCATAGTATAGAGGATAAAATAATATCATCTAATGGAATTTTTCTTCATAACTTTATAAATGAGCTTGGTGGGGAAGCTTTCTATCTTCCAACAGCAAAAGATAATTTAGAATCACTTAGCAAGATATTTCAAAATGCAAATAATTATGATTTGATAATTACGACAGGTGGTGCCTCGGTTGGCGACTACGATTTAGTTCAAACTGCACTTAATAAAGATCAATTTGAATTATTTTTTTGGAAAATTGCTATGCGGCCAGGAAAACCAGTTTTTTTTGGTAAATTATCAAATACTCCTCTACTAGGACTTCCAGGTAACCCTGTTTCCACAGGTGTTTGCGCTATGATTTTTTTAAAAAAAATAATTCAAAAATTCTTAGGTCAAAAAATTCATGAAGATATTGACTATATGATATTGAATTCTAACCTTGATAAGAATGATCATAGACAAGATTACATTAGATCAAAAATTATAAAAAATCCTAACGGTAACTATACAGTTGAACCTTTTCTGAAACAAGATTCCAGTCAAATTTCAATTTTTTCAAAATCTGATTGCTTTATAATTAGAAAACCTCATCAGAATGAATTAAAGAAAGGCTCAAAAGTTCCAGTATTGAGACCTAATTATAATATATAAAGTACTTGATATTCATGTTATGTTCCTATAGAATAAAAGGTGAACAAAATAGGCAATATCATTATGCTTACGTACCAACAGGAAAAACTTTTAAAATTTATTAGTGATTTCCAGTTAGAAAAAAATGTAACTCCAAGTTTTGATGAAATGAAAGATGGAGTAAATTTAAAATCTAAATCTGGAATTCACAGAATGCTATCTGCTCTTGAAGAAAGAGGCTATATTAGAAAATTAAATAATAGAGCCAGAGCAATTGAAATTATAAAAAATATTAATTTTTCTAATAGAAATATACAAAACGATCAAGAACCTCATATGTCTATTCCTATTCTTGGGAAAATAGCAGCAGGATTACCTATAGAAGCAATATCTGACAATACAAACTACCTTGATTTTCCACAATCTTTTTTGGGGAAAGGTGAATATTTTTTACTGAATGTTGAGGGAGATTCAATGATTGATGCAGGTATTTTTGACGGTGATCAGGTTATAATCGAGAAGTGTAATGACGCCAAAAACGGTGAAATTGTTGTCGCATTAATTGATAATAATGAAGCATCTTTAAAAAGATTGTTTAAGCGGGGGCAACAGGTTGCTCTCCAACCTGAAAATCCAACTTATAAAACAGTTATTTATGGGCCAGATAGGGTTCAAATCCAAGGCGTATTAAAGAATTTAATTAGAAAATATTAATATATTTCAACATTAATATATTGTAAAATTAAAGATTTTAGTTTAATTGCACTTTATGAAAGTCATAACAAGATTTGCGCCCTCACCTACTGGTTTCCTTCATATTGGTGGAGCAAGAACTGCTTTATTCAATTACTTGTTTGCCAAAAGGTTTAACGGAAAATTTCTATTAAGGATTGAAGATACAGATAGAAAAAGATCTTCAAATGAAGCTATTGAAGCAATTCACCAAGGTCTTCAATGGTTAGATTTAATAGCAGACGATAAAATTGTATATCAATCAAAAAATATTGAACGTCACAAACTCGTAGCAAATGAGTTATTAGAAACAAACCATGCCTATAAATGCTACCTATCTGAGCAAGAGCAGACTGAAATAAGAAAAGACTGTTTAAAAAATGGCTTGCCCTTCAGGAGTCCCTGGAGAGAAAAAAAAGGATTTGATAAGAAACTACCATATGTTGTTAGGATTAAGATGCCTAACGAGGGTGTAACCAAAATAAATGATCTAGTTCAAGGAAATGTCCAAGTATCTAATAAACAGCTTGATGATTTTGTTTTATTAAGAAGTAATGGATTTCCTACATACATGCTTGCAGTAGTTGTTGATGACCACAATATGAATATTACCCATATAATTAGGGGAGATGATCACCTTAATAATGCGTTTCGTCAATTTTGGATTTATAAAGCCTTAAATTGGAACGTTCCAGAATTTGCTCACATTCCTCTAATTCATGGAGAGGATGGAGCTAAATTATCTAAAAGGCATGGAGCTCTTGGAGTTGAAGAATACAAAGAAATGGGTTTTTTCTCTAAAAGTATAAATTCATATTTAATGAATTTAGGGTGGAGAAATTCAGAAAAAGAATTAATAGGTTTAGACGAAGCTTGTAAAATTTTTGAAATTAGTGAGATAGGAAAATCACCTTCACGATTTAATATTTCTAAATTAAAGAATATAAATTCACATTTTTTGCAATCTGAGAATACAACCTCTTTAATTAAAATAATTCAAAAAAAATTAAATTCTAAATCTTTTGATTTTGAGTCCAAAATAACGAAAATAATACATTTGCTGTTGGAAAGAGCAGAAACAATTAATGATTTGATTATTGCAACTAGTTGGTTTAACGGTAACGATTATAAAAGTATTTTTGAAAATAAAGAAGATTTTAGTAATGATGAAATTGAATTACTTCAATCGTTTATAAATAGTTTTACTAATAAAAAAATAGATTCTAAATCTGAAATGGAATCTCATTTTAATAACTGGCTAGCTCAAAAAAATATCAAATTCAAACATATTGGTAAACCATTAAGAATTTGTCTTACTGGAAAAGGATCTTCTATCGATCTTATATCAATTTTAGATGTTTTAGGGGTAGAAGAAATAATAAATAGAATTAAATATAACTTAGAAATAAATTAACCTTTCAAATCTGTCTAATCTGGAGAATTTAATGAGTGAACCTGATAATTTAAAGATCATAAAAAACAAAAAAGAATTAGGTGAATTAAAAATCCTAAAAGGTAGCTTGGGACCAGATGTAATAGATATTCGAAACTTATATAATCAAACTGGACTTTTT
>PYIJ01425544.1_pt1 | contig 16302 bp, 9 predicted proteins | sample 3578051 | NCBI WGS metagenome assembly PYIJ01 (sample SAMN08408021, study PRJNA431606) | Marine metagenome isolate SA_KN192-05_S13_5m, whole genome shotgun... | biome: marine; feature: oceanic pelagic zone; material: water; isolation source: surface water sample, 0.2-0.8 um fraction ... | reverse complement strand
GGGGATCCTTCTTGGTATTGAGTGGAAGTAAAATTTTTATCATAACCAAGTGTGGTCATCAGACTATCAAATCTGGGTAGAGTAACATCGGCCCCAGGTGAAATCTGAAATCTACTCACCAACAGTCTGTAACATGCATAACTAATGGCCTCCTCTCTAGCAGTCTCTGTGTTAATTGATGTTGAAATTCCATCGAACTTATTATGATAACCACCTAATGTTTTTCCAAGAAAAAAAGTTTGTGCATGATCATCGTATGCGGCCCAAACATCGTACATAGCCATCGAAATATGAAACAAATTTCTCGCATGAACAGTTGGTCTAGCATAATCATTCCTAATTGCCTCTAATAATGCCTCGTTCCATTGCCTAGCCACAGAATGTTGAGAGAAAATCGGAACTGACAACATCATCAACAGTAGAAAAAAAAATACCCTCGTATATCTCATTATAGCCAAATCAACAACGCCTATTATTCTTTTACTAATTCGTATTATTATTTATTGAACATATTGGTAGAAAAAAAAGTTTTCAACTTTATCAAAACAATATTTCATTGTTAATATTCCATTGAATTAATTTGACATATAATAAATATTATTTCTTGAATGGTTGTAATCCTAAGGGTTATATAATACTTCATAAGAAGTCATTTTAGAACCTAATTTTCCATTGGAATCCCTACCTAGTAATTCAATCTCATATTGTCCTACATCATCTCCATGAAGAAAATTGATATTTATTTTGCCATCGGTTTCTATGGTTACCCTTGGGTTCCAGTAGACTGTGGGGTTCAACGCGGGAATATTGTACGGTCTTGAGTTATAAAATTGAACAGGATAATTTTTATCTTGCTGAATTCCAACAGTTTGAATTGATTGAGCAAAATCAGATAATTTTACGGGCAAATAGGTATATAAAGCCACTATTCCATTTTTACCCATTTGACCAAATCGTTTTAAAGTCTCTTGGATATTGTAAAAATCGATATAATTAATGTTATTTATTTCAAGCGCCAATACTTCATCAAAGCTAGCAAGCTCCCGATTAATTAAAAAAACTGGAGATTCAGGAAATACTCCCTTGCTAGAGCCATTAATCATTTTAGGCCTTAATTCCCCCTTGTAATTTATAATTTTGAAGGGACTGCTGATTGTTTCCATAAATTCTCTAAGACTTTTAAATGAAATATAATCGCTAGACTGAACAGATTGGTCAGCCTCAAATTGCCAGCTAGGGTTTTTTGGAGCACTATAGTTATTATATTCCTCAAATAAATATTTAATTTTCTTTTGCTTTCTTGACTGCACCTGAAATGAATTTATTTTGTTAATGTCAAAATTTACATCCTTAACTTTACTATTTTCTTTGAATATAATTTTTTCTACCCCTACACTGAAGTTCCGTTTAAATGGATCATAAAATTGAATATTTAATCCATTTACACTAGGTTTTAAATTCAAAAGTGCATGTCCATTAGCATCAGTACTGATAGCCGATACTAGACCATCATTTTCAATAAATGCATATAAATAGCTTCTCTTCAAAAAATCATTGGTATTCAAATCTTTGAAAATAGCAGTTACCATGATATCTCCTCCAACAGAAAAAGGATCTGACAAAATTGAACTATATGAGGTGTTTTCAAAGTATGATTTCTGAGATGAAAATAAACTTTTTCGTGAGATAGAAACAGAAAAATTGAAATTGATCGGTGATGCCTTGTTTTCTTTTGAAATTATTTCCATTTTAATATTTTCTCGTGGCTTATAAATCGATTGATTCAGCTTGATTTCGAAATTCAAATCATGCTTCTTTATATTCAGAGAAGAATCAGAATGTAAAAAAGACAACTCATTTGGTCTTATTTCACTCTCATCGTTAATTAGGTGGAGACAATGCGTAATTAAAACCACTGATTTCTTATTATTTTCATTCCATACTATAAATTTAACGAGGTAAGTGCCTGAATTAATAGTATAAGGAATTGCCAAATATCCATTAGCTTTTTTATCCTCATTAACCTTCAAATAAAATTCATCTATCAGTTTGAATTTGTCAGAAGTAAGAACCTGAACTCTCAGAATAGAATTTTTTTTATATTCTAAGTTTTCAGGGAGATTTACAGAGAACCAAGCTGTATCTCCATTTACATACAGCGATCTATCAAAATGAACAGCACTTTGAATATAGATATCCTGAGCAAAAATAGAGAATGGAAAGAAAAATGATAAAATCCCAATAATTGGTAGAAACTTCATGGCCAATAAGATGGTTTTGTTAAACTACTTTTTTTAATTGTCATACAATCTCGACAAGCTGGCCCTAAAATAGGATCTCGATATGTGGGGCAAGGAGACTTGGGATTATTTACTATTTCAATGGGAACAAATGCTTTTTCCTCGGCAATTGCTGAGGCAGAAAAATAACCCATCACTTGATCACTTGAATCATTAATATTTATAATATTCCCTCTAACTCTACCAAAAGGGTTCTCAAACAGACTTCCTTCGCTTTCAGTTATTTTTTTAATTTTTTCCCAATAATCATATGCCCCCTGACTCAAAGTTTCCTGGCGAATATGAAAACAATAATTGCTTGCAAATTTATGATTAACCTTTACAGATTTTATTTCTATCTCGCTAATGTCAATCTGGTCAATGGATGATGCTTTCAAAATTTCAACATCTCCAAGCGGAAGATTATCTAACACATAACAGGTTCGATTAACTACATCTGGACCAGGAAATTTGTATTCATTAAATTGGTATTCTCCATTTACCTCCCACTTCAAGAAAGTTTCTTCGCTTTCATCAATTAATTCAACATCAACGAAAACTTTAAGCATATTTTTTATAACAATATTTTCGAACTGATTTAATTGTTCTTCGGGAAGAAATTTGAAACTGACATTAGAAATTGGAGTTACTTGATCAATATATTCAGGAGTAGATCGATATTCTTTACCATCACTTAATTTTACCTCCAAATAGTACTGAATACCAGACTGTCCCACTAATTCTCCGATTTTACTTATATATTGGCCAGGTTCAACTTCACTTAAGATTATATTTTCTCCATCTTGCGACCAAATTATAACCTCAGCGTTGCTAATAGGATTGGTCATATTAATTTTACCAGATTTTTGTTGCGCACTTTCAAAAATTCTGACTTTATAGCTTTCTTCAACGTTCGTTATCTGTCCTTCAATAACTAAAAATTGTTCCTCTCCAGCTACATCAAGTTGTACGGGGTCGACACAAGAAAATGAAACACAAAATATAATTATATAAAGGATATTAGCGGAAATTTTCATAATTAATCTTTAGGCCAATATGATGGGATTCGCCTAGTGCTTTTTGGTAAACTTAAACATTCCATGCAAGCCGCAGAATAAGCGGGATCAATCACTATACACGGAGAAATTGGTGCTCTTATTGAATCCCCACCAATAAATAGCTTATCGGAAACAACCGATGAAGCATAAAAATACCCATAAACTTTTTCTGATAAATCATTTACATTTTTAATGTTGCCAGGGACTGATGAAGGAATTTTTTCAAATAAACTTCCACTTCTCTCTCGAGATTCTTTGATTGCCCTCCAATACTCAAAAGCACCACGACTCAAGGAAGATTGTTTAACATTTACACAATATTGGAATGCAAATTTAAAACTTAAATCGATGGATTTTATTTCCTTACTATTCAAAAATTCTCCCCTATATTTTGATCCATCAAAAATAGATATTTCTCCTTTTCTCAAATGGTCTTGAATGTAGCATCTGTACAAAACTGTACCTATTCCCGTTTCAATGTAAATATCAGTAAGGCCCTCAATTTCCCTAAATTCGTATTCTCCAGAGACATCCCATTTAAAGTATCTATTATCAATATCTTCTGGAATTAACATACTTACCGTAATATTAACTTTTTTTTGATTCTTTATATTTCCCACTTCATTTAGAAAAGAAACAATATTTAAATTATAATCAAGTTTTTGAATTGAAGGCACCGGAAGTAACTTTTCCGGATCAGACCTATAAAGCGACCCGTCAGGCAATTTTATTTCAAGAATATATTCACTACCAATTTGACCAATTAAATCAACTGAATCACTTTGATATGTTCCAGCAGTAATTTCCTCAAAATAAAATCTTTCGGAATCATTGGTTAAAATATTTATTTCAGCATCACTAATATTTTCACCAGATATGTCATCAAAGCCACTGCGACTAAGATATACCCTATACGGCCTCGGCTCATCTGTTATATGTGCATCTACCACCAAAAAAGACTCTTTTTTTACAACATCAAATTCTATCTGATCTAAACAAGATGTAATAGAAAGTAAAACAAAAAACGACAGAAAAATTTTTATCATTTCGAAAAGCTGATATTGTAAGTAATAGCAGGGAATGCAGATCCCAAAACGGAAAATTTATTAGCTTGTAATTGAGATCCTGTAGACTGTGTGAAAAATACGGAAAATGCATTTCTTCTACCATAAATATTGTAAATACCAAAGGTCCAACTACTTTTCCATTTTTTTCTCTCCCAATAATCTTGAGCAACTGAATAGGTTATATCTAGCCTGTGATAATTAGGTATCCTTAATTGGTTTCTTTCAGAATAAATTGGAACCCGAGTTCCGTTCTCTACATCAAAAAAGCCTATCGGGGCTGTAGCAGGCCTACCTGTGGAGTAATTGAAATTCATTGAAATTGAATGACGATTGTTAAATTTATATTTACTTGACAAGGTCATGCTGTGAGTTTTATCATAATTTGAAAAATACCAATTATTTACATTAATTGAATTCTTAAACAAAGCGTCATCAGTTTTCCTTTGTGAACGAGAAAAAGTATATGACGCATCACCAGTAAGATTTCCAAAATTCCTTTTTAAATTCAATTCCATACCATACGCTCTACCTTGAACATTTATGATTTCTGTTTCCAAATGCTCATTAACTATTAAGTCGGCAAAATCTATATAATCCTTTAAATTAGAACTTATTCTATAAAAATATCCGAGTGAGATAATACCAAAATTTAAAAATTTATTCCTAGTAATGTCAATTGAAAAATTATGAGTCTTTGGTGGCATAAGGTATCGATTACTCAAAACCCATACATCCACAGGCGCAGCATTAGCAGTATTTGAAATTTGAAATAGATATTGAGCAGCTCTACTATAACCAGAACTTAACACTATGTCAGAACCTATTTTCCATTCAAAAGAAAATCGTGGTTCTAAGTTTGAAAAAGAAATTATATTTTCGCCAGTATCAAAAAAAACAGTATCCTCCATTGTTGCAACTGATGGTCTAGATTGGTCATTATATATAAACTGTCTCTCAGGGCCCAATAAATTATAATTTGAAATTCTAATGCCCGCCGACAAATTAACTTGACTGTTGATACTAAAAACTGTACTAGCAAAACCTGCCAACTCTATTGCATTTTTATTTTTTAGTTCATTACTAGATATTACAGAAAATTCATTGCCCGGACGAATCGAGCCAGGTTTCGATTCATAATTTATAAATGATCCACCTAAGTCAAGAGTGAAGTTATTTGTTAGCTCAAAAACTACTCTTTCTTTTAATTTGTAATATTCTATCCCTGAATCAAAAATTGAAGCTAAACTCCCTTGATAATCAAATTTTTGACTTTTAAAATCAGAGTAAGAAATAGAAAAATCAGATGTAATTCTGCGATTTAATAGATTATATAGTTTTACTGCAAAAGACTTAGTACCATATTCGAACCCAAATTTATCAGAAAAACCAAAATTATCTTGACTGAGATAAACTGTACTTGTAAGTTTAAATTTTTCATTAATTTGATGTGCATAATGTAGATTTAAATCATAAAAAAATAAGGAGCTTTTTTTTACATCTGGTACATTGACCCTGTTCAATAACCAATCGGAGTATGAGGACCTTCCACCAACTAAAATAGAACTCTTTCCTTTTATTACAGGAATTTCCAAAGTCAAATTTCCTGTAAAAGGACCTAATCCTCCTTTAATATTAAATTTCTCATTATTAGCCTCTTTCAATTGGATATCCAATACTGAAGAGAGCCTTCCCCCAAAATCAGCTGGCATGTCACCTTTATATAATGATACTTTACTTATTGCATCAGAATTAATCGCTCCAAAAAATCCAAGCGCATGACTCGTATTAAATAACATAATATCATTCATTAAAACTAAATTTTCATCAGAATTCCCACCTCTCACATTAAATCCAGCAGCTCCATCACCAACACTGCTGATTCCAGGTAAAACGAGTATACTTTTTATAATATCAGGTTCACCAAGAAATGCAGGTAATTCTTTCATTTGCAATTGAGAAAGTACTTCTCTTCGCCTAACCATATTACCCTCTTGATCTCCATAAACAACTATTTCATCTAAGGTTGTAAGCTGATCACTCATATTAGCAAAAAAATCTCCATCTCCCTTAAGGATGACTTTTTTGACTACATCAGCATAACCAACGGATTTAAGATATAAATCATATGCTCCAATGGGTAATCTTATTTGGAATCTACCTTCAATATCCGATATTGCCTTATCATCAACTTCTGCAAAAGAAACAAGACATCCGATAATTGGTTCCCCAGTATTTTGATCCACTATCAGTCCATTAATTAATCCCCTACCTGACAAGCTAATATTGTTTTTATCTCCAACCACGATTAATTCTTTGTTATCAGCTTGAGACATTCCTGTTAAAACTTTACCCGCAATAGCTATCTTCTCATAAAAGTCGGAAGTGGCCACTTCCTCCATAAGATTTTTCTTGCCTATTACAAATATCTGGGTATTATACTCTATAATTTTTAAATCAAATTGCTTTAGCCCTTCATTAATCCCATCAACTATAGATGAGTCAGATAAAACAATTTTAACTGATTCGTTTGGTAGATCCTCACTTTTATAAAAAATCCTGATAGAGTAATTTCGCTCTATTTGCCCTAGCACTTCTTCAAGTGAATTTTCAAAAACTACGCTTTTATCCGTTTGATTATCTTGAGCAGAGGCTAGTTGATAAGAAAAACTTAAAAAAAAGGAAATATAGAATAGTGAAGATATGAGGAATTTAAAATTGTATCGATTTATTATCATCAACTGCCGTCTTAAGAATGCCTCACTATCTCCATCACATTTCTTCATTTTTTTATTCCTTTAGTTATTAGACGCGAATATGTCGATTGCAAAACGAATATGTACATACCCGGATTTAAATCTTTTGGAATATCCCAAAAAAACTGGCCCCTATCCCCTTTTGCATAATCAATTAAAACATCTTGTATTTTTCCATTCATATCTGTCACAAACAAAGAGTAATCACTTGTTTCAGGTAATTGATAACTGAGAGTTAAGGTATTATCAAAGATTGAAGGATACAATTCTAATTGCCCATTATATCTCGTTTCTGGTAAATTTTCTTCAATTTCAATCATTTGATTAGATAAAATATTAATTTGATATTGAACATTTCCTCCTGGCCATTTTACAATAACAGAATCAATTAAATTGATATCATTGAGACCAAAATGTGCGATACTACTGTTTTGGGATTCATGACTCGAGCCTCCATCAATTTCTCTAATCATCTTTAAATCTTCAACTACAACCTCTATTCTCGCACCTAACCCACGCGTAGTTGCTTGCTTGCCTTTTAGTTTCACTTTTAACCAATTCCCTACCTCAGAATCATTACGATAAAGTCGTGAAGATCCAAGAATTTCTAAACCCAAATCGTTTACAGGCTTTTGATGTACCACGAACAAATCAAGATCACCATCATTATCAAAATCAAAACTTACAGCCCCTCGACTAATACCGGAATTGTTTAAACCTGACTCTTCACTTATATCATTAAAATTAATTCCATTATTTTCGAAAAATAAGTTTGGAATGGGCGTGCCAGGGGGATTTAAGCTCCCGTTGGAAATAAACAGGTCAAGATCATTATCATTATCGTAATCTAAGAAAACAGTTCCCCATCCCACGGGTAATGACGTTGAACCGGCCGAAGTATTAATTAAATTTATTTCTGTACCCAATCCTGCAGATAATTCAATGAAAGGGAGTTGATTACCCCGATTGACAATAAATGGCCCCGCAAAAATATTGGTTATATTATAATCCAGATATCCATCATTATTATAGTCTCCTGCGGCAATTCCCATAGCATTAATATCAAAATCAACCTGCATTTCCTCACTCACATTTGTGAACTTTAATAAAGGGTACTCATTTTTAAAAAGCTGATTAGGCGTTGCTAAATTACCAAAGTCATTTAATATATATAAATCCAGGTCTTGATCATTGTCATAATCGGTAAACATTCCTCCAAAACCAAATCCAGTAAGTTCCTCGCCAAGTAAGTCATTTTTATTTACGAAATATGATCCATATTGGTTGATATAAAAAAGATCACGAGAAGGCCTTTGGCCACTACTAACAATTGCTCCATTCAAAACACCTAAATTCCCATCGAACTTATCAAAATAATTTGACACATATAAATCAGGAAAACCATCAGAATTTACATCTCCGAATGATGCTCCAGTTGAAAAAGTCTTTAGTTCACTGAATCCATATTGTTGAGAAACATCTGTGAAAGTACCATCACCATTATTTAAATATAATATATTTGGACCACGTGAAAATTGTTCAACGCTCAGTTCGTCTCCGACTGTCGTGACAAAAAGGTCAATAAAACCATCTCTGTTGACATCAGCACTTGTTACACCTTGTGATACTAAAGAAGATTCAGTTGATAATCCTGCCGATTGAGTAACGTTGGTAAAAGTTGAATTTCCATTATTTTTATAAAGAATATTTTGAGCTGAACCTCCGGTAATAAACAAATCTTGGTAGCCATCTTCATTGTAATCGATAATACAAGCGCCTCCACCAAAAGTGCCTTGATAAGTAACAAAAATATGGTCTATGCCGGACTGCTCAGTTACATCTGAAAAATATGGCTGCCCACATAGGAGAGAGAAGCGGGTTATTAGGATTAATAGAAACTGAGTAAGGATGTATTTGGAAAGCATGGTTACCTCATTTGAATAATTATTTTCAAACAACTATCTAACCATAACCAAATAAAAAAAACAAAAGTTTGGAATTAGAAAAATAAGGTTGGTTATTTAAAAGACACACCTTCCAAAAGATGCGAAAACACATTTCTTTTAAGATCCAAAAATAAGAATCAGAATCGAATTGCCTATTTTCGTATATGAAGAAGAAGCTTACCTTGAGGTCGGTGTGTCAAAATAACAGAAATATGTCCATAGTGACAGTTGTCACGGTAGCAATAAACTTAAAGAATATGGAGAATGTCCTCCATATTCTTTAAGTTATCTTAAAATTAGTAACCAGGATTTTGTACTAAGCCTGAATTAGCATCCATTGCCGTTTGTGGAATAGGCCACAGATAATTTTTGCTTGCGTCGAATGTTTTAACCCCTATAGTATTGCTAGGAATAACTGTCTCAGCCGTTCTCCAACGTAACAAATCTTGATATCGTGTTCCTTCCATTACAAACTCAACACGCCTCTCATGACGGATTATGTCTCTAAGATCTGCTTGAGAAGTGCCACCTGGAGTGTCCGGCAATCCCGCTCTATTACGTATTTTGTTCAAAGATGCCAAAGCAGCTGCGGTATTCCCAGCCTCGTTTGCAGCCTCAGCATGATGTAAAAGTACGTCTGCATATCTCATTACAACAAAGTCAACACCGCTAGCGTTAGCGTTACCTCCTACCAAATCATAGGTTTGAATCCATTTCCTAACAAGAACCTCAGCGGCATTTTCCACAGCTGTAATTCTATCTCCATTGTACAAGAAGTTAAGCTCTGGTGTTAACACAGTTCCATTCCAAGTATCACCAGGAACGTAAAATGATCCAGCTAAGCGAAGATCTCGGTTAGCATAAGGGTCTGCTGCATCATACAATGGTGAAGTAGATATAGGTTGCCCGTCTGTCATGTGAAAATCATCGACTAACTCTTGAGAATAAATCATTCCATTCCATCCGTTAAAAGATGCCGTTCCAGGAATGCCATATTGAGTCATAACATAAGTGCCCTCGTCAGCATTATCAAGGGACTGTAAAGACCATAAAATTTCTTTACTACCCTCATTTGTTCCATCAAATATACTTCCATAAGTGGCACCTGGCTCTAGGCCCAATGTAGCACCTTCCATTGCAACTACCTGCTCAAGTGTTGTTTGAGCCTCAGCCCAACGCTCTTCATACAGGTAAACTTTGCCTAAGAGAGCTAAAGCAGCTTGCTTGGTTGGTCTACCCAACTGGCCGTTATTAGGTGTCATTTCAAGGTTAGCACCAGCAAAGGTGAGGTCATCAATTACTTGAGTCACGACATTTGCCCTTGGATCTCTTGTGAGAGCTGAAGCTTCTTCAGTACTAATAACTTTTGTTATCAACGGTATATCACCGTAATAAAATTGCATTTCAAAATAGAAATATCCACGAAGAAATTTTAGTTCAGCTTCCCATTTTGTTGCAGCTTCAGCCGTTAAATCTTCGATGGTAGGGATTATTTCCAGCATTTGATTCACTTTCGAAACACCTTGATAACCGTAGTCCCATTTAAAAGATGCCATTCCACCTGTAGTGGGAGCTAAGGTTCCATCAGCAATTTGCCAAAATCCCCAACCCCAAGGACAGCATGTTTGTGCATTATCACTTGCACCATCAAACTCCGGTTGAATGTGAATAAACGAACCACCCCAGAAGTCACCTTGAAGAGCGTTATAAATTCCATTTATTCCCATTATAAGCTCTGCTTCATTGTTGAAAAAAGCTTCAACACTGCCTGATCCCGGATCTTGTTTATTGATCAGATCATCGTCACACCCGAAGCTAAAAGCTAAGAGCGCTGCTAAGTAAATTATTTTAGATTTCATATTATTAATTTATTTAAATCATGATTAAAATTTAAGAGAAACTCCAGCTGAGTATACTTTTAACATGGGAAATGATAATCCCCTGTCTTTACTTGCCAGCCTTTCAGGATCACCATAAGGGTCATCCGTTTTGGTAAACAAGTTAGTTCCATTAAGAAAGACTCTGGCGCTTGTAAGCCCTGCCTTTGATAAAACTGATTTTGGTATATTATAACCAATTTGAATATTTTTTATTCGGAAATAAGATCTATCGAATACATACCAGTCGTTGACATAAAAATTGCTTGGACCATTTGAATTAAAAATTCTTGGAATAGTATTACTAGGCGCCTCTGGTCTCCATCTGCCCTCCCACAATTTTGTAACATTTACTCCATTAAAGAATGGATCACCAAATTCCAAGCTAGTGTAACCTTCAAAATCAGCTTGTCCCTGAACTATTACAGCCAAATCAAATCCTTTGTAGCCTAAATTTATGTTTCCACCATACAGAAAGCTGGGATCTTGTTTTCCAATTACAGTTCTGTCATCGGCGTTAATTACTCCATCTCCATTTTGATCTTTGAATCTCAAATCACCTACGTCTGAGCTTAATCCAGAGTGATCTACCTCAGCCAATTCGTCAGCATTCTGAAAGACTCCAATATGCTCTAAACCGTAATATGAGTTTATCGGGGTTCCCTCCTCTAATACCATATTATCGCCTATTCCTCCAGAGGTCACAATTCGGTCGATTTCACCAGTGGGTAGGTTTGGATTGAGTTCAATAATTTTATTAGTAACATTTGTCACATTACCACCGATAGAGAATGTTAAGTCTCCAATTGTCCCGTTGTATGTTAGGGCCAACTCCCAACCTTTTGCTTCCATTATAGCCGCATTGCTGATCAAACTGTTAAAACCGCTTAAAGCCGATACTGGTATGTCGAATAAGATATCTTCTGTTTCTTTGACAAAATAATCAAATTCCACATCAAGATTATTTAAGAAAGTGGCGTTAACACCAATATTTGTCATAGTTGATGTTTCCCAACTCAAATCAGGATTACCAAGACTCGTTTGAGTTACACCTGGTGCAATTGTACCCCCAAAACTATAGTTTTGAGCTAGATTTAATTGTCTTGAGTACAAGAAATTATTAAGTGAGCCACCTCTTGTTTGAGTCGCATTATTTCCTAACTGCCCCCATGAAGCCCTAACTTTTAGAAAATCTATACCACCTACATTTTGTAAGAAATTTTCTTGAGATAAAATCCATCCGGCGGAAAAGGCTGGGAAAACTCCCCACTTATCATTTGCAAACCTAGAGCTTCCATCATAGCGAACATTGGCCTCTACCAAATATTTACCTTGGAAATTGTAATTGAATCTACCAAAATAAGATCTTAAACCCCATTCTGTAGCATTACCAAAATTTGTTTGCCCCTCAGACAAACCTGCGTTCAAAACTTGAACAGAATTTGATAAATATCCGGTTCTAAAAGCTCCAATCTGACTGTACTTTAACTCTTCTTCATTCAGACCAGCTAAAACTTTAATATCGTGATCTCCAAATGATTTTTCATAAGTCGCAGTTAACCAAAGTGTTGTTTGTAATGATTCCGATCTGTTCTCAGTTTTTTGTCGTACTCCGTAATAATTAAATCCGGCCGTGATCAATTCACCAGTTCTGAAATTATATTGATCCACTGATTTTTGAAAATTTGCGAAGTTTTGAGACTGATAATTTGCAGCAGTCGTCAATTTCAAAGTAAGGCCCTCGATAGGTTTGAAAGCTAAGTAAGCATTGGCCAAAACATCATTATTGACAACATTTGTATTTTGCCTGAATAAATTTGAATATGGATTTCCAAAACCGTCATTTTGAGAAATTTCTGGATCTTGAACTGTAAATCTTTCAACACCATCTATCACTTTAGTAGCAGGTTTATTGGGTAGTCCTATAGCTATACCGCCACCATCTAATTGGTCTCCGGCCCCGTTTCTATCACCACGAGCCATCGATAAGCTTGTTCCAAACGAGAACTTTTCGTTTACTTTTGTGTCTAAATTGATACGTGCATTTATTCTTTTAAAATCACTGTTGACCTGGATTCCCTCTTGATCAAGTAATCCGACTGATATACGGTAATTTGTGTTGTTTCCACCACCTGATACACCTAGATTATGTTGTTGCATCGGAGCTGTTCGAAACATTACTGCGCCCCAATCAGTGCTCATTTCATCATTATACTGATCGAATAATGCTAGATTAGCGGCGTCATATTTTGGAACTCGTCCAAAATTGGTTTCGGCCTCGTTCCTTAAATCTGCGTACGTTCGTGCATCATTTACCATCTCGGGAAGAAATGTCGCCGACGTGGAAGCAATGTAAGAATCATATGAAAAGGTTGGTTTTTGTTCTTTAGAACCTCTTTTAGTGGTAATTAAAACAACACCGTTTGCAGCCCTAGAACCGTATATGGCAGAAGATGCTGCATCCTTGAGGACTGTCATTGATTCAATATCTGAAGGGTTAATATTATTCAAAGGTGCTTCAACACCATCAACTAGAACCAAAGGATTCGAGTTATTAAGGGTGGAGATACCTCTTATTCTGATGGTTACATCATCCCTACCAGCTTGTCCTGAATTTTGGTTGATGAAAACACCAGTTGTAGTACCCTGTAATGCCGTTGCTGCACTTGTTATTGGTCGGGCTTCGATTTCTTTTGTACCAACTGTTGTTACCGAGCCAGTTAAATTAATCTTTTTTTGAGTTCCGTATCCAGTCACGACGATTTCCTCCAATTCAGCAATATTCTCTGATAAAACTATATCTATTATAGACCGAGCACCTATAGTGACAGTCTGAGATTCATAACCAATTGAACTGAAAATAAGTTCCGATCCTTGTTCAGGAATGCTCAACTGATATTTTCCATTCAAATCAGTAATAGTTCCTGTGGTAGTCCCAGATACTTGAACAGTAACGCCTGGTACTGCCTCGTTATTGCTATCGACCACCGTACCTGAAATATTCCGCTCTTGTTTAATTTCTACTACATTATTAATTGCTTTCTCTTTGATAATAATTGTCTTATCGACAACCTCGAAGGTCAAATGATCTGGCGTAATATCCTCTAAAACCTCCTTAATCGGAGCTTTACTCACGGATAAATCAATTTTCGGGAGATCTTCCAACAAATTATCTTGATAAAAGAAATTAAATTCACTTTGATTTTTAATTTCGTTTATTATGGTCTTAAATTCGACATTTTTAAAATCGATTGTTACCTTCTTGGATTGGGCATAACCCACATCAGCGGCGAACAATCCGGAGATTGTCAAACATGATATGAAGAAGGTTAAACGCATAATCTCGAATAGATTTTTATTTCTGTAATAAACAGATAATCCACTTCTTTTCATAAATATAGAGTTTAATTTGAACATTTGGTTTAGGTACAAGGCTAGAATCTTAAGAGGAAAGTTTAACATCCATATTTTAATTCTAGTCTCATATGTTGTATTTAATTACTACTGTCTTATTTTTATTTTTAAAAGTTAATTTATTGTCACTGGACTTTTCAATAATATTTTGAACTTTATCAAAGTTAGCAAATCTTTCGAAACCACCAGAATATTTTAGTTGTGTTCCTTTTCTACTATCAAAAAAAACATCGATATCATACCACCTTTCCATTACTTTCATAATGGCTACCATTGAAGCATGATTAAAATAAAACTCTCCGGACTTCCAAGCGATAAATTGGTGTGGATCAACTTTTTTGCTCACGATTTTTCCAGTTCTCTTTGTGAAAATGCTTTGTTGGTTTGGTTTTAAAAAAATGCTTTTATTGTCGCCATATGCTCTTTTTACAGACACATTACCTTCTATCAAGGTCGTGATTATTTCACTATCATCATCATAAGAACTAAGATTGAAAGCTGTACCTAATACTTTAATTTCCTGCATCCCTGATTTGACAATAAAAGGTTTAGATGTATTTGATGCCACTTCAAAATAAGCCTCGCCAATAAATTCGACAACTCTGTCAAAATCAGAAAAATTAACAGGATATTTAAGTCTAGAGTCCGCATTAATCCAAACTTTAGTTCCATCAGAAAGCTCAATGTAAAATTCTCCTCCTCTTGGAACTTCCAAAACATTATATGCCAACTTCTTTTTGGATACCTTCTCTTTCACTTTGTCGTCGACACCTGTGTCGTTGACAACTTTTTGATAAGTAATTGAAGATCCTTCAGACTTTATTTTGACCCCTTTCGAATCAATTTCTAGACCCGAATCATGATTTAACTCATAACTTTTGCCATTATCCAAGGTAAGTATAGCCTGCGATTTACCAGGCTTTAATTCATTTACAATGTTTTCTTCTTCTGTTGTGGTAGCAGTACCAAATTTTTGTATGAAAAGTGAAGCTCCGCCTGCCATGAATGATATGAATATCAAAGCAGCGATTAATCTTTTAAAATAGGGACGACTAACGGGCTTTTGAACAGACTTAAAAGATGCGTTTAATTTATTCCAATCCTCCTCAATACTTTCCGGGGAAAGATCTAAGTTTGAACCATTTTCAAGATGTCGGGATAAATTTTCAAAATAACTTTTATTCTTACTGCTATAATTTATCCATTGGTTAAAAATCAACTGATGTTTTCTGTTTAAGCCGAAATGGATTTTATCGAGTAAAATTTTAAAATCTATGTTATTTTTGTTCTCCATAAAATAATTCTAATTTGTTCGCATAAGTGTGAGGTAAAACCCAAAATTTTAACTGAAACAAATTACAAATTTTAAAATAAAAGTATTTAATAATTTTAATTAAAGCTTGACTCATAGACATACACTTAGATAAAATGGGTGACAAAAATAAAAAATAAGTTAATAAAGAAACATTGAGCAACATCAACAATCGAAAATTTAATGTGAATATTTTTTTACAGAACTTAAAATATAGCAAAGAAGAAAATTCATCAATATCAGCAGAATTAAAATTTTAAAGGGCGTGTAACTACTAGATCCTTCCAAAATTCGTATTTCGTCAACTTACACTAATAATTTTTCATTTAAATACAATTAATCACTATTTGTTATTTGTTGGTAAAATTAAAACCCAATATAATAACTCATTTACAAAGGGGTTAGATAATGTTATTTAATATCTATCTGAGATTACTAAAAAATTATGAAATAACATGGCCAAATATCAATGGAACCGGATTTTGTAAAAAAAAGAGTTTTAACAAAAAATAATCAAATTATTCACCGTATCCAATATGAGCAAAAGTTCTAACAAGTATCGCAATTAATGGATTGTCAAAGTAGTTGTTTAGTAT